>Ga0065720_1018932_pt1 | contig 54146 bp, 38 predicted proteins | sample Thericmetagenome_FD_59107 | JGI IMG/M metagenome (GOLD analysis project Ga0065720, IMG submission 59107) | Thermophilic microbial communities from the Joint Bioenergy Institute, California, USA of rice/straw/compost enrichment - eDNA_2 v2... | ecosystem: Engineered > Solid waste > Grass >... | reverse complement strand
AATCAACCAAAACCTCACATGAAAAAAGATGGACAATACTCTATCTCACACGCTCAAAGATCCCCAGGTACCGATCTGACCTATTCCTCTCAGACCGAAAATCCATCGAAAACGAAATCAATTGTTGAAGAGAGCAAAAGGCTCTTCTCAGAGATCAAGGACACTTTCAGAAGTCCAAGTCGCAATAACAATCCCAATACTCAGAACCCTTCGGACAATGCCAATTCTCAAGCAAATGATCTCAATACAAACAACATCCCTGCTAACTCTTATGTAAGTCCTAAAGGAAATGCAGGAAAATTCACATTTGATCAGAATAAGTCTCCTCAATCTATGCAATACACCAAATCTCCTGAGCCCCATCCCAAATTACACTTTGAATATAACGACCCACTCAGAAACACAGTCAGTACTGTTCAGCATATGGCCTCTCCAGGTCTGTTCTCTTCTGTTGATTCTGACCCTAACTTCCGCAAATTAGCACAAGGACATCCCAATCAAAATATACCAAGCGAAGTTCTCAGCAGCACAGAACAAAATAACTGGCAGCCGGACAATAAAGATGGTGAAGATGGCTCTGGCGCATACTACTATCCCAAGCCCTCTGATGAACCAGAGAAGAAGAGCAAGTTCTATGAGCAGGGCAGACAACCGACTTCAGAGAATAGACAAAGCTATGAAGATACTGACAGAGTCCCCAGAAGTGAGGCATTGTATAAACTCAATCCTTACGACTCCACAGGAAAATTGCAGGAAATTAGGCCCGATGAAACAAATATGAGTGATATCAGTAAGTCCAATCCAAGCACCCTTAGACCTCAGTACAAACAAGCCGAAAGTCTTTATAACTTCCCTGAAGGAGTCCCAACTGACAGAGAATCCCAGCCTCAAAATGTGTCTCATGTAAGAGAAAAGCTCTCACCTTCAAACTTCCATGAAACCTCTCAAGAAGAGCTTGCTGAGGAGTATCAAGATCAACTAAAGAAACTGATCGACGAAGTAGAAGGCAGAAATCAAGAAGTTCCTCATCCATTCGAGGACTATCCACCTAAAAAGGTTCAACGAGATTCCCAAAGACTATCTGAACCAATCAGTAGAGATGGTCAATCAGGGGTTCGTGCTTCCCATGGATATAGACCTGAAGCTAATTCTTCACAGCCTCAAAGCAGACCCAACGAATTTGTCGACGATGACTTGGATGATTATCCTGATATTCCTATTGTAGATGAGCATGGAAATATCAAAGAGGGATTATCTCAACCATACGAGTCGGAAGAAGAGCATTATGTTAATGAAACAAAACCACGAAAGATCTCTAACCAAATCCCTAATGATGAAAGAAGGGATCTAGTTCACAAGCCTAAGCGAGTAACCCCTGAAGTACCTTACTACGCTGGGGATCTCGAGCCTGATGTTGATAGTACTGCAAAACCATCTACCCAGAAGGCCCAGCAATTAAAACAAACCAAGAAAAATCAACCTTCTCCCTCGCAAGAAGATCAGGTTAATGTACCATCAAAGAATGTAGCTCAAATAGAACCAGAAGAGCAGGAGCAACAACCTAAAAAATCTGCCTTCAAGAAAGAGGGTCCTACTAATGAGCCTTCTAAAAAAGATAATAGAAGAAAAGAACCCTATAGAGATGAATATGAAGCTCAGGCTGAAGATTTCCCTAAAAAGGATGAACCAAGCAAAAAGAAGCAGCCAATTAAGAGGAAGGAATCCAAAGACCAGAAATCCGTTTCTGTCAGCCTAACTGATACCAGCGAATCTGGATTTCTTGATAATGTTTCCCCAACTCCTTCATCCAACAGACCTGAGATCATGCCGCTTTCCATTCCCAAAAATCAAGGCTTGAGCACCCCTTCACAAAAGAATCAACAAAAGGCTCCTCAGCAAGCTTCTATCAGCCTTGGAAATGCTAAACAAGGATCTGATAAACAAGCTCCTGTTTCAGAAAAGAAGCAATCGGCACAAGGTAAGCAACCCCAGGATAAATCTGGAGCTTATAACCCAGAAAGACCTGCCCAGGAAAGATCTACTAAGGAAATGTCTGAGAAAAAGACTATACCCATTCAAGAAAGTCCCTCAACTTCGAGTGTCAGCTATCAATCACCTTTAAGAACTTCTGCAAGTGGAGAGAGTGGCCTTCCTAAGACTTCAGATTTTGGAGAAGTCATGCCCTCACACGAACATCAAATTACTCCACAAGTTTCCCAGGTTAAACTTCAATTAGTCTCTCAACCTGTAAGAAAGCCAAAACAAGCTACTAAAGCTCAGCCTAAGGGAGCTACTACTAAAAAGAAGTAAATTATCTGAACAAGCATTTCTATAAGATTTGTCCTTAATTCAAGATTTATCACCTATATATCTATCTATACCATTATTATTTTTGCATAATGAGATTTTCCCTCAGCCTAACAGTTCAAAATGTCTTTCTTGTTCTATCTATTGACTTATTTTCTGTTATTGACTTTATTTTTAATCAGGTTCAACATATGCTATGCAAAATCCATTTAATAATTAAGGAATTAGATATTATTTCCTTGGTCGTTAGACAAAGGACCATGAATATAATGAGCAGGAGGCCAGAAAATAGGGTTATAGAATCCTGACTTCTTTTTGTAGATGGCTTCAATCCAGGAAATAACCAAGTAGATCAAGACAAACAAAATTAAGTAAACAACATTTCCAATGCTAGAAAATTACTTCAGCTAGACCCAGTATTACTTGCCAGAGATCTTTGGAGCAACTCTAAGGGAAATGAATAGAAGTCCGAGAACACTGATACAGACTGACATGAGGTAACCTTCAGCACCGAATTGAGATCTTGACTAAACATGTTATAAAATCCAAGGCAATCTTACTCCAGAGTGATACCACTCAATATTTCCATTTCTATCAACATTGGTAAATGGCACATTGTGGATTATATTATAAACGATACCAGACATGCAAATGCAGTAAATAATCTAATGAAATAAGAGGATTTGGAGAAAAAGATACCATAGATCCGAAGAACCAGAGATAGTTGTTGATGAAGAATTTCTTGAATTTGAGGAAGAGCATAACGCCACCAGCAAAGATGGAGCCGAAAACTGCAACAACGATAAGGACGTTGAAGATAGATTCTTTGTAGGCAACCTATGAACTTAGTTTATGAAAATATTCTCGTTACGTTTCTGCCAGTCTTCTTGTTGACGTGGTCCAAGAGCTTTTGGCTAGTTAAGATACCATCACTCATGGAGATTTGCCACATGTAATTCTTAAAGTATTCACCCTTTTCTGAGTCTCTTAGTTTTATCATTTTAGGGTTGGAGACGAGCAAGTTAGGAATAGATCTGAATCCGAACTTCATATTTAGAAGGTAAATATACTAAAATACTTTCATGAAGATTTCTCTAGTTGATTCTTCGAAGTTCAACTTGACGAAGTAAACAGCTCTCAAATTTGAATTAGCATCCTTGGCTGGGTAGATAGCACCAGCATCTCTATAAAAAGTGGCAACCTTAGCCAATTCGTTTTCAACTTCACTATTTGGTGTCAAATGCATAAATAATAAATCGATACTCACACATGCTGCAGCTTCCACCAGTGAAAAACACGACAACATCATATGGTCTTGGACTTTCTTCGACGAAGTATCTGCAATTGAGATCAAAATGGTAAACTGGTACTTATATTCTTTGGCTGTAAGAGTAACAATTCCATCTGGGGAGTTGAGAACTCTGTTTCTGAGCTCTTGAGATTTCTTAATACCAGCCTCATTAGAAGCCTAAAGCAATAAGGAAGTGTTAATCAGTTGGTACGGCAGCCAAAATGATGAGACCAAGAAGGACAAATATGCAGGATTTCATTCTAAAACCAGATATTGAAATAAATTTTATTTATACTATAGATACGCATTGACACGTATTTTTTTCAACAGTTTTTTCCTAAAGATGAATCGATAATTGATTGAGGGATCGCAAAAGCCATTGAGCTCTCTACAGCTTATATTAATTTCTTGTACCTGATTGCCAATCGACATGTTCAATTATAAAAATATTGCAATTATCAAATGAAAAGTTTTGAGGTTAAGTTGACAATTGTGAAAACAACACATATTACACACAGATCACCTAGAATAGCGAGCTATACATTTTGATAAGGCACGAATCCCAAGGTTAATCCATCTATTGACTAAAATATTGTTTCACGAGATCAATCATAGTCTGATTATCCATAATTTTTGCTTCTGCATTTGATAGCCTAGATCCTATTAACTGTAGGCTCTGATTGAGTACTTTATAAAAATTGCCATGACCCACAAAGCATATCTTCTTAGCATCAAGAAGTGAGACCCATAATAGCAACAGCACAGCCCTTGAAGCAACATTAGCTCTTGTTTCTCTAACCACTTGCCTCTCAAATCTATCAGCACTTTTTAAGTCACAACTGGTCCACCACTTCTCTGCAGTCATAAAGTCATATCTCAAGTCAGGAAATTGCTTTTTAAGATCTCCCAATGAAGAGCCTATATCTCCCGCAGTATCCATCATTTCTCTTAAAAGTGGGGTTACTATAGGGGTCTGTGCGTCTGAAAAAATTGTTGAAGTTTGGACATTCAGGAAAGTTTGAATTGCCCTTCGGAGAGGGGAGACAAAAACAAGATCTACTTGGAATTGATTATAAGAATCTAATTCCCTTTTGAGGTTCTTGCATTGATTATTGCCGAGTTCGGTCAAGCATGGATCATAATTTTCTATTTTGTTTTCATAGACAGTGAGGAGGTTGATGATGTTTTTGATTTTCCAAGCGTTGTACTGTGATTGTGCATGACGAATGAACAGAATGATTTTTTGCTTTAGTCTTGACTCAAAGTGTTCAAGAATATCAGGAAATGTCTGAATAAGATGATGCAGGAACTGATCGACCTTATCCGTCTCTACAGAATTAGGGCTTTTGACAAAGCTTTCAATTAACAGAAGAGCTGACTTCATCTCGAATGCTTCTGTATAACGTTCCATGGGGTCAGGCTGGGAGATATATTTTTTATTGGGAGTATATTAAATTCTGGGCAAGTAATTTACAATAAGAGTGAATGAAACTTGACTGAAATTAATTTTGTGATCAAAGCCTGCTCAATTAGGAGCAGACCCTGTAGATCAAAACTGACATACAAATTTACAAAGTCAATACTTGTATGACAAGCAAATAAAGATAGGATAGAAATAATACAGTTAGTCATACAGCGAAGAGTATGCCTAAAGTATTTAAGAATTCAAAGAGCAATGTTGAAACTATAAAATTGTCTAGATACATGGTCACTTTATTCTAAGGTTTGGAATAGTTTAACAACACCATCAGCACCACCTATCAAACTTAATTCAATTCTGTTTTTATTTACCTGTTGCTGCAAAATTCATTGTAGGGTGGTACATGATAGTATGTATAGCTTCGTCGTATTTCTTTTTATGAGCCTACTCAATTATAAAAACTCATAATATACTTACAGGAATCTCATGTACACATTGGAATTTACGTGTATCCCAAGTTCTGATACTTCCATCGTGTCCAACAGAAGCGAGATAATATTTATTGCTGCTGAAGGAGAGTCCTGTGACAGCATCGGTATGAGCGATAACGCTATTGATCAGCTCCCCTGAACCTAGATCAAAGAAGCGAATATTTCTATCCTCATGTCCTGTAGCCAGACATCCGGTCATAGGATTCCAAGCCACTTTATTTACTTGATTATCTGATGTATATGTATCTTCATCCATAAATTGGGGTGTTGATATAATTTTTCCCTATCAGGGTAAAAGAGAGTTAGAACTCAGGTACCTGTTCTCTATCAAAGAAGACTAGATGTGGAGAATTGACGTATCCAGCGATAATGCCTTCCATCTGTTGATAAATCCAGGCGACTGAGGTGGGAGTGTCAAGCTGTTGGAAATTCATATTCTTATAGCAAAGTGTTCCCAATATATTTCCATTGCTAACCTTTAAATTGCCATCCTCATCTTCTTGAAGGGTCTCCCAGATTTTTATGGTTCCATCTGAACTAGATGACAATAATAGATTCTATAATTGTAACTATTTCATAGTGAATTGTTACTTCTCTAGGATGGTGTTTCAATTCCCAGATGACATCCAAATGAGCATTCCATAGGCTGACACAGAAGTTCTTGCCTCCACAGGGTCCATAACAATTTACTTCATCGGGATGAGGGGGACTCCAGACCCTAATGATACCTTCAGATCCAGCAGTGAAAAGTAAATTATAGGGGCTGATCACATCTCCCATTTGGTTTCCAGTAATAGTGAATAGAGGTCCAGCGTGATATCTGAAGGTGTAGTAGGGATCAAGGTGAGTTGAGTCATTAGACTGAGCAAATTTTCTCACATCCCATAACTTAACCATACAGTCTTCAGAGACTGTGGCAAGAATTGGTTCCATTGCAGTAAAGAATAAGTCTCTGATGCCATCAAAGTGAGATCGGAGGGTGCACTTTGGCTGCATGAACTTCTTGCCCAGTTGATTGTCTTCAATAGAATCGTTAAGAGCTCCATTATTGGCCTGAGTTGAAGTGCGAGTTGCATTGGGCCTTGATGATTTATCAAAATTAGCAGGGATGACACTGCTGGTTGAAGTGTGCATTTTCTTCAAGTCATTTCTAAGTTCGGAATGAGGTTGTGGGTAAATGACTTCATCAGGATTGGTTGCGTTTGCATCTAAGGGATTAGAAAATATAAAAAGTCATTTACTAGTCCATCTTCTTTTGGCAGTTCTGTTTTCAAGAATATTATATTTTTGTGCAGGAGTGATGTTAGGGTTTAAGGAGGGTTTGGCATTAGCTAAGCTTGATGTGATCTTGGATTTAGATTCAATAGGGGAATCATTTTGGTTTCCTTGGTTTAGCTGGGCCATATTCTCTGCGTAAGCTAAGTTTATATTGTTAGTAAAGTTGAGATGTGACTGGTTGACTGCAAAAGAATTATTATTTGATGAGGGTCCCACAAAAGAGGGACTTCCCACATATGAGTTATTGAAAGAGTTATTTCCCAGAAGGGAAGAATTGTTGAGTGGATTGAAAAGCATTGAGTTGTTTGCAGGGTTGAAAGTGGCTTGGGGGTTGTAATTCTCGTCATTATTCCTATCATTAAAGTGGTTTCCATGGTAGCCTGGAGGGCTCATTTGGCTCAGTGATGTGTTATGTTTGGCATATTCTTCAGGTCTTCGGTTAGGTTCCACAAATTGAGAGTTAATGTTGTGATTTCCAAGAGTGTTATTGAAGTTTAGTTTGTTTGTGGACCCTCCGTAAGAGTGGCAGTGCCTATGATGGGACATCTTTTGTCTTTCTGAACTCTCTGAGGTTCCGTTAGGATATATATGGCCGAGTCCAGCTTCGTTGAGGAACCTAGGAAAATTATTTCATTAATACGGACTGATACTTCTTGAGGCCTTTCTTGTCCCCACCTGAGTATATTATAGAAGAGGTAATTGAGTTCGAGGTGGTGGCAATAATTTTTTCCCCTTGGGAGTTGAGAAGGTTGGCAACAAAGTCACTTTTTACTCTGGAATGGCCTGGGAGTGAGGTAGCAGCCTTATGGTTTTTTCTATAAAAATGAGGGGGTTGATTGGAGCTAGATACTTTTCTTGCTGCATATTAAACTCTAAATATTTAATCTTCTTCTTTAACATCATAATTTCTTGGTCCTTCTGCTTGAGTTGTTGTTCCATATAGCTTATCCTTTCCTAAGGAAGTTTTTTATTATTCACAGGCATTATTACCTCGAGCTGTTTCTTTTCAATGATCCAATCATTCTCTCTTAATTGACTGCTCCGGAGTTGTTCTTGGAGAAACTCCATGACTCCATTCCAACTATACTTGGAATTAGGATTATGATGTTGTGGACCCATTTGATTCATAAATGGAGGAGGATTGCTCATCGGACCGACTGAATTTTTTCCTGACATTTTAAAAATATGTGAAATATTTTAGAAAAGAATTATGGAATACTTTAAGTCCTAACAAAAAACCAAAATGGCTAAAGAAGTTTTCTTGAAAACCAGAAGACTACCAAAAGATCTATCATATATCTACTCTCTAGGATTTGACCATTTGAGGTTCGTTATTCAGGATAAATAACATCCGATTTGATTAAATTCCTATTAAAATTCAAAATAAGCAATTCTGATCTCAATTAGACAATTCTAACTGACATTTCTTTCTCGTCTAATTGTTCCAATAAATTGCTCATTCTTGATTACTCCTTATGAAGATATCAAGTTAGATTCTCTTATCAGCATTGAAAGTCACCCCAGGAAAATGAGTAGCATGATTAGGAAGGTAGCATCATTTAGCCTTTTAAAAGACACAAATCTAAGCTTTATTTTTGTTTCTGAGAGTCTGACTGTGTATATTTATTGAAGTTAGCTTATCATGAATTTTATTGTAAGAGACAAAAAATTATACAACAAATCAGTTAAAGAAAATATGAAAAACCCTGCTTAAAAAAGTGGTTTTGAACCCTATAAAGTGATATTTACTGATAGGTTTTAAAAACTATGAGACAAATTTGTATTAAATAATAATTGGGTTCCAAACAACAATGAAAATGGATTCTTATAAAAGAAACACAGATTTAAACTTATAAACATATGTACTCATAAAACTCCACAATGGTTTATACTTTCATGAATCATTATGTAAAATTTGACAAAAAGGTTGATAAAATGAACTAACTGTATTTGGGAAAAATTACAGTCTGATTGTAACCATTTTAAAAGGGGAAAATTTGAAAGTCTTGAAAATCGCTTTGGAACAAAAATTAAATTGAAATTAGTGGCTGGACATTATCCCGAAGTCCTTTCGGTTCAACAAGAAATCGAAGTTGCTATCAAAAGAACCAACGTAGTCTTCAGGATTATTTTCAACGCTATTATGGTCTCCTAAGATATTACAAAGTCATTTCTTATAGTTACCATTTACAGTATTTATCTCAGCCATCAAGATTTCCTCGTCAAGCACGTCTTGGATAATCTTCACTATTTTCTCCTTATCATGTTCACTGATTTGAGGAAAAGCCCCAAAATCTTTGTAGCTGAATGATTTTAGGGTGTCAAAGTCAATATTAGGATTCAATAAATGCTGAATAGTATGTCCCAAATCCCTAGCTTCAAGCTTATTCAAGAGGGAATTTCTAAACTGGTCTTCTTTCACGCTTGGAGTCTCAGTGAAGGTTGTTTGTTTCTCTGACAGTAGGGAATATTTATCGTTAGAGCAACTGTTAAGGGATTCATTGCTAGCACTCTTCTTTAAAATATTTTCCTTTTCTTTGAACTTTTCCCAATTTATAAAGTCCTCTGCCTTCTCTTCGTGTTTAGTAGAGAATGGGGACCAAATATTGTTAGAAGTAGGGAGTTTGTTATAGAGAGGTTTTCTGACTTTATCAGAACAAGTGGAGGATAAGGGGCTGACAACTTTCTCATATTTTCTATTGTCGACACTATTTCTCTTCTTGGAAGGCTTCTTTCCATTGATAGCTCCTTCAGAATATCTTAGAGAAGCGAATACGGGAAGTTGTTTCCCATCAGCATCGTCTTCTGAGTAGTTAGCAGAAGAAATAGTAGAATTGGGCCTTGTGGATTGTTCCATGATTGGTTTCTTGATATCACTTACTCTAGCGAACTCTGATTCCAGGCTAAATGGAATATGCATTGGCATGACAGGTCTTTGATAGTTGCTGGACTTGTCCATTTTTTCTAAAGATTATATATACTCTTTAATGAGATTTACTTCCAAGAGAGGCGGAGAGAGGCTCGGCACTGAATTTGCTGTCATCTGGTTCGGATCTGGGAATAGGTTTAGTTGGGGTTGTAAAACTGTTAGGTTGGAAGGAATTCGCAAGGGTGTTCAATTGGCTTGAAGGTTTGTTGGGTTGTCTAGATTTATTACAAAAATTCATAATTGGTACCTTTTATCGGCATTAGAGTGGAAAAATGGGCAATCTTTTTTAATGCACTTGCTACCGTTAGAACAAGACTTGGTCTTATAATAAGCACTATGGTATTCTAATTCTTTCCATCCATGGCATTTATCGCAATCCATCTGTTTGGGGCAGCCACCTTCTTCATAGCTGAGGATTTGGCCTTGAGACCAGTAGGGGCATTGGATAGGATCATATTTGTATTGCTTGGGATTTCTTCTATAGTCTTGAGCGTTGTGGGCATACATGCATTGGCTTCTGTCATGATCATAGATGTAGGGGCAAAAGACCGTTTTGTATTTGTACAAGTAGAAATTTTCATCTTGTTTTAAGTTGTGAAGTAGTTCAATTTTTATCTCCTTTTCATCATGGGCAAAAGAGCAGAAATCTCCATACTCACACTTATGGAGATCATTTGGATGCTTAGTACAGAATTTTTTCTTATATCTTTCAGGGTGGTAAAGTTGCTCAACCTTGTTATGACAATATTTACAGTTATCACCATCAGGACATTCTAACCCCTTGTTCGTGAGAGGGCAGATTTCAGAGTTGTAAGTATAACTATTAGTTGGTCTTCTTCTGTCTTTATCATGGTGATAAAGTACACAAAACTTGGGGTTATGTCCTTCTTTCTTATGACATGGTCGAGTCTTAAAAGTGTCAAGATCAAAGATCTGCGATTGATTGTAATAGTCCTCATTCCTTGATTGGATTTGCTCTTTAGCCTTTTTGTTCTTGGGGCGGTCTGAAAGGTGCTTTTTAGAGCTTTCGTCTAAATGGTAGTTAGGACAAAGGCTGGGGTTATTCTCAAAATTGCAGTAGCCGCAGGGCTTTGATTTGTAGTACATCGGATGGTAGTTGAGCTCATTTTGGGTGTGGCAGTAATTGCATGCGTCTCCTCGAATGCAAAATCCCTCATTCCTAAGATCTTGGCAAAAAAGAGGTTGGTAAAGATAAGTTTGAGTGTTTTCGTCATAGACAGGTCTTCTTCTTTCTTCAGGCGAATGATAGAACAGGCAAGGAAGTTGAGGGCATGTTCTAAAGGTCACAGACAGTGGAGATGTCGAACGATCGAATATTGATGGGCATGGACGGGTTTTGTAATGTAAAATAACGTCTTGAGAATGAAGATTCTCGGGTCTGGTTGAGTCAAAGGGAAACATAGAATTGGAATAGGAAGTGTGATGAACCAAAAAGGACAAGCCCTATTAACAGGTAACTAGTTAACTTCTGTGTTAATATATTATTTTATCACAGATTAATGTTATCAGATTGTGTTCTGAGCGTTGGATGCCAAACCGCGCTGACATCAAGTTTCCTATCTAAAATGAAAACAATCCCTAAAACTATAAGTTTGGATGGTCGGAATAGGATTCTCATGACCTGGCTTAAACAAAACAAGCGAGGTGAATTTCATATTGTAAAAAAAGCGTGCAAAAAACGATAAAATTATTAATCTGTAAGAGGGAAACTAATTTGCTATATTTAGACTGAGTTATCTTCTTGCTTATTTTCGAATTTGATCTTCTGATCAAACTCATCCTCCAATTGATTAATGTCCAAGAATCTTATCGAACAGACTCGATTCTTGTTCTTTTTATGTGGAACCTCAATATTATAAAATTTTCGAAGGAATTGAGCCTTTTCTTCCTCAATTTTGTCCTCAAATTCAGTATATTCAAGGAAACTCTAATGGGTTTAGTTAAACAATCACCAGGAGTACTGAATTATAATGTTTTTCTTCTTTGATTTTAGATGAAGGTTTTTCTTCATGAAACACATAAATCACATCTAATGAACCATTAAGCCTTGGCAAGATTATTAGGTCTCGATTCACTCGTAGGATCTAGAGGGCTCACTTTGAAGGGATAAGGTCTACTTCTTTTTCCTGAGTCAACAAGCAAATATTATCGCTCACCGAAGAGTCAGTTTCTTCATAGAAAAGATCTCTCAAATAGTTCTTGTAAGTCGAGTGAATCTTCTTGTAAAAGATTGGAACAATTCTTATAATTGCTCTAAAATAGGTTTAATTTCTTACTCAGGAACTTTATTGCTGTCTTTGATATTTTGACAGAGTGTAGATATATTATATTTCAGCAGATTTACAAGCTCCTTTGAAAATCCAATCTCGTTAATAATCTTCCCCTCAGCCGAAAATGTCAGATTTGTCCTCCAATATGCTGCCCCTTTTATCTTGGGTTCCTAAGGTCTTAGCTAGATTCAAATTTTTTTACCAAGTTCAGAGTTGCCTCTTCGATGATCTTCTTATAGTCTAAAAGGATAACCAACCACAGAAAACAAAGAAACCTATTGTCTCATCTTTTTCCGAAATTGATTCCACAATGTTTATGCTCATATGGCAGGTTTGCCCATGGTTGAGGTTGAGAGATTCATTATCATCTCCTTTGGTAAAATACTGATCGATAGATTCGTGGGTGCTCACAGAACTCTCTAAAGAGCACTCAGGAGATTCTTCCTCAATGATCTAGAAAATAAGTATTTTTTCTTTAGAAATAATATTACCTTATGAGATTCTCTCTGTGAGTCAACACAAAACCTTTCAACTATGAAACCCCATTCTCTGATTTCTGAGCAAGAAGACATCTTAAATCTATTTACAATTGGATACCTAACTTTTTCCATTTGAAGTTTGTCTTATTTACCATTCATTGATCCGAGGTATAACTGCACCATTCAAGATGACTCTTAGCTCTTCTTCTTCGACCAAGACATCCTGAACTACCCAATTTCATAACGAAGGTAGAATTCTTACTTATATCAAGCTTTCCCTCAGAAGATAGTAGATCCTAATTGGATTATAACATCCAACAACTTCTTACAATAGCAAGATAATGGATCTTCTTGGAATTCCCCTGGTGGGCAGACTGAATAGGCTTATAACTTGCTCTTATTGGCCTTTTACTACGTTGTAATTCATACAAATGAAGGATTAATTCCTGTTGTTTTCGGGCCTCAAGCCAATAATGATGAAGCATAACACGCTGGGAGTAAGTGGCAGTCTCAAGGATGTTCATGATATCGTTATTTTCCAAATTAAAGTTGCCGAGCATGGATGACAGGTAACACCTTGCCCTATAAACTTTTATCTTAATCACTGATCATTTTATATTTCAGAGAAGATTTTTTTATACTATTAGATTTAAAAGTTGCTAAATCGGTAACATCTTAAAATCTTATTTTTGGAACTTTCTATCATAGAAGGCCAATGGAATCTTTCTAACTTAGACAATCAAATTACCAAACACACACAACGATCTTTATTCCATATGAGGTTGCCAAATGCATAGAAATTTTCAGGAAAACGAAAATATAGTTAAGAAATATGATTATCTGGGAATAGATTCTAGAACTAAATTACAAATCACATATCTAACACATCTTTCTCCTCTACCTCAACATGCTTCTTTTTACGAATAAACTGATGTAAGTAAATAAGGGTTGTTGGCCTAATTCCAGGTATTCTAGAGGCTGCATAAATGGTTGTTGGCTTATGAGTCTTTAACTTTTCAATTTCTTCTGGACAGACTGACTGAGACAATACCCCAAAGTCAAAATCAGAGATATCTGTCCTATATTGTTCCTTCTTTAGTTGATCAATTTCCTAACCGATTATTTATTTTCAAGAATAATACTTTTTGTTGTTTCTCAAGATAGACCTTGTAACGGCACTCAGTTTCTATGTGCTTAACGATCTCTTTTGGGATCTCAAACTGGCCTTCCCACATATGTTTAATGTCGTTAATTGTCACATTGTATGCGCTCAAGATGTCCTCAGCACTCTTAGTGCTAGTCACCTTTGTATCCATTTTAACTCCCTATGATATCAATAATGCTCACACATTCAATATACCCCTTTTTCCCATTCTGCACCTTTTCTTTTGAAACTGCGAAGATGATTTAATGCAGATTCTTTCATGTCCATCTTCTTCTTGAAGACTTCCTCTTGCTTCTTAGACAAGATTCCCATCTTAATAGCATAAGGACTTAATCTAAAGTCGGCATTTTCAGCTCTTAGTAAGAGTCTAAATTCAGATCTTGATGTGAACATTCTGTAGGGCTCCTTAGTTCCCAAAGAAATCAAGTCATCAATAAGGACTCCAATAAATGCCTGACTTCTCTCCAAGATTAAAGGCTCTTGTTCTTTGGCTTCTCTGCCAGCATTTATGCCGGCAATGATACCTTGAGCCGCAGCCTCTTCATATCCTGTGGTACCATTGATCTGTCCTGCAAAGTAGAGTCCCTTGACCCTTTTTGTCTCAAGAGTGTACTTGAGTTCTCTTGGATCAATAAAGTCATATTCTACGGCATAACCTGGTCTTGTCATAACGACGTTTTCAAGCCCTTTCATTGATCTCAGCATTTCAAGCTGTATCTCTTGTGGGAATGCTGTGTTCAATCCATTGGGATATACGATGTTGGTTCTCAGACCTAGTGAGGAATTAAGGAAAAGATGATCTTGGAAAGTACCTTCAGGCTCAAGCCAGATTTGGTGGAATTGTTTATCAGGGAATCTTATAACTTTCTTTTCAATAGCAGGACAGTATCTTGGGCCAACTCCTTTACCATCATTGGCTTCGAACTTTGGAAGTAAGTGTCTATTGTTGTTGATAATTTCATGAGTTTTGGCATTAGTTCTAGTAATATGGCACTTAAGCTAATCAAGATTAAGGACAATTCAAGAATCATTACTAGTTGATGCTTTGGAGTAAATCCCTCAAACTCATGAACGAAATGGAAGGGAGTAATAGGATCATCAGATCCTTGGCTCTCAAGTCCTTCATAATTAATTGATGAAGAAAGAAGTCTTGGTGGAGTTCCTGTAGTCAGTCTTCCAATAGGGAAGCCATAGTTCTGTAGGGTAAGTGCCAAACCAATTGAAGGTGGCTCTGTCTTCTCGCTATCTCTCATATGTCTGCCTGCGGGGTATTTGATATGTCCAATATGGCACATCGCTCTCAGGAATGTTCCTGTTGTGATAACGACTTTGGAACACCTAATTATTTCATCATTTGCTGTCTTAACTCCCTTAATTGTATCACTGGCCTCATCAATGATTAGATCTTCAATGCTACAAAGTTAGCTCTATAAATTCCAAAAGTACCTAGCTTCTTTTATCTCGAGATTAGGAGCATTTTGAGTCAAATAATCCTGCATGTTCTCTTTATACAAATCACGATCAATTTGAGCCCTTGGTCCTTGGACAGCCACACCCTTACTAGCATTCAAAACCTTGAATTGGATGCCTGATAGATCAGCAATCTTTCCCATCAACCCTCCTAGAGCATCTATTTCCCTTATCAAGTGACCCTTGCCAATTCCTCCCATTGAAGGCTAAAGAATTAACTCTTGTTATGCCAAAGTTACATTGCAGGACATTTCACCAATGGTACTGAACTTCTGTGTTATAAGCAATGTTTTGGCACCAGTTCTGGATGCACCTGTTTAATTTAGAAAAATTTTTTGCAAAGATACCGAATGCAGCTTCGCAACCTGCGTGTCCACCACCAATAACAACGACATCGTAGTGGTTTGGGCTGACTGTGTCGGGGATGTTTTTGATATAAAGATTACGGGCAGTAATCTTGCCTAATGACTTGTAGAAGTTAGCACAGGAGTGCTTTCCGAGTTTAAAAGAAGAGAGCATTAAATTAATTTTTATTGCAGGGTGTAAAGAGAAATATCTTGAAGAAATACTCTCAGTTAATAAATTCTATAACAGTAAATTACATTGGAGGCCCTAGCTAGAATATATGTGGTCAGTCTAGTAAAGAGCATGGCCTGATCCTTCTTACTTAGAATTAGATTATTTTCCGACGATTTCTTGTAGATAATTTTCATTATACTGAAATCCTGAAATTGCATCTCGATCTTTGACTAAGTAGTTGAAAGATATCTTGAAATCAGTAGATATGGGTTAGGCTGTAGGTAAATGGTGCGAATAATAAATAAATAAATAAATCACAATATTAATAAGACCAAATCATAATAAAACTCTGATGTTTGTATGTTTTTCTCATGAACTCTTTTCATTTCCTATAGAATACTGACTCCCAGAAGGAATTCTCAAAGATCAGAAAGAAAAGAGTCATTGAAATCTTAAAGCATCCTCCTTTTTCTGAAGATGATTTTGTCTTTGTGGATAATTATATCAAAACTTATTTCCCTGAGCCTTCCAAGGCTCTCAAAAACATTCTCAACAAAGAGGGGCTCAAGAAGGTAACTTTTTCTCATTTAGCTCATTTCTTAGGTTTATCAAGGAATCAAGTACAGAGAACTTAAAAAAGGTGAAAAGCTTTTTTCCAAAGAAGACTTCCTCAAGAATTACTTCTTGATCGTAGAAGGTAAATTACCCCAAAATCTTCAAAAATCGATTAGGAACTATTGAAATTATCGCTGGAACAGAGTATAAAGACGCACCAAATAAAGTTATCAAAGCCTATACCAGCGGTACTTTTATTAATCCTACTGAGATACAGTACATTCCTCAATCAGCAGTGTAATACTTTTCTCCAAATGTAACCTTTAGGGAATTTACTGCCTTTTGTACCGAAGATTGTGATCTTCTTGGGTATGAGAAAGAACTCTATGATTCAATTATTGCAGTATTTTCTGCTTATTATCAACTCATCTGTTAGGAAAACGCTATTGCTTCCAAAGAAAGTAGAGTCAACGCAGTTTCTAAGGCTTTTATCAAAGTCAAAAAGGCTGATAGGTCTTCAAAGGAAGATTACATCCAGAAGTTCAAGCCAGAGAAGTTAAAAAAAGGCACAGTTATAGTTAACCCAAAGAGCAAAGTTGAAGAACTCTATATTATCGAAAGTGGAAAAGTTCTTCTTTGTGCTTTAAATAACACTAATAAGAACTATCAAAAAGGCCAATTTATTTTTGGAGTCTTAGAACCTGGTGCTGTCTTTAACGAATGGCCTCTTCTCTTTGACAAGCCTTCTCCTTACTACGCAGTGTGTATGGAGGATGTGGAAGTTCTTTCCTTAGAAAAATCGAATCTTTCTGTTGTCACAGATGCAGAGACCCTGGGCGATCTAAGAGCCAATGCTCAATGCAAATATAGACTTCAGACCCAAATCTTGGACAGATTGGCTTCTCTGAGCAGTGCAGATGTTGAGAGAAACCAGAATAAAGTTTGTGCTAGAGTGGGTATTGAAATCAAGGATGTCTGCGAAATATTCAGCAAATTTGATCCTAAGAGCAAGGATTCACATCAGTTTATGAAGAATCTTGAAAAATTCAATAAAGCCTTTGGAAAAGGCACCGATTTAAAGAGCGCAGTTGGAGCAGGTTCTAGTGATAAGGCAAGTGACATTTTTGCCACACCTAGAATTGTGACAAAAGACCCTAATTTCAGAAACCTAGACCCACAAAGACAGAGGGCACTCTTGGCTCTTAGAAACGAAGGAGCCAGTCGTCGTCTAGGTAACCTTGAGCCACAAAAGAAGATTACCGAGATGAACAAAGATGATATTATGAGAATGCAAAATCGCCTATTGAAAGAAGAAAAGGCTGAACTAGAGAGATTAGCTCAAAAGAAGAATATTAGTGATAGGTTAGGCTTAAACAAGCCTTCTGAAGAAACTAAACCAGAAGATGGGCCAGCATCAAAGGAAGACCAGTCTCAGAAAGAAGAGCCCAAGAAAGAACCCTTAGCAGGCCTCAAAGGTTTCGACAGAATGAAACTGGGGAATAGTGCCTTATTGGCCAGATTCCAAATTGGAGTTATTGAAAAGAAGCCTGAAGAAGAAGGCAAGAAACAAGAAAAGGAAAGCACTGAGGCTGGAGCTAAAGAGGCAGATTCAAAGGAGAAACCTGTTGAAGAACCTCCTGTAATTATACAAAAGCCTGTCGAGAATGTTAAAGCTACTACTGATGCTGATGAGTTAGGTCTCAGGCTCACTAAAGGAAAGCTGAACAGTTTATTGAACCCAAGCAACCCACTCCGCTCTCAAAATGATCCCACTAAGAAGAAGCTTAACGTATTCAAGAATATGATATAAAATATATTAATTTTTCCTCCTTCTTCCTCATAATCCATGTCTAAATTGCTCTAAGATTGCTTATTATGTTATTCATTCCTCACAAAATATTGCATAAGTCTATCTGAAACAGAGTATAGCTTCTTTATGATTTTCCTTATCAAATGAGCGATTTCTTTCCAAACCAATAAGCCGTTTAACTCTGTCGGTCTTAAATTCTAGATGTTTCAATTAGTTTTCTAATACTGTACTCGGAATTTAACACTTCTGTCACTTCTCAGGAAGATGTATTCGCTGTAATTCTACTTCCATGGAGAAAGGATTTGGCTGGGTTCCAAAGTGTTAAATGGGTTACTCAACTAAAATACTGAGTTGAGTATTCTTAGTCAATCGGTTCACTAGAATCCTAATCAACTCCGTGTTATTTATAAGTCGAAGAGAATTATTTGTCTCATCTGAAAATTCAACTTGGTCGCTCGATATGAAGTAGTTTTTCATCTAGCTGAAAATAAAATTTATTTAGCAAACTTTACTTGAAGAAACATGCTGAAACAATACTGTGACGTAATAAATTTGATTAGGAGGTATGGAGAGAAGTTTGATTATCTGAAAAAAGATATTTACAAGAGGAAACACTATCAAACATCCGAAGAAATACAGAAAGATGTTGAAGAGATGGCCATAATGTTGAAAGAATTGAATTCTAACAAAAAAGAGTTAGAAAATTCAGTTCGTGCTTCATATCTCAAAGAGAATAAATCCTTTGAGGATATATTTAACGCTTCACTCCTCCACTTTTTGACCGTTGCAAATCAGATACATTTAGAATTAATGGCTACGATTAATAATTATCCACTCAAACCAACAAAGGAACTTCAGCGCTATTTGAGCATTCTATGTTATATCCCGACTAATGTCTTTGATCAATTTTTGGAAGAAGTCAAGAAAGCTAATGAGACAAAGGATGCTTCAAGGTTGGATTTGGTATCCTCCTTCATGGAGGAGATACTGGAAGAAAATTTTGTCAAAAAGGTTATAGATGATAAGCTTTCATGCATTCAACACATGACACATGAATATCGAAGACTAAACCAAAATGATGATGTACTTCCTGGACAAATCTTTAAGCTTGCAGCCCAAAAACTTGAGGAGCTCTTCAACTTAGAAAAGCAAAAGAATCTCAGCAGAATTTTCAAGTTATATGAACTATTTAACTTAAGCGTGGAACAAACAGATACTATTGATGATTCATTTTTCAAAAAGGAATATCACAAGGATGCAGGTTTCCTCTCTGATGAACTAATTAATTTGATTCCAAAAGAGATTATTTTGATGCCAACGAATTGCTCAGTTGGATTGACGCTCCAGACAGGTGAGATCGCAATAAATAATGAGATTTTTAATCTCGAAGATTCGTCAGATATGACAGCTGATGAATGTCCTATGAATGTGGCAATGCTTATGCTTACATTGCTGCATGAGTTGGCTCATTTAAAAAAATATCAACATCAAGCAAGGTGGAACTCCAAGTTTGAAACTCCATTCAAGATAAAATCATTAAACAAGAATAATGACACAACTGGAGGATTTTTCGAAAAACAAGTCTTTGGAAACAAATGTGATGTTTTTCAAATGAGTGAGGAAATTGCACAAATGATTTTGGATGTTAATAATTGGGATGAAGATACTCTCCAAAGGATTGGTTCCCAGCTATGCCAGATGGAGAATGAAGGAGGAGACTACGACGAGGAAGAAAAACTAGAGGATTCAGGGAACATTGAGAATACAGAAAAGCATCAAAAGAATAAAGAATGTGAGAGGAAAGCTACCCCACAGTCAAGAGGAACGAAAAGTAAAAGGAATGAAGTTTCTTTTATAAGAAAGTGTAATACTTCAAGAAGATTTGAACTTTTGAAAAAAGTTAGTCAATAAACAGAGTAATCATTTATACTGTAAATATCTGAAACAGTGCATACCTTCTGAATTTATTCTTCTTACCATCTACTACATGAAACTCCATGCAATGTTCTATTAATAAGAACCATTTGGTACGTATTGTCCTTTGGTAGCATTGAAAGTGGTATTTTCCCTGTATAATCAAGTGAAAAAGGGGATTTGCATTCAGAATATAAGGATAATTCTAAGTTGACTCTTATTAGAAAGAAAATAATGCCATCCCTCTTATTTCCTTTTTTTTTTAAAGCTTTAGAATTCAAAAGTCCTCTTGTTGATCCTTCTGATCTGCCTTTTCTATAAATTATATATATCCAAATTAGATATGATCAGTACCGAGGCAAGAAATCAGTTCCTTATTCTCAGTAAATCTGCTACTGGTAAGGCCTGCGAGTCCTTTATCAGCCAGCTTATATCAAATCCCCATATCTTTATCTTCAAAGAGTTTTTAGTCCTTCCTAATATAAAAGAAGTAAAATATTTCATCGAAATTCTCACTCCATCAGCTCCAAACTAGCAGTCCTAAGTACTACGACTTACTCCACCTCTTCACTTATGGAACCTACCAAGACTACGCCGGTAAAAAATAAAAGAACCCAAGGCCTAACTTCGACTAGCTAATACATCTAAATATCCTCCTTTGACAGACACCCAATTGAAAAAGCTCAGACAGCTCACATTGATTGACATCGCTTCTAAGCAAAAAGTATAAAAATACTGCTAGATAACCTAATTCTCTCTAGCTCATCAGCTATGAAGATCTTTCTGCTAAGCTCGATATAAAGGATCAAAGAGAACTTGAAGACCTTGTTATTGATACCATATATTCAGGCCTCCTCGAAGGAAAGCTCAATCAAAAGGAAAGATTGCTCAAGGTATATATTTTATGTTTACTCCTGATTATATCAGGTGCTCAGTGTTAAGGCCAGAGACCCTAAGGACGACGAGCTCCAAGATTTTGTCGCAGTCTTGAAGAGAATGTAGCTATATCTCTTTTCTTTTTCTAATTGAGAATAGTCAAAAGGACGCCCATCACATGTTTAAGAATATGGGAAGCGAAATTGATAAATTAAATCATGCTAAAGCCAAGTACCTTGAGAATAGAAGAAAGCTCGATGAAGAAAGAAATAAAGCTTTGGAAAAGGCTGTAAAATAACTTTGGCTTGAAATAATATCTTTAGAAACAACAGGCCTAAGATGGGGATATTTGAAAATTTGAAGGGAAAGTTATTACTAGTTTAAATCTCTTCAACGTTATTTATAAAAAAAAAAAGTAAAGTGAATAATCCTGAGTTGAAGTATCTCGTATTTTCATGGATTTTCCAAGATCAGAGTTCTTATATAAAAGATTGGTCTAAACTAATACGAACACAAAAATTATAAATGTTACAATAAATACACCTGGCTTCCTGGGCAATATTCCTTCTATACAATTCCAGCTTGTGCTAACTTATTTTGTAATGTCTGAATTTTGCTGTCTTTAAGCTTAACAAGCTGTTCAAGTTTATTGATTTTAAGCTCTAAAATCTATCTCTATTATTCCAAGTCACTTATGTACTTACCTCAATAGTCTCCTTCAAATCTTGGATAGCTTGATCTTTAGCAGCAATTAAATTAGGGTCAACTCTATCAATTACGATCAATGTCAGCTCATAGATACCCTTGATTTTGAATCATTCTGGGATCATATTGCTGCTGATAGCGAGGGTCCATTACTCCAGGTCCAGCTTGGTGAATTTTGTGTTGAGGTTGATTGATACTGGTATCACCTCTTTCCTTTTCTTCTAAATATTTTTCAATCTTGATTTGTAAGACTTTAAGGACTCTTTCTATAGCTTCAGGGACACAGTTAATAACAGCGTCGATATCAGTCTTGTTTAATTGGAATCCCATTTTTTTAAAAACTTTTTCTAAGTAAGGTGAGCAATTCAGAGTTCTAATCATTACGATTAAGAGTGTTCCAGTTATAAAGCTTAGCTGAAGTTGAATGAGCAGGTGAATAATTATGAATTTCAACAATTCTTGGAATATAATGATGAACGATTTCTGCCATAAGGACTCCATCAGCGAAGTCACGGGCGATGTTTTTCTTAGGTCTGGAAAGAGGAATTTCATCAACCCAGTTGTATATGGCATTAAGTTCTTCCTCAGATAGAGGAGGAGCCTGCATTTCAAGAAGAAGTTATTTAAATTTTAAAATGAATTATTGCTTGCAAAAGAGGAAAATATAGAAATAGATTCCAAGAAAGCCCTCTATGGTTACTCAATTCTGACCAAGAAAATCAGGACTTGATCTACTTTGGAAAAGAATTGATATAAAGCCTACAAGAAAAATTATATATGGAATAATTAGATGTTCTTATACTATTTTATCATTTTATTATATATTTTTGTATTCGAGACCCTGAACTATGGAATAATAGATCAGAAAGATTTATAATAAATAAATGTATTGAGAAAGGAGCAGTATAGATATGTTATATAGCATCTAAATTTAAGAGTTTATATTTTTACATATTTCAATTGCAATTTTCACTGTCTATAGCAGCTGCACTTCAAACTTAATTTCATCAGCACTAGAAATTTCTTCGATTGTTCTATCAAAATTGAAGAATTTATTCTTGCCATCTAAAGTCAGCCCAATTTCAGCTCCACGCAAACCAAACCTTTCCTTATAAGCCTCGATAAGATCTCCTAATTTCATTTTTGGATCAACATTGAAATGATTATTTGTTGCCAGGTAAGGATTTAAGATAGTCACAAACACCTTTCCATCCAATTCATCAAATAATTGATAGGAGATATCACTCAATTCTTCTTCAATTTTTTCCAGGCTGGGTTCTAATTGATCTTTGCCTTCACTTTTATTGGTCGTTATTTCTGTAGCAACTGAGGCGTTGGTATCAGAGCTTTGATGCTTCGAAAGCTTAACTTTCTTTTTAATTTCTTCAAGCTCTTGGGTATCTGATTTTCTCTGGCTGAAAAGAATTTGGACTAGCTCTTCAGTTTTCTTCTTTTCCTTGACCTTTGTTTTCTCTTTATCTTTTTCTTTCTCCTTTTCAGCTTCTTTTTCCTTATCCTTCTTTTTCTTCTTTTTCTTCTCACTTTTAGTAAAGTAGTCAGTTTCCATTTCCAGGGTGGAAAGAGTTGAGCTTTCCTTTTCTTTTTCTGTTTCCTTTTCCTTTTCTTTCTTTTTCTTCTTCTTTTTTTCCTTTTCCACATCTATTGAAGTGGAGGGTAGCTGTTGGCTCTCTGTGATTATAGGGATCTGAGAATTGGAGAAGTGTTCAACCAATTTATTTATATCATACACATTATCTTTATTCTTTTGGAATATGCTGTAAAGATCAGGATTAGGCTGAGACAAAGGAAAAGTAGATAACATTTGACTTTGTTTTGGTGGAGAGAATAGAGTCTGGGTGCTATTCAATTTTATTTCAGGAAGGCCTTCTACTTGTTTGGATGAGAGGGTTGGGCTGTTACCTCTTTGTGAGCTCTTCTGTGTATCTGTTTTGTTTAGAGACGATTTATTGCTCTCTGTATTTTGAATTCCGGTCTTATTTTTTTCATAAGTAGCGTCATGCTGACTCTGGACATTTGTATTGTGACTATGGCTGGGATCCTTTTTAGCAGAGCTCGATGAACCTTTCTGAGGCTCAGCATGGTCTCTCTTTTGTAGGATTTGCTCTAAGGTTGACTGAACATGATTGGAATGTTGCATTTGAGGCTGTGGCATCTGATAATCAAGGCGGATGTAGACCATATTACCTGTTCCTGGATCTGTAGCATTATAAAAGTAGCTGGCAACTGTCTTAGACTTTTCAAGTGGAGGATCATGGAATTCACGGTCTCTATGAAACTCAAGAATTTCAGGCAGGTCCATTTGTTTACGGAAATAGCCTTCAATTTCAATTAAGGTCACCTGAGTACCGAGGATCAGATTTTTCTTGAAGTCCAGCTGGGGGACACTGAAGGTAATCGCGTATTCAGCCATTTGGATTTGCGCAAATTTTTCTGTTGAATACTTAAAAATAATTTGTTTATACTTGAAGAAGTGCCCAAAATATAAAATCCATTGTTTATGAAAGTATCTTCTGCATATCGACTTTTCATGTTCTAATCCCTTTCCATCTAGATTTAATCCTTTATCTGTAAGATTGTCTACGAAAAAATAAAGTCTTTAACGAATAAAAAAATTAAAATTTCTAAGATGAACATACCAAACGTATTCAGCGACTTTCTTGAAGAAATCGGAGTATTCAGTCCTAATCAAGCTGAGGACTACTCCGCCAAAGGTACCAACAACGATGAAGACAAAGCAATCTTCAAACTTGCAGACTTCTTCAAGGCTTTAACTCCATCAGACTGTTATGATCTTGCGCTAAGATTATATCTCTTCTGGAAGAAAGCCCTGGAAGAAAGCCAAGCAAAAAAAAGGGAGCAAGAAACAAAGACCATTTCTTCTATACATGGTCCACAAACAACAGCAGAGAACACCCCCAGAGTACCTGGTCATAGACCAAAGACCAGATCCTTTAGTCTTGGTGGATCTCCCGACGACAATCCTGAGCCCAGTGAGAGAACTATGAGATCAATGCAAAGCGGAGACATCTTTGAGAGACTTCATAACGAGTCCTTTTACAAGAATTACACTAAGAGAAAAAATGAAGAGATGAAGCTTAGAGAAGAATTAAAAGAATGCACATTCAAGCCCAAGACAAGTAAGTCAGAGACTAGCCGCATTGATACCACAACTGATGTATTTGAAAGACTTCAAAAGGATCATAGAAAGGAAAGGGAGGAAATTAACGCTTCCATTAGAGCCAAAAAGGAAATGGAAGGATGCACTTTCCATCCTCAAGTCCACACTTCTCATCATACTGACCAAGGACAATTCGATTATCCTCTCAATCTCAGTATTGACCACACTTTTGAAAGACTTTACAGGGAAAGTAATCTTAGAAAGCAACTTCAAATGGAAAATGAACTAAAGAAGCAAGAGATGGAGCTTAAAGACTGCACATTTAAGCCAGTAAGCACTGCCAGAAGATTCGATGATAAAGAGCCTAGTGATATTAATGAAAGAATTCAGAAACTGTATAATTTGCACTTTGAGCAACAAAGGAACCTGGCTAAGAAGAGGCTAGAACTCAAAGAAAAGGAGACTGAAGGCTGTACTTTCACTCCAAGTATTCTTAGCCCCTCAACAAAACCAAAAGATCTTGATAAAAGCATGAATGCTCCAGATAGGCTACTAAAATGGGAAGAGGAAAAGAAAAAGAAACTCCAAGAGAAGCGTGATCTTGAAGCTAGAGAGAGAAGTGCTTCAAGAAACAGGGGGATAAGAGATAGAAAAAACTCCAAGGATGAAAATAGATATGAAAAGCTCTATAAAGATGGTGAGGTTAAAAAGCACAAAATTGAGGAACTTGAAAAGAAAGTCCTCAGAGAAATAGGAGCTTCTTTTACCCCTAAAGTCAACTCGAGATCTAAAGCCTCACCCGTTACATCATCTCTTAGCAATCTTAAGAGTCCAGGTCTAAGCTCAAGTCAGACAACTCCTAATGCAAAGAGATCAAACAGCAAAAGCAGAGGAATAAGGGATACTAGCGAAAAGTCTGATAGATCAGTGGATAAGGGAAAAGTGAGTAGGAACTTGGTGGATAGGAAAGAAAATATTAGGAATAGCGGTGTCTTAGCTAAGAAGAATGCTCCCTCTGTACACAAGGTAGTCAATGAAGAGGCTAAGGTTAGTATGTTTAGTCCTTCTGATAAAATAATGACCTTTGGACCAAACAATAACAAAAAACTTGTGGATTTGAGAAGTAACCAGCTCCCTAAATACAGATTTGAAGAGGATCATGATGTTGAAGACAAGAACAATAATGTCTCAAGCTTCGAAGCAGAAGGAGCATACAGCATAGAGAATGAATACAATAAAGGAAGAAGGTAAATGCATTTCTTCTGTCTGAATAAATGTGTAAGTTTTTGTCTTGAGTATTTTTGTTTCAATCTTTAACTATGTTACTCATCATAACTACTTTGATCAAACAAGATATATAGCCTACAATTCAAAGTGATCAGGCAAGTTGACAAAAAAATTATTATATCCTGAAATAAAATAATAAGTGTTTGAAACTGTTAAGGATCCTTTCTACATGAGTTTTCTAATTGATTAGCCAGATTTATCGTTATATCTAAAGAAAGGCTTCCTCCTTAACAATTTATCAAGGACTGCCTCGATAAAATGTAGAAAAAAATATAGTTTGAAATTTTCAGCTATTCTAAAAATCCAGTTCAATCTAAATCTGCTCATCACTATCTATTGGATGCATTTAGACCTTGGACCAGAGCATTAGATAAGATTTGAAGCGGAATAGTAAAGGTTTCAAAACTTGGAGTTCTTGTTTTTAACTTTCAGAAATTAGAGCCAAACTCTCGATCTGTGAAGAAAAGGTGATTTGATGGGACAGAATTGTTGCAACAAATTGTCTGCATAGGGTGAGATTTTGATTACAAGATAAGCATATCATTAGGTTATTTGATTCTTTAAGCGGGAACAAAATTGAATTATATTGAATTTGATTAAAAATAAAACTTCTTTAGAAAATTTGAAATTCAGGTATTCAAAATTCCTGATAGTATAAAGTGTATCAGAAAAATGCTCACTGGATAGTAATCTAGTTTTTCTAGAAGAAATAAAAATAGAAAAATATCTTTCACTGATCTTGATTTTAATTCGAAAGAACTGTTACAAAATTTAAAGTATGTAAATGAAAGAAAACTCCCAAATTTATGTAGGAAATATCATCCCTAGGCTTATTTGCAAAAGTGTGTGTCTCGTCAGGCTTATACAGATAAGGGATTTGAAATTTGAATTAATTGAGAGCCATTTCAAATTCAAATTTAATTAACGATACATCATTTGGAAGCAATTTTAAACCTCTTCAGTTGGGAAATCCTTATCCAGTAGCGAATGTAAAGAAGACTTTTTAAAATCATAGCATATTTTCAATTTGAGATAAATAAATTCAACTGTTTTTGAAGGCAGTTCCATATTTTAATCAACTTGGCACCTAATTTATATAGCTTAAAAATCGTTTTCCTTAATAATAAATATCTTTCAAAATGATCCGTTTAGAACAGGTCGTATCCAAAGAAAATCAATCCAATAACGCGAACAGCAAACCTGAAAACAAAATTTCGCATTCCTCTGGCCGATGGACAAAAGAAGAGCATCAAAAATTCATTGAAGGCCTTAAGAAATTTGGAAAAAATTGGAAGCAAGTAGAAGAATATGTAGGAACTCGTAATGGAGCTCAAATCAGATCCCATGCACAGAAGTTCTTCAACCGTCTTGAAAGGGAATATAATGTCAAGTTGGAAGGCTCCAAGAAAGAAGGCGGAAAGAAAAATAAGAAATCATCTGTGCGCAAAGCTTCTGAGTGCTCTATTAGCACTTCTTGCACTAATCCAGGTAAAATAACCCCAAACCCATTCAAACTATTCGTAGAAGCAATCAAAGAGCTTGCTCATGAATCTATCCTTGATGAAGAAGAAAGTAGTCAGCATCCTCATTCAGAAATGGCTTCATTCCCTGCAACCAGTAAATTATCTTAGATTCTCTTATAATTCTATTAGGTCCCAAGATCAACCCTTTCGAAGTCATTAATCATATCAAGACTGAAACTGGAAACCAGCCTACAAAGACTCCCAGGAAAATGTCAGCTGATCTCGGTCTCGTTAGCTCAACATCCTATTCACTTTTCGACATCATTATGTAAATTGCCTTTGATTCTTTTTTAAATCTTCAGGTCAAAACTTCAATTCTGTAACAATTTTGCAAATCCTCCAAGGCTTTCGGACCTCGTCCAACTTCAGCCTTGCTCTCAACCTTTAAGCTCCACTATGCCTGCTAATCCTCTACCTAACCCAGCATCTTTCAAACCGCTACGTAAGATGTCTGAAGAAAATCTTTCTGCTAAAGACAAGCTCCAGAACTTAAGAAAGCCTGACTATCCTGAATATGAGACTGTGACAAAGAAGGTCAAGGTTGGCGGAGAAGAAGAAGAATACTAAGCTTCTTGTGCCAGCCTGGCTTGAATTAACTTAAGTCCACATTTTGCAATACTTAGTGGCGCTTTTTGTAAAGATTAGAGCAATTTTGATTTTGTTGAGCTTTAATTGACTTTTGTATTATTACTATATCAGCTATATGTTTCTTCCTGTAAAAAATTAATATTTCATCGTTTTATTCATACCTTTTTTGTGTAAACATCATTTTATATTTTATTCTAATGATTCATTTGTCCGAGTAACATCGAGTCATAGCCCACTTTATTTATTGGATTCCGAATCATCCAGCTAGCTGATATCCTTCATCCAATGAGATAGCCATGTAATGATTTTAGAAAGTGTACGGAGTAATTTTGTTCCTCAGAGTTTTTTTTCTACTTTACTTGCTCGATAGTGATTCTTTGACATAGGGATTAATACTTACTCATGGGAAATGCTTGGGAGCTCATTATGATATCTGAGATAGGGCTTCATTGAAAAAGGATATTCTGAGAAGTTTCTTTAAGCCTCTTTGAAAATTTTCTTAATTTCTTCATTATATTATTGTAAGATAATTTAGATTAGACACTTATTAAGAAATTTTTAGTGTCATTTCGCTTGAAGGGCTGGAAATTCATGCATTAAACCTATCTTTAAGCGAGGGTGAGTTCTTCGCCACTTGTGGCATTCTTGTGGTTGAGATTTTTGTAGGACTTTTTTCTTTGAGGAATAACTTTTAATAATTTGGACCAAAAGGATAGAGGACTTTCAAACCATCGAATATGTGGGACTCTTCGAAACATCCATTGACAATTTGAATTTTGTCCACACAGGAACATTAAATTTCTGTCAAGCATTACACTTCCACAGATCTGTCATTAACCTCGTAGAATTGTAGATTGCCAGGAAATTCACGAGTCTTCTTAGTTCTGGGTAGCTTTTTCCAATGAATATTCAGATTCGACCAGATAATGTCTGTTTACAGGAAAATCTGATTGTTCCTAACACGATTTTTGTTAGCTCACAACAATTATAGTGAGTTCTGAGTCCGAAATGAGAGACATAAAATTCTAGGCTTAAGCGATCCTTCTATAGAACAACTGAGCGAGAAGAAATTCGGATCTGAAAAAAGATATGTTTTGTTTAAATAATTTAATTTGAGGAAAACACAACTTGAATCAAATTGAATCGAATGTTCTAACGACAAGCCATAGATGATACAAATATTGATCAGTTAATATAGAATGCCAAATATAAGCATAGAATATTTAACTTATAGTATAGTTCATATTACTTATTTTTGGAAAGGATTATTTTGTCCAAATCCTGAATTGTTGCCAAGCATTCCTATGTTTGGCATCGGCATATTCATTCCACCCATTTGGATACTAGGATTGTTCATGGGCATTCTCATTTGTTGGATACCCATATTAGGATTTACATTGACACCCATGTTCATAGGAATCATACCCGGATTCATGTTGGCGTTTTGGATAATAGGTTGTTGATTATTTACAGACATATTCATACCCATGTTCATTGGCCTTGGCTGATTGTTCATAGGATTATTGAATGGATTTTGATTAGAATTAGGATTAACCTGAATTTGACTAGTGCTTATTTGATTGGGGTTATTATTCATGTTAACCATTTGGATATTTTGAGGTTGAGAGTTACCTATCATAATAGGCTGATTACTAATCGGTTGGCTGCTAATGATTTGGGGCTGAGGGTTGATAACTTGAGGTCTGTTTTGAGGTAGATTTTGATTTTGGTTCGGATTAATGATCATTTGTGGCTGGGAAGTGATGAGCTGAGGTTGAGGGTTAATGATTCGAGGTTGTGGATTGATAAGCTGGGGCTGTGGATTGACAACTTGAGGTTGATTTATTATCTGTGGTTGGGCTTGGATCACTTGAGGCCTCAAATTGATTGGCTGCTGGATGATAGGTTGCTGAACGATGACTGGTTGAGGTTGTGGTCTTACTCCAATGACGGGGATATTGATGATAGGCAATCCTATTCCCATTCCCATGACGTTGTTTTGAATTTGTTGGATTGGCTGAAGTCCTATTGCAACTTGACGATAAGCTTTGTTTTGCATGACGAAGGCTTGTTGTTGTTGGATGGCTCTGGTATTTAGATTCTAGAAGATTTAGACAGGGATTTGAAAATTTTTACCAAATTCATCATAGTCATATTAACAGGTATCATTTGTCCTCCAGCCTGGATAGAAGGAGCCGTCATGTGCACTTTATAGTTAGCGAAAGGATTAGTTTCACCGAATTTAGGGAGACTCCTAACGAATAAGAAGAATTATAGAAATTGATACGCAGCATTCATTTGGTGCATTTGTGTGAAGCTCATGTTATTTGCAGCATACTGATTCAAAGTTCCGACCCCTGTCGGCTGAGCGCTAATCATTTTAGCGGCTTCATCAAGTTGCTTTCTCTGTTCTTCATCTTGGGTATTTTCTATGTAATATTACAATAGTAAAGTTGTTAGTTACTTGCCAAGAATTGGAGCCATTCCTTGTTGGCTTCATTTTGAGTAAGAGGGTTAGTTCTGTCATATTCCTAAGATATTAGGAGGATATTGAAAATAAAATACAGTAATGAAGCCCACTCGAGCCTCTTCGTATATTTTATGAGTGCTAATATCTTCATTAGGCTTAAAGCAAAAAGATCCAATGGCTCTGGTAGGGATAAGGAAGAAAAAGATAGCAAGAACAAGAGTAACAATATTCAATCCATCAACTTCTTTTCTAATGAATCCTTCAAAAATGAGATTTCCAGCCTATGAAATAAACAAAGAATTTCAAACTTCTTACCGCAAAGGAGATAAAGAATGATTCCAAGAATTCAGTCATATGATTGGAAAGAGAAGTGCCCAAAGGAAGAGGTCTACAATGTCTTCTTAAAAGCATTCTCTTATCATTCCAGTACGCAATTATTAGAGCAATAAGAGAAAAGACAATTCCAATTGGGCACAGGCAAGCATAAAACCCAGTGAAAAGCATAGTCTTTTGGATATTGGCATATCTTTGAGCAATATCGAAGTTAGGCCCTTCAAAAATCCTAACGATATTATTATTGTCTCTTATAAATCTTACAAATTGGCTTGCTGCTGAGTCATTTTACATTCCTTTCCTTGCTCGATAATCTTCCTTCTTTGGTAGAGTCTGTAAAGGTAGAAGGGGTCGAATATATAAGTCAAAGGAGGCACAAAGGCATTCATTACGAAGAGCCAGAAAACATCATAAACGATACTGTCTGAAAGCCAAGGAGTATCGAGATCTTTCTTGACAATAACATGGACCAAGAAAGTAACCAAAGCGGTGTTCAAGAATTGAGCCTAACTCATTAATTTAATTTCAAGATTCTCACCAAAGACAACTTCCAAGCAACTGCAATGTAGAATGAGGTGTAGGTATCGTGCTTTTCGTATCCTGAAAATCTTCTGATGAACATGCCCAGAAGTCCGTTAATAAACACAATAAGGTATGAGGCAAAAACTGACAGAATTTGAACTCCAGCACTATTTCCCTGGCTTTCTTTCACACTTTCTTGTATGGCTTTGACGCCCAAAATAGCACCAAAAGAAGCTCCAAGAAGTAAGATAGAGGCGCCAATAGAAACAGATCTTTTTTCAAAGAGTTCACTCCAAGTAAATCCTAAATTTTCCCAGAAAATGTCAAGTGGCTCTGGGGCCCTTTCAACATCGATCAGATTACCATTATAGGTCTTATTTGGTTTGCAACCGACAGAGGCCAATAGTGTGTAAATGAGTCTTTCAATACGACTATATTCCCATCTTTCTGCAACAGCCTTAGCATCTAGAGGATTACTTAAAGTCACATTTAGTCTATACCAGTATCAGTCCTAAAGGTAATAAAGGCAACTCCAGCAGATTCATAGTGCCCTGAGCTTGCAATATTCTTTTCGAATTCTTCTAATTGCTTTTGGATGACTTCTATTTGTTGCGTAATAGTAGGATCATTGGGGTTGGCCAGTTTCTTGATTTCAAGCTTTGCCAACTTTCTTTGATTATCAACATAAGGACCAATCTTTTTAGCCAAGACGACTTTTTCAATCACAGTTTTTCCAGTGTACTTCCCCTTCTCAGTAAAGAACTTTTCAATATCCTCCTTGGTTTGACTCCTGGGGATGTTCTTGACCATAATAGTATAGTCAGAAGGTGTAATTTGTTCTCTATCACACTCGTCAGCTGTTTGAATTTGCCATCTTCTGAAGTAGAATGAGAAACCCATTCCAATAAGAACAAAGAAGAAACTGAGAACATTTTGAGGGGTTTCGTTGTAATCAACTGCCTTATTGGGCCAACTGAGCAACATTATAGGTGACTTTGAGCATGGGAGATCTGGATGATTTTCCAATAGTTCACAGCGATCTCCAGAAACATTTTGAACAATACTGTAGATTCCCACAAAAGCAAACAAGAACGAGATCAGGATAATGCAAAACACGACATAGCCAAAATAAAGAGGGAATCCTGCTCCAAGTTCAGCGAGATCAATTTTGTCACAGCACAGAGGATATGGCTCTACGTTCTAAGGAATCTTATGAAGGATTCTAAGCTAACTTACATCTGGAAGACCACTGAATGGGTCAAATGAACTTTCTTTAAGATTGATCTTTCCAACGCTTCTTGATTTCTAATTATTTTAGTCATACCTTAGGAAAAACCTTACAGCATATCTTTTTGCCTTCTCAACATCTGGTGGAGAGGCCAACAATGGGTTTTCCTCTAATATAATAAGCTAAAGGAAATTGGAAACTCTATACCTAGCTCGAAATTCCCAGCTTCAGGATTTTCGACATACTTTCCATCCGAAGTACCGGCATTTGGACTAGTACCACCTATCATAGCTTCTTTTCTATGATTCTAAGAGGAAATATGATGAAAAACTTACTCTGACATTTCTGCAGAAGGCTTTGATATTATTTATTTTTATATATTACCTGAATTCAGTTTTATATAAAATGACACTCCTATTTTTAGCTTAGTGCTACAGAGTGTTAATGCAGGCTATCTTTCTACTCAGATTAGATATCTTATTTGACTTGTGCACCAAGATAGAATAAGTTCGAGTAGCTTCCAAGTTAAGATAAAAATTAGCTGGGTATTGCGAATGTTATCCAGGGAAAAGTTAAAGCAAGCTGATTAATCAATTATAGATAAATACTAAGATACAGGAAGGCATAATGGAGATTCAAAAGAGTTTTGTTAACAATTGATTGAAATACATTTGAAAGCTATTAGAAAGTGTCCAGTATTATTACATTTATTACTTGTTTTTCTTCAACCCCATACCTGCAGATTGCCTTTCATCAATATATCCATTTCCCTTCTCAAAGAATCCTCCAACATTAGGATGGCCAGATGATTCCACCTTTGGGCCTTTTCCAATCATTACTCTAGGATTAGTTGGCTTATTATGTTCAGTCAAGACTCCCATAGGCACGTTATTTTGGCTACTTGAAGTAAAACTATTAGAGATAATATTCTTGCTTTGTAAAGAGCTATTGCTCATTCTAGGTCCTTTGATTTCAGGAACTAAATAGTAATTGGGCTGGAGATTTGTGGGAGTTTGCCTGCTTGCAGAAGGTGATTTTCTACCCAATTCTGTAGAAGTATTTTGAATGCTATTGTTGTGCGAATTGCTTACTGAAGGGGTCTTGCTAATGTGATATCCTGGATAGGCTAGCTTGCTAGGATTTCTTGGAGACTGGTCAGCGTAGGTCTTAAGATGAGAGTTATTGTTTATGGGAGATTTGCTGGTGGGTGTACCAATGTAGCTATTTTGCTGAACACTATTGGAAGGAGCAAAGTTAAAGTTATATTTGGCCTCTTGTTGACTCTTTTGAGATTCCATTGAGGTATTTTGCTTGTTATTAGGAGTTTCAAGATACTTTGAATCGGAGGTCTTAGGAGTTCCAATGACTTGTTGTCTAGTGGTGGCTGCTGCGCCGAAGAAATTAGGAGGCTTGCCAGTACTTGGCCTTTCAGACTTGGGATTTAGTGGTTGAGAACCTTGAGAATTAGCAACTTGTTCAAAGTTGTGAATGAATTTGCTGCTAAGTCCGATGATTTTTGATTGAGGAGTGGGCTTTCTTAATTGTTGCTCACTAGTAATTCCTGCCATTTTCATCTTATCTACAGGAGTATTTGGAGCTTTCTTATTTTGCTCGCCTTCAATAGTATATTGTTGAACAACAATGTTCTTGTCCAATTCCTTTTTAGGGTTCATAATGGGAGCTGATTTTTCATTGTTAGCCAAACCGTAAATCTTAGGAGTGTCAAGCTCCATAGGCTTAGGGTCTGGTTGATTTACAGGCCTTTTGACTTCATTTCTTTTGAGAATGTCAGGTGTGATTGCAGGCTTCTTCTCAAAGCTTGCCCTCATAACCCTTTGTTCTCTCTCGTCAGGTTCGGTTTGGATTCTAGCGTCTCTTGGCTCATGGTGTGGAGGTCTGCTAGTCTGAGGCTTGGGTTCAGGCCTTTGGACCTTTTCGACTCTGTCAGTTCTTTCAATCTTCTGTTTGATTTCTTGTTTTTCAACTTTTTCAATTCTTTCAGGTCTTTCAATTTTTTCAATTCTTTCCGGTTTTTCAACTTTTTCAATTCTTTCAGGTTTTTCAACTTTTTCAATCCTTTCAGGTCTCTCGACTTTTTCAATCTTGTCTACCTTTTGGATCCTCCCAACCTTCTCAGGTGTCTTCTCTGGCTTTTCAGATTTTTCAAGAATGTCAAGAGCCTTTTTTAGTTCTTGAATTCTATTATTATAACGAGTCTTGATGAGATTAATTTCAACCTCCATGTCCTTCTCCAGTCTTTTAATTTGGTGCCGGATCATTTCAGGTGACATGCCTCGAAGATCCTCAGGAAGCTCATCACGCTTTGATTTTTCTTTGGGCTCAGGCTTGGCATCTCGACCACCAAGATGATTAGAAGCATACTCTTTATCTTTATTGTTGTCAATTCTTGAATTGACCTCTTTAGCATATTTAACAAACTCAGGAACCTCCTTGGGTTGTGACTTGACAGGAGGTTTGATCAAGGGAGTATCATCATCTTTGTGGATGATCATAGTACCTGTATCGTTGGTCTCGATGACTGAATCATCATCAGCTTCATCTTCAGATATGTTCTTTTCAATCATTGTGCCAGTTTCATTGACGTAGAAGTGATTCTCTTCATTAGCTTTTCGTTTAGGTTCTCCAGAGAACTCATCTATGTCTCTATGCTCAATCATTGTGCCGGTTTCATTGATAATAGTAGTTCCATTAATGATCATTGTTCCTTGGACAATAGTGCCAACTATTGTCTTATGTTCAATCATGGTACCTGTAGGATTCATTTCGACGGTTGAGCTGTCAGATTCATATTGAGCTGGGCCATTGTCAAACTCTTCTTCCTCTTCATAGGTCTTTTTATTCTTCTTCCTCTTGGATGTTTGTCTGTATCTTTCAATTAAATCCATGGAGTCACTCACAAGTTCTGCTAAGACTGCACTTCCCTTATTTTTCTTGATAAAAGGGTCTTGGAGGAGCTCCTTAGCGGAGGGTCTCTTCTTTGGGTCCACAGTCAAGCATCTTGAAACAAAAGCATTGAATTCAGGAGACCATTTTTCAGGGTCGGTCAAGCCTTGAGGAGGGTTATTCTTGATTGCAAACATAGCCCTGAAGGGATGGATGTGAGAGTAGGGAGGTTCTCCTTCAGCCATTTCAATAGCAGTGATACCCAAAGACCAGATATCAGTTTTTCTATTGTATTTATTCTTTGATATAACTTCAGGTGACATCCAGAAGGGAGTTCCAATAACTGTATCTAGCTCAGTTACAGTTCCGAAGTTATGAGCAGAGACACCAAAGTCAGCCAGCTTTGCTTGTCCGCTTGTATTTAGTAAAATATTGCCAGCTTTAATATCTCTATGCACCTTCTTGGTTTCATGAAGATATTCTAGTCCTTTGAGAGAAGCATATAAAATGGCAGCAATTTGAGTCTCATTTAGGGGATGTCTCCTTATTTTGATTAAATCTGCAACAGAACCAGCGGCACAATACTCCATAATTAACCATAGCTTACCATCTTTCAAATAGGACCCGTAGTATGATACTATGTAGTTACTTTTACACTCCTTAAGGATAGTAATTTCTCGCTTCAGAGAGGTTAGATCACCATTAGTAGGAATGATTTTAACCGCAATGATTGTACCAGAAAGTTTATGTCTTGCTTTGTAAACAGCACCATAGGAGCCCTCACCTAAGAGTTTAGAGAAATTTGGATAATAGTACCTAAGAGATCTAGTAGTTCGAAAATCTGTTCTGGGTCGTCGTTGGTTGAGACGATGTCTGTCAGATTCAAGTCTGTCATTATTTTTTAAATAATTTGAATTAAGAAGGACTGTTAACCTATTTTTCTGACAAACCTTAATTAAGGAAATCAGAATTGAGAGTTAAATAACGAACTTTTTCAGAGATAAACTTGCGTTTCATTCCTGCCGAGTATTAGACCTCGCAGGTGATGGCATAGGAACTGCACATCGAGAAAATTTCTGGGTTAACGAGCATGTAGTGCAGAAAGGATATATAAATACATTGATTCTCTAATACACTTTACGACTTATATATCGTTTAAGGTAAGCTTGGTTGCGATATCGAGATCTTTGACCATCTAAAAATTCAGAGAACTAAATTATTCTTTTACAGTCTTGAATTCTTCATATGAAATTTTTCCATCATAGTCTTTATCAGCCTTGATAATTGTTCTGTCAACAAGCTGTTGTAGTTGTACATCATTTAAGTTATTTCCAACCATCATCTTTAAGACCTAAGCCATTAACACATTGATTTTCCAAAATTAGAAGAGAAAAAAAAAACTAAAACGGAAACTTTAGGGCCAGATAGGATTCTCTAGGACCCTTACAAGTGATGATCAAAAAACTATTCTCATAGTTCATGACGGCTGTCAAATTCTGAATTTTCTTACCGTGAATAATTCTCCGTTAGTTATATAGCCATCATCGTTCATATCGTAGATCCTAAACGCGAATCTAAGCTTTTCTTCTTCACCTCCTGCTATACTATTTCAGACCGTCTTGGGAGACATTACCTGTTGCAGAAAGATGACTCAGACCTTCAATAAATTCTGGAAATGATATTTTTCCATCTTTATTCTTATCCAGGACAGCGATAACTCTTTTGACTAAAGGGTTTTGAGACAGCTCTATGCTTTCTAAAGATTGTTATTCTCAGTTACCTGGCACATTGAAAAATTCCTCAGGCTCAAGTTCTCCGCTTTTATCTTTATCAAGGTCGAGGAATCTTTTATGGAGCTTCTTGATTTCTTTTTGACTAACTACACATTAATTACCCGAATGGATCTCTTTACAATTTGTTTGTTGATTACCCATATCTCAATCTAAACCTGAAGAGTTTTGAGCTGATGTGAAATTAAATTATATTAGAAACTATCATGAGTAATTCAAATCGTTATTGAAATACAAAAGAAACAACAACCTGTTCTATCCATCCATGGAAAAAAATCCTCTATGTTGTTCTCAGAAAATTTGACACTAGTGATTGGCCAGGTCAGCAAATTTTGATTATTCTAGTACCTGTTTCAATCTAAAGATTTGATCGGGAAACTTTTTATATTCAACCAGGCTACTAGATAAACAAGCATGCAATCAGACTATTTAAAGAGTTCGGAATGCATCTTTAATAGAAATTATGAGTAGAAAAAGAGTATTAAAAATAACTACTTCATTTATATCAACAAAATCAACCAAAAAAATTAGTGAGTTTGTGATTGAATAACGCTTTCCAAAGGCATATGGCCCTAGTTAGAAGGGTTTTGACCAAGAAAAACCCTCTCATAATTTTATTATTTTTAACGATAAATTAGATTGGAAACAGGAGTATATCGCACTTAAAAACTATTTTTTGAGATTAATTCTACAACCTTTATATATCTCCCCTGTAATATCCAGTATAGATTAGACATCAAATACATATGTTTGATTGCTAGTACCAACAGGAGGGTAATAGATAAGTCCTGGAGGGCAGAGATCATTGAAGTGATCACCTAGATTATCAGGGCAAGTCATGAGTTGGTATTTAAGGTCCAAGCAAATATAGAAAGAGAAGATATACTGATTGTTAGAATCATCAGTCTCGCACTCCAACAAGTAAGTTCCATTTCCAAAAGCTCTGTTCATAGCGTTAGTGAAGCTATCAAGATCATATGGCTCACTACGAGGAACGACTCCTCCTCTCTTGAGGGCACCATATATATCTTGTCGAAGGGCTATGCTCATAACTGTGGTGAAATAATCAAGCTGCTTTCTAGAATCACTAACCTGATCACCAGCGGGGTCGTTCCAGCATGTACCATGCTTGGTCCACTCATGGTCATGGAAATCGTAAGTTGTCCAGTTCATTCCATTCCAATTGGTTTCCATTTTGTTGAGCAAAAGTGAAGGGATGTTATTGGGATTATATGAGCTGGTATTATCACAGTACTGAGGATATCCATTAAAATAGTTTGGCCAAAGACCATGGATGTTGACGAAAGTTGGATTGAGACTTGCAGTTTGGTTTTCGTAGCAGGGTTGCATGTAACAGTTAGTTCCAGCCCAGATAGATGCGAAGACATAATAGTCATATGGCACAGAATTGATGACTGAAACCAAAGACATGACACATAAGAGTGCTAAGAGCTTTGCCTGCATGCTTTTTGATATGATATTCTCAGAATTAAGATTTATTTATTGAAACAATTTAGGAAAGAGAGCTTTTGAGGAATAAGATCGGCATAATTTCTGAATAGGGATCCGGGATTGCATGATCTTAAGTAAAAAAATAACAAAGAAAGGACTAGAATAATTTAGAATACTAAGGAAAATGAACTATTATAACTCAGCTTTTGCCTAGTGCTTTACTTGAAGCCTAATTTCTGGTTTGGGCTTTATCTTAATCATTCCAGTCGAGATCTTTTTGGGTTGATCATTTGGATTTATGGGATTATTTCCTCTAGATCTTTGCTGAGGAGCTCCAATTTGGTAATTCCCATTGGTCCTACTAGATAGGCATTCATTCTGTTATTCTATGAACATGATTAATAATTACTCATGATAATACATTGTTCTAATTCTTGTAGACGAGCTTGAATTTTGATAAAAAGATCATAGTCTTGAGGAATTTTAGCATGCTTTACTTCCAGAGAGTCTTTTCTCAGCCAACAGCTTTATATAATCCTCACATTTATGAAGCAGAACGACTTCTCTCACTGGTGACTTTCCTCTTGGTTTGGAGTTATTTATGAAATATTTTAATATTTTCTTCGCTTTCTCTATTAGGAATTCCCGAAGTGTTTTTTTGAACATTATATTAGCTATAAGTAAAGCTTGTATATAAAGGGCTAAACACAGCAGTTGAGATTGTGGTTTAGCTTTTGATTGAGAAATCTAAACGCTGTGAATTTATTTACAATTTCGTTAATTTTAATGCGTTTGAGACGGAGTGAAGGGAGGGACTCCAAAAATAGAATCCTAATTCCTTAGAGATTTTATTTAATAAAAGGAGCCAACCCCTGTTATTATTACCTTTAGTAGATATTTTTTTTTTTTGAGCAGAGGATAAATAAAGAGTATTTGTTAGCCTCATTTCTGAATATTGGTGTGATAAGAATGTTTCTAAAACAACTACTCTAAAAAAGTCAACTTTTAAAATCAGCATACAAGATGTGCTTAGCCATCAAGCAACTGTGGTTATGAACAAACACAGAAATATTTGTATTTCTTTTTGCCTTTTTACAAACTAATATGATCAGTGCTATTTTTATTTGTGCAGTTTCCTCAATAATAATCCTTTGGAATTATTGAGGCTCTTACTCATCTCTTGATTCACCCCTTCATAACCAGTTTAGAAAGGGATGACTTTAGATTCTAGTTCTCGAATCCTTTTACGAATTATTTTCTTAGTAAATGTTCTAGAAGTTTGGCATCACTAGGCGTCTGCGTTATCATGCGGCAACTTAAAAATGTTCTTGGGAGAGGAGATAACAAATCTGAGTTTTGTTATAGTTGTAAGTATACCTGGAGCATTATTGGGATCATCATGCCATGCCATAGGCAATCTAAGAATTTTATCAAAGGTGATGCTTCCAGAACACTCTGAACAGGGTAATCTTACAGTTAAAACGGTGTTGGTTGTAATGCGAGATTTAAACTCAATTTGATCTTTTAATTGTTTAGAAAATTTTAAAAAGCTTCTTCACGTTATTTATAGATCGTTAACACTCAGATTATTAATCCATTCACAAATTCAGACTGTGACATCATTATGCTTGACAAAGTGAATCTCAAGGATGTGAAAGCTTTACGAGGAATTCTAGAGTATCGTTATTTATTTGTCATCCTAATTAACAATAGAAAAATACTCATTAGAATTGATAGACTGGAGTCACAAAATACATTCCTCAGTAACCAGTTAGGTGAGTTTCAATTCGCTTATGCAAATAAGCAAACCGAACTTGATAACTCCCTCAAAGAAAATGGTGTGCTCAAGAAGACTGTCCGACGACTACAAGAGGAAATAATACTCATGAAGACCAAGATCTTCAGTCTTGAATCCCTTTCAACTGGCTCTAACAGTTTAGCAAGTCAGAAGAGCATAAGTGAGGACAAGAGTCCTGTTCTCCATCTATGTACCACAGATGAACCAGAGACTAAGTCCCCACCATCCAAAAGAATCTGGAATTATTCACAATCGTTATGTGATCCAACATCCCCAACCTTTGAGGAGGTAAAAGTGCAAGCTGGTTTCAAGAAAGAAAATCTTGATCTTAAACAAATGGGGAGTATCTTTGAGCTTTCATATGAGGATGAACCAGAACTCGATAATGACATGTGTCTTAAGCCTCCTTTTGCTCTTTCTGACACTGTTGATGAGAAGAGACCGGCTGCTAATCATACGCAGAGCCTGATAGATTTAAAGAAAGCTATTTCAGCAAATGAAGCCCATGATCAGGATGATGAAATTATTGACCATAAAGAAGCTGAGAGGCCAAGGGACAGGTTAAATTCATCGAAATTCCTTTACAAGGAGAATGTATTCCGACCGAAGAGACTATTTGAAACTTTTTGTGTTCTTGGAGTTGGTGATGAAAGTATAAAGAGGCTTTTCAACAACAAAGAATTAGAAGCAGCGACTAAGTTTTGGGCAGGAAAAGAGCTGCTCTTTCGAGGAAAGACACTTTATGATTATGCAGACAATAATTCTGGGTTTGAGAAACTAGAATTCATAGAAGATTTGAGATACTTTGTTGCTCCTAGAGGATTTAGAGTACAATTAATTAAGGACCCAGAACAGATTGAAGAAATATGTCGTAAAACACTCTTCAAGGCTTCAAGAAACTACAAAAGAAGATCTTTAATAACTTTTGAAGCTCTATGCAAACCAACAGATAAATGGGACGTTTATGTGGAATCTATAAATCCTACAAACAAGCTATATGCCATGACAGTAATGACAAGAGACTATAAGATTCTTCGTGAGCCCAAGAACAAAGAACTATTCATTTACACAGATGTTGCTTTTTCTTTCATTACCCATTATCCTCTTCCTCACCTCTTTACTGATCTTATTAAGTCAGTTCTAAATCTCCTCAGAAATCATCGCAAAGAACATTATCTGAAATTTTCTGAGCCTGAATACAGGAAACTGATTGACTTTTCATTTGTGGGCCGTATTTGGCAAAGAGAAATCAGGCCCTTTCTAGACAATCTTCTAATTGAAGGCTTACCTCAACCTTCCAAATGCTTAAAATATAACTCTCATGGAAATCAATCACCCGAATTAGACATTGTGTCTTATAAATTCCCTTCTCAAAAAGACGCTTGGATAGAAACAATGAGTTGGAATTCCCTTGGAGTCTTCCTTAGTCTTGGACTTGATGATATAGTATGGCTTCTAAGTGTAATCTATGCAGAGAAATCTCCTCTGGTTTTCTTCTCCGCAGATCTTACAAAACTAACTTCAACTATCCATACTTTGATAGGGCTAATGTATCCTATCAAATATGGGCACAAGTTTGCCCAAGCAGTTCCAAGAAAGGCCTTTGGCCTGCTGGGTAGTCCATTTCCAGCAATCCTTGGTATGAATATGAATGAAGCTGCTTTTTGGAGACAGAATTTGATCTCATATGATAGGGAAAAACCCGACATGCCCAACGTATATGTTTTCTTGGACGAAGGAAAAGTCTTTTATGATAAGGGAAGGCTAGGTAGCCTTCCTCTGGTCAGCTTTATCCGAAGTGAAGTTCGAGACAGCTATTTAAAATTGGGGGTAGAAGGTTTTAAACTCAAGTATTTTGAGAATCTGGGAAAGCTCAAAAATTATAAAAATAAAGTCTGTCTTTTCTCATCGAAAGAGATGTCAGACAGTCCTTATGTCAAAAATAAAGATGCACAGATCGAAGCCGTTAAGGAGATCTTTAGAGCCTTTTGTGAAGCCAATAAAAAAAAGATTATTGCTCCTGTAGAGAAAATTCTTGAGGTGAAAGGTGATAAGATGAAATCTGAAGAAATAAAATTAGTTATCAAAGAGTTGGTGCCTGAAAAAGAAAGTCGTGACTTCTACTTCTCCTTTAAAGATACTGTAATATTTTCTAATCCCGAAGAATGTATTATTAAATCCTGAAGTTGACACAATTCTGTGGCTAAATTCAAACTTCCTCTATATTATTAGAGAATATTTATCAACTTTATATACTGTACATAACAAAGGTTTCAATGACATTTACATTATGCTTCTCTTATTAACTACTTGATTATCAAAGTCGTTCTTTCCATTATTTGATGGTTTAAGGTGATTATTATTATTACGGTGTTTCTGATTGATGCTTTTCCTTGTTGTGATAGTTTGTAGCTTGACACTTTCTGTCTGAAGAGAGCTACTTACTTTGTCCTTTCACAAAAATAAATTCCTTATACTAGTGACTAAATAGAAGATATCGTTTACTCATCTACCTATAGGAGACTTTGATGAAAGATCAAATGTAAGTATGTATGAAAGTATATGTTGAGAAGATTATTTAAAATCACGGATTGAACCTCAATATCTATTGAGGGGATTTCTACTTTTCATATACCGGAATAATAATCAAGCCGCACGACAGAAATTTATCCAGGACGCATATAACATTCTATTCATTGAATCTACTCTGAACTGATTGGTGGTCTTTGATTTTGCCTTAAGCAAGCTAAAAATACCTATTCACAAAGAATGCACCCCTATATTTATCCTTTAAATAAATTTTAGTGATTAGAGAAGAAGTGTACGAGTTATACACAATAATGATGAAAGTTTAGCATTTTTGTCCCTGAATATCCTTACAAATGATGGGTTGGATAGAGTACACTCCCCTTCTGGGGGACTATCTATGACCTAAGCATACTAAACTGCAGACTTAAGCTAAGGAACAACTTCAAAGTACGTTTTATAATTAATTTCGAATTAACTTTATCCATGGAAACATCTGACAAAAATATTGAGCTTCCATTGCTTGATAAAACTAGGAGGGCCGACAAAGATGATAATTATTCATGCTTTCCTGATTTCGTTGAGCCAAGTAAGAAGGAGGAAAGGTTTAAGCCGATGGGATCTTACTTTCAAATCTACACTTTCTTGGATGTCCTCCCAACAACAAAGGAACTTGCTAAAACAGAGAAAAGAATTATACCACCTGAAATGCTTCCACTTCCATACAGTGAGGAGTACAATATCGAGGAGAAGGCCTTTGTTCTAGATAAAGAATGGCGGGAAGAAGTTAAAAAGCCAGAGCCATCTCTCTTGAGCGCTTTGTATCGAACATTCAAGACAGAATGGTACTGGAGAGGATTCTTCAGTTTCCTAGTCGGGCAAACCCAATTTCTCTCATCGATTCTAATGGGTAAAATGATGAACCTCATTACCCAAAAAAATCTGGGTGATTCAGTACCACTTTCGGAAACTTTGAGCATAGCCATTGTTTTCGCCGTTGTCTACTTCGCCAATCAATACCTAGAAACTCTATTCTTTTATCTATTTCAGACTATGGCATCTCGAGCAAAGTTCTCAATGATGAATCTAATGTATAAAAAATTAAATTGCGTTGCTTTAAACTCGTTACAGCAGCTCAATCTTGGTAAAGTCCTCAATCTGATGGCCAACGACCTTAACGACATGGACTCTAACGGAAGTGGATCCATGTTTGTCTGGCCCTTATTAACCAGTCCTTATTTCTTAGTTTTTGCAATTTACCTCATCTGGGGTGAGTTTGGAGGATACACTCTGATCTGTTTTGGGGTACAGGTGGGCTTTATCATGCTGTCTACTTACCTAACTGCAAAGAGTAAAGGACAAAGAGCAGAGAAGAATAGAATTACAGATAGAAGAGTAAAGTACACGAACGAACTCATTGAATGTATAAGACTTATAAAGCTCTATGCTTGGGAAAAGCCTTTCCAAAAGGTCATCGAAAAGTTCAGACTTCAAGAAGCCCAAGCTTGGATTAAATTATCCAGAATAGAAGCTATTGGAAAGCCAATTGCTGAGACTTCAGTCTCCATCTGTATATTTTTGACTTGCATTTTCTATGTTTGGGGAGGAGGAGTTTTATCACCTGCAAAGGTCTACTTCACTTCTACAGCTTTGGTTTTCTTGAAGAGAAGAGTTCTCATGGCAGCTCATCAAGGAAGAATCTATGTTGTTAACTTCAAGCTCATGATGCAGAGAATTGCAGATGTCCTAAAAGTTAAGGATATCCTCTCTCTGAAGGATAAACTTAAAAAAAGAAATGAAGATGAAGAGGAAACATACACAAAATTCAAGGATATCAAAATCACCAACTTCACAGCTAATTGGCTCAAAAATTCTTCAACTCCAACTTTGGATAATCTGAATTTGACAATCCAAAGTGGCAAAGTCACAGCGGTAATTGGAAAGATTGGTTCCGGAAAGACCACTTTATTGCTCTCTTTCTTAAATGAAGTGCCTTACACCTCGGGAAGAATAATCTGTGATGGTAACATTGCTTATGTTGAGCAAGAACCTATAGTATTTTCCCGAACAATCAGAGAAAATATTATTTTTGGACATGAGTACGATGAAGAATTTTACAAACAAGTCATCAAGGCCTGCTGCTTAGAGCAGGACTTTAAGCAGTTCGACTATGGAGATATGACACTAGTCGGTGAGAGAGGAGTCACTCTGAGTGGTGGACAAAAGGCTCGTCTAAGTCTAGCTAGAGCTGTTTACTCCAGAAGTGATGTATATCTTTTGGATGATCCTCTCTCAGCAGTTGACACCAAAGTTGGAAAGTTACTATTTGATAATGTCATTAAGGGGGTATTAAAAGGCAAAACCGTCATTCTTGTTACCCATCACTTGGCTTATGCTAAGGAAGCTGATCAAGTAATGGTGCTTGATGATGGGAAGCTAGTTGCCTATGGAGATTTCAATGAAGTTCAACAGAAAGATATAAATCTTTTAAAACTCTTTACCAAAGAAAATGAAAGCCAAGAGATTGATGAAGAAAATGCTCGCAGAATGAGCTCCTTTAAAGAATCAAAACAAAGCGAAACTAGTGTAGTCCTTGAGAAAATAGAAGAAAAAAGACAAAGTGAAGATGCAACAAGCACATCATGGGCAACTTACATAAATTACATCAAGTCTAGTGGAAACTATGGCTTGATGATCACAACTTTCTCGTGCTATATTATTGGTTCAATCTCAATTATCGGCTTTAATAGACTTCTGGGATACTGGGCAGATCAACAAAATCAAGCTTACTATGAAGCCCTGGCCTCCAATACTCCCTACCATTTTGAGCACACTTTCTATCTGGTTGGATGCTTCATTTTGTTGATTATTGTCATATTTACAATGTATATGAAGATTCTCTTAACTGTCAAGTTCATTCAAGCAACTAACACAAAGCTCCATGACAAACTATTGGGAGCAATCGTCCGTGCCGTGGTTTCATTTTTCGATAGAACTCCTTCAGGAAGAATTGTGAATAGATTTTCAAATGATCTGGGGACCCTCGACAAAAGTGTTGCTGAGAACTTCTTCAACTTCTGCAATGCCTTCTTCGACTGGATCTTTGTCTTGTCATATCTCTCTATCAAGACATTCCATCTCATGTTCCCTACTCTTTTGGCTATTATCTTCTTGATCAAGGTCAAGACCTTCTTTACCAAACCCATCATGCTTATGAAGAGAAACGAGTCAGCTGCTCTGAGCCCTGTTTACTCCGAGATCTCATCAACCCTGAATGGGCTTATCATTATCAGAGTCTATCGTCAGGGTTCCAGATTCATCAAGAATTTCTTGGATATGGTTTACTCTGCCTCCAAATACACATATACAAACCTAAGAATCAACAGATTGTTCTCCATGTATCTGCAAATCTGTGTCTATACTCTTATCATTGCTGGTGTCTTTGTGTTCATTATAATGGCCTATTATACCGACATTGATGCAGGACTCTTTGGTATGGCTTTGTACTACTTTATCAGTATGGGCACAAACAGTGCTATGATGATCAGACAGACCATGCAATTGGATGTTAACCTCCAAAGTGCTCAAAGAATTATGGACTATACTGAGACCCAACAAGAAGCTCCTTCTGAGATGTATAATGATGCTGCTGTTGTGAAAGAGCATGGGGGTGTCTGGCCCAGTAAAGGAGAAATTAGCTTCCAAAATGTGTTCTTAAGATATGAAGGAACAAAGAGATACGCACTCAATGGTCTTGATTTCACCGCTCAACCTGGAAGCAAGATCGGTATTGTAGGTAGAACCGGTGCTGGTAAATCTACCCTGCTTCAAGCACTGTTCAGAATGGTTGAGATAGAAGAAATTCCAGGAAGCCAAATCAGAGTTGATGGTGTTCATATTAAGAGAATTGGATTGGAAATGCTCAGAAAGAATATTTGTATCATTCCTCAAACTCCGATTATCTTCAGTGGAACTATTAGAAGAAACTTAGATCCTTTTAACGAAGTTGCTGATGCTAAATTATGGGAAATTTTGGAAGAAGTTAACTTAAAGCCTTACATTGAGAGATTAGAAAAGAAGCTCGATACAGATATCACAGTCAGCAGCTCAATTTTTAGTGCTGGCCAAAAGCAGCTAGTTTGTCTCGCGAGAGTCTTGCTTAGAAAGAGTAAGATCCTTGTGTTAGATGAAGCTACTGCAAATGTCGATATTGAGACCGATGAATTCATACAAAAGAAAATCAAGGAGAAATTTAGCGATGCCACTATCTTGTGTATTGCTCACAGACTGACAACCATTGCTGACTATGATAAAGTGATGGTCCTAGAAAAGGGAAGAATTGAAGAATTTGATCATCCTTATAAACTCTTGGTTAAGAACCCAGGAGATAACTATATTTCAAATAAGCAAGGAATGTTCGCAAGAATGGTCATCAAGAATGGAGATAAGATTGCTAATAAGATATTTGAAATTGCAAAGGATTCATACCAACAGGCTAAGAAAAATGGCACAATCTATTAAGTAATTCTACATAGCGTTCATCATATCCACATATTTGTTTCAGTTAAGCCTTTTTGAAATCCTTACATACTTTTAATTCTCTCCATAGGATAAAAATTGAATAAAGTTATCATATGAGAAGTAATAACTAATAAGTATGAATTTGAATTTACTCCCATTCTTTTGCCTCCTCACATTCCCATTTCAGAATGATAGAGCCATTAGCGTAAGACCACTCTTTCAAACCTCTTTTAATATCCAAGTTTGAAGGCTTAGTTATCCATGAAGTCATGATAAAGAATTCTCCATGTTCACGATCGTCGTATAAGGTTTCTTTGTTATCTGCTTCATCCAGTACCTTCTTTCCTCTAACCAAAATTCTGAATTCATTAAAATTATTCTCAAGTCTAACTTGTGGCTTTATATCTGGTCCTGGGCATTCTATTTTCATAACTAAGTGATCTCCTTCTCTGTAAATGGCGTAGTGAGGTTGAATTTTATTGGTGAAAGTTTTAATTAAACCAAGTTCATCTGCTGAGATGGATTTAAGTTGAATCTTTCTTTTGTTTTCAAGGGTCACTAAAGTAGGTACATTGCCTTCACCAACTTCAATTTTAATGTCAATTTCTTTTTCATCTGATTGCACTTCTACATAGCTTGGGAGTGTTTTTTTCAAAAAGTTCTTAAATTCTGTGACTATATCAACAGTGGTTTGTCTGGCAGAACTCATCTCATTTTGTAAATACTTAAGGGTAGACTCATTATAATACTTTCCTGCTTCACTGCCATGCTTTGCAAGAATAACATGGACTGTTCTAAACTTTTCATTGCATTCCTCATAGAAAATAGAATTATAATTGGTTTCGAAGGTGTAAAGATTCTCACTTAAGTGGAATGACCCCTTTATGAGCTTCTTAATTTTCCCTTCTACCTCCCACTTATATCTGCAGTGATAAAGATTGTGGACAACCAAAAGCCTCTTATCAGAGTTATTCTTGAATTTATTCTGGATCTTAGCAATCAATCTTTGGTCATCTCTAGTTAGATCGGAGACCACTATGATAATCACAGTAGAAATCTCCATGATAAAGTTTTGCAGAAGATCTTCAGTTGCATGATGGTCTCTCAACAAGCTACGATATAATTCTTCAAGGGATTTTGAATCTACTGTAGCATTTTTGGCATCCATGGGTGTTTTGTCATCTGGGTTAGATAAATTTACATTAATTTGATTGCTTGCAATCAATACGGGTAGTGAACCTCCTTGAGTATCCAGAGCAATAATAGGACACTTATGAACATAATTGGGATCTTCCAAATACTTAATAGATATACCTTCAGTAGAAATACTGAATCCGTGTGGAGCTTTCAATCCGCTCAGCATTTCAATCAGGAAGGTTTTACCCTTGTTATAATTACCAACAACAGTTACAACCACACCTTTCTTGTTGATAAGTTCTTTGAATTTTGGATGATCCTTAATCATAATCTTCCAACCTTCTTGTAATTTGGTAAGGCCGTTGACTTGGATTATTCCATCATAAAAGTCCATCGGCATATTACCTCCAGATACAAATCTTTCTGAATCAAGCTCACTTTTCACCTTGTCAAGTTCTTGGATCATTAATTGATTCTGAGTCTGTTGGGTACGGAGGATTGTCAATTCTTCGGTTTGGGCTTCCAGTTTCTTTAGGGCGTTTTCTTTAGCTGATCTTTCAATTTTTAATTCTTTTTGGACTCTTTCAAGCTCTGCTTTCAACTTTTCCATCTCAGCCTTATAACTTTTTCCCTCCTTTGTTTGCTTTTCAAGAAGAATAATGTCATTCTCCATGCTCTTAATTAATTCTTCATACTTGGATTTTTGTGTTTCCCAATTTTTTCGATCTACCTCGTGACTCTCTGTCCTCTCCTCGAGTTCACGTTTTGTTTTAGTCATCAATGTCTCTAAGGTCTGCTTCAAGCCGTTGACTTGCTGTTCCATTTCCTTTCTCTTTTGTGTAAACTTAGCCTTAGCTTCTTCTCTGTACTTTTCGAAGGCACGTTTAGTTTCTTGTAATTGTTTCTCAGAAGCGTAGAGCTTTTCTTGTAATACTTTGATCTTTTCATCTTCTTTGATTGCTGGATCGTTGATTATCCTCAGCTTATCGGTTAATTCTGCAATTTTCTGATCTCGTTCCTTCAATTTCCTCTCTAGTTCTTCAATTTGATCCTTCTTGGCTTGATTTACAGGAGTTTCCATTACTTGAAAGACTTTGCAAAGATAGATATCTATTTATTTATTTATTATTGAAATATTTGCACTTCAGCTTAAATCCTTCGAGACAGACAGAAAAATCAGTCTACCCGCATCCCAATCTGATGATAATTCATAATTCACTACATACAAAACACTTTCATTAGGGTACTAGCATAGGTTCTTGAAAGTTAGATTAGTTGTTTCTGGTTCTTAAAAACAAATTATTGTCCATCAAGATTTCTAATATCGAATGATACTATTTATGTCCATCCCTATATCGGGCCCGATTCCATTATCTCAGGACTAGAGTATGCTCAGGGCCCACAACTGAATTCCTACCTCTTCTATAAAAGAATAAAATTCAACTAGTGAGTAGGGTTACCTAAATTAGTAGAAAATTTAATTAATAAAGATTTGTTAACTTAGTCAATCAAGTCCTCTGAATGAATCTCATCATATTTTACTTTATATAAGATGTGAAATTTCGCTTCTTCAGAAGATCTCGCGAATGCTAATTGAACAGAAAAAGTTTCTAGATGTCCGACATATCCTTCTTTTTCTATTTTTAGTGCTGTCAGAATATAATTCGATAAATAAAATATTTCTGACACGACATAAAATGAAAAGAAACGGAGCATACTCTTACAGTAAAGCAAACACTAACGAGACCATTCACAACTCCTTGGAAGATGATTACAACAGTCATGTGGATTCCTTGGCCCTCAATATTGGAGCAATAAAGGATATTGCAACTAAGATGAATTCTCATCTTAAAAAGGAGCATGCTCTGCATGATGAGATGACAGGAGGGTTCGACAAAGTTTCTAATCTCATGAGATTGACGAATAAGAAAATAGATGAAGTTCTTAAATCGAGCTCAGGGAGAATTTCCTGTTATTTGGTATTAACAGTAGTTTTCTTCATTTTCCTGCTTTACTTGCTTGGTTAAGTGATGATCAAATATCTTCATTGCTAAACTGAATTGCCTTGTATTTATATCTTATGCTCTTTCTTTGTTATAGTGAAAAGGAACAAAGTTTTATTCAATGTGTTCTAGAAATTTCGAATTGCAGTATGTGCATGCAACCACTTTTGTTACTCAAGAAGGATTCCATTCCAAAGAGAAATATGCAATAGGGAAATAGTTTAGGAAATAATATTCAATATGAATATACCAAAATAAAATATTCAAAACTTAAGGCTCTGTTTGAAGTCTTAGAGCATCTCTTTCTGTTTCAACTCTTGTCTCTAGTCTCTCTTCGGGTGCATTTACTTCTATCCTAACAGGAACTTCCTTAGTCGGCTTGACTCTAAGTTCCAGCCAATAATAATCTTTGCCTATTTTCCATTCAAATCCCTTCTTTCTATAGCTAATATTCTCTTGATCAAAAAATTGCTTTAGCTTAGTCATAGTAGTCTCCTCAATGTTGACGAATTTTGGTGCTGTACAGAAAGTTTTTAGAATCCCCAATAATATCAGGGCAGCGGTGAAAATAATTAGACCCAGGATGGCATTTCCAACAGCTGGATAATATTCATCAGCATAGACGTAAACCAATAAGCAAACAATGATTGTCATAACCAAAAGAAATGCAAGCTTAACAGCAAATTTAGCTGCTCCAATATATTCTGCGGTCTCTTCGTATTTCTTTCTCAAGTACATTGACTCCACAATTTTGTGAGCTCCTCTGACAGTGTTATTAAATTCAGATCTTGAAATGATGTCTCCAAGAATACTTTCATTATAGCAATTGAATCTGAAACCGAGACCTTCGTTGTTTGGCTTCACAATAACAACTTCAGGAGTGGTGTCAGGAATGTCTAGCAAAGCGGCTCTTCCTGCTCTAGTGAGATAAGGGTTAATCGTCTCAGCTCTTTTGTCTGCACGCATAATTAAGTACGAATAACTGCTAATTATTAATTACAGTGAGACTTGAGTAAACGATAACCCTTTATGTTAAGATGCTTCATTGAGATACTTTAGGCCTTAGACTAGAATCATAGAGCAGTTGCAACGATGTTTTCATAGAAAATTAGCTCTACTTCTAATATATGGGCAATAGAAAGTCTTTGCTAAGAAATTTGAATTAACTTATATTTCTCAATTTTATCTTGAAAACATCTCGATGGACCTTAGAGTCGGTGGGAAATATCGTTTAGGAAGAAAAATAGGAGAAGGAGCTTTTGGAGATGTTTATCTAGGTATCAGATATATTTTTTCATGAATTAATTCATGAGGTGTTAACATCCAAACTGATGAAGAAGTTGCCATTAAGCTGGTACGTTCGTCTTTGGCTAATACCCATCAAAAATAGGAGAATGTTAGGGCTAAACACCCACAACTTCTATATGAGTCTAAGATCTATAGAATACTGCAAGGAGGGGGTATTGATTTTATAAAAAAAAAATAATTCAATAGTGGGCATTCCAAACTTGCATTGGTTTGGGGTGGAGGGAGATTATAATGTTATGGTTATTGATCTACTTGGACCAAGCCTTGAAGATCTATTTACCTATGTAGGCAGAAAATTATCACTAAAAACAGTTTTAATGCTGGCGGATCAGATGGTAATGAAAGCAAATTCCATCCTAATTTATAAGATCAGCAGAATAGAATATATGCATGCGAAAAATTTTGTGCATAGAGATATAAAGCCAGATAATTTTTTGGTGGGAACAGGAAAGAACTCAGATAGAGTCTATTTGATAGACTATGGATTGTCAAAAAAGTATAGAGATCCAAGGACAGGACTTCATATGCCCTACAAAGATAATAAAAGTTTAACAGGAACAGCACGATATGCTAGCATAAATACACATCTAGGAATCGGTATCAATTAATTTAGCCTTTCTAGAACTATTTAGAACCCAGTAGGAGAGATGATCTTGAATCTATTGGATATGTGCTAATCTATTTCCTGAAAGGAAGTCTTCCGTGGCAAGGATTGAAAGGTTCTACTAAAAAAGAAAAATATGAAAGAATAATGGAGAAGAAAATAGCAACTTCGATTGAAACACTGTGCAAGGATTGTCCAGGTATACCAACCCAGAAAATGATTTATGAGAATAGAGGAGTTTGCAACTTATTTAAATTATTGCAGAAGTCTCAGATTTGAAGACAGACCTGATTACAGTTATTGCAAAAGATTATTTAAGGATCTATTCTGGAAAAATTATGAAGACTGGGATCTGATGTATGACTGGACAGTCATGAACAATGTATAGCATTTTCTGCCTTTCTAATTTGTTTAGAAAGCAAATGGAGTTCAAAATGGTGCCTCTAATAATAAAGACAATAAAAACAATAAAGATCAAAAGGTAAATCCAAATCCAAACACAAAGATGAACCAGAGCTCGAATCAGAATTTTCTTGTAGAAGAAGAAAAGAAAGGAGAAGTTGCAAATGAAGGGAAAGTTCAGGATTTTCATAATAGCTATGACAGTAACTTTAATAAAAATGTTGATAATTTTTCAGTAGATCCAAAACCATTCCCAAGACCTAGCCAGAAGCCCTCAGAACAGTATTATAATGTGAATAACATGAGATCAGAATTGACTCAAGCAGGTGAAATAAAATGATCAATCAGAGAAGAATCAAGAGATCCTTTTCTTTCATCCAAATGTTTAAAATATTCCCCTATTTGTAAACTAGATGTGTATGTACTGCATAATTTTTACTTTTCTCTTCTAATGCAGTTATACAGTTAGATTTCTAATTTTCTCATTAGCTCAGTTCTTTTCTCTGCAGGGGTTAAATTAATATAAATAAATATTTATTTTCGACTCAAATCCAATGCAAAAGAACATCATTACCAGAGCTTTCTCTCTTGTTCAAAAGGTATTTCCTTCAACCTCCATATAAATTTCTAGAACTCATATAACTTCTCAAACAACTATGCTTATAGATGCGTTTTCCTTCGTCACGGTGAAAGTCAATGGAATAAGGAAAACAGATTCACTGGCTGGACTGATGTTACCCTTTCTGACGTCGGTAATCCCTTCATCCAATAATCAATAACCATTAGGTAAGGCTGAAGCTGCTGAAGCCGGAAAGAACCTCAAGAAGGCTGGATTCGAATTTGATATTGTCTTCACCTCTGTTCTTACTAGAGCTATCCAAACCTACAACATTGCTGCCGATGAGCTTGGATGCCACTACCTCCCTGTTGTCAGATCCTGGAGACTTAATGAAAGACATTATGGTGCTCTCCAAGGATTGAACAAATCTGAGACTGCTGCCAAGCACGGTGAAGCTCAAGTTAAGATCTGGAGAAGAAGTTATGATATCCCTCCCCCAGCTCTTGAAGAAAATGACCCAAGGTAAAACAAGATTCAAAAATACTAAAATAC
>Ga0065720_1018931_pt1 | contig 54180 bp, 49 predicted proteins | sample Thericmetagenome_FD_59107 | JGI IMG/M metagenome (GOLD analysis project Ga0065720, IMG submission 59107) | Thermophilic microbial communities from the Joint Bioenergy Institute, California, USA of rice/straw/compost enrichment - eDNA_2 v2... | ecosystem: Engineered > Solid waste > Grass >... | reverse complement strand
CGAAAATTGATCGTTAATTGCCTTGACTTTCCAACTAAAACATATTAAACAACTTTAGGTCCCATGAAAAGAAATGTGCTGCTGCTGGGGGCATTGCTCAGTCTGTATCTTACCAGTTGTAAGAAAGACAGTTCCGACCCCTCGCCCTCCAACCCTCCTACCGCTGCAGACAAACTGAAAGATTCAGTGCTGCTCTACACCAGGGATATTTACCTCTGGTACAACCAGATTCCTCAAAGTTTTGACGCGCGCAAATACAGCGATCCCGATAAAATTATGGCCGCTATCAGGCCCTACAGCAAGGAGCCTGGTTTTACAAACGCGGTTGACCGCTGGAGCTTTGCCGTTACAAAAGATGAATGGGATGATATAAGCAGCGGCATTAGTGGTGACTTTGGCATGGGCGTATTTTTCCTGACCAATAACGACCTGCGCGTTTCATACGTAGAACCCGAATCACCGGCAGGCAAGGCAGGAATTCGTCGCGGCTGGCGCATTAAGGCTATCAATGGCAGCACCAATATCACTCCGGCCAATGCCAACGCTATTGTTGCAGCAGTGTACCAGAGCAACTCCACCAGTTTCACCTTTACCAAACCCAGCGGCGGCGACGTGGATATTACTTTGAACGCATCGGTTTACCAGGAGCATCCTATCTATCTCGATACGATATATAATGTGAATGGTAAGAAAACAGGTTATCTTGTTTTCAATTCCTTCCTTGGCGATACCAATGAAATTTACAGCGAGTTCGACCGCATCTTCAACCGCTTCAGCAGCGAAGCTGTGCAGGATGTGATAGTTGACCTGCGCTACAATGGCGGCGGTTATGTGTCGGTGCAAAACGCGTTGGCCAACTGGCTGGTGCCCGCGGCCGGTAATGGCGGGATCATGGAAACACAGCAGTTCAACGACAAATACAGCATGTTCAACGAAACGGTCAAATTCGAGAAGAAAGGCTCGCTCAACCTGAATCGTTTGTTTGTGATCGTTAGCCAGAATACGGCTTCTGCCAGCGAATTGTTCATCAACAGCATGAAACCTTACATGAATGTGCAATTGGTAGGACCTTCAGACACGCACGGAAAACCCGTTGGCTTCTTCCCGATACCGGTGGGCGACTGGTATATTTTCCCGGTTAGCTTCCGCACGGTAAACAAAAATGGCGAAGGAAATTATTTTAATGGCCTTACAGTGAACCATGAGGTGGGCGATGGTCTCGACAAAGACTGGGGCGACAGCAATGAAAGCTGCCTGGCTGCCGTGCTCAATTATATCAACACCGGTTCTTACGCACGCATGCGTACCGAAGCTATCAACCAATCATTAACCCCCGAAGTACGCAACAGCAACAGGGAGTTGGGTGCGCCGTTGTTCAAAGGCGCTATTTCTACAAAGCTGCCACGGTAGAAAAAATCTTAAATCACAAGCACCAGGAACTAAATTAGCATCAATAAAAAAATTCCAAAGTGAAGTATCACTTTGGAATTTTTTTTGATTATCTAAATGAAATTTATTTGGTTCCTGGTACTTGTAATTCGGAATTTACTTTAAGGTTTTTCCGGGCAAGTAAACATCCACTGCACACCAAACTTATCCACTAAAGAACCAAAGTAATCACCCCAAAACATATCCGTGAGCGGCATCGTCACTTTACCTCCTTCGGCGAGCGCGTTGAATAATTTTTCGGTTTCCTTCCTGGTGTCGGGCGAAATGTTGATGTAAATGTTATTGCCGAAAGTTACCTTGAAGCCCATTGACTCCGGCGCGTCGGTACCCATCAACAGGTGACCGCCCGGCAAGGGCAGACACACATGCATCACCAGGTCTTTGTCTTTTGGGTCCAGGGGTGGCTGCCCTTCCATAGGAGGCACATCGCCCATACGCATAATGGGTCCCTGGAATTCGGTGCCGAATACTTTTTTGTAAAAATTAAATGCCTCTTCTGTGTTGCGCGAAAAATTCAGGTAAGTGCTGACGCTTGCCATACTTTCAGATTTTTATGGTGAGAATTTTGTTTTTCTATACAAACTTATATTCTCCCCTTCTTGAAAGCACTGTGCATTTACGTCAAATATGGGGGTGTTTTGCGACTAAATCTTTCCCCGGCTGCTAATTCACGCCCTCTGTGGTGACTGTTTTATCGATCTTGTTGATCAGTCCCTGCAACACTTTACCAGGTCCCACTTCAGTAAATTTCGTAGCGCCATTCTTGATCATGGCCTGCACGCTTTGCGTCCACTGCACCGCGCCGGTCAGCTGATCAATCAGGTTCTTTTTTATTTCGTCTTTATCGTGTACGGGTCTTGCCACCACGTTTTGATAAATAACGGCAGTAGGATTATAGAATGTAGTTGACTCGATAGCGGCTTTCAGTTCCTGTCGCGCGGGCTCCATCAACGGCGAGTGAAAAGCTCCGCCCACAGGCAATACCATGGCACGTTTGGCGCCGGCGGCTTTCAGTCTTTCGATAGCTATTTCAATACCCTTTACGGTACCGCTGATCACCAGTTGGCCGGGGCAGTTGTAATTGGCGGGCACCACCACTTCGCCGGTTTCTGCTTGCACCCTTTCGCAAATGGCAGCCACTTTATCGTCGTCGAGTGCCAGCACGGCGGCCATGGTGCTCGGTTGCAATTCGCAGGCTTTCTGCATGGCTTTGGCGCGAATGCTTACAAGACGCACACCGTCTTCAAAACTCAGCACACCATTGGCCACGAGAGCAGAAAATTCGCCCAGCGAATGACCGGCCACCATATCGGGACGGGCTTCATCAATACTTTTGAAAGCAATCACAGAGTGCAGGAAAACGGCAGGCTGGGTTACATTGGTCTGCTTCAGCTCTTCTTCAGTGCCGTTAAACATAATATCAGAAATACGGAAACCCAGGATTTCGTTGGCCTGTTCGTACAATCTTTTGGCAAAGGCGCTTCTTTCATAGTGCTCCTTGCCCATACCTGGGTATTGCGAACCCTGGCCCGGGAACACAAAAGCATGCATCATATTGGTATAACTATGAGTTTAGTGGGCAAATGTGACGAAAAAAATTGAAATCGAAAATTTACTTCCTTAATGAAGTTTCGACGAAATCAACCTTATAAACTCACTCCTCGTCTCGTTCTTTTCAAACTCGCCCCAGAAGGCCGAAGTAGTGGTCACGGAGTTTTGTTTCTGCACACCGCGCATCATCATGCATAGGTGCGCCGCTTCGATAACTACTGCAACGCCCAGCGGGTTGAGGGTTTCTTTGATGCAATCGAGAATCTGGGTGGTGAGTCTTTCCTGCACCTGCAGGCGGCGTGAATACACATCCACTACGCGGGCAATTTTGCTGAGACCCGTGATGTAACCGTTGGGTATATAAGCTACATGTGCTTTTCCATAAAAAGGCAACATATGGTGCTCGCACATGCTGTAGAGTTCAATATCTTTTACCACGATCATCTCACTCACCTCTTCGTGAAACTTGGCCGAGTTGAGTATAGCGTGGGCGTCCGCATTATAACCTTGTGTAAGATACTGCATGGCCTTGGCCACGCGCTCCGGCGTTTTTTGCAAGCCTTCCCTGTTCGGGTCTTCGCCGAGGAGCATCAGCGTTTCCCGGTAATTTTCTATCAACCCCGACGTGATCTTATCCTCATAGTGTTCTACTTTTTTGTAGGCCATGGCATTCGTAATTTTTAATTTGTGGGATATTCAACAAAATTTCTTTCAGTTTCATATAACCTCACCTGCAGGTCTAGTTGCGGGTCTATTTTGGCACGCAGCAGATCGTAAATCACTATACAGATATTCTCCGCCGTGGGGTTAAGATGCTTGAAAAAGGGCGTGTCCAGGTTCAGATTCTTATGGTCCAGTTTTTCGATCACTTCGGCATGAATCAGGTCGCTCAGCAATTTCAGGTCCATCACATAGCCCGTCTGCGGATCGGGAACGCCGGTCACTTTTACCACCAGCTCATAGTTATGACCATGAAAATTAGGATTATTACACTTGCCGAACACAGCGTCATTCCTGGCCATATCCCATTCGGGATTGTACAAACGGTGAGCTGCATTGAAATGTTCCTTTCGGAAAACGGCCACTTTTTTGTTCATAAAGTATAGTTAACACGTTGACAAGTAAAAAGTTGACAAGAAAAGGCTTTTTAATCCGCGTACTTGTCAACCCGTCAACCTAACACCTTATTCCCCATAATACTCCACAAAGATCCGCGGGGTTTCGTACAATTTAATACAATGTAACTGAACATTCGCCGGCAAATGCGGCTGCAATTGTTGCCAGATGGCAATTGCCAGGTTTTCGGTTGAGCACAATTTACCCTGCATAAAGGGAACGTCAACGTTCAGGTTTTTATGATCCAGATGTTCAATAACGTGCTGGTTCACAATACGGCTGAGTTGTTTGGCATCGAACACGAAACCGGTATCAGAGTCGGGCTTGCCCTTTATGGTTACAAACAGTTCGTAATTATGCCCATGCCAGTTTTCATTGGCGCATTTTCCAAACACCGCTTCATTCTTCTCTTTGCTCCAGGCCGGATTATATAGCTTGTGGGCTGCGTTAAAATGCTCAACGCGTGTCAGGTACACCATTTCTTTTCCTTATCAATTTGGTGGGCCGCAAAGGTACGTTTTCCTGATATTTGCCCTATGTATATATTACTGGTAGCCGCCACCAAGATGGAGATCCAGCCCACGCTGGATTTCCTGCACGAACAACAATACGAAGTGAATGGTCACGAAATAGACGTGCTCATCACCGGCGTTGGCAGCATCAGTGCCACCTACCTGCTCACGTACAACATCAACAACATGCGGCCCGACTACATGATACAGGCGGGCATATGCGGAAGTTTTACTGAAGAACATTGCCCGGGCGACCTGGTATTTGTTGCCGAAGAAGTGATGGCCGACCTGGGTGTCGAAGAAAACAACGAATTTCGTGATGTGTTCGACCTGGGACTGCAGGACGCGGCCACTGGCCCTTATACCGGTAAATCGCTGCTAAACCCCTACACCAACGACTGGAACGAATATGACTTGCCGTTTGTAAAAGGCGTTACCATCAACGAAATCACTACCCGGCCGCAACGCATTGAAGCGTTGAAGAAAAAGTATTTCGCGGAAATAGAAAGTATGGAAGGCGCGGCCTTTCATTATACGGCGCTGATGGAACGCGTGCCCTTTATACAGTTGCGCGCCGTGTCGAACTTCGTAGGAGAAAGAGACAAATCGAAATGGAAAATGAAAGAAGCCATTGAAGAACTGAACTGGCAGCTGGTAGAAATTTTTAAACAGTTTTAAAACCTTGTTCGTTTAATAGCTCGTATGAAATTTACTCTTGGTTTTTCCCCTTGTCCTAACGACACCTTTATCTTTGATGCCCTGGTCAACAAAAAAATAGATACCGGCGGGTTTGAATTCGAAGTGGTGCTCGAAGACGTGCAAACCCTGAACGAATGGGCGCTTGAATCGCGGCTCGATATATCGAAGATCAGCTATGGCGTGCTGGCCAGTGTACTGCCAAACTATATCCTGCTCAACAGCGGCGGCGCCCTTGGCAAAGGCGCGGGACCATTACTGATCACGAAGTATGATGTAAAAAATACCGAGACGGTTGACGATATGCGGGTGGCCGTGCCCGGCAAAAACACCACGGCTCATGTATTGTTTTCTCTCGCGTTTCCCCAGGTAAAGCAAAAAAAGTTCATGATCTTCTCTCAAATCGAAGATGCTGTGCTCAGCGGCGAAGTGGATGCCGGTGTAATCATCCATGAAAACCGTTTCACTTACGAAGAAAAAGGGCTCAAAAAAATTATGGACCTTGGAGAGTTTTGGGAAAATGAAACCGGCTTCCCCATTCCCCTCGGCGGCATCGTAATGAAAAGAGAAATTCAAGAACCCATCCGTCAAAAGATTGATGAGTTGATTAAAAAAAGTCTTGAATACGCTTTTCTTCATTATCCCGAAGTGAGCGACTATGTAAAACAGCACGCGCAGGAAATGGAAGAAAAAGTGATGCGCCAGCACATCGACTTGTATGTAAATAATTATTCACTTCAATTGGGCAATGATGGCCGCGCGGCGATCCAGCAATTCTTGTCGGTGCTGGAGCGCACTACGGGCAGGGCAGTCGCCACGCAGGAAATATTTTCCTTCACCAATTAAAATGACTGGTATAACTCACGCCATATTAACTCATTCAGAAAAACCTCGAAACCAGAATATAATCACGGGCGTCATTGCCCAATACAACCAGACGATGGCAGGAAAGTTCAGCGGAAGAAAAGCGGCTTTACAATTTGTTTATACAACTGCGCAGATAACTTGTTTATGTATTTTTTTTCCCGGAATTCCTCTACCCACCTGGCGCCAAAAAGAGCATTGGTAAGAAAAACTTCATCAGCCTGGAGCAATTTTTGTTTAGTACATATTTTCTCTTCTAGTGGCATGCCCGCTTCCCGGAGTTTTTCAATTACATATCTTCTCATCACACCCGCAATACAACCTTCCGACAATGGCGGCGTAAAAACCTGTTTATTTTTTACCCAGAACACATTGGCTATGGAGCTATCGCAAATGCGCTCATAACTATTCAAAACCAAACAATCATTCAATCCCCGGCTCTTTGCATATCCCGCCGCCATTATATATGGCAGGTAATTATTCGATTTAAGATTAGATAAGGCATCGCAGCTTTTCTTCGCCTCACCATATATATCCACCTTCCAGCCTTTCTCATTAAACGCATCATATCCTTCCGGTATCGGCATCGTTTCCATGATCACGCAAGTTTCCTTTTTTTCTCCCCTGCACACATTCAACCTTACTCTTGCTGACTGCTCTAATTCATTCTTCCTGCAAAGCGCTTCAATAGCCGCCAGGATATATGAAGCTGTAAAATGCGCAGGCACTTCAAATTGCAGCGTCTGCAGCCCCTGCATCAATCTTTCATAATGATATGGCAACAGCGGCGCCCTCCCATTCACATATCGTATCGTTTCAAACACACCCTCTCCATACCTCAACCCACGACTGCCTGCGCCCACCAGCTTTTCATCGGCCGCAATTATATCTCCATTAAAAAAAATATAGCCGCGCATTGACTTTAACATGTCTGAAAATAAAATTCGCGCAAAGGCGCAAAGGCGCCAAGTTTTTCCTTTGCGCCTTCGCGCCTTTGCGCGATATATCACTTTCAAAATTTATCCTTCAGATTTCCCTGTTCTCTCTTCAATCTTCCCTACGCATCCTGGTCAATAATGCCGTTCTTCACCGCATACATTACTAACCCCGCCATTGACTTAGCGCCGGTCTTGGTCTTCAGTTTATCGCGGATCGCTTCCACGGTACGCGGGCTGATCTCCACGATGTCTGCAATTTCCTTGGTGGTCTTTTCCTCGCACATCAGTTTCAGTACGCGCAACTCCTTATCGCTGAGGTTTACGTCTTGCGGACCAGCCGTATCGGTGCGTTTGGTACGCAAACCGGTAAGCAGGGCCTTATTGGTAAGTTCATTGAAAAAGAACTCCTGTTCGTAGCAGGTCTTGATGGCCTGGTAAATAGTTTCTGAATCGGAATTTTTCGTGAGATAAGAGTTGGCGCCTATTTCCATGAGCTTGCTGATCATGGAATGGTCGTTGTGCATGGACAGAATAATCACTTTTGCCTCTGGACGGAGTTTACGGATTTCCGGAAGAGTCTGTATGCCGTCCATGATAGGCATTTGGATATCTAATAAGATAATGTCGGGCTCAATGTGACGCAACAGGTTTAAAAGTTGCATCCCATTGTCGGCCTCAGCAATTAGTTCGACATCCTTCTTGGCTGCCAGTGCGGTTTTTACGCCGGCCCGGAACAGGGCATGATCATCTGCTATGGCAACCTTAATAACTCTCTCGGTGTCAGGTTTTTTCATTCGGGTTGTATTTTAATAAGATAAGGGTTTTGAAGCCTGAAGCACTGCTTCAAATTGCCCTCAAAATGATAATTTTTCGTGACAAATACTATAGCAGAATTACGAAATTATACTATTTCGGAATATACGTAAAACTAATTTTAGATCGTGGTTTTACGATGTCGGCCGGGGACTTTTTCGAATGCGTAAATGTTTTGTTTACTATACCAGCAGTAAAATCCGAAATGTTAAAAACGGGTGAATGTGCTCTTGTCCACATGTTTATCCACATGTACTTTTGATATGGAAGTTGATTGATGGAGGATTAGCAACCTCAGACCGTCCAATGTCCTTGTTAACCGTCCAGAAAGTCATTATCTAATATTCTATGAAACCGGCAAAGTCCAATATCGATCAACTTTCCTTTTTTGAATCAACTTGTTCGCGATACCAATATCCTAGTTAGTAGTTTTTAGAGACCATATCCAAACCTGTGAAAAACCCCAGATCAATCCAATGTTCCTTAAACCGGGGCTGCACTAAGCCTGCCATTGATCCAGAACCTATGAAAAACACCTGAACTTTAAATTCCAATTATCCGAAGAACCTTATCTAAGATCCTCTGCAAGCCTTATTCGATTGTTGGTTAGACCTGTGACGTAAAATTTTGTTTGCCTGCTTTTTCAACCCAGCTACGGAACGGTTATGAAAAGGCAGGCTTTTTTTATTCTTGTCCTCGCCGCACCCGGTTTTCCGGTCATCATCACCCACCCCTTTTGGTAAGATCGCGTAATTTAAACACAATACCCACTTATCTGCATTCATCAACCTGCTGACCCCTGGCATGCCTTTCTGCCGAACCTGCTATATCATCATTGTTGTATAAGGTTTCCCTTCATCTCGAAGGCGAAGTGCTTTTACCCTCGGGCCCGGACGAAGCACATTTGGAAGGCAGGGCTAGCAATTTTACGCTTACCGGGGCAATACACTTACAACAACAGAGCTTTTACAGTTGACCAAAGCAACAGAAACACCCTGGGAATCCAGGGTTTTTCATTTTCCTAATCCTTGCCTGTGATGCGAACGATCTTCTTTTAGAAAAAAGCTCCTATTGTCAATTGCAATCCCCTGTTTTTATACTCACCAACTTCAGCTTCGGCAATATTCGCGAGGCTGAGTTGATAACCTACATTGGCAAATAATTTTCCAAACTGTATGCCTGCCAGCGCGCTGATGCCGTAGTCAGTTTTCTTTAAACCAGCACCACCATCCTGTTCTTTCTTGAAAGCATCTACTTTTTCAGACTCTACTATATCATCCCCGCCGGGCACGGTGTAAGTGACTGTGTACTTCGATTTACCGCTGATACCGTAGTTGAAAAAGCCGCCGCCGCCAACATATAAAGTAATGCCGGGCAGTGGAGCACGGAACAAAACATTAACCGGCACCTGCAGGTAATTGAGATTGTTTTCCAATTTCACCTTGGTATCGATTTCACCAGTCTCAGTTGCTTTCAGCACCACGCCATGCTGCAAAAAATTAACACCGGTGCGAATAGCCAGACTTTTGTTGATACCTATCTGTGCCACAATGCCGCCGCCGGGCAGGGCCTTCATGTTTTTAGAGTAATCAAGGAGTTCTTCAAATTTGATCTGGGCTGTTGCCAGGTTGCCAGTGCCCTGGATGCCGATCTGTACTTGTGCAAAGCTTCCTGCCGACAGAATAACGCCTGTCAATAGTCCAACTATCTTTTTCATAAACTGTCTTGATTAAATTTTGCTCAAAGAAAGCGTAGCCCGCGCCCGGGGACAATGGCGGTATGGATGAATTGCAGGAAAGCCGGAATAAATTGTTGCGACGCGCAGCTTAACTCGTTATGGCTTTAATTCAACTGCTTTATACGAATATTCCTGAAATCGATGGGTTGTCCTTCGCTTTGCAGGGCAATGTAGCCGCTGCCCAGGATTTTACCGTTTTGTTTTACCGCGGGATCGTAGCGGTTTACCACGCCCCCTCCTATCTGCGGTTTTGAGTACTGCAGCACGGTATCGCCGTTGATGATATGCTGGATGAGGCTATCGCCATAAACGATGAGCTCGGCTTGCACCCATTCATCGGGCGGGTATGTTTTGGAGCTGCTGCTGATGCAATGCGTGCTATCGAGCCGGCCATTATATACCACGTGTGTGCCGGGGCTGCACATATTGCCGGTGGGGCGCGGTTTGCCGTCGGGCAGACCGGCGAGGAACTGCATTTCGATAGAGATGGGCCAGTCTTGCTCTTTGGGCATGGTGCGCGGATCCTGGCTATGAAACATAAGGCCGCTGTTGAGCCGCGTGTATGGGGGCGCGTCTTCTTTCCAGGGCTCTGCAAAGCGGTACTCGAGCTTAAGGTGGTAGCGCGAGAAGGGTTGCTTATAATAGAGATGACCAAACTGGTCGTTGAATGCGCCGTACTGATCGTAGCGCACTTTGATCATTCCATCTTCTGCGCGGAAGGTATTGCCGAAATTGACGCCGGTCTCATGGTGATGAATTTTTACGATCCAATCGTTGATATCTTTACCATTAAACAGTGATCTCCATTCGCTGCTGGCGCCCGCTTGTCCCGGCCGACCGCCGCAATGTGTGAATGCAATGAATACGGTGAAAAGTAAAAGGTATTTCATACCCGGCATGCGTTTTAGGAATAAAAGATACTATTTAATGAAGGCGTGGCAAAAAGTGACGACTGCAAATTTTTCAAGATTCTAAAATTTTCCATAATGAAATCAATCAGCTGTCTCGCAATATTTATTGTCAGTATTCTTTTCCAGGGCTCCGCCTGCGCGCAGGATCGTCGCTTTTCCAACCCTGTTGGTTATATCAACGACTTCAACAATTTATTTCTGCCATCGGAAGTGGCCAGTCTTGATTCAATAGTGCGAGCTTTTGAAAAAGAGACCACCGCGCAGATCGCGGTTGTTACCGTAGATACTACGTTTTCCTCTTACGACAAATTCGATAGCACAGTCATTGCTCTTCATAACGAATGGGGTGTAGGCGCGAAAGAAAAAAACAATGGTGTATTGATTGTGATTTGCCCCGCATACAGGCTGATAAGAATTAACAACGGCTACGGCACTGAAGAAAAGTTGACAAATGAAGAGACGAAGCGAATTATAGATTCGATAATAGTGCCCCAGTTTCGGGAGGCTAAATTTTATGAGGGAACGAGGGACGCTATATTAGCGATCATGAAAAAGATCAGGTAAGAAGCAAAAAATCCCGCCTGTCGGCGGGACTCTGCACTAATCAGTGGCCAAACCCACATTAAACCTTATCCTATGCGAACAAAGCTACTTTCGCTCAAAATTCCCGCCATGTGAAAAACCCCGGAATTCCCGTTTTTTCTCACGCTCTCCCATATCCCAGAAACAATTTAGGTGCGAGTGGTATATGTTTTTCCAGGTAAATCAACGCCTTTAGCGTACACAGTTACCCGTTACGGGTATTCTTCGTGAAAAAAAACATTTTTTCCGTTTTTTTTCACCTTGCGAAGCAGTGGGAAATGGGTTAGTTTGTGGTGGAAATTAAGATTGAAAACCCAATAATACCCTTTGTGGTCAGATTACAATATGATAGACGATGAATTTGCACCATTGAGGCATTTCTTTTATGTAAGCACGCAAGCGTTTCTTATGTTGGCGAGCTTTTATGCCGCCATTGTCGGAATTATATATAGGAAACGATTTAAACAACTGAAATACTTTTTTATTTACCCATCAGTGTCGTTTACAGAGACCTTTTTGACGTCCGCTATTGCTCGATTTTGCCCAGAATTCGACGCATTAGTTTTCTCCAATTTCATGATCCACCTGTTTCTCCTGGTGGAATTTGTAATCATTTATTCTTTTTATTGGAGTATTCTGAAAGATTCTAAAGCAAGAATACTATTAAAGGGAGTGGGCGTGATTTACGCCACGAGCATAATTTCTACCTGGTGTATAAATAAGACATTTTATTTCAACCCAGAGGTGTTTTTTGTACCACAGGGTTTAATATTGCTAATTCCGTGTTTCTACTATTTCTTTCAACTAATACGAAGCCCTTTACCGAATGAATTAAAAACCGATCCAAACTTTTGGGTAATGCTTGGGATCATGGCATACTTTGGCTGCACATTACCTTTATTTCTATTAGACAATATTCTCGACTTTTCAAATGAAATTGAAAGAAAGGTGTATGCGATAAATTGTCTGTGCTATACTTTGTTTTTTCTACTACTAATCAAAGCTTACTTATGCATAGCGAAAAAAGCATAATAATATTGTCTATCGTGGTTACCAGCGCATTCATATTGCTGCTTATTGCATTCATTGCGTATATAATCTATACCCATAATCGACGTCAAATTGCGCACAAACGAGGTATTGAGAAATTGAAATCAGAATTTGAAAAAACGCTCCTTTCAACTCAACTAGAAATTCAAGAACAAACTTTTCAAAACATATCTACAGAAATCCACGACAATATCGGCCTGTCGCTGACTCTTGCTAAACTTAATCTTAATACAATTGATTGGCAATACTCGCCTCAAACAAAAGAAAAAGTCATCAGCTCGGTCGAATTCATCTCAAAAGCTATCGAAGACCTAAGTCACATTTCGAAAACATTACATACCGGCTACATAGAAGAAAATGGATTGCTGCATGCGCTGGACCTTGAAATAAGGAAAATCCGTAAACTCGGACTCTTCGAGATTAGATACGACGTTATTGGTTCACCGGTCTATATGAAGACCCAAAAAGAGTTGGTAATCTATCGGATAATCCAGGAGGTACTGAACAACAGCATAAAACATGCACGCGCAACCTGTATTGAACTTGAATTAAATTATCTGGAAGATAGTGTAGAAGTAAAGTTAGCGGACAACGGCCGTGGATTTGATCAAAACGAAGCGGAAGTTGGAACTAAGAAAGGGACCGGGCTATTAAACATTATCAAACGAGCATCGCTGATTGATGGCCATTGTGAAGTAAATAGTGTTCTTGGACAAGGAACCACCGTATTCATGAAAATACCCTATTAAGACATTTGCCAAAGTTTTTTACCATTTGACCTTAACTACTATGCCTGATCAAAAATTAATTACAGTCGCGCTGGCGGACGACCATGTTCTTTTGCGCGACGCCTTAGCCTATCTGATCAGCAGTTTCAACAACTGCCAGGTCCTATTCACTGCTGCCAATGGACAAGAAGTTATTGACCGCGTTAAGGGCGGCAATCATCCCGATGTAATTATCATGGATCTCAATATGCCCGAAGTGGACGGGCATACCACCACCCAATGGCTGCGAGATAACCATCCGGATATTCATGTAATGATGCTGACCATGTATGATTCCGAACTCACATTGATTCGTATGCTGCAGGTTGGAGCCAAGGGCTTTCTCAAAAAAGACATACACCCTGACGAATTGAAATTTGCCATCCAATCAGTAGTTGAATCCGGGTATTATTATACTAATAGTGTAACCGGCAAACTGGTAAACCTGTTCAGGAATTCGCCAGACGAAAAAATTGTAATGAGAAATATGCTGACCGACCAGGAAGCACAGTTTCTGCGTTTTTGCTGTTCAGAAATGACTTATAAGGAAATTGCCGTAGAAATGGGGCTCAGCCCAAGAAGCGTAGAATCCGTTAGAGACGAACTATTTCTTAGGATGGGCGTAAAGAGCCGTGTGGGACTTGCCATGTATGCAATACGACACGGCCTGGCAACTTTCTGAATAAAATTTTTGAAGTGTAAACTATTCCCTCATCAATCGATCAGCTTATTCCTCATTCCATACATTATCAAACCAGCGATGGTACGGGCGCCCACCTTCGATTTCATGTTCTGCCTGATGGTCTCGATGGTGCGGGGACTTAAGAAGACTTCTTTGGAAATCTCCTCCGTTGTCTTGTCCTCGGCGAGCAATTTCAGAATGCGGATTTCTTTTTCAGAAAACTTTATCGGATTGGGGTAAAATTGACGTACTTGTTTTTTGGTCTGCAGCTTCGACAAAACTGCTTTGTTCACCAGGTCGTTGAAATAGAAGTCGTCATTCATGCAGGTAAGTATCGCCTGGTAGATTTCTTCAGGGTCGGTGGTTTTGGTCAGATAGGCGTTGGCCCCCATTTCCATCATCTTGGTAATCATTTCCTGGTCGTCGTACATCGTTAATACAATGATTTTCACGTCACTGTATTCTTTCCGAAGTATCCCGATGGCATTTACGCCATCCACTTCGGGCATACGGATATCCATCAGCAATACGTCGGGTTTCTTGATTTGCATTTTATGCATCAGATCCCTGCCGTCTTCCGCTTCCCAGAGTATCTTCAGATACTCTTTGCCTTTTAGCGCCATCTTAATTCCATCACGGAAAATCTTATGATCGTCAGCCAATGCTACTTTGATGACCAGTTCAGAGCTCATAATCAAGGTCGGCCTTTTAATGGGTTATAGATCGGGTTATCGAATTTGCCAAACGCGTAAATATACTTTTCGTTTTTTTCCTCGTCAACCCCGCGTAATCACACTTCGTAAAATATTCAATTGAAATATCGTAATAAATTTCCGCACGTGGTACAAGGCGAACGTTATATTATCAAAATCAATTCGCAAATTTCCGATACGCCTCCAAGCAGATTTACGATACGCCCGGTAAATTCTGAACTTCAAAAAAGGAGCGTTTCTGCGCTTGCTCACCTATTTCCGTAACGCTACATTTGTAACAGAAGTTGATTGATGCGGATAGGCAACCTCAAAACATCCAATGTCCTAGTTACCGTCCAGTAAATAATTTCCAATCATCTTATGAAAGCCAACTGTCAAGTCCAATATCAGTCAACTTCTACTTTTTTCTTCCAAATCGGGCATTACCTCCGGTGTCAATCAGCACTATTCTTTCCGTGGTGAATTCTGTAACTGGTTAGTCTTAAACGAAGAGCCATTCCTTTCATTGCAGTGCGAGGGATCAATAATTCAGAGGTAAGATAAAAAGTTCCAGGGTTTCAAGTGCCACGCCCCTAAATTCCGTGCCAATCTCTTAAGTAGTTCCACTTATCCACAAAATGGGCAAAAATGTTAACATTTTCCCGGTTGTTAGTAAAGTTCCCACATTAATTTTGGGACATTTACGATAGTAAAAATACGGTAAAACTTTCGCGTTTTTACTCATTTTTGCCTCGTGTTCTTACCAGGTAAAATCCCCGCAAATCCACGTCTGTCGTGAATTTCGGGCAATTTACATTATTTCAGGACTCCGTTAACCCGTTGGCTATCTTTTTTTTTTAGAGGTTTTTTATTGTCAGGAACCACTATTCTCAACCTCTAAAAACTCACTACTATGATGCAAAAAGAACTCATCACTAAACGCCCCGTAGCAGCAATTGGTGAAGAGGTCGGCTATGAGTTAGGCGCTCAATTGGTAAAAAACTACCAGGAAGCTAACCCGAGTGACACTCAATTCTACACAATCGGAAGAAACATCATTGAGCAGATCCTGGCTCAGCCTGGCGTAGAAGGCATTCGTTTCTACAATGCTATCGACGAGCAAGGCGAAAAGACATTGGTATACGTAGGAGTTGATGCCAATGGAAAGGCCATTAAGGAGTACTCATTGGTAGACAGCGAAGGCAATATTGCAGTTCGTCCTGCTATAGTAGCAGACCGCGCTGGAAAAGGTAAAGGCGGCCCTTGGTGGGAAGATCTGATTTTCTGGTAGTAAAAACACTTGACTATTAGAGAAATGCCTTTTATATTTGATTAAATTTAAAGGCATTATTGGAAACAGATATACTTAAGCCAGTTAGTGTGTTATCTGGGTTATTACCCATAGTATTGTTTCTTGTATTCTTGAGAAGAAACAAAGAAGCGAAGCTATGGGTAATTTTTTTATACACAATACTGTCATTGATTACTGATATTTTGTTTGACGCGCTTCCTCAGGAAAACAAAGTATCTTCCTTCTATCTATTTAGTTTCTTCACAATAACCGAGTTTACAATCTTCTCGTCCTTTATCTTTCTGCAGATTAAGAAAAAAGCACTACGACTCTTTATAGCATTCAGCAGCATAATATTTTATGCCTTTGCCATTAACAACCTTTTAACCCGCCCAGCCAGCAGTATTCCAATATCAGAGAACAGTTTTGATTCTGTTCCTGCCTCGGTGGAAAGTATCTTGGTGATTCTATACTGCATATTGCTCTATTTCGAACAAATGCGTAGACCGGAGATATCATTTATTTATTCAACAAAAGTATTTTGGGTGGCCACGGCGTTTTTGCTATACCTAGCTGCGACACTTTTCCTTTTTATCTCAACCGCTTCGTTGACGGAGAAGGAACAAGAAGCATACTGGCCGATCAATTTGCTTTCCAACATATTAAAAAATATCCTACTATCCATTGCCTTCATCCTCCCAAAACATAAATCTCCGTCCCCGTCTGATAATGATTTATATAACAAAGCCTTTGCGCCACCGTTTAATTAACTATAAAACACCTTAATCCCTAGAGCTAACCCATGTTCCTGTTGCAAGTCAATAACCCCGGTAGTCCTGTTTCCCTGGTGCTTTTCTTCGGTACCGTGGGCATGCTCGCGCTTACTATCGGACTTATTGTCTTTATCATCTTCCACCAGCGAAAGGTTATCAAATACCAGATGCAGCTCCAGCGTTTGGAACAGGAACAACAAAAAATGCTGCTCAACGCATCCATACGACTGCAGGAAGAAGAACGCCAACGCATCGCAGCCGACCTGCACGATGATGCCGGCCCATTGCTCGCTACTGCGCGCTTATACCTGAACGAAAACCTGGTGAACCTCGACAAGACTACCCAACTGCAAAGCATTTACAACGCCAAACAGATTATTGACGATACCATACAGCTGATCCGCAACATCTCGCATAGCCTGATGCCTCCTACCCTCAAAAATTTCGGGTTGGAGAGCGCTGTTAACGACCTTTTCCAGAAGATCAGCGGCTCAGGTAGTATGAACGCCAGCTGCCGCTTTCACGATTACCGCGAAAGACTGCATCCCGACCAGGAACTGATCATCTTCCGCGTAATACAGGAACTGGTGAATAATATTCTCAAACACAGCAATGCCAGTTTTATCCACCTCACTCAAAACCTAAGCGGAAATAAGCTCTATATACGACTGCACCACGATGGACGCGGTATTACACAGGCTGATTTCGATAAACTCAATAAAAGCAACCAGGGCCTCGGCCTTAAAAATATTCAAAGCCGCCTGCGACTCTTGCAAGGCCGCATCTATTTTGAAAAGGATATGTCACAGACCTATTACAAAGTGACAATCGAAATCCCAAGACTGGAAGAAGAACCAGTTCCGGAAGCGGTGTAGGGGATTTCGGGTTCCGGGTACTCTAATTCAAGCTAATCTGATGGCCTGAGACCCGCTAAACCAGGAACCATAAACCCGAAACCCGAAACTATTTAGTATTTTTAGAATGCCAATATCATAAAAAACAATGGGACCTATTAAAGTTGCTATCGCTGACGACCATAAGATATTCCGGAAAGGAGTAATTCTTTCGTTGCGGCCATATACCAACATCAAATTTGTGCTGGAAGCGGAGAACGGGCAGGAATTGCTGGATAATTTGCCAACTACTGCTGAGTCACCCGATGTGATACTGATGGACCTGCGCATGCCCCTGAAAGATGGCATCGAAACCACCAAGATCATCGCCAAACAATACCCCAATATTCATGTGATTGCCCTTACCATGTACGAAGATGAGCGCTTTGTGAGCCATATGATGGAAATTGGCGCCAATGGATACCTGCTCAAAAGCGCCGACCCGGCCGAAATCAAAAAGGCCATAATGGAAGTGATGAGCAAAGGCTACTACCTGAATAATTTTGTGAACAGGATATTGCTGAAAAAATCACATGCACGGGTAAAAGTCGTGCCCAGCCTTAACAATGAAATTACCCTGAGCGAGCGCGAAAGAGACGTCATCAAATATATCTGCATGGAATTTACGGCGCATGAAATTGCACAAAAACTCGATGTGAGCCCCCGCACCGTAGAAGCCATTAAAGACAGATTAATGGAACGCTTCGGCGCAAAAAATACCGCAGGATTAGTTTTCTTTGCGGTGAAAAATAACCTGATCGACTAACCCCAAAAATAAATTCGCCCCAAAACCCCTGTGAAAGACCGGTTGCACCAAACCGCCTGACCACCCATGGTACAAACCGGTAGTGAAATATTTAAGGTTTTGTCGATATTGGCCGTCTTTGCGCCACTATTGCCAATCGTTATACTCTTTATCCGCCGCGCCGCCCCCCATCCCATACTTAGTTTACTGCGCATTACCTGCATCGTGGTATTTATTCAAAACCTGGCCATTGCCATACCTGCGCTCACAACGCTTTATCTGCCCTTTATTTCCGCGATCTTCCGCCTGGCTGAACTATCCCTGCTCTATTTCCTCTTGGTACAGGCTGCCCTTCCAAAGCGTTTACGCGATATTATGGTAATGCTGCTGGTGTCTTTTGTTTCGGTGGTCATAACTATCTATGCCTTTCGCGGCGCCAACGCCTATCCTACAGTCATCACCGCCATCGAATCGTCGGCTTTGATCTTACTTTCACTAATCTCCCTGATGAAACTGATCAGCAACCGCCACATTGTTCTGTTCCAGCAACCATTGTTCTGGATAGCCGGCGGCGTGATCTGCTATTTCGGAACCTTTCTGTTCATTGAGGGACTCACACGCGTACGAACGGGGTTGTCGCAGAATGTTGAGGAAAAATTGATAGTCTTCTGGATTGCTGGTATCAGCCGCTTCCTGTTCTTCAGCCTGGCGGCGTATGTAGCGCCCGTTAAGAGAAACGATTTACATCAATAAAAATTCACGTTATATTTTCATTTCCGGTATATCCCCTTCCACAATCATCTTCGCCAGTGTCTTGCTTCTTATTTCCTCTACGCTTACTCCCGGCGCCCTTTCCACCAGTTTCAATCCGCCCTCAGGCAATACATCAATTACGGCCAGGTCAGATACAATACGCTTAACACAGCGAACGCCGGTAAGGGGTAAGGTGCATTTGGGCAAAATTTTCGATTCACCCTTCGGGTTTGAATGCATCATGGCCACGATAATATTCTTGGCGCTGGCCACCAGGTCCATGGCACCTCCCATCCCCTTCACCATTTTTCCGGGGATTTTCCAGTTGGCAATGTCCCCATTTTCCGATACTTCCATCGCACCCAGCACGGTCAGATCCACCTTGCCTGCGCGTATCATTCCAAAACTTTCAGCACTGTCGAAAAATGCACCTCCCGGCACAATGGTCACTGTCTCCTTGCCCGCATTGATCAGGTCGGCATCAATTTCTTCCTCTGTAGGATAAGGACCCATGCCCAGCATGCCATTTTCAGACTGCAGCATAATGGAAATGCCTGCCGGCACGTAATTGCTAACCAAAGTTGGAATACCAATTCCAAGATTAACGTACATGCCGTCTTTCAGTTCCTGCGCAATGCGTTTGGCGATTCCGAATTTATCTATAGCCATAAGATTGAGTTTCGGGTTTCGTGTTTGCGGTTTGAGGTGCCGGGTGCAATGACTTGCGCCGACGAATGGGTTATTGGATTCGGACAGTTCTGCGCTCGATGCGTTTTTCATAGTTCGAGCCCTGGAAAATGCGGTGCACGTATATGCCCGCAACATGAACATGGTCGGGGTCGATTTCGCCAGGCTGCACCAGTTGTTCTACTTCGGCAATGGTGATATTACCGGCCTTGGCCATACTGGTGGAAAAATTGCGCGTGGTCTTGCGGAATACAAGATTGCCCATGGTATCGCCTTTCCAGGCCTTTACAATCGCAAAATCGGCATGAAGTGCATATTCCATCAGGTACATCTTGTTGTTGAACGCACGCACTTCCTTTCCCTCCGCCACTTCGGTACCATATCCCGCCGGTGTATAAAATGCCGGAATTCCCATACCGGCCATCTGTATGCGAGTAGCTAAAGTGCCCTGCGGAATCAGATCCACTTCCAACTCGCCGCTCAACAACTGCCGTTCAAATTCTGCATTCTCGCCTACATACGAGGCCATCATTTTTTTGATCTGGCGCGTCTTCAGCAGTAATCCCAGGCCAAAATCATCTACGCCCGCATTGTTGGAAATACAGGTAAGATTCTTTATTCCTTTGCGCACAAGCGCAGCAATACAATTTTCAGGAATACCGCATAGTCCGAATCCACCCAGCATTATGGTGGCGCCATCCTGTATGTCGCGGATGGCCTCGTCGGCGTTGGAGACAACTTTATTCATGCCAAGCAATGTTATTAGGCGTAAATGTAAGAACAAACGCGCTATAAGGGTGCGCCGGTCTTATACATTTCTTCGCGCAGGCGGTTGGCTTTGGCAGACAGCGAATCGAGCATCACCTTGGAAATATCGGGGCGTTCCAGGTAAAATTTCATGCTCTTTGCAAACTCATCCTTTGTGATCTTATTGAGGGTAAAAACCTGTTCATACATTGACAAGGCCTGTTCCTGCAAATTGAGCGTGGTGTCTTTGCTCAAGAAACTGGTGACATAACGATCGGCTACAATCATATCCCACAGTATCTTTTCCATCTTTTCTTTCGGTATAATACCTGAAGGAACTTTATACTGGTTGGTACAAGCAGGAAAAAGGAAAAAAAACATCAAGCCAATCACCAGCAATTGCTTCATTTCAACTCCTGTTTATAGGTGTTAGCATTCGTGAGATCCACTTTAGATAAAATTTCGCGGGCCCGCGATTTTTGCTCCGGTGGCGCCTTCTTGAAGATATTGACCAGTTCTTTCGATTTTCCCTGGAAGAAAAACTGAACGATCATGGTATTGGGAATATCGTTGTTCAGCGTATTGAATGCATTCAGCGAATTCATGACGGCATTGCGCGCCTCGTTCTCGTTTTCATACATATAGTCCAGGCCCTTCCTGTAATAATTGTAAATGGCATCATGCACGGCCGCGTAGCGGTTGTTGGTAAGATTTTCGATCAGCCAGTAGCGGTTGCGCAAACCGTCGAAAGCCTTCCAGCCGGTTATATCCCTTCCCTCGGGCGCATTGTTAACGATCGCCATCGCCCGCTTGAAATATGGATCGCCGCCGCGCAATGAAAATGAATCGAAATCAAGACCCAGTATCACATAAACATAATAAGCAATAATAGCAGTAAGGTTGGAGGCCAATGGATCAGTACCCGCCACACGGTTTTCGTTGAATTCTATCGGCTGAAATTCTACGTATTTAAAAATGATATCGTCGTCCTGGAAGTTGATCAAGGGAGTCTCCAGGCTGGTATTAAATACCGGTCGTGCTGCCTGCACCACCATCGCCGCGCGATAGGTATTGGTGCTTACCTGTTCTTTGATATTGATCAGGAAATTGCAGACTATCCTCTCATTGGGCTCGAAAGTCTCGTTGGTCCATTTCCTGTTATTGAGCAGGTTGGTCAAAGCAGTCTGCAAGGTTTGGAATACTTTCCTGTCGGTCTGCGAGCTCACCACGCTGGCATTCAGCGATACCCGCGCCCTCAATTCCTGCGCCTTGCCGGCGAATTGAATTCCCATTAAAAGGCAAACCAGGAATAATATCTTTCTGCACATATGGATTTATTTAGAAAATCAATTGACGGAATACTGACCTCAGCTATTGAGATGCATCACTATTCTATCAACGATATCTTTCGCTACTTGTTGTTTCAGCTTGCGTTCGTAAGGTATCTCTGCGCCGTTTTTCTCAAAAATGGTAATCTTATTGGTGTCCACGCCAAAGCCGGCCCCTTTATCATTCAACGAATTCAGCACCACCATGTCGGCATTCTTCGACTGCAACTTGCTGAGCGCATACTCGCGTTCATTGGTGGTTTCCAGGGCAAAACCAACCAGCAGTTGCCCTTTGCGTTTCATTTCACCCAAACTCTTAAGAATGTCCTTGGTCCTGGTGAGCTCAATCACCAGCGAGTCAGATGATTTCTTGATCTTTTCCCGCGCCGTTTCCACGGGCGTATAGTCGGCCACTGCTGCAGACATCACAGCCAGGTCGGCGCCGGGAAATTCCCTTACGCACACCTGGTACATTTCTTCGGCGGTCTGCACCTTGTGAATATGAATGCCGGGCAAACTGGTCTTGAAACCCGAAGGTCCCAATACCAGGTGCACATTCGCGCCCCGGCGCGCCAGCTCTTCCGCAATGGCAATGCCCATTTTTCCCGAACTGTGGTTGCCGATAAACCGCACCGGGTCGATGGGTTCATACGTGGGGCCCGCTGTCACCAGGGCTTTTTTGCCCGCCAGCTCCGTGCTCAAAAAAAAATTCTCTTCCAGGAAACGCATAATGGTCTCCGGCTCTGCCATTCGGCCATCGCCATAAAGACCGCTGGCCAGTTCGCCTTTCTCGACGGGAATGATCTTATTGCCGAATGATTCCAGCTTTTGCAGGTTCTGCCTGGTAGTGGGATGATGCCACATATCTTCATCCATTGCCGGCGCCACCACCACCGGGCAGGTGGCAGAGAGATAAGTTGCCAGCAGCATGTTATCGCAAAGGCCATTGGCCATTTTCGCCAGGGTATTGCAGCTGAGTGGCGCCACCACCATCACATCGGCCCAGCGGCCCATCTCCACGTGGTTGGACCACGATTCGTTATTAAAAAGATCGGAAACCACAGGGTTTTTCGACAGCGTGGAGAGGGTAAGCGGCGACACAAAATCTTTTGCAGCAGGAGTCATTACCACTTTTACATCGGCGCCGGCTTTCACCAGCAAACGCACCAGCAAAATAGACTTATATGCTGCAATGCTGCCGGTAACGGCAAGCAGGATTTTTTTTCCCTGAAACATAATGGTTTAAAATTAAGACAAAGCGCTTAAAGATGCCAGAAAAATGCCATGGGAAATTGCGGGTAACCTCCTGTACCTGGAAGCGAAATCGTGAGAATAAAAAACAAGAACCAAATGACAAGAACCAAATAAGCACCAAGATTTAAATTCCAAGATTAGAAATCTTCTTTGGAATTTATGGTTTGGAATTTATTTGGTTCTTGTTTTTTGGTTCCCGGAATTTCTTTACCCTGGATTCCCGTTCTAAAAGTAACGGCATCCTTGCGGATGCCGCAATTACTTAGCTAAACAGATCGTCTTCGCTCTTGCGATAGTAGATCTTGTCTTCCAGGAATTCCTGGGTCGCCAACAGAGCAGGATTGGGCATACGCTCATAAGCCTTGGAAATCTCGATCTGCTCTTTGTTCTCATGAATCTCTTCCAGGCTGTCGGTATGACTGGCAAATTCTTCCAGCTTAGTGTGCAATTCCTCCTTCATCGAAATGTTGATCTGGTTAGCCCTCTTGGCTATAATGGCAATGGACTCATAAATATTGCCGGTCTTAGCCTTGATCTGGTTCAGATCCCTTGTCTCGGCCGTATTAGAGGTATTGGCACTAATTTGTCTTCGTAATTTGCTCATTATTGGTGGCTTTAATATTGTTTTTAGATAAAGTCAGATAACGTTCCACTTCCTTCATCAGCGGGCTCTCCGGGAAGCGGTCAATAAAATCGTTACACTCGGTAACTACCTGCTCATAACGAGCTGGCTTCTTTTCGTCCACGCTGTTACCGGCAAACTGGAAATATGCCTTTATGATCTGCAGTTTGTATTCATCGCTTTTCGGCGAAGCCGGGAAATTATTCATAAGTGAAGTGTACGCGATAGCCGCAGCACGGAAATGTCCGAGGTTGAAATACAACTGGGCGCTTTCCATTTCTTTCTGCTCCAGCTTGGCGCGGCACTGATCGATAATGCTGTTAGCTTCCTTGATTCTCGGCGAGCCGGGATGCGTATTGATAAACGTTTGCATCAGGCCAATAGTTTTTTGTGTATTGGTCTGATCAAGTTGTGGTTTGGGCGATTGCCGGTAATAGGTGTATGCCCGCATGTACTCCATTTCTTCGGCACGGGGGCTATTGGGAAATACTTCTGTAAACTGTTTGAAGAGGTTCTCGGCCTGCAGCCAGTCGCGCAGGTAGTACGAGCAATATGCGAACTTGTAAAACAGATCCTCGAACTGGGGCTGGCCTTTAAACAAAGGGAACAGCTCCTCGTATAGTTGCTGAGCGTAGTGATATTTCTTCTGCACATAGTATTTGTCGGCCATGCGCAGCTTATACTCATAGTCGGTACTCTTCTGCACTTTTGCAAACTTGGAGCAGGAGGCCGCACCCAGGCTTATCAATACCAGGAATATTACAGATCGCATAAAGGAGGGCAAAGTTAAGGTTTTACGCACAAATTAGAAAGGATTGGCCAGTAGCCTAACTGCCTGAATGTTAATTATGATTAAAAAAACTTCCCCGTTCGCTTCCCGCCGGTCGGCGGAAAGGAACGGGGAAGCCAGTTTATAGACAAAGCTATGAGTACTTATTAGTTCCTGCGGCGCAGGTTCGGGAACGGAGCCGGCACGGTGGTCGGACCTTCTTCACCGGTTGCATCACGCAGATCTACGGTATTGCAATCACCGCCGGGTTCACCGTATTTGAAGATCAGGCGGTCAGAGCTGATACCTTCTTTTTCAACCAGGTAGTTGATGATAGCATTTACGCGATCCCAGCTGAGCTGTTGTTCAGACTTGGTTGAAGCGCAGTAACCTATTACAGCTATGCGGCAGCTCGGGTAAGCCTTGATGCGTGCAGCAGCTGCGGTCAGCAGGGCTTTAGCGTCGTTGGTCAGGGCTACAGACCTGTCGCGGAATGTTACGCTGGGCAGATCGCCGATGCCGCAACCACGGCCCACAATACCCATGCTATCGATATACCTTCTCAGCTCATCGCAGCATGCAGGCGGCGGGCATTTACCAACACCGTCAGCATCAACAGGCTGGCACTGAGTGGGCGTAATGAGTTCTTTATCCTTATAGTCAGGCACACCGTCACCATCAGTATCGCGGCTTACACCACGTGCGTCAACCGGAGCACCGGCTGGGGTGTTGGGCTCGAGGTCGAACTGGTCGGTTACACCGTCGCCATCAGCGTCATCCAACACTGGTTTCGGCAGTTTCATGTGACGGGGTTTGTTGATCTCGTTATATGCATAATCGAGCGGGTTCAGCCACCACAAAGGCTCAACAGACTTGCCGCCCAATGCGATGTTCAAACCAACAGACAGGAAGTTGTAGCTGTCGAAATCTCTTGTCTGGGCACTGGCCAGCGGACGAGGGTTAGCATCATTGTTCTGCCATTGCTGACCATCGAGGAGGTCAGTCTTGGTGATATTCAACCTGTCTTCAATGCCCAGGCTCAGTCTCTTGCTCAGTTTAAACTGAACGCCCAAACCAAAGTTGAACACGGGTTTGAAAGGCTCGCCCAGGAATTCGGGCTGGCTGTTATCGCCTTCAGCTTCAGTTTCATAATCACCATCGAACAGGTCCTTCAGGTCCTTGCGAATATCTTTTCTGTCCTTATATGAAAAACCGCTGGGGCCGTACTTAGTCAGAATATTATTGAAATTGTACGGGTTGTTACCATCGAGGGCATCAATCTTTGTGTCGTAGATCATACCACCAATACCGGCAAACGCGTATAAATTGAAGCCAGTCTTATCCTTGTGGAAACGGATATTATTCAAGGTAACAACACCCTGCAGGCTCAGATCCCAAATATTTGACTTATAGTTGTAAAACACTGGTGTTGAAGGCTGACCGGTCACCTGGTCAACATAAGGAGCCCAGGCGGGATTCTTCAGGTAGTTGGTAGAAGGCTGGAAGTTCAGACCTTTTGTAGTTCCGAATCCGAGTTCACCTCTTAAAGAGAATACATAACCCAAAGCTTTACGCACATGCAGTGCAGCACCGAATCCGGGGAAACGGCTACGCACGTCACCGGCAATGCTAAAAGCACCTACTTTTAGACCCAATTCCCACTGGTTGCGAGGCTTGGCGGGAAATGCATATTCATTGGCCATAAATTGCGTGTGCTGAGGTAATCTTTTTGAGGGCACAACAGAGGAGTCCTGCACGTCATAGCTCCCTCCTATCTGGGCAAAGGAACCGGACGCAATCAGGCACAATAAGCTAAATAAAAAAGCGTACTTTTTGCTTGCCATAACTGAGTTTTATGTGAAGGATTAAGTAAAGTTTTGAGCTGAATTTGTGCAAAAATATTAATTGACAGCTAATTACCAAATTTTTTTACCCAACACAATGTGCATTATCTTGCTGTCTTTCACACATTAAGACATTCGCACTGCAATTTGAGTGCCCCGCTTGAATGAGCCGGTAATGTATTAATTTGCCCTTCATTTTTCATGAAATTATCCCTAGGAATATTACGAGAGGAATTACCGGAATTTGAAAAGCAATTCAAAGAGGCGGTGAAGAGCCAGGTTCCGCTGCTGGACAGGATTATGCGGTTTATTGTGAATAGAAAAGGTAAGCAATTGCGACCCATGTTCGTACTGCTCTCCGCCAAATTATGCGGGCCCGTTAATGAAGTTACATACCGGGCCGCATCGCTGGTAGAACTGCTGCATACCGCCACCCTGGTACACGACGATGTAGTGGACGAAAGCCCTGAACGACGTGGATTTTTCTCCACATATGCATTATGGAAAACTAAAATTTCTGTCCTGGTCGGGGATTACCTGCTGGCGAAAGGCCTTCTGCTTTCGCTCGACCACGACGATTTCCGCATCCTGCAGCTGCTGTCGGAAGCCGTACGGCAAATGAGTGAGGGCGAACTGTTACAGATGGAAAAATCCCGCTCGCTCAACCTGAGCGAGACAGTATATTATGATATCATCCGCGGCAAGACCGCCTCATTGCTGGCTTCGGCCTGCGCCGCCGGCGCCTGGTCAACCACGCGGGATGAAAATACGGCAGAAAAAATGCGGCGCTTCGGCGAAAATGTGGGTATGGCCTTCCAGATCAAAGATGACCTGTTTGATTACGGACCCGACGAAGTAGGCAAACCCACCGGCAACGATATCAAAGAAAAAAAACTAACCTTACCTTTAATTTATACCCTGACCAATTCAGACGCTGCTACCCGTCGCCAGCTAATATATATAATTAAGAACCAGAACAAGGACCCGGAGAAAGTGAGACAAGTGATTGAAACTGTAAAATCTTCCGGGGGCATCGATTATGCGCACAGCAAGATGATCGGCTACCGCGACCAGGCACTGAGCATCCTGCAGACATTCGACAATGTGGAAGTGCGCAACGGACTGGAGGAACTGGTTCGCTATACCACAGACCGAAAGTATTAAGGGCTTTACATGTTATCTGGAATTTATGGTGCAAAAAAGATGGAACTTATTACCGGCGGCAGAAGAAAAGGTAAAAGCCTTGAACGATTGCCTGAAAATACATCCCGTGTTGTGCAAAATATTGGTGCAACGCGGAATAGAGACTTATGACGCTGCTAAAGCTTTTTTCCGGCCCCAGCTTTCCCATCTCCATGATCCCTGGCTGATGAAGGATATGGAAAAAGCCGTTGACCGCATCATGCGCGCCATCACCAGCGGAGAAAAAATTTTGGTGTTCGGCGACTACGATGTTGACGGCACCACGGCCGTAGCCTGCATGTACCGGTTTCTGCAGAAATGCTGCAAACCCGAACAACTCGATTATTATATACCCCACCGCTACCGCGAAGGTTATGGCGTGTCGCGCGCAGGCATCGACCACGCGTACGCAAATCGCTTCACGTTGATCATATCGCTCGACTGTGGCATCAAATCGGTTGACCTGATACGTTATGCCGATGAACTGGGCATTGATTTTGTCGTGTGCGACCATCATATGCCTGATGATGAGCTGCCCCCTGCCGTCGCTATTTTAAATCCAAAACAAAAAGATTGCTCCTACCCATATAAAGAACTTTGCGGTTGTGGCGTAGGTTTCAAATTGATCACCGCCCTGGCGCAAAAGCTGGAAATGGACGAGAGCGTTCCTCACGAATTTCTGGATCTCGTGGCTACAGCCATTGCGGCGGATATTGTGCCCATTACGGGAGAAAACCGCGTGCTGGCTTATTATGGTTTGAAAAAAGCGAATGACAATCCCAATTACGGCATAAAGGCGCTGAAAGAACTGAGTGGGGCTACCAAAGAATTGCTCATTACCAATCTGGTCTTTATGATAGCGCCGCGCGTAAATGCTGCGGGAAGAATGGATGACGCACGCAAGGCCGTGCAACTATTTATCGCCGGCAACTATGAAGAAGCAATGACGTATGCCACACAGCTGCACTCAGACAACAGCGAACGCAAAGAAGCGGATAAAAATATTACCGACGAAGCCCTTGCTCTTATAGAAAAAAGTGCTTATGCCAACGGTAAGTCCACCGTGGTGTTTCAACCGCATTGGCATAAAGGCGTGGTGGGCATCGTGGCTTCGAGGCTGATAGAATATTATTACCGTCCCACCATCGTGCTTACGCAATCGGGCGATTATGTGGCGGGATCGGCCCGCAGTGTGGCAGGTTTCAACGTGTATGAAGCCATTCACCAGTGCAAGGATTTGCTGTTAGGATATGGCGGTCATTTTTATGCAGCAGGCATGACCTTGCATCCAAACAACGTGGAAGCGTTTCGCGCACGTTTTGAAGAAGTAGTTTCGGCCACCATTTCCCCGGAACTGCTGGTACCTGAAATTGTAATTGATGCGGAAATAACCCTGAAGGATCTTCGCCAGCCTTTTTATAAGATACTCTGCCAGATGGAACCCTTCGGACCGGAAAATATGAAACCCGTATTCCTGGCAAGACACGTGTTCGACTCCGGCTACTCACGCATCGTAAAAGAACAGCATATCAAATTTTCCCTGCGTCAAGATAACATTGTGTTTAACGGCATAGGATTTGGTATGAGTAAAAAGTTTTCGCTTCTACAAATGAATCAACCGCTTGATGTCGTATTCACCCTTGAAGAGAATGAATGGAATGGCGAAAAGCATTTGCAGTTGAAAGTGATTGATTTTCGGTTAAGCGAAACATCTTAACAAAATTCTTTTTTTCCCCTCCTGACATACAGTTGTCATAACACCGGTTTACTTTCGAATAAACAGCAAATGCTAACGGTTGTTGCTAACGTACGTTAGCAAAAAAGTCCTGAACAAAAAAAATTCAGGCTTGTTATCCCTTTTACACTAATCAGACTTTAACCCGGCCTTTTCGTTTATGAAGAACAACACCTTGATACCCGTTTATGACCTTGCCGCCTGCATCCCGGGCACTAACTTCGTTATGAAGAAAACTGAGGGCACTACGGTTCCTTCATACCTGCGAGTGCCTCACAGGCATAAAGACTACAAAATAAGTTTCCTCGAAGAAGGCGAGGTAACACATTTCACTGATTTTGAGAAATACGTGATCAAAGCCCCTTCCCTGATTATGCTGGCTCCCGACCAGGTGCATCAACGCGACGGCGACAGCTACAACAAGATGGTGCATATTTCTTTTACGCGCGATTTGTTGTTGACTGAAACGCAGGGTCTTGTTGCCTGCTGGGAGTATATGTTCGGCCAGGTGGTAATCCCTATACCAACCGAAGAACATCGCCAGGAACTGAAGACATATCTCGACCTGATGTATAGAGAATTCAACAGCGACAGACCAGCGAAGGAAACCATACTGAAAAACTTGCTGAATGTGTTTATCACTGCCGCAGCCAGGATGGTGCCTTGCAGGGCAAAGGAAGATGGTCATGCCTCGGTAATGGATTCCTCATACAACAGGATCGTACGCCAGTTTAAGATGCTTACCGATCAACATTTCAGAACCAAGACCCGCGTTGATCAATATGCTGATATGTTATACGTTACGCCAGGTCACCTCAACGATATCATAAAAAGTGTGACAGGTAAGACTGCAAAGCAGTTGATTGATGAGAAGCGGGTGATGGAGGCCAAGAGGCTCTTATTCTGGGGCGAACTCTCTGTAAAAGAAATTGCGCATCACCTCAATTTCGAGGACGACGGCTACTTTAACCGGTATTTCAAAAAACATACGGGTCAAACACCTGCACTGTTTCAAAAAAATACCGCGAAAAGTACAATTTCTCCCCTGATTATGTAAATAGTTCTCACCGTAATTGAGACTATTTTTGCTCTCTCTTCCAATACCACTAAGCCGGTAAATTAAATGAACGCTTGCCAGACAGGCATAGGTATGTATTGTATTTATTAATAGCCAAACATCTAAAAAGACAAGATGATGAAAACAAAAATTAAGAACCTCTCCTATTTCCCGCTGGCTCTCGTTGCCGCAGGATTACTGATGCTGGTGAATAGCTGCTCCGATTCAGCTGCCAGCCCATCTATTCAACAGCCGCCGGCTCCCAGTCTGCCCGTGCTGACTGTTGATATTGTGCCCGCAACTACTTACCAGGAATATTCGGCATCTCTTGAAGGAAAAGTAAATGTCGAAATACGTCCCCAGGTGGACGGATATCTCGAAAAGATATTTATTGAAGAAGGCGCTTATGTGAAAGCCGGTCAGCCGCTGTTTAAGATCAATGATCGTCCTTACCAGGAGCAACTGAGCAATGCAAAAGCAGCATTGGTTTCGGCACTGGCCAATCTCGATCGCGCGCAGGTAGAAGTAGACAGGCTTACACCGCTGGTAAAGAACAATGTGATTTCGGAAGTGCAACTGAAGACGGCGCAAGCCAATTTGGAAGCAGCCAGGGGCGCCGTGTCATCAGCGCAGGCCAACGTGAGCACTGCGCAGATCAACCTCGGTTACACTTTGATCACAGCCCCGGTAAGTGGTTATATAGGCCGCGTGCCTTACAAGACCGGCAGCCTGGTTGGTCGCGGTGAAGCACAACCGCTCACTATGTTGTCTGATGTGAGCCAGATCTACGCCTGGTTTTCGCTGAGCGAGGTGGATTATCTGCAGTTCAAGAACGAATATCCCGGCGCGACTATACAGGAAAAGGTAAAGCAAATGCCTCCTGTTGAGCTGGTACTGGCCGACAACACTATTTATCCTGAAAAAGGGAAAATAGAAACCGTCGAGGGTCAGTTCGACCGCACTATGGGCGTTATCAGCTTCCGTGCTGTATTTCCCAATGGCGCAGGCATACTGCGTTCAGGTAATACCGGCAAGGTAAGGATACCCCGCAAGCACAACAGCCTGATAGTGCCGTGCGAGGCCACCTTTGAATTGCAGGACCGCGTGTTTGTTTTCGCCGTGGGCGACAGTAACCAGGTGGTGAGCAAACCCATCACTGTTGCAGAAAAAAGTGGTAACTATTATTTGGTTGCGAAAGGTCTTAACCAGGGCGATCGCATCGTTTACCAGGGCATCGACCGCCTGCGTGATGGTATGATCATTTCGCCGGAACCAATCACAACAGACAGCCTGCTCAAATCCAATCCCCTGTAATTTTTTAGTCAATCAGAAACAGCAGCATTCTTTTCTGTTTCGGGTTTCGAGTTCAGGGTTTCGGGTTATCTAACCCGAAATCTGAAGCCCTGAACCCGGAACCATAAAATCTTTTTCTCCATGCTAAGAAGATTCATTGAGAGGCCGGTACTATCTACCGTAGTATCGATCATTCTCACTTTGCTCGGGTTATTGTCGCTGTACTCACTGCCAATTACCCTTTTCCCTGATATCGCACCACCCACGGTGCAGGTAACTGCCACCTATCCCGGCGCTAACGCTGAAGTGGTGGCACGCGCTGTGGCCACACCGATAGAAGAAGCGGTGAATGGTGTTGAAAATATGACCTACATGACGTCTACGTCGAGCAACGACGGTACCATGACGCTGAATGTATATTTTAAAGTGGGTACCGATCCCGACCTCGCGGCGGTAAACGTTCAAAACCGTGTGTCGAAGGCCGTTAGCCAGGTGCCCGCCGAAGTGGTGCAGGCAGGTATTTCAACCCAGAAACAACAGAACAGCATGATCATGGTGCCGCTGTTGTACAGCGAAGACAGCACCTATGATGAAACGTTTTTACAGAACTATGCCAAAATAAATATCATCCCGGAAATTCAGCGTGTGCCGGGGGTAGGCCAGGCGTTTGTATTCGGCGCCAAAGATTATTCCATGCGTATATGGTTAAAGCCCGACAGGTTGGTGGCGAATAATCTTTCACCGACAGATGTGTTGAATGCCATACGTGATCAGAACCTGGAAGCAGCGCCTGGCCGTTTTGGCCAAAGCACGACAGAAAGCTTTGAATACGTGCTGAAGTACAAAGGAAAATTCCAGGATAATGCCGATTATGAGAATATCATTCTCCAAGCAAATGCTGACGGCTCTGTAGTGCGGTTGAAAGACGTGGCACGTGTTGAGTTCGGCGCATTTACCTACAGTGCTAACACCTTCATCGGGGGCAAGCAAGGTATTGGTATAGCCATTTTTCAAACGGCAGGTTCCAACGCCAATGATATTCTCACTGCAGTTAATGAGGTATTGGAGAGAGCGTCCAAATCATTTCCTTCCGGCATTAAGTATTTCATCATGTACAGTGCCAAGGAGTTCCTGGATGCCTCCATCGACCAGGTGCGCGAAACCCTGATCGAGGCATTTATACTGGTGTTTATCGTAGTGTTCTTGTTCTTGCAGGATTTTCGTTCAACACTCATACCGGCTATAGCTGTGCCGGTGGCGATTGTGGGCACCTTTTTCTTCCTGCAATTATTTGGTTTTACCATCAACCTGCTTACCCTCTTCGCGCTGGTGCTGGCCATTGGTATAGTGGTGGACGATGCAATAGTGGTGGTAGAGGCGGTGCACTCAAAAATGGAGAACACCAACTTGCCGGCTAAGGAAGCCACGCTGGCATCCATGAAAGAAATTTCGGGGGTAATTGTCTCCATCACACTAGTAATGGCAGCAGTGTTTGTGCCCGTAGGATTTATGCAGGGACCGGCGGGTGTTTTCTATAAACAATTTGCCTTTACACTGGCTATTGCCATTCTTATATCAGCTTTGAATGCGTTAACGCTAAGCCCGGCACTCTGCGCATTGTTCCTGAAGAATGTCCATAACGAAGAAGGTCAAACTGCAGGTGGCAAACCGCAAATGGTGCTGGCAGGTTTTGGTAAACGTTTTACCAAAGCTTTCAACGCCGGCTTCAGAGCCACCACCGATCGTTATGTGCAGGCTATCCGCTTCCTGATCAGGCGGAAATGGATTGCTATCGGCGGTTTAGTGATCGTGAGCATTGCCACCTGGTTCATGATGCGTTCTACACCTACCGGGTTTATACCCACCGAAGACCAGGGATTTATTGTGTACTCAGTGAACCTGCCGCCGGGCGCATCGCTCGACAGAACGCAACGTGTGATGGATAAGATCGACAGCATTTTGCAACGTGAGCCGGCAATAGACAGACGTGGCTCGGTAAACGGCTTAAACTTCGTTGCCAATGCCAACAGCTCCAACTACGCTTTCGGATTTATCAGGCTGAAGCCATACAAAGAGCGCGGTCCGGTAAAGAATATTGACGAGGTGATGGGCGGGCTGAACCAGAAACTGGCAGTGATAAAGGAGGCAAGCGTTTTCACATTTGTATTCCCCACTGTGCAGGGATTTGGCAACACCAGCGGTTTCGAATTCATACTGCAAGACCGCACCGCCGGTTCCCTTGAAAGACTAGGCAATGTAGCTTATGGATTTATTGGTGAGTTGATGAAGCGTCCGGAAATTATGTATGCATTCACCACATTCAATACAGCCAATCCCCAATACATGCTGGATGTTGACGAGACCAGGGCAAAACAACTAGGCGTTGATATCGGCGAGCTGTTGCAAACATTGCAGGTGTATTACGGTAGCAGTTTTGCCAGCGATTTCAACCGTTTTGGAAAATACTATCGCGTAATAGTGCAGGCCGATGCCAATTACCGCGCCGATCCTGCTTCACTCAATGGCATGTTTGTGAAGAATAATTTGGGAGAAATGGTGCCACTTAATTCAGTAGTGAAGCTCGAGCGCGTGTTTGGCCCCGAAATCGTTTCGCGTAATAATCTTTTCAATGCAGTTACCATCAATGGTTTGCCCAATCCCGGTTATACCACCGGTGATGCCATCAAGGCCATCCAGGAGGTGGCCGAACAGTATCTGCCGAGAGGTTATGCCACGGAATGGAGTGGTATGACGCGCGAAGAAATCAATTCGGGTTCGCAGCAAACACTGATCTTCCTGCTGAGCCTGGTGTTTGTGTACTTCCTGCTGGCCGCGCAATATGAAAGTTATATACTTCCGCTATCGGTAATACTTTCTGTGCCCACGGGTATATTGGGAGTATTTGCACTGATCAGGCTGACTGGCATTGAAAACAACATCTATGTGCAGGTTGGTCTCATAATGCTGGTGGGTCTGTTGGCGAAGAACGCCATCCTGATCGTTGAGTACGCAGTGCAGCGCCGCCGCGCAGGTATGAGCCTGGTAGATGCCGCGCTGGAAGCATCGAGATTGCGTCTTCGTCCCATCCTGATGACATCGTTCGCGTTTATCGCAGGCCTGATGCCATTGGTAAATGCAACAGGCGCCTCGGCGCTGGGTAACCGCTCCATCGGTACCGGTGCTGTTGGAGGAATGTTTACAGGTGTGGTACTGGGTATATTCATTATACCTGTGCTGTTTGTGATGTTCCAATGGCTGCAGGAAAAAATCAAACGAAAACCGGTAGTAGTTCCATCAATTGAAAATAATGACCATGCAACACGTTAAAAGTATAGCACTATATATATTCATCTTGTCGTTGGCAGCATGCCGGGTGGGTCGCGATTACCAGCGGCCCGACCTGGCGCTGCCGGCGCAATTCACCGGCACCGCCACCGGCGATACTTTGAGTGTCGGTGACCTGGAGTGGAAACAATTCTTTCCCGACACTACTTTACAGTCGCTGATCCAAAAAGCATTGACGGGCAATTTTGACCTGCAACTGGCCATGCGTCGTGTGGACGAAGCGCAGGCATACCTGAAGCAGGCGCGTGTAAACTGGACGCCGGTGGTGCAGGCGCAGGCAACAGGTTCTACCCTCAATCCATCGGAGAATAGTCTGAATGGTAAAAGCCTGGAAGCTTTTATTGGCGCTAATCACGTAGAAGACTATACGCTGGGCGCTACGCTTTCGTGGGAACTGGATATCTGGGGTAAACTGCGTCGCCAGCGCGAAGCCGCCGCCAATACCTTCCTGCAAACACGTGAAGCAGCGCATGCAGTGCAAACAACATTGGTGGCCGGCATCGCCAGTACTTATTTCAACCTGCTGATGCTGGATGAGCAGCTGAACATCGCGCGCCGCAACTTATCGCTCGGCGATACCGTGGTGCAGATGATGCAACTGCAAAAAGAGTCAGGACAGGTAACTGAACTGGCTGTGCAGCAGGCGCAAGCCCAACGACAAACCGCCGCATTGCTGGTACCGTTGCTGGAGCAGGAAGTAGCAATCCAGGAAAATACGTTGCGCATACTGACCGGCGACGTGCCCGGGCCAATAACCCGCTTCAGCAAGCTGCGCGATTTCACTATACCGGCTGAGCTCCCCACCGGCGTGCCGGCGGCACTGATCAGTCGCCGCCCCGATGTGCGCGCCAGTGAACTGGCATTAAGGGCTGCGAATGCGCGTGTGGGTTATGCACAGGGAAATATGTATCCCGCGCTTAGCATCACAGCAGCCGGTGGTATCAATGCTTTCAAAGCAAGCGACTGGTTCAGCATCCCGGCTTCATTGTTCGGAACTGTGGCGGGAAACATTGTACAACCCATCTTCCAACAGCGCCAGTTGAAAACTCAACTGGAAGTAGCGCGAATACAACGTGAGCAAGCGGTGATCGGCTTTCGTCAATCGGCATTGAATGCAATAGGCGAAGTCGCAAACGCAATGGTAAGGCTGGACAAATTAGAAAGCCGACATCGCATTGCCACTGAACAGGTAAACACCCTGCAACAAGCTATTGCCAACGCGAGCCTCCTTTTCAAGAGCGGTCTCGCCGACTACCTCGAAGTCATCACCGCCCAAAGCAACTATCTCCAGGCCGAACTTAACCTGGCCGACGTTCGCCGTCAGCAACTCGACGCGATGGTGGAGTTGTATAGGGCGCTTGGTGGAGGCTGGAAGTGAGGGGAATATTGAATTTGAATTTGAACAAGGAATTTGAATATGAATAAGGCTGAATTTCGTGAAGTAAAATGAATCATCAGCTGATTCATATTCAAATTCCTTGTTCAAATTCAAATTCAATATTCAATATCTCCGCGCTTACGCTTCAAGAATAATCCTGCTCTTATTTTCGCCGCCCATCAGTTCTACGCTGCGGGAAATAAAGTTGGTGAGGTCGTTGCCTTTGAGGAGACCTTGCGAAAGCAGGGCGAGGTCGGCGAGGTTATGAACGATTTTTTCCTGCTTTTCTTTATCGGTTTCGGAAAGCACTTTCTGGTAAATGGGGTGATTGCCGTTCACGGTAAGGGTAACTTCATCGGGCATATTGGCGTAGAAGCTTCCCATTTGCCCGCTAACGGCGGCCATATCCTTCATACGGCGGATGAATTCGGGACGAGTGGCCACCACGGGAGGAGCTTCGGGCTGAAGGCCTTTCACTTCAACGGTAATATGCAGGGCAGGCATTTCCAGTTCGAAGAGTTCCTTCAAACGTCCTTCTTCTTCCTTGCTCAACACGCTTTCTCCTCCCTCCTGTTTATCGATCAGGTTATCGGTGATATCGGAGTCAACGCGGGTGAAACGAACATCGGTCCATTTCAATTCCATCTGGTTGATGAACGCTGAATCGATAATAGTATCGAGTTGAACCACGATATAACCTTTGGCCTGCGCTGCTTTTACATAAGCATCCTGCTGCACTTTATCGGTGGTGTACAGCACTACCAGTTTACCATCCTTATTCTTCTGCAGCGCTTCGGCGGCCGCACGGTATTCTTCGAGCGTGTAATATTTCTTTTCTGCTGAATCGGTTGCTGCTTCAAAAATGTGGAATTTGCCGGCGCGCTCCATGAATTTATCGTCAGTCATCATACCGTATTTCACGAAGAGGGCCAGGCTTTCCCATTTTTCTTCAAACTCTTTTCTTTCCTTGTTGAAAAGCTCTTCGAGCTTATCGGCCACCTTCTTGGTGATATGGTTATTGATCTTGCGCACGTTGGGATCGCCCTGGAGATAACTTCGGCTAACGTTGAGCGGTATATCAGGACTATCGATCACACCGTGCAGCAACATCAGGAATTCGGGCACGATATCTTTCACCTCGTCGGTCACGAACACCTGGTTGCAGTACAGCTGAATTTTGTCTTTCTGTATTTCGTAGCTCTGTTTGATTTTAGGGAAATACAAGATACCGGTGAGGTTGAACGGATAGTCCACATTCAGATGTATCCAGAACAGGGGCGCTTCGTTGTATGGGTAAAGCTCCTTATAAAACGCCTGGTAATCCTGCGAAGTGAGTTCGCTGGGTTTCTTTACCCAGGCGGGTTGCGTGTTATTGATCTGCTCGCCCTTAAAGAAAATGGGCACGGGCAGGAAGCGGCAGAATCTTTTGAGAATACCCTCGATGCGGGTTTCGTCGAGAAATTCAGCGCTTTCCGAATTGATATGCAGCACCACATCGGTTCCGCGCTGATCTTTCCCTGTTTCTTCCAGGATATATTCCGGGCTTCCATCGCATTCCCAGCGGGCTGCCTTAGAGCCTTCGCGGAAACTCCTGGTAAACACTTCCACTTTATCGCTCACCATGAAGGCCGAGTAGAAGCCAAGACCGAATTTGCCAATGATATTATTCTCGTTTTGTCCCTGGTATTTCTTCACAAACTCTTCCGCGCCGCTGAAGGCCACCTGGTTCAGGTATTTCTCCACCTCTTCGGCAGTCATGCCGATACCTTTATCTGAAATGGTGATCGTCTTTTTTTCCGTATCCAGTTTCACTTCAATGTTCAGATCACCCAGTTCTCCCTTTGCCTCTCCGATCGACGCAAGTGTCTTCAGTTTTTGCGTAGCATCCACGGCATTACTGATCAGTTCGCGCAGGAAAATTTCGTGGTCACTGTACAGGAACTTTTTAATAATCGGGAAGATATTCTCGGTTTGAACTTGAATTTTACCCTTGGCCATAATATAGATAGGTTTTTAATATCTGATGCCCGCAGGCGAACAAACGCGATGCCAGAAGGGGGCTGCGAATATACGGCCGGAAAAAATGACAGGGTGCCCGGCGGGGCCAGGCAGTTTCCAATACCCCCCTCGTGGGCCAACTTCCCTATAGGTGGCCCTCTCCTGGGAATAATACCCCACGACAACACGCAGAAAATTGAGAATCAATCGCTTTACGACAGCCAGCTGTTGTCTTCACTTTTCCTGCCAACGCTCAACGCTCCGCAACCCACACACTACAGCCTACACCCTGCACCCGAAACCCGAAACCAATTGGCCCTTTGCTCTGAACCCATTATCTTTGCAGCCCATTTTAAATTTTAAACAAAAACAGGGATCAATGAACAATTATGAATTGATGGTGATTTTTACCCCTGTGCTGTCTGATGAGGACTTCAAAGCCGCCCAGACAAAATATACCGAGTTCATCAAAAGTAATGGTGGCGAGGTAGTGCACTCAAATCCCTGGGGATTAAAATCACTGGCGTATCCGATCCAGAAAAAGACTACTGGTCTTTACTGGGTGTTGGAGTATAAAGCGCCATCCAGCTTCAATGAGCAGCTCAAAATTCAATTGCTGCGCGACGAAAACGTACTTCGTCAAATGATCACTGCACTCGATAAATACGCCGTCGAGTACAATGAGAAAAAGAGAAGTGGTGTACCTACAGGAACCGAAAAAGCAGCGGAGGTGTAACACATGGCAAAGTCAAATGAAATCAAGTACCTGACCGCGATTAAAACAGAGAAACGCCAGAAAAAATTCTGCCGCTTCAAGAAATATGGCATCAGGTATGTGGACTACAAGGACGCTGAGTTCCTGAAAAAATTCCTGAACGAACAGGGCAAATTATTACCCCGCCGCATAACCGGTAATTCGCTGAAATACCAGCGTAAAGTGGCGCAGGCCGTAAAGAAAGCACGCCAGATGGCGTTATTGCCTTATGTAACTGACCTTTTAAAGTAGGAGGACACCATGGAAGTAATACTGATACAGGACGTAGATAATCTGGGTGCCGCCAACGAAGTGGTTAAGGTTCGTAACGGCTATGCACGCAATTTCCTGATCCCCCGCAAACTAGCGGTGGAAGCCAGCCCTTCTAACCTGAAAAAGGTGGAAGAAAAAAGAAAAGTGGCTGAAAAGAAAGAACAGGAAATGCTGAAAGCAATCAACGAAGTGATTGCCAAACTGAAAGAAGGCGCGCTGAAAATCGGAGCCAAATCCGGTACCAGCGGCAAAATTTTCGGTAGCGTTACTTCTCTGCAGATCAGCCGCGCTATCCGCGAACAAAAAGGTTATGAGATCGATCGCAAGAGGATCCATATTACCGATGAAGTGAAAGAACTGGGCGCTTACAAAGCCACTATCGACTTCGGCAACGGCAACAGCACTGAAGTTGAATTTGAAGTAGTAGCCGAATAACCGGCACCACCCAACTATATGCGAAAGACCTGTTCCAAAAGAACAGGTCTTTCCCTTTTCCGGGCATCGTATTAATCATAACTTCCCTCGTAATTCCTGCAGATTTTTCCCCCTTTTCTCCTGGTGATAAAATAATTGCACGATTGGAATAATTTGTTATCTTCATGGTTGATTAATGTCTTAGTTCTCATGTTCTGAAGTGCTTTACCTAATATCCTGGTTTCCTCAGTTCATTGTAGTAACTATAAGTCATTTATCGGTTTATTTTTCGCACTTTAAAACTTGTTACAATGAACATTTATGTAGGGAACCTCTCATGGCAAATGACCGATGAGGAGTTGAGAACCCTTTTTGAGCAGTACGGCTCTGTTACTTCCGCAAAAATCGTTAAGGACAAAGTAAGCGGCCGCAGCAAAGGCTTCGGTTTCGTTGAAATGCCCGAAGATGGTGAAGCACAAAACGCGTTGACCTCCCTGTACGATTCCGAAATCCTCGGCAGAAAGATCATCGTCAATGAAGCACAACCGAAACCACAAGGTGGCGGCGGCGGTGGCTTCAAGAAAAGAAGCTTCGGCGGCGGTGGCGGTGGCTACAAAAAAGGTGGCTACAACCGCGGTGGCGGTGGCGGTTATAACAGAGATTACTAAATCAAATTATACGCACACCTTATATCAAATCCCTCCAACCATGGAGGGATTTTTTTTGTGTTTTCTTTAATCAAACACCCTCAAATACTTAGCTTTGCAGTCACCACCCCTTTAATAATCTTTTAATGGGCATTTAAGGCGTATTCAAAATATATAACGGAATTTAGTTTTTCCCGGACGCGACAAAAAAGCGAACTAAGACGCATAACACCCAGACACTCAGCATCCAGGCACGGGCACAACTTTTGCCCTTCATTACACGGCCCGGAATTGCTATTAAATTGGTGCGTGATTTGCTTTTTACCGGGGATTACCCGAATCGATATGCCCCCGGCATATTTATTATTTACCAACCGCAGAATAATTAAAGTATCATTATGCTAACTGTTATCATTCCTGTCTTGAATGAAGCAAACACGATTCGTAACGTTGTGCAATTCTGTTTGCAACATTCTATAGTGAGTGAAGTAATAGTAGTGGACGATAAATCGGAAGACGATACCGTAAAAATTGCCGAAGAAGCCGGCGCTAAAGTCATCATCAGCCAGACACGCGGCAAAGGCATATCTATGAAAGACGGCATCAAAGCCGCTACTAATGAATTAATTATTTTCCTCGACGGCGATATAGATCCCTACCCCGAAGGCACTATCCGCTTACTCGCAGAACCTTTACTCAACAACGAAGCAGATTTTGTAAAAGGAAGTTTTGCCCGCAATGCAGGACGCGTAACCGAATTGGTGGCTAAACCTTTGTTGAATATTTTTTATCCCGGTCTTGCACATTTCTCGCAACCTCTGAGTGGAATGATTGCAGGAAAAAAATCTCTTTTCAATAAAATCGATTTTTTCAACGATTACGGCGTCGACATCGGTATATTAATCGATATGTACCTGATGAAAGCGCGCGTAAAAGAGGTGAATATTGGTTATATTGAAAACAAAAGCAAACCCTGGCAGGCGCTGGGCAAAATGAGTAAGGAAGTTTCGCGCGCCATCATCAGCAAAGCTCATAGTCAAAACCATGCGGAAATAAGCGAAGAAGAAATACACGCACTGGAAACGGTGAACCGCGAAATGAACAAAACGCTGCGAGAAGAACTATCAGGTTTTCACCGCATGGCCATCTTCGATATGGATGATACCATTCTGAAAGGAAGAACCATCGATGCATTTGCGCGCGAATTTGGTTTTACCGCCAAACTCGAAGACCTTCGCGACCGTGAAAAAGACCCGATCATCTTAACCAAGAGAATCGGTTTGTTGTTGAAAGGACGCACCATGGATGAACTGCTGAACATTGCCAGCAAAATCGAGATGGTGCCCGATATAAAAGAAGTTGTACAGGCACTGAAACAGAAAGGATATATAGTTGGAATAATCAGCAATAGTTACACACTGATAACCAATTACGTGCGCCAGCGCATCGGCGCAGACTTTTCTTACGCCAACCAATTGGAGTTTTTCGAGGGCAAAGCTACCGGCGAAGTGGCCCTTCCCTCCTACTTCTTTGGTTCGCCCGACAGCTACTGCGGGCACGCTTACTGTAAGACAAACGCATTGGTGTATGCCTGCGAAAAATTCAATGTACCTTTGAAGAACTGCATCGCGATTGGCGATAGCCGCGACGACCGCTGTATGGTGGGCAATGCCGGCAAAGGATTCGCCTTCCGCACCAAAGACGAAGTACTGGAGACAATAGCCTGGAAAAATATTCGCGAAGACAGTTTTCAGTCATTGTTAGCCGTGGCCTGACCAGAATTCTATTTCGCAATCCAAAAAATTGATCACCTATGCCAAAGAAACTGTATAATATCCTGGTGCCGGTCGATTTCTCAGGCAGAAGCAAATGGGCCATCACAAAGGCCATTGAGCTGGCCAACACCTTCCAATGCAATGTTCACTTGGTACATGTGGTGTCAAAAAATCTTTTACCGCTTATACCCATTGAGGCGAGCAATATACTTCCCTATGATGCAACGGTTGATATGAATAATGCGCGCAGGAAACTGGAGGCGATGAAAGAAGTCTATCAACAACACCTGGTAGGCGGCGGCAACATCGAGATCAGCCTCTTGCAGGGAAGAAAAAGCACTGAGCTACACCGCTACATCGAGAAATATGACATGGACCTGGTGGTGATTGGTTTATCGCGCTTCAACCTGGTGCACCGTATTTTATCATCGGTTTCTATCAGCAGGCTGGCACGCATGACCAGTGTACCGGTACTGGCTATACGAAGCAGCGGACTAGTAAGTCATTTCAAGAAAATTGTATTGCCGCTCACCAGTGAAGAAATTCCCGTTCGACGCGTGCAGTTTGCCACCATGCTGGCACGCTCCTTCCGCTCTACGGTTTACCTGGTAAGCCTGAGAAAGGATAATGAGAACGCCGCGCAATCGGTACTCAACAAAACACTGGAAGTTGTGCAAAGTCTTTCAACCATCCCGGTACAATGTTTTTTACTGGAAGGGAAAAATATTGCAAAGAGCACTTTAGAATTTTCGAAGCGCATCAATGCCGATTTGATAATGGCTAATCCGCTGAATGAATTTCATATGCCCGGATGGTGGAACCGTATCACGCGCAAACTGCTCACCTATGGTTCCAACATCCCGGTAATTACTGTGGATAAGAAAAACGAATCCGCCGGTTAGTAAAAATTTTCGGAATTCGTATTCTATAGGGCCCCGCTGATGATGCGGGGCTTTTTGTTAGCTGAACTTAAACTTCCCCGGTAATATTTCTATCTCAAAAAAATCACTCACCATCAGCTCCCCGTCGAGATGAGCAGCGATTTTTTCAGCAGATTTCACAACAACTTTTTTTACCCTGTATGATGACACAAATGATAATCCCAGGTGTTCTCCCTTCTCCATCTTCGGCAAGTAGATCAACCGCCGCAAACGATGGATGCAACCAATTTTCACCAAATCCAACAATCCATCATTAACCTCGGCGTGCGGTGCTACCATAAAGCCGCCGCCATAGCGTGAGCCATGGGCAATGCTGAGCAGGAAATACCGGTCCGAGGTTTCAACACCGTCGTAGATCAGTGTCAGTTCTTTTTCGCGGTAAAATGCGATCTTTTTAATAACGGTCCACAGGTACGCGAGATAGCCCGCTGAAATGAAACGCCTTTTTCCCATGGCCTGCACCACTTCGCCATCAAAACCAATACCCACGCCGTTCAGGAAATAATAACCATTGCAAAGACCTGCATCCACTAACTTTGGCTCGCTGTTGAGTGCACGGTCAAGATGTTTTTCAAAACTGTCGTTTCCATACAGTTTCCAGGCAAAATCGTTTCCGGAACCTCCTTTAAAAATTGATAAAGGAATGGATATATTTGGATACCGGTTAATGAAATAATTGAGCGTACCATCTCCACCGGCGATGAACACATCGGTGAAACCGTCAAAATTCACTGGCCATGTATCGGAGAAAATGGTGTGCGCAATTTGTCGCGTTTGAAGTTGTTGTTGAATTTACCGGCTTAGGCGCAGAGATTTTCCTTTACCCGCCTGGGGGTTACAAACAATTGCGATCTGCCGGGTTTGAGACATATATCAATTCATCAAATATAACAAACCGATTGCTTTATGGACCGCAGGTCTTTTATTAAAAACACATCGCTGGCAGGCGCCGGCCTTACCATTCTGAATTTCCCTGTATTTGGCAAAAATGCTCCAAGTAATAAAGTGGTGGTGGCCGTGATGGGCACCTATAGCCGCGGTGCTTACCTGGCCGATTGCTTTGCCAAACTGCCCAATGTAGAAGTGGCCTATATCTGCGACGTAGAAGAAAAAGCGATTGCCAATGGCATGAAACCTTTTGCCAATGCTTCACGCAAACCCACCGTAATAAAAGACGTTCGCGAACTGGTGAATAAAAAAGATTTCGATGCACTGGTGATTGCGGCACCCGATCACTGGCATGCTCCGGCAGCTATACTGGGTGTAACGCATGGCAAACACGTGTACGTTGAAAAGCCCTGCGGGCATAATCCTTACGAAGGAGAATTGCTGGTGGAAGCCATGAATAAAACCGGCAAGCTCATCCAGATGGGCAACCAGCGCCGCAGCATGCCCAACCTGATAGAAGCTGTGAAACAGGTGCGCGAGGGCATTATCGGCAATGTGTATATGGGCAAAGCCTGGTATGCCAATAACCGCAAACCCATTGGTTATGGTAAAAAAGTACCCGTGCCTTCCACGCTCGATTTTGATTTGTGGCAGGGTCCCGCTCCGCGCCGCGATTACAAAGACAACCTGGTTCACTACAACTGGCACTGGTTCTGGCATTGGGGCACTGCTGAGACCTGCAACAACGGCACGCATGAAATTGACTGCTGCCGCTGGTTCCTGGGCACCGATTTTCCCACCCGCGTCACTTCTTCGGGCGGACGTTATGCCTACAAAGACGATTGGGAAACCCCCGACACACAAGTATGCAGCTTTGAATTTGCCGATGGCAAAATGATCAGTTGGGAAGGTCGCAGCTGTAATAATTTCCCCGTTGAAAAAGCCGGCCGTGGATTCATCATATATGGCGAAAAAGGCACACTCGTAAATACCGGCAACGACGACTACGCTATCTACGATTACAATAACAAACTGGTAAAAGAAGTAAAGTCAGACGCGAAAAACGATCCCACCAATCCTGTAAGCGCCAGCGGCAACCTCGATAACTATCATTTACATAATTTTACAGAAGCCGTGCGAGGCAACGCCAGGCTCACTTCGCCCATTGATGAAGGAGCGAAAAGCGTGCTGCTTTGTCACCTGGCAAATATTGCGCAACGTACAGGAAGAACTTTGAACTGCGACCCGAAAAACGGACACATACTAAACGACAAAGAGGCGATGAAATACTGGAGGAGAGAATACGAGAAAGGCTGGGAGCCGAAAATTTAGTATGTGCTAGAGACCCGTGGAAGCATACTCGGTTTGTAGAAATTATTGCCCAAACTGTCGCGCATGCTATTTTTATGGTATGCGCGGACCAAACCCCCAATGGCTATGTCCAAAGGAAAAACAGTTTTAGACGATAAGCTGCACTGGTACAAAGACGCGATCATTTACGAACTGCACATTAAAGCCTTTCGTGATAGCAATGGTGATGGAATTGGTGATTTCCAGGGTCTGCTTGAAAAACTCGATTATCTCGAAGATCTGGGCGTAACGGCCATCTGGCTGCTGCCCTTCTACCCCTCGCCTTTCAAAGACGACGGATATGATATTGCCGACTACTATCATATCAATCCCACTTATGGCGATATCAACGATTTCAAAAAATTTCTGAAGGAAGCGCATAAGCGCAAACTAAAAGTGATCACCGAGCTGGTCATTAACCATACTTCTGACCAGCATCCCTGGTTTCAGCGCGCACGCCGTGCGCCCAGGGGTTCTGTGGAAAGAAATTATTATGTATGGACAGATGATCCTACACAATACAAGGATGTACGCATCATTTTCCAGGATTTTGAAACCAGCAACTGGACCTGGGATCCGGTGGCGCAGCAATATTACTGGCATCGCTTTTTTCACCACCAGCCCGACCTTAACTACGACAATCCCAAAGTGCAGGAAGAAATTTTCAAAATTCTCGACTACTGGTGCAGGTTGGGTGTGGATGGTTTCAGGCTCGATGCCGTTCCGTACCTCTTCGAACGCGAAGGCACCAATGGAGAAAATCTCCCCGAAACACATGCCTTCCTGAAAAAACTGCGCAAGCATATTGATGAACATTTCCCCGGCACTGTGTTCCTGGCCGAAGCCAATATGTGGCCGGAAGAGGCGGCCTCCTACTTCGGCAATGGCGACGAGTGCCATATGAACTACCATTTTCCCGTAATGCCGCGCATCTTTATGGCGCTGCAAATGGAGGGACGCTATCCCATCACCGATATATTTGACCAGACACCAGGGATACCGGAGACCTGCCAGTGGGCCATTTTTCTACGCAATCACGACGAGCTCACCCTTGAAATGGTGACCGACGAAGAGCGCGATTACATGTATAAGGTGTATGCCAAAGATCCCAAGGCCAAGATCAACCTGGGTATACGCCATCGCCTGGCGCCATTGATGGAAAATAACCGGCGCAAAATTGAACTGCTCAACTACCTGCTGTTTTCACTGAGCGGCACGCCCGTTATTTATTATGGCGACGAAATTGGTATGGGCGATAACGTATATCTCGGCGACCGCGACGGCGTGCGCGCACCCATGCAATGGAGTCCCGACCGCAATGCGGGTTTTTCAGAAGCCAATCCGCAGAAGCTTTACCTGCCAGTTATACTCGATCCCGAATATCACTACGAAGCGGTGAACGTCGAAACGCAGTACCGCAACACTTCATCGCTGCTTTGGTTTATGAAGCGGCTGATCGGCATGCGAAAAAAATACAAAGCCTTCGGTCGCGGCGATATGAAGTTTATTAACGTGGAAAACAGCAAGGTGCTGGCTTTTACGCGCACCTATGGAGATGAAGTGATACTGGTGGTGGCAAATCTTTCCCGCTATTCGCAGGCCGCCGAACTTGATCTGAGCGAGTTTAAAGGATATGTGCCCGTGGAACTTTTCAGCAAAAATCGTTTTCCGCTCGTCCAGGAAAGCAGTTTATATTTCCTCACACTCGACTCTTATAGTTGCTATTGGTTCCTGATGGAGAAGGCTTATCCGCAAACCGCGGATGAACTGGTTCTGCCATCGGTAAGCATCAACAAATGGAAAGAGCTGGTGGACGAAGCCACTATAGAAGAACTGGAAAACAGCGTGCTTCCCATTTACCTGATGAAGGTAAACTGGTTTGAAGATAAGGATCATGTCAATAAACGCATCACCATAAAACACCACGCGCATGTGCCCGTGCCCGGCAATGAAAGTTTTTTGTTCCTGGTGGAAGTGATGTTCGAAAGCGAGCTACCCAACCTCTACCAGCTTTGGATCAGCTTTGCGAAAGATGAACATGCGAAAAGAATTTCCGAAGCCTATCCGCAGGCAGTGCTTTGCCAATTGAACATTGATGGCCAGGAAGGCATTTTGTGTGATGCTTTATATACCGTGCCCGTGCAGCAATTCCTGGTTTCACGACTCACAAAAGGAAATGATCTGTCGGTAAAAAACGGTGAACTGAAATTTTCAGAAAGCTCTCATATCAAAAAATACCTGGCTGAGCACCAGGATGTAAAGACAAGAGTGGTGAGCGATAAGCGGAGCCATATCTCCATCGCATACGACAATAGTTTCTTCCTGAAAATGTACCGGCAGGTGGATTATATCACCAATCCAGATGTGGAGATCACCCGTTTTTTTAACCAGCAGAATAAGTTCAAAAGCTATCCGCGCTATTTCGGCAGCATAGAATGGGAGTTGGGAAAATACAATATCAACCTGGGTATGATGCAGGCGCTCGTCGAAAATCATGGCGATGGCCGCACGTATATGCAAGACAGGCTAAGTGATTACAATGAAAAACTGCTTACGCTCAATAAGGAACAGATACCGGCTATCAGCTGGCAAGACACACTCATCAATCCCATTCCTTACGAAGAGGCGCCCGGCAATGTGCAGGAAGCTATCGGCGTTACGGCGGGCGAAGCCGCTCGTTTATTAGGTACAAGAACCGGTGAAATGCACCTGGCCCTGGCTGCGGCCAGTCATGAAAATAAAGAATTTGCCCCGGAAAATTTTTCCCTGCACTATCAGCGCTCATTGTATGCGGGCTTTCAGTCGCAGGTGAGAGCAGCTTACTCCAACCAGGCTAAGGTGCTCAAGAAGTTGCCGGAAGATATCCGACCCGAAGTAGAAGAAATTTTTTCCAGGAAAGACGAAGTGCTCGACCGCCTCAAAAAGATCTATTCGAAAAAATTCGATATCACCAAGATCCGCATTCATGGCAGTTATTACCTGGAGCAGGTGTTGTTTACGGGAAAAGACGTGGCCATTTTGCATTTTGGCGGCGATCCTTCCCGCAGCTTTAGCGAAAGGAAAATAAAACGCTCGCCGCTGCGCGATGTGGCCGGTATTGTACGCTCGTTTCACTATGCCGCGCATGAAAATCTATTGAGCAACCGTACACGGCCTGAAGATATCGAGAAACTGAAGCCCTTTGCTCCTTTGTGGACGCACTATATGACTTCCTTCTTTATGCATGCTTACCTGCAGACGGTTAATGGTGCTTCTTTCATTCCAAAAGAAAAACACGACCTGGAGGTGCTGCTGGAAGTGTACCTGCTTGAGCGTGCCGTATTCAGTTTACACTATGAGCTCAACAAGCGGCCCGAATGGGTGCCCGTGCCGGTAAGACTGATCAAATCAATTATCGATAAATAGGCTAATTCAGCACTTTGACCTTAATGCTTCCGAAAACCAGCTCGTCGCCATGATTTTGCCATAGCATGTGGCGTTTGGCGGTTGGGATCCGGAAGATGGCAGATACTTTTTCATAGGAGCAAAAAATGGATGATGAAAATCAGCGCTTCAAAAGCCGTTTAAATTGTGAGCAGGCGGTATCGGCTACCTGCCCGTCTGGCTTGCGGTAGATGAAGTAAGCTGCCAGGTCGTTGCGTTGCTCCACAAACTCCATGGCTTTCTCAAGTCCCATCGCCATCAATGCATTGTCGTAAGCATCGGCCGTGATGGCATCAGGTGCAAAAACAATTGCGGAAATCAATTCTGTATCGGCGGGATAGCCGGTGCGGGCATCGATGATATGACTGATTTTTCTTCCACCGCTTTCATAAAACTGCCGGTAGCTGCCGGAAGTGGTAATGGCGCCGCTATCTGGTTCAAGAATTTGCTGCAGCCCGGCTCTTTCGAAAACCGATTGCGACGGCGACTCAATGCCGATTTTCATTTTTTCATTGCCGGGTAATTTTCTTCCTTTCACCCTTATTTCTCCACCCAGCTCGACGAGATAATTTTTCACGTCGTTTTTTTCCAGAAAATCAGCGAGCACATCTACGGTATAGCCTTGTGCAATTCCGTTGAGATCTATTTTTACGCAGGGCTTCGTTTTTTTCAAACGTTTGTTGCTGATTTGAATAAACTCACTGCTTACACATAGCCGGATTGATTGCAGGTAAGCGCTGTCAGGAATTTTCTCCGATTTTTTTACTCCAAAACCCCAGGCCTGCACCAGCGGGTGTACGGTGATATCGAAAATGCCACCGGTAGCATGAAAGGTTTCGATGCCTTTTTGAACAACGGTGAGCAGATGTTGGTCGGCCTTTATACCCCGCTTTGAATGATTAAACCGGTTGATAAGCGAACCGCGCTGGTAAAGTGAAAGAGACTGATCGATAACGCGAAGAATGCTATCTACCTGGCGGGCAGTCACCACGCTATCGGTTGCATAATAAGTGATGGCATACGTGGTGCCCTGTGCACGCCCGGTAATAGTTATTTTCTTATACCGCCTTGAGCCCGCTTCGCGGAAGGCAGCGATCAATACCAGTACAAAGAGTAAGGCGTACCAACAGCGCATCAACAAATATAAGTTGCGCGCCCCGCACTATTGCACGATCAGTTTTATTTGGCGGTTAAAATGTTCGCCGGTTATTTTCAGCATATATACGCCGGGCGATAATTTCAGTTTGGGTTGTACAGAAATTGTGATTGCATCGTCAGAAACCGCTATAGTTTGCGTGTGTACCACATTGCCGGCGGCATTGATCAGTTGCAGTTGCACACGTCCTTTCCAACCCGCCAATGCCACTTTAAATGCACCTGGTGAAGGATTGGGATACACCTGTACATTCCCGTTATTTGTTACCATACCTCCGCCATAATCACTTGCTTCGTTGTTGTGGAAAGTTACTCCGTATAGTTCGCTCGCTCCTGTGGTGAAAAACCCGCCTCCTCTTGTTGCCCGGTTGTTTTCAAAACGAATATTTCTCAACCGAAGCAGGCCGTAGAAATTATACAGGCCACCGCCCACGTCACGATGCACTATCATAAACCCGTCAGTAACCACTAAAGAAGAAACATCTGCGTTCCCATTTCGGATGGTGAAGCCATCGAAAACGGTGCTGTCGCTTGTAAAACCTGGCCCCACCACCACATGATGCACATTATTGGCGGGCGTACCATCTCCATCGATATCGCCATCCAGTATAGTAGGGTTGGTGATCCAGTTTCGCGCATTTCGGTCGCCTTCGGAGCCTTGGGTAGCAGCAAAGCCACCGTACAGGTGAATACCTCCCACCGCCCAAAAAGTTTTGTCGCGGTCTGTTGTTGGTTCTGCTATCCTATAGAGCGGTTTGTAAGTGCCGGCGGCCACCCAGATCTCTTTTATGTAATCCTTCACATTGCTGTTATCAATCCTGCGTGCAAAGGCCAGCGCATCGGCCAGTTCTTTGAGGGGCTGGCCCCAACTTTCTCCGGTTTGTTCCTGGGTAGAGGCATTCGCATTAACATATAAAATGCCATTGGCATCGGGTCTGATCGTGCATTCATAAGCGCCCAGGTCGATGATGGTGGCCATAATGCGGGTAGTACCCGCGATATCGATGTTGACCGCACCGCCGGTAGCGTCCTGGAATAACTGGTTATTGCCGGCATTGATCGCTACGCTGGCGGGAGACAGCGAAAAATCGCCCGAAGCCGGGTCACGAAGTAAAGGGCCGCGCACATAATTAGGTATGAGTGCCCCGGTGTGGTTGTAGAAACCTGAACCAGCTATTACACAACGAAATTCGTTAGTTAATGCAGACATTTCAGGATGTTCCGGCGATTCGTTGCCGTTAATTATGCTATTTATTACCCGATGAGAATAGATTGAAATAAATCCACCGCCAGCCAATCCACTCCGGTTATTGGTAATCGTTATATTAACGAACAGATTGTAGTCGCTTTCAGAAAACCAGCCTCCCCCGTTTTGCTCGGTTTCGTTTCCTGTTATCAGGCTGTTTACCAATATTACTGTAGCCTGGAAATCGTACCCACCACCGCCACCATACGCAGCCTTGTTGTTGCGAAATACAGCGTTTGTATACCGATAAGTTCCTTGTGAACTGCAAAGTCTCCCTCCTAGTCCTTCCGATTCATTATTGACAAGCTCTGCCTGGTGAATCACCACTTGAGAATTAACGCAACAGATACCTCCTCCATTACCAGTAGCCTGGTTGTTTTGAACGAGCACATTCGTGATATTCATTTGTGATACCCTACAATATATTCCCCCACCAGAAACGGCAATATTGCCATCAACCACGATATTCGATGCAGTGAAGTTGGATTCATATATACAAATTCCTCCACCTGTCCAACTTGGTATCGTAATACCTGCTACCAAAATTGGTATTGTACCATCGGCCTTTCCTCCGGTAATAGTAAAACCGTCAAATGCAGTGGGCGTCGCACTTACCACTGTCACCACGTGAAAGACATTTTCTCCTTGCAGGCTTGTAGAAATTCCCTGGTTGAGAACGTCGTTATGATCTACATCACCACTTAGAATTGTCCAGTTGAGCGAAAAGTTGCGTTGAGATAAATCCGTGTTGGCCGGTTCATTTCCTGCAAGTCCCCCGTAAATCGCCACGCCGCCAGGAAGCAAAAAGCTTCGAAGCCGGGCATCGGTATCGTAGGCATCTATTGATTTCTCCGGGTAATAAGTTCCTGCAGCCACCCAGATATTATCACCGGGTTGTGCGGCGTCTAAGGCCGATTGCAGACTGGTAAAAGCATCGTCCCAGTTGAACCCGTTATTGGCGCCTGTGGCGCTGGCTTTTACACACCAGGTAGTCTGACTAAAAGAAGAAAAATGAAAATTGAGGGTGAGCAAACTAATAATTAAACAGAGCCGCATCATAAGGTTATTTGATGCAATATGGGCTCTTCGAAAAAGATAAGAAAGTCATCGAAGACAATTCACCTGTCATTGCGGACAGTAGTTAGAAAAAATTAGTAAGCGGTGTGCAATCGGCGAAGATAGGCCTTGAATGGAAAGTGTGATGAGTAGTGTGTACTTAAACCCGCGCGCAGAGCAAGTGCGTCAATGCCGGGGAACTTGGAAAATATCTGCTGCTGTAAGTGGTTGGCTATATCGGTAATGCGCACACTAATACCTTTGTCTTCAGCAGGCCGGTCCATTGCCAATGCTATTTCGATAAATTGCCGGATGAGGTCGATGGTCAGTTGCTTGATGGCAAGTGTTGCCGTGGCTCTTCTGTTTCCATTGAAGAAATCAAATATTCTTTGCAGCAGGTATTCTTCGCCGGGTGTGAGCGGGCGGGTGTACACCGGGTGTGTTCCGGTTATCACCTGGCCGGGAGCGGTGTTGAGAAATGCGGGGTAAGCCTCGGGAATATTTTTTTCAAGAAATGTCCTGCCCAGCAATACCCGGATGGAGTCGGTATTGGGTGTGGCAGGAATAGAAGCTGAAAACTGGCTGTGATTCGACCAAACTGCGAGGGTTTTTTCGCAGCGATATTGTTTGAAACTGGTTTCTATAACATAAGGCGGCAATCGCAATCCGAAATCGAGTTGTATCATATCAATCGCGGGATCGGGTTGAAAGAGGAAGCGAAAGGGTGCGTGAAACTGATGCAGCGTATACAGAATCCAGCAGTCGTCTTCAATGCGTTCCCATTTGACGAGGAAATTGTTTACGGGGGTAGCGAGTTTGATTTCGTTGTGTTTGGGGTGGGCGGTGGCGCCTGGGGCCTGGCGAACGTTGTCTATGAATTGGTCCGGGGGGAAGGGGTAGACTTTCAGGTCGACGGTTTGATTCATGGGTTGTCAGTGAGGCTGCAAGATACAAATAGGGGCAAAAAAAAACCTCCTAGTGTTACCCAAGAGGCTTTTGAATAAATATGGCAGCTACCTACTCTCCCGCATTGTGGTGCAGTACCATCGGCCATGAGGGGCTTAACTTCTCTGTTCGGAATGGGAAGAGGTGAACACCCTCGGCATAACCACCATAAGTCAGTAAATCGCAACGAATACGTTACGACAATAAAGTCATATTGGGAAAAGTTGTAAATGCGAACAACGGAATAGAAAATAATTTAAAAAATTAAAGCGTACGGGTAATTAGTACTACTCGGCTTTGCTGTTACCAGCTTTACACCTGTAGCCTATCAACGTAGTCGTCTACTACGACCCTTAAAAGAATACTCATCTCGTGGAAGGTTTCACGCTTAGATGCTTTCAGCGTTTATCCTGGCCGGACATAGCTACTCTGCGCTGCACCTGGCGGCACAACAGATACACCAGCGGTCCGTACGACCCGGTCCTCTCGTACTAAGGTCATGTCCACTCAATATTCTAACGCCCATCACAGATAGGGACCGAACTGTCTTGCGACGTTCTGAACCCAGTTCACGTGCCACTTTAATCGGCGAACAGCCGAACCCTTGGGACCTTCTCCAGCCCCAGGATGTGACGAACCGACATCGAGGTGCCAAACCTCCCCGTCGATATGAGCTCTTGGGGGAGATCAGCCTGTTATCCCCGGAGTACCTTTTATCCTTTGAGCGATGGCCCTTCCATACAGAACCACCGGATCACTTTAGCCGTCTTTCGACCCTGCTAGGCTTGTCTGCCTCACAGTCAAGCTCCCTTATACTAATGCGCTCTACGTACGATTACCAACCGTACTGAGGGAACCTTTGCAAGCCTCCGTTACTTTTTAGGAGGCGACCACCCCAGTCAAACTACCCACCATGCACTGTTTCCCGTTAGGGATTAGACTCTAAGCAAACGAAGGTTGGTATTTCAACGACCGCTCCACGGCACCTGGCGGCACCGCTTCAAAGCGTCCCAACTATTCTACACATCGTTTGCTCAAAATCAATGCAAAGTTGTAGTGAAGGTTCACGGGGTCTTTCCGTCCCGTGACGGGTAACCGGCATCTTCACCGATACTACAATTTCGCCGGGCTCGCGGAGGAGACAGTGTTCAACTCATTAGACCATTCGTGCAGGTCGGAACTTACCCGACAAGGAATTTCGCTACCTTAGGACCGTTATAGTTACGGCCGCCGTTTACTGGGGCTTCAGTCAGGAGCT
>Ga0065720_1018930_pt1 | contig 54590 bp, 52 predicted proteins | sample Thericmetagenome_FD_59107 | JGI IMG/M metagenome (GOLD analysis project Ga0065720, IMG submission 59107) | Thermophilic microbial communities from the Joint Bioenergy Institute, California, USA of rice/straw/compost enrichment - eDNA_2 v2... | ecosystem: Engineered > Solid waste > Grass >... | reverse complement strand
AATCAAAAAATTCTTCGAATGCTCAAAGCTGTTAGCTCAATAGTTGTCGTTGCTTCCCTAGCAAGCATGGGGTATATCTTTAGAGACGCTTTCAACCATCCGGATGAGAACTTTGGAGTCTACTCTCGCCGTGTTATCAAAGAAAATCAGTTCTCAATCTTTGCATATGTGATAACAGCAATAGTTGCTTTGTTGACAGCCAGCTTCTTCGAGAAGAAAAGATTCCAAGAGGAGAACACTAGACTTAATTGCACTCCTAGAATTAAGCTTGAATCTTACAAGAAATATAGAAAATTGCTCACCAAAAAAGCTGTCTTGGAGCTTACAAAGAGCGAAGAATACAAAAAGTACCTTGAAGCTAAGGCTAATGGCACCCTCAAACCAATCCAACTGGATGAAGATGATAAGATCGTTCTTTCTGACGACTCAGACGTTGATGAACCCAATGTTGCCAACAATACCAACAACGCTCATTAAGCTGGCCGACAACCTCATTGGGGGTTAAGCTAATTTAACTTCAAATTAATATGAAGAGAGATTTTTCCTGTATGTCTTTTCTTGTGAAACTATATTATTTATGGTAGTTCTCAAATTTTCGAACTATATGCAAAAATACACCTAAAAACCATAAATCTTGTCTAATCTAATTAAACCATGTCCCTTTATCTAAGAAAAATCCAAACTTTTTTTTTGGAGGTACTCATGTACTTGTTCAGTCTCAAGACCTAAATTTTGAATAAATAGGATCCGGGAAAATTCGTTTAACTCAAATTTATTTATTCAAAATACAATAGAAATGAAGAGAAAAGCCGAAACAGAGCTAAATAGACATGAAATTGAGAATGTATAATAAAGAAAAAGTTAGTTAACTAACTAAGGGCAATATTGACACTGCCTATTCAAGTAATAAGGAGCAAACAAAGCCAGAAAATCCAGCTCCAGTAAGAATTAATCTCCTTCTTTATTAACTATAACTTAGGTTGATCTCTCACAAAGAAGGTAGTAATAATTTTAATTTTGCTTCCCTTTTTTTCTTTCTTTTGAAAATTTATCTTACCTGGAATAGGATTGTCAAGCTATTAGTTCCCTCTCAATTCATGAATGCCAATGCTAATGGCAATAACCAGACTAAGGGCTCTTTCCACTTGGCTGGAGCACTTAGCACAAATACAGCCACTGAAAATAAAGAAAATAAAGAAGTATAATGAAAATTATCGTTCTAAGTGTTAAGAATGCCAATTCAGTGACCCCTTCATTTTTGAATAGAAATTCGAATAAAGAGGTTAAACAAGAAGATGACCAGAAAGCTCCTGAGAAGCCAGCATCTTCTGAGGAAAAAAATACTGCTACATCTTCTACCCAAAATAATACTGAAGAGAAAAAGCAAGAGAATAATAATGACCAAACAAACACTGAAAAAAAGCCCTCCAAGTCTAAAAGCACAGGAGGTGTTCCTAGTCTTTTCGCTTCAATTCCTAAACTCACTACTGAAACTCCTAAAGTTGATGATAAAACAAAGCCAAGCCTACTCGGAGACAGAGCTGTTCAGAGTGAAAACAAAAATCCTTCATTATTCTCAAAGAATATCTCGCCAGGGTTATTTGGACAAACACCAGATGTCAAATCAACCAAACCAATGTCATTATTCTCAAACCCATCCACTCCTGGCCCATTCTCAGCCAAGAAAGGTATCATGCATCTTCTTTATTAAAGACCTAGAAAATCCGATAACTGAAGAACAGCCCAAACCAGAAGCCCAATCCTCTACTGCCCAACAGGATCAAAATAAAGATACAGAGAAGAAGCCTTCTTTATTCGCGTCCATTCCTACTCTCAATCTATTCCAGCCTACAACAAGTATATTTTTCCCTATTATTCATATATCCCAGATAAATTTGCTAACTTGTTCTCTGGACCTCCAAAGGCCCAACCAAACATTAATTTACCTACAAAACAAACCAGCTTATTTGGAAAGAAAGATGGTATTTGCATATAGTGTATGAATGCTGATGATTAGATGATGAAGTAAGTGATGAAGGAGACAATCAAGAAGGAGATGATGAGCCTCAAAGAAGTAATAGCCCAGAAAGAGAGGAACAATCATTCAATGATCCTAACTATACCCGAATTGCTGTCGTAGAAAATGTGGTTTTTTGGAATTGACTGTTTAGAAAAGAATTGCTAAGTTTAAGGCTGGTGATAATCCAAGATTGCAATTAGATGGAGAGATTTCTATCCTTAAGGCTAAAACAGAAGACTCATATTTTATTGTTTACAGGTAGAAGTTTGGATGCTAAAATTAATCAGCATAGATCTAAGACCAAAATTATTTATTATCAAGGTCAATTACTTAAGAAGCTCAGCACTATAGCATATATCAATCCTAGACAAGAATCACTTTCTGTTGTTGCATTTACCAAGAAGAATCCTGATGATAAAAAGGAGATTACTGATGAGAAAAATGAAGGAAAGCCCAAAATTGTTGCAGAAAAACTAAAAATAATGGTAAAATGTTCACATATGAGGTATAATAATTAGTTCCATACTTCCGATGACTGTAACAGTTTCAAACAAGAATTGGAAAAGATTGTTAACTAAAAAATTCATCCAAGAGTTCTATTGAGTATCGAGTTATATCTATATAGTAGGTTCATTTTATAATGACAACACTTTTCAATCTATTATTAATTGTTTCTTTCAGGCAAAAAGGATGTTGAAATCTTTGCAATTAATTCTTGGTCTTATTCAATAAGAAGGATAGACAACATATGATATCATATAAATAATAATTTACAAAGAAGGTTGAGTTTCAAAATAAAGAGAAAATTGTTAGCTATCATAGCTGAGTCTGTTTTTTCTATGGTCTTTTATGATAGACTGAATATCACTTATGATCTAAAGTTTACTTTTATGATTGAAAAATTTACCTTAAGCTTGGTTTGAGTTTCTTTTTGTTTTTCAGTTTCGTTGTTCAATCTTTTGATCTCTCGAGCAAATTCATTTTTGATTTTATTTTCTTTCTAGCCACTGTTATTAATCTACGGCTTTTATATACCTCTTCAAATTCTTCTCTCATTTTGCTCTTTTCTAATTTGAGCATCATCATCTTGTTCTTATAATTTTCTTTAATTTTTTCTGCTTCTCCAACTTGATTTGCCAGCTCAGCAGTCTTTCCTAGTGCCCTCTCTAACTCATCTTTCAATTCATTATTTTCAATTTTCAAGATGTTGACTTTTCTCTCTAGGTCATCTTTTTCCTTAATAATAAGCTTGAATAGGAGGAAACAAATTACATATAAAAGTCTCTGTTTTTCAGTTCTCAGGCTATCTATAGTATGCTCTAGCTCTTTGTTCTTTTGTTCAGATTTTTTAAGTTCAAGTTTCACCTAAATTTGAAATCGGTGAGCTGTTATCTTACTGCTTCCAATCCTTCTTTAAGTTCATCTCTAAGATTTTTGAGTTGCTTATTCTTTTCAATATATTTATCAACTCTCTTTTCCGATTCTTGTAATTTAGCCACCTGTTTCTTAAGCTCTTCAATCTTGTATTCCTTTGAGCTAACTTGCTCCTCTAGGGCTGAAGTAGCTTTGCTCATACGAATAATTTCATCTTGTAATTTCATGCTTTGGATTTATTGCGATGAGGGGAAAAAATGTACTTGTTATCTTTCAAGATCTTAATTTCCTCCTTTTGGAAGCTGACTTTATTTTCCAGCTTATCCTTGGATCTTAATTCGCTAGAAAGTCTGTCATTTTCATGTCTCAAACTTGTATTTTCATTTTCTTGTTCCCTTAACTTGGTCTTGAGTTCCTGAATTTTTCTCTTATCCATATCAATTTGGTCACTCTTAGTCTTTACTTCAATTTTCAAGTCATTCTGTTATGTTACAAAAATGATGGAAGTCTTACGATTTGATCTTTAAGTTGGTGGATGATATCATTTGAGCTTTCAATTTTGGCTTGGGCTTCAGTGTTTTGATTTTGAAGATCCTTGACTTCTTCTTGTGAAATAGTGTATCTCTTCTTCATGACCTCAATATCAGCTTTGAGCTCGTTGATAGTATAATTGTCTTTGAGCTTAGTCTCCTCAAGCTCCTTGATATATTTATTCTTTTCAGCAAGAGTCTTTTCAAGCTCCTAATGCAATTATTTTGGGGATTACTAACATACCTCAATATTATTTGTAAGGGTGAGTGTTCTCTCAGTCTGAAGCTGTTGTTCTCGAAGTGTGTTAGGCTGGGCAGTAAGCCTCATATTCAAAAATTCGTTGTGCTTTTGGAGTTCTTCAACCTTTTGGTTCAAATAATTTCTCTCATTTTCAAGCTCTATTAGCTTATTTTCTAGTTCTCTATTTTGTTTAATGAGATCGTCTTCTCTTGCAGTAAGCTTCTTTGTGGATTTTTCAAATTGTTCTTTCATCTTTTGATTTTCCTCGAGAAGTATTTTTCTGTCCCTCTCAGCATCATCAAGCTCATTTTTCAAATCTGCATTATTCTCAGCAAATTCATTAAGTAAAGTCTTTAGTTCTCTAGCCTTGTAGTAAAGATTCTTATATCTCTTGGTCAGCTTGTCCAATTTGCAATCATCTACTTTGCCTGTAACAATGAATTCTTCGTCTTCATCCAAAATATCAAATTTGCGAGCTTTCTGAGCTCTTAGTCTTTCACTTTCCTTAGGAATATCTTCGTTGGTATTTCTCCTGCTGATGAATTCAGGCTGTCCGGATGAGAAATACTCTTTAATAGAACTTCTAATTTTGTCTTTGGGCATGATGATAGAATCTTCAGTTCTCTTAGGAGTTTCTGAATGATATCCTTCATTAAAGGTTACTCTTTTAGGACTGACAGTCTCGCGATAACTAGCATCAGGATAAGTTGACTCAGAATGATAATGCTCTTGTTCTCTTTCAGCAATGGGGATAATGCGAGCTGAAGCATTCTTAACGATAGGCTTGATAGACTGCTCAAACTTAGGAGTGTCATATCTGGGAGGATTTTGCTTCTTAGCTGAAGCATCTCGAACAGACATTATTCTGCTATCTGAGTCTAATTCTGGTAAGCCCTTTGATTGCAAAATTGAGACTGATTTTGAATGTGAGAGAGGATTTGTTTGATATTTTCTGCTGCTGCTAGGTTGAATCATTGTACTAATAGAAGTCTCTTGCTTGCTAACAGGAACATCAGGTGGTGTAAGTGATCTTGAATGAGATGCGGAAAGCGATCTTTGAGAAGCTTTACCTCTCTTCATCTTGTCTTTGAGGACTTTGACTTCGTTCTTTAGCATTGAGATTTCCTTCAATTTGAGATTAAAACCATCATGGTCAAGAGGTAAGATATTGATCTCATTTTCAAGTTTCAAAATTTCGAACTCTCTTTGTTTGATCCATTCTTCAAAATCTTGGTCGGGCTCCATGTAAGATTGAGGATTAGCAAGCTTGTTCTTAATATTCTTGATTTTGCTATCCACAGAAATCTCTTGAGGTTCGCCATATTCAATCCTAGATGTGTGTCCCTGTCTTATGCTTGTATCTGATATTCTAGAAGTCTTTGTTGTCTTATCCTGTTGTTTAAGTGATAAAAAGTATTTTTCTACCTTGGAAAGTGGTCTTTGCTGTCCTTTAATTAATTTTTTCTCTCCTCTTGACAAGATCAAATTTCTCAAGTCAGTAACATACTAATGATTAAGTCAGGAAGTCACTTTCATACATTCAAGGCATCCTTATTTTTATTCTTATCCTTGATGGAAGGACTGAGGCAAAGGCAGAAGAGTAGTTTACATTTGTTTTTGAGGTTAGTAGAGAGAAAGTCATTCAAAGCATTTCGAGAACAATTCATGGACTTAGTTCTATTCAATTATCAAAAAAGTGCTTTCCTATACCCCTTGCTTGTGTATTTCACTAGCAAATCAAACAAAGAATTAAAGCTTTGGTTCAGCCATTCGAGTTCACTTGGTTCAAAGAATTCTAAAAATGAGCTAAACAAAAAAAGGGGACTACTTTGATTAATTAAGAAAGAAGATTCAGCAAGTTCAAGAAAGTCCACCATACCATGTACAGATTTCCTTCTAGTGGATAAGGTTTTATAATGAAAAAGTACGGTCTGCTCTCGTCAATTAATTTGACTCTGATCACAAGATGGAACTTTTTCTTAATAGAAGCTGTGGCTTGACTGTTAGCTTCTCTTTTGTTTATGGCTTCGCCCAATAATTGAATGAAATGCTCCAGGCTCTCAATCTTGGCTTCTCTAATGCCAACAGAATCATAATTATCAGAATAAGACTAGTTATTTATCATATTTGCGCTCTTTATTCCTTACTGCAATGTCTTGATCACCTCTCAGTAAATCAAAGACCCATTCCTTGTAAATCTGAATCACAGAAAGATATAAACTGAAATGAGTGCCTTCAATAGAAGCAATAAGGTCTTTAGCAAATCTTGGAATAACACCAATTTCATTTTTCTCGTTCCCTCTCATAGTATAGCTCTTGCCTGCTCTGTATAAGTTACAAAAAACTTTGAGTAGATTTACCCTTGAGGTCCATATGTAATAATAATCGAGTTAACGCCTGATAGAAGGTATTGTACGAGTGGCTTGGCATTGTCCTGGTAGAACTCTTTTTGCCTAATATACTTAGCCTTCAAATTATTTTTATACCTTGCAGATTCAGTGTACACTTTGTCAAATGCGTAGATTTCACTTGTTTCTGCAAATAAGAATTTATTGTTTATGTCTTCTTTCATCATATGCTGACTGTTGAGAAGCTTTCCGGAGAAAACAGTGTCACTAAGATAAATAGAGTCGTTTCTGGTGTTTGCAATGCAAGAATAATTTTGACTATCATTGAATAGTTTCCTCGATGACTTTGGAGAACCAACTTTAAAAGATTCGTCTCCCTTAGAACCATGATTCCTCACCCTGACTACAAATCGGGTGTTTCTATCTTGAAATGGATCTGTAGTGTGTGCTGACATTCTAAATGATTATCCGTTGACGATTATTTATATCAAATAAAAATTCAAAATCCAAGTTCAAATTGCAAAGCAACTAATTTGACTTTATGGTCAGTCCAGGCAAAATTGTTTTAGATTTGCTTGTAAATACTACAGGAAATACAAGATATGAATTATATAACACAATTAGTATGAAGAATCATCACTACATATAGCACAAGAGTTTCGATATAATTTATTATTTTTTAGTTTTTCATATACTTATTAATGTATAAAATCTTCAGATTCTCATCTCTAGTCTTTTCCCTTATCAACGACGATAAGTTCGGCTATATGTAGTTGTCCTTCAAAATGAACTCTCTTATAAATTCTATCTAGAGGTTTTTCAGTAAAATTCAAGGCAGTTGACTCTCTTTCTGTATATAATTTTAAGTGAGGTATATCTGAATTTGTTGTTAAATCAACATCTTTCCAGGTCTGTTTCTGAAGGTCATAGAGTTTATATGTGTATTCGGGATATTCTCTCATAGAGTCTGTTAGCGGCTCATATATGTTGAATAACAGCTTAGGCTTCTTGTTTTGTTGGATCAGGTTCATCTGTACTCTATAAATCTTGTTTTCGTCCTTTACAAATTGAGGTAGAGTGATTACCTTCTTTCTAGAGCCTTCATGTGTGAAGACATGGAGATATTTGGGCTTTTCTCTGGTGCAAACATACACGAAGTCTTTATCGACAACACTAATGACTCCACAACCCTTTTCTTCAAGATCAATATCAAGCTGTGTTTCAAATTTAGATGATGAGACATCCTTACTCAGGTCGTACTTAAAGGCTCTATTATACAAAACTCTTGGATTCTCATCGTCATCTTCGCTGAATGAAGAACCTCCGAATAGGAAAATTGACTTAGGGGTCAAAGCAACACCTCTTCTAGATATATCAGTGTAGCTCTTAACTTTGAAAAGAGGTTTGAGACGAACATCAATAAACACTTCATCTGAGTCATCCGATTCTTCTAAGGCTGACAGGCCTGCATCTAGAGCCTCCTCTAAGTTGCAGAAGAGGAAATAGTTTTTATAGATTTGGTAAGCTCTCGAGTTGGTATCTTCGAAATACTTATCAAAATACATTAAGAAACAGCTATTGTAGACTGCACATGAATAAGGAACTTCTCTGAAGCAGAGTTTTTCGAGCTTGTTATCATCCAATAATACACAGAGGTTAATACGAAGTTTTCTGTCCTCAAAATCTAGAGTCATTTCTGTACCTGATGGATTAAAGAATAGTCTTGAGTCTTTTAATGCATCACTCTTGAGACATTGTTTGAACTCTTTGAAGTTTTTCTTCATGATTTCATCGCTTTTGCTTTCTTCGAGAGCTTGCTCTTCACCAACAGGTGTTCCAGCGACCACTTTTTTCTTTGGCTTTTTGACAGCTATTTCTTCAATTTCCTGTTCCTTTTGCTTTTGCTTCTGCTTCTTCTTCTTTTCTTTTTCTTTTTCCTTTTCTTTCTCCAATTTTAATTTCTTTTTCTCCTCCTCTTCTGCTTTTTCTTTCTCTCTTGACTTACTCACTGCTCTTGCTTTTGGCTTTGCAGAGGGTTCTTCATTCTTCTCCTTTTTCTTTTCCACTTTAGGTTCAACTTTCTTCTCTTCTTTTATCTCTTCTTGCTTTGTTGGAACCTCTGCTTTTATTTCACCCTCATCTTTACCCTGATTAGGAGCAGTCTTCTTTTCTTCATTCTCTGGTTTTGAAGGGACATCTGCTGGCAACTTGCTTCCTGCTTGAGTACTAAGACTTGATCCCCTGATAGAAAGGGTGGATGAAATACTTGATACCTTCTTTTGGTCTGTAGATGGATTCTTGTAACCTCCAATTGATGATTGGTGTTGCTGCTTTAAGGCAACATAGGACGATTGATTTATAGATCTGCTGAACGAGTTCAGAGCGTCTAGAGACAAATTACTTTGCAAAGAGTTTATTGTGCTTGAAGCTCCTTGGATGGTGTTCTTGATAACCTCTCTATCACTTTCGTTTCCTAATTCTATCTCCCATCCATCTGTTTTCATAACTTCAATTATATCTGTGATTGGTAACATACCAGGGTTATGGATGTTAATTTCTTTGAGAAGATTTCTAATCTGATTGAATCTATCGTCAACTGCAATAAAGATATCCTTGATTTCAGGGTATTTTTCCAGCCCTTCAATAAAGAATCTCAATCTATTGCAATATTCTTCTGCTTTTGGCTTTTTTTCCTCTTCAGTGACTATTTTCTTGAACGTGTCAAGCAATTCATCGCTATTCACAACATTCTTGTCTAATTTGAGATTTTTAATAGCATCCATGATTACTCTTAGCACATTTCTGGCTCTTGGATCTTCAAAGATATATCCTATATAAATAGACTGTTGTAATGTCATCTGTTTCTTATCAGTTCTCTTGGCGTCAGAGCTCCTGGCCTCATCAAGCTTTGTCTTCAAGAATTCAATATTCAAGTTCTCATAATACATAGTATAAAGCTTCTCTGACCCAATCTCATAGGTTGTCAAGTAGTAACTGAATTTGTTTCTGTAAATGAAGTAGACAGTTTTGTTTTGCTTGTCATAAAACATATTTCTGTCCTTGTCTGCGACAGCACATAGCCGGTGGAATTTTCGGTAGTTTTGGCCTTCTTCAGATTTAGCATCCTTTTTATCATAATTCTCTATCGAATTTATGAAGTGCTTAACCTCCTTCAATTCTTGTTTGTCGACATTAAGTTCAAAAACAAAGAATGACCAGTCATTTACTGAACCTTGAACGGCTCTTCCTCCCATGATGGTAAGGGTACCATCTTCATCATTATACATTGAGTAGCTGTGAATGAATGGGATGTAGCTGAAATGATTAGGGCCCCCGATCTTGCTTTTATCTATTTTAGAATAGATGTACTCGTTTTTGGGGCTAATTTCAAGAACTTCTATGAGGTTATAGATATCATAGTAACTATTCATTGTATCATTTGTGGTGACAACTTCTCCACCCATCACATAAAGATATGTCTTTGACTTTCTTTCCACTATGCAAACATTGACATTGTGTCTGGGAATGCCGGCCTTTCCTCCCTTTGGAGTCAACTCTCCCCAAGAATCATTCGCAATATCATAGTACCAAACTGTGTTTACATCCACTTGTCTTAGGTCGGGTAGGGATGTTGCCATACCATAAACAACATAGAATCTATCTCCATGAGCACAAAGTCCGCTAGCACGAAGGCCATCTATGTTCGAAGAGCCAGGCTTTTTCATTCTATGGACAGTAGTTTTAATATTAGCCTTGTCAAATTCTATAAGGAAATTGTCCCTATCCATTCCCTCAGCATTGACTCTTATTGCATTCATCAAGAAGAATCTAATTTTATCAGCAACTTTGTAGTCAACTTCAACTTGTGATTCTTCATCCAAGACAAGATCCATTATACTACCAGTCTTTCCTTTTTCAGGGATTCTTTCTAGGGTAAGGCAACTTATTTTGTATTCATCATAGTAAGGGATTTTCTTTCTATAATTTGTGAGTTTCAAAGCTCCAATAATATAGCTACTATCTACTGTTGTGGGTTTTGGCAGAAGGGTATTTGATCTGAAGTTATTCTGAAAAATTTGCTTGAACATGTGATTCTGGAACTTCAAGGTGCTCTTGAAAGAAGGGGAATACAGTGTGTTGTAGTAAGAGTGACTCTTATAATGATTAGAGATTTCATAAATGTTTTGAGAGAGAATCGGATTGATATTCATTTCACTCTTCTCAGCAAGATTGCCGGTTTTATATCTTTTAAGTCCAGAAAGGGCCTCAAGGCAAATAATGTAACAGTTTTTGAAATAGGACCTATCGTAAGAGACACCATAGTGTTCGAAGATATAATTGAGTCTCTTTTCAAGTTTATTCACTCTTTCAATGTCATCCTTTAAAGGTGTCTTTTCCTTGAAAAAGTTTATAATCTTGTCTCCTTCTTCCATTCTCTTCTTTCTCTTGTCTTCAGCTATAGAAGTTTCAGCCAAGCATAAGTCTGGAATCTTGAAGGGACTAATTATCATTCTATAATCAGCAAGAATAGCAAGATTATAAACTATTCTTCCAAGAGTTGCCTCATCGAGATAAAAAGGAGCATTAGACTCTCTATGGAAGATAAAAGAGTGATTAAAAGCAATATAGTCAGGTTTAAATTGATTGATAGCCTTGAAGACAAAAGTCTCAAATATTGACCAGATTTCATTAGATTGTAGTGGCTTCCCTTTTCCTGCTTTCAGTGGAAGCAATAAGATTTTATCTGATATAGCTCTATAGTATCTCTTTTCTTTCCTGAAATCAAGATCATCTTCATCCAATCGATCTCCGAGAATCTTAGGGCCACCAGTATTTTCGTCATAGATCATAATAATCTGTATATGCTCAGAGAACTCGCTGAGGAGATCAAGTTCAAACTCAGAGTAGATACCTGTAAAAGAGATATAAGTCATTTTTGGTAGAGAACCTTTCTTGTAGAATGGTTGATCGGATCCACTTTTTGTTAGTCCCAACAGTTTATGGTGGAATTCTGAAATACTGAATGCCAGGGGACTCAAGAATAGGTTCAAATAATGGTTATAATATAGCCCTGAGAGAACGAAAGTATTCAGAATTTCTTGGTCAGTCATTTTGTCCAGCACACCTTGGATTGCCATAGTAGTATTTTGACTAGCCATATTCAAAAAATCACCGTTGATTTTGCTTCTTTCATCTTTATCAAATCTTGATCCAAAAGGAATATTCTCATCAGTGCTTACGGTGATGTTAATTCCATATCTAGGATAGACTTTAGCAAATACATCTGTAAGGAAAGGAATAGTAACATCTTTGACATAAACTTGCCTGGAGCTTTCTAGCTTGTGACTGCGCATAATATTGAACTTCTTTTGATACCTAAGAAGATTAATCTTAATAAATCAGCATTTTACTTGTAGTTCAAAAAATAGTTAAAGAAATTATTGTGGGTGTTTTCCATTAGTTTTTTTAAAGACTCCAGATCCTGTGGGAGTGTCTTGACAGTATCAATAACATTTAGTATAATTTGAGTCTCCCAATTAATGAGAGAATGAGTAAAACCTGTTTTAACTTGAAAACCTATGGCATATTCAGTCAACGAATTTTGCTTTCCAGGAGTTGTGAAGAAATCTGGAGTATAAAAGAGACTTTTCCTCAGTTCTGGATTCTTGGTTAAATTAGCAAGCTTTTGCACTATTTTATTTGCGGAGTCATTGATTGTAAGTTCAGTCGGAGTACTGAATGGTTTAGTGTCCCTAGAACCTTCTGAGGCTGCAGTACTCTTCGTTCGAAGTGACGACACTGTAGAATCTTTGGAAGCTCTTGCTTCTGACATTGTTCCAATAACAAATTAATGTAATTAACAAATTGAAGTACCGAAATTATTTAAGTTTGGACCTAAATCAAGTCTACGCAATTTTAGACGTCATTTTTCGCATTTTTCTAATTGAAGAAAGTTAAAATATGAGGGATTTTCATGACTCCTGTTCAAGAATCATAGAAATTGGACAAATAATTCAGAAGATTCATTAATATAAGTCTTTCTCTAAATCTGAACTAATTTATGCTGAGAAACATTGATAGAGATGAAAAATAATAGTATATCTTCGCTGGGTAGATTGAAATATTTTGGCCCTTCTGATCTGTCATTCTTTTTCTCGATGTGATCTTTTAATCTCTAATCTACTAGGTATTCACCCAAATTCATGATTTGATGGATTTTACAGCTTAGTACTTTCTATTTACTGAATTCTACTTAATCTTTCATAAACTGCAAGGGTCAAACAAAAAAAAAGAAATATATTTATAATTAATATTTTCAGTGATATGAAAACTGATAATTAGAAACCAAGAGTTGTTGATATCCTGAAAACTAATAATTACCTAAGCCCACTACGATAGAAAAAAAACTTCGTATTCCAAATTAAAAAGATGGAAGATTGCTTGAATAAGGTGTTTTCGTATAATTGCTGATAATATAATGCCAATGATATTATGGAATACTCATAAACTCTGTAGCAAAGGACTCTTTCGGAGATTGATTAATCCATGAATTTATCGATTAGAGATTACTAGGAAGCACGAATGTGAAATCAAAAAAGTTCACTCATGAAAACAATTTTCCAACAAGGGTTGAATAGTCTCTTAGAAAACGTTCATCCTACGAGCTACACGACTCTCTTTAGAGTTTGCTTTGAAAAAAAAAGCCGATGACTTCGATATTTCCTTAATCTCTAAATTGGAAGTTAAACTGAAGATGGTAGGAACTCACATGACTTTAGGACTCCAAACCTTTGTCTTTGAGGATTGTTAAAAGGCTTTTTAACTTAAGATTTTTTTTTCTTTGAAATTTCTATAACTTCTATCACTTGAATTTTCAATAACAATTTAAGTCAGAAATGAACATAGAAATAAAGCCAGACTATGCAATGGACAGTGCTGTTGATCAAAAGGAGGTCGTTGTTATTGATAATGGAAGCGACACCTTAAAAATAGGATTCTCTGGAACTGATTGGCCTCAAGTAGGCTTTCGATGATATATTTTTGATCATTGTAGTTGATTCTTCCTTCAATGGTGGGAATACAGACCATAGTGAGTGACACTGGAGTCTCAGCAAATAATAAGATGTACAATTTTGTATAGAATGACTCTAAATGATATTAGAAACCATTATTATGGAAATCAAGTCACTGATAAACTTCAAAACACCAAAATTCACTATCCAGTCAACAGAGGAGTAATAAGAATCTTATAGAGAGTCATTGAATAGAGAATTACTGATATTGGAGGAAATACTAACTTAATGGCTAAATACTGGATTCATGTACTCGAAAATGAGCTGAATTTGGATTTGACTGCTGTCAATCTCTTGATTATTGACTCACCAATCAACGATAAAGAGTATAAGAAAGAGCTAGCAGATATTTTCTTTGAAGAAGTCAAAGTAATACTAGCCAAAACTCTCTAAATTTTAGGTTTCATCATTGCTATTCATGAATTCTTCTACATTGTCCCTTTTCTCAACTGGTAGAACCAGAGGTCTAGTTGTAGAATCAGGGCATGGTTTTACTAGCACTCTTCCCATCTTTGAGGTACTTAAAATACCTCGATTGTTAACTTTTATAGGGTTATCCTTTGTATCATGCACTTAATTATTCTTACATCTCTGGACAAGACATTGATAAGCAACTTGTTGAGGCAAGATTTAAAAAGATTTATTCTGATTTTCAGGGTCTCGCAAAGAAAGATATTAAGATGAATCTTGACAACTTGCAAGATAAAGCTGTTATTAGAGATATGAAAGAAAAAATATTGTCTGTTGCTTTGGATTATGATAAAGCTGTAAGAATCTAAGGAATATGATTAAAATATCAGATGAATGGTCCTGATACGGCTAATGAAGAAGAAAGAAGCTATGAATTGCCTGATGGAAATATTATTCAAATTGATCATCAAACAAGATATCCTTGCTCAGAAATTTTATTTAGACCCTCTCTGATCAACAGTGAATACATGGCTCTTCAAGACATGGTCCAGGATTCGTTCGAAAAGTGCGATCCCGAACTCCAATTAGTAACAGATCCGAATTTTACTTGAACCCTTTAGGACCTATATAAAAATATAGTCATTGCAGGAGGTACAACATTAATGAAAGGTATTGTTTCCATCGGAGGATTAATAATATACCAGGTTTCGTCCCTCGTTTATCTTATGAACTTGATAAAATATTCCCCAAAGACATTTCAAGAACTGATATTTCTTATATTTGCGAAGGAAACAGAAATTATGCCGCTTGGATAGGTAAATATGTGATTTATTTATATAAAGAATAGGTGGTTCAATGCTCGGCTCCTTGTCAGTATTCCAAGAATTATCTATTAAAAAATCTGAGTACGAAGAGAATGCAGACGCTAAATTGAGTGTTATTCATAAGAAAACTTTTTAAAATTGTATTACCTGCTAATTTTTGTGCCTTTGCTTACTCATACAGTTCTATTATAAACAAGATATTTTCCCAAAAAATTTTCTCTTTTGTTTTAGGAAATACACCTTTCATTCATTTATCAAATATTCCACTAATAAAATTTTATTATGTCGGATATCGAGATCGTCGACGAAGAATAGTAATTCCCAGACTTCCAATGTTAACCATACTAGTAAATTAAGCCATCCTCTTGATGATGGTGGTTCAGATGACAACGATATCGATCCTAGTGAACTTAAAAGAAAAAAGAGTATAAATATTTTTCATGATTGCTGACAGTGTTTAGAGAAGACTCAGAAGGTCCTCATGAAAGACGCTATTGAGTCAGTCCTGAAAAAAACCATAAAGAAGGAGGTAATCTTCTTAAAGAGTGATAGATTAAAGGTTAGAATCCAATTCTTGCAAAATTCAAGCTACCCTTGAAAAAAACAAAACAAGAGTACTTAGAAAAGAAGGCTGAAAAGGAAAAGAAAGAGAGAAAAGAACTGAATAAACTAAAAGGACACTACATTCCTAGATATGAGCTTGATAGGCAAAGAGAAAATCAATTAAAGTCCATTGCAATGAAAGGAGGTAAAGATAGATGTGATTATTTTAATGTGTTAGTTGTTAAGCTTTTCAATGCTATACACGATTATCAAATGAATAACCCTGTTCAAAAAGATGAATAAGAAGTTCAGGTTGTAGTTGTAATTGATAACGCTTCTTTGTAACTAAACATCATGAGTATTGATTGTAATTTTGTTAATTTGACAAATCATAACTTTGCCTCAATTTACAAGTACAGAAAAATAGTAAACAGTTAAACATAATCTGGGTCACCACGAAGAATCCTACTTTGTGTATTGTTTAGTGAATTATTATTTGTTCTTCCATTAATTTGGCCTTTGATGCCACTCTTGTCAACCCTTCCTTGACTGGTTATATTTCCAGGATTATCTTCAATATTACTAGCATCAAGCCCAAAGTATTCGTGAATCTTTTTGTCGAGCCAGTTATCATGGTTATGGGAGCTAGGAACTTGAGTTCTATTGTGCTGCTCATCTACATAACTCAAGATAGAGCTCTGACCTTCACCCAAACCAGTCTGAAAATCATACTTCAATAGATAATTATTGAGAGTAATGACATTTGCCCAGCCTAAAATGTCTTCATTTTCACGAATATATTTTGTAATAATAGAAAGCTCGTCTCTAAGTATGCCAAGCTTGATACTATCACAATTGTCTTTCCAAAAGCCCTTATAATCTTTTGTGACTGAAGCAATAACTTTGTTCTTGATGTTATCTATGATGTCAAATCCCATTGCAGCAATATTGGCGAATCCGAGACAAAGTCCAAGTAGAATTTGGAGCTCTCCAAGAGTCTTGATGTCTACAGTAGTATGGTTGTAGATAAATGTGGAGACAACTGATGAATATTCCAATCTTCTTGTTTTTGTATCAAAAGGATTTAGTTTACCATCTTTGATTAACTTAAGTGTTACAAACAGGGATTTTAACAATTCTTCAAGAGTTTGAAGATATTTATCGTAATTGTCCTCTGCATATTTATTTTCCTTACCGAACAAGGACGGTTTGTTACAGACGGCATACACACCTTGCATTGGAAGATCTAAATTATTTTGATCAAAAAGCTCATGATTTTTAGTGTTCCAGTCTGTTTCAAATTTAACAATTAAGTTCTCAGGGCTTCCATTACTATTCCAAATCATAGGGTATCTATCAAAGTTATTGATGAATACATCAGCAGCCAATATAATTCCAATATTTATCAGTCTATCTCTTCCTTTAGGATAAGAGGCGTCAAAACACTCTTTAGCTCTAAGATTGCCAAGTTGATGTATTCTAAGACCAGGAATGTATTCCATTAAAAGAAGATACGGTCTGTCAAGCCTGTTCCTTATTTTATGTTTTATGGAATTGTCATAATAGCTGGCTTTGTCTATACTGGCAACAGCCTTAGAAAATTCAGGATTACTAAATTCGATTATTCTCATTGCTGGAACTTTGATATTCAGCTCAGCATAGAGCAAGTTTCCAAATAGTTCTAATGCAGGGTCGGCTGCTCCCTTGATGACAAAGTTGCCATCATTCCCATGCAAGTATATTACTCCACTCTGTCCTTCTTCACTAACAGCACAATTCTTAACTTCCTTCCAGTTAATATGAGTGATATCTGGCACTGAAGGATAGGCATAATTAAATTCTTTGGGAGTTGTTGGAGTTAATTTTAAATCTTTGCCATTTCCAGGTCCAGGACGATTATAAGGATATTCAAGATGAACATAGAAATCTTTATCACCTGGCTTTGGCTCATCTTTTTCATTCTTTTTGTTCATTATTTGCGAAATAAAAATATTTCAAGCTTAATATAATTGCCCAGTTTCCAGTTTTAAATATGAAGCTTAAAGAAAACTAGGGTACAAAGAAATAGATGAATGCGACTTTGAGATTTACAGGACTTATTATCTCACGTTCTTGTTTGCTAAATGCATTTTCCTTCCTGCTTCGTTCAACTCTTCTATTTCTTCTAGCTCTTGTTCTTCAATCTTTTTCTCTTCGTTAACTCGATTTGCCATAATTTGAGATAGTTCTAAGTAATATTTAATCTCCTCATGATTTGTTCCAAAATGCTCAAAAAGTTCTTCATCGGACATATCTGAAATTAATTTTTTTCTTGACATATTCTTTTTCTCATCATTGAATCTAATAAAATGTTCTTTTGAAGCATATTGAGTTAACCATTCAACCCATCCATCCACATCCCCAATAATATCCTTTGCAACTTTTTGAGTGTCAGCAAACATATTGATATTTATTGTTTTAAAGCCCTCAGCCCAGCCGTTCATGTAATCATCCTTTGGAAAAATGGCAAGGTCATCATAAATCTTTTGTACCTTATCAAATGGAAGATCAATCCCATTGATCCATCCAATACACATACCAGTTGCAATATAAAATTCTCCTTGTGGTATTAAACAATAGCCTGTTGTTTCGTTTATTATAGACACTATCTGTTTAAGCCTTTCACAATTCTTTTCTACTTTTTTGAGGTCAGTAGAACTGTTCCTAATTTGCTTAAGATATTCAATAATATCTTGGATACACTTGGATAATCTGGCCATGTATCGATCATAGTTTTGCTTAGCAATTTTAGAATCATTGTTGAAGAGCACTATACGATTATCGATGGCATATAAATCTTTCATTTCAAGAGTTACATTATTAGGATCTTTGATCTCCTCAGCAGTTGTGTGAAAGTTCGTTTTGAAAGCGAAAATAAGATTCTCAAAATTTCCATCATTGTCCCAAATCATTGGATATCTATCATACACGTTTGTCAGTGTATCTGTGGCAACAATCATACCAAATTTGATGAGTCTATTCTTCCCTTCAGGGGTATTGGGATCGAGATATTTAGAGGATTTTTTATAACTCATCAAATAGAGATCATTTCCTGCGATGTATTCCATAACATACAAAAAGGGAGTCTTGATTCTAGGGCTAATTCTACTCCAAAGTCCTCGATCTTCATACCCAAATTTCTCTAAAGCTTCTACTATCTTATTATACTCGGGATCGACCCATTCATAGACTCTCATCTCTGGTACAGCAATATTTAGAGCCTTAAAAAGTTGATATCCTAAATACTCAACACAGGGATCTGTAGATCCCTTTACAGCCACAGCACCAAATAATGTTTCGATAAATATTACTCCATTTGACCCACTATCACTGACTTTTATAGCTTTAATAGCATCCCATTGAATATTATCAATGTCCCAGATAGGTGGAGATGCTATATTGAACTCTCTGGTCCCTTCATTTGTATTCGATATCATCTAAATTAGACTAATTAGTAAAATTGTTTTTGATTTTTTATCTTGCAAACACTTCTGAAGTCCCGTCAGAGTTACTCCTCGAATAAAACGATATCCAGAGTATGAATCATCTCATTGGCTTAAAGACCTCAGCAGAAGAGGAAGGGTCTCAGAAAAATTTTCTGAAAACATATTATTGTAATTTAAAGTTCTAAAAGTAATTTACACAATCCTCTATCCTAGATATGCTTCTAGACTTGTCTATGTGCTTTGACGTAATCCTTGTTTTAAATTTTATTGGAATAAATTGTCATAATTACAAAAATATTTCACTGGCATCTTTTAAGAATGGTGGTAATTTGGGGCTTATTCTACTTAACTTTACTCCTCCCTGTTTTTTGTTTCAATTACAACAAGGTATCTTGAAATCACGATTATTAAAGTACCTTTAGGCGCAAAATCACCATGAATTTAGTTCTAATATCCTTGCATTAGCAAAAGCCTCTTCAGCTCTACCAGTTCTGCACAGCTCTATCATGGGGAATGACAATGATCCTATAGACCCTTTAGATGATCTAACTGTTCCGCTTATTGCTTCACGATATTATGGATATTGGAATGCTACAAATAATAGAGGAGAAGTAACATAGATTTTCCATATAGGAAATTACACTAGGTTATGAGCTATTTTACCCAAACTTCTGGTATGTCGAATTTCATTGGACAAGTGGTGAGAGATGATGAAATAGAAAATTATGCTGTATTTCTTCTGTTTGATGGGCCCTATGTTGACGGAAAATTTATCATTCTCAGCTTTTCTTATGACAATACCTCAGATTTCAATGAAACTTCAATGTAATTTTTATGAATATTTGTTTAACATACAGGACATACAGTAATTCAAGCATTACTATTAATACAACCTTTGGGGATGAATTTACTGTTGAGACCTTTATAAGTAAAGAGAATGAGAGAGATATATAACGCAATTAGATTGTTCAGGATCATATATGGTATCCTTTGTGAATAACATCGATGGTCAACCGTTTAATATAACAAATGATGACCCTAATCACCTTCAAACATTAATATATGTGAATTCCACTCAATGTGGATTTTCAATTAATGGAACTACATCATTGGTTGATTATGTAATCTGTTAATTCATTATTTTACACCTACAGGACTCAGAATTGAGAGCAATTGGATACTCGCTCTTAACGACAGCTATCTGTATGATCCACATTGTTGGATGCGGGTTTGTCATTAATCAACTGAGCAGGAATAATATCCAAGCGAGTTATATATCGATAATCACAATGGCTATCTTCATTTCTGTGGACATTTTCATGTTCATATTCAACTTTTTGATAGCCATAGTGTTCCGAGTACTCATTCCCATAAACTCAGCTCAACTTTAGACCTATTTTAATTATTTTATTGCTCCTGCCTTTTGGTATTTCCTTCTGGGATTCATCTTTGAGTTGAATATTGTCATAAAAATTTGGAATGTAAGGCACCAGAGAGGATACAACGTAAGAGTTATGTATGATTGTTCTAATTGATAGATGATAGATACTTTCAGCAAAGAAAGGATCAAGTTTATTTTCAAATTAGGTTCTCTGATTCTATTTTTTACTAATGCTATAGCCTGCTTAATTGTGTGTCTAGTTACTGCTTGCTGGTATTATTCTTCTAAGAATTGGTTTCATTACCTCCTTTCGGGCTTCTTCGTTCCGCAAATTATCTATAATGCAATAAAAGGAGCTAAAACGAAATTCAACTATTTCTATATCCTTTTGATTGGAACTCCAAGGATCCTTCTTGAAGTAATTGTGTATTATGTCACTAATCTTTAGATCTATTCAAAATCCTATAGTGAATCTGTCTTTAGACTGACTCCAGACTATGATCTTGCATATTACTATATTGGATCAGTCTTATCTCAAGTAGTTCAAATCTATCTGATCTGACTTTTGTAGGTTTTGATTTTGGCTCTGCAGTCTCTACTGGGACCAAGATTCTTTATTCCAAAGTTTCTCCTACCTTCTCCATACAACTATTATGTTAGAATCCCTAGGAGTGCTGCGATTGCACCGACTGAAGAAGTAATACTCTGATTCTTTAATTAATTGATAGGACAATTGCTCAATTTGTCTGCTTTCTCTGTTTGATGAAGTACCTGGAGATACCACTCTGTCAGTGAATGAAAGCAAAGAAAGTAAATATGTCACCATAATGAAAACCCCCTGCAATCATAAATATCATGAAATATGCCTAAAGAACTGGATGGCTCAAAAGCTGGAGTGTCCATTTTGCAGAACTAGGCTTCCAGAAATTCCTTCAGCTACATCCTAATAGAATTTATATGTGAGCTTTCAATGAATGTATTATGTGTATATGTAACGATGTATATATTTGCTGTGTTTGATTCATAATTTGGGTATTCAAGCTTTTGTTTGATATCTTAACGCCAAGGAGACTCTATGGGGTCGAGAAACTATATGTAAACTGGTATTTTTATTATAATGTTTGTTATTCTACATGTTTGTATAGAGGAGTTGAATATATGAATTTACACATATAATACAAGCAGCACTGGCTTATACAAAATAAAAACTTATTGGAGTTCATCCGAGAATGAAAGCAATACATTTTTCTTTGGATCACACTTTGGATTTGGCTTCTTTTCAATGATGTTTGACATTCTATTTTGATCAGTGACAAATTTCGGTTTATATTCTTCAGTCATATCTTTTTCTATTGGTTTATTTTCTTGTTTTTCTGCCCTTTTCCTGATTTCATCCAGGAAATCAAAAGCTCCCCTCATCATTTCCTTTTCACTGGTATCTGTGTCTTCAAGGTCATAATAAATCCATCTAGTCTTTCCTTGAGACGATGCCTTGGCCACCTGATCTAACTCTTCAAACACTCGATCATAATTTTCCTTGTACTTTTCAGAACCTGGTTCTAGTTTAAATCTTTGTTGTGGGTTTTGGGCTGCCAAAGCATGTAGCTCTCTTAAGACAGCTTTATCTTTAATTTTCAACTTTTCTTCATCGATCTCTGGCAAATCTGGCTCTGGAATATTTGTAAGATTCCAATATTTTTCCATTTATAAATAATAAATCCCGCGTATGCATTTCTCTTATGTACCTCAAGTAGAATATGCTTTTTTAGCTCTCAAACGATATCTTTTTTTCTTATTTTTCTGAATATGATGCTTTCAACATAAGTAACTGTGGTTTTTCTGGTTCTTCCTCTGTTTTACTTTCTTTTTTTATGCCTCATTTGATAAAATGAAAGAAGAAAATCACTAAAATGCCTTCTATTAGCAACATTTCAGATGTTCTACAAGACCTGCAATCAAATAATCTGTTATCACAGTACACCCATTAAGTCTCTTAAGTAATTTACAAAATCTTATCCAGATAAATTTTTCTATCTCTAATAGTTCTCGAGTTGATCTAATACTCTAAAAAAAGCTAGGCCCTTAGAATGATTTATAAATAAGAAATTTCCAAATTTTTTCCTCTTAAAATTCAGTCAAATGAAGTTGGATTCCCTAATAAGTGCACTAAAACACTTGTTATTCCAGCAAGTTCCGAAGCTAGCTATCACAGAAGCTATTTTCTGGTTGATTGCTATGAAAATTGATAATCCAGCACTTGTTGATGTTTGCTGGGTAGTCAATCATTTTATCATCGGAGCTTCAATTGGAACAAATAATTTTTCTGACCCTTCCTTGCTCTTCAGAGGAACCAAGACAGCATTAAACTTTACATTACTGGCCTTATGGACTCTAAGACTGGGTGGATATTTGTTAACTACTCGAATTATTAAACCTTATGTTGACCCTCGTTACAAAGATCTTGCGGCTAAATACAAAATTAACAAGCTTGGATATTTCTTCATTCAGTTTCAATTCCAGGGAATTCTCTCAGCATTAACTGGAATTCCTCTTTACTATTTATTTACCGACACCTCACAAGAATTTACTTGGACAAATTACTTAGGGATAAGTTTGGCCCTTACTGGATTGATTGGGGAAGCTATTGCTGATCATCAGCTTTATCAATTTAAACAAAAAAGAAAAGATAATAAAGAAAGCTTTAGAGGTGGACTTTTTAAAAAATCAAGACATCCAAATTTATTCTTCGAATTAGTTTTTTGGTCGGGGATGGCAGTGAATGCCATTGACATTAATAACATTGGAGGGACTATTTATGGATTGTTAGGACCATTTTTGTTGTGGGGAATAATGAACTTTGTAACTATTCCTGTAACTACTGCTCATATGAAGAAAACAAAGACAGACTTCAATCAGTATATTCAAGAGACAAATAAGTTCTGGCCATTTTAATCAACTTCTATAATGGTAAGATGTTGATGATTCTGTGATTTCTATGTTTTATAGAGTAATTCAACAAAGTTTGTTTCTTTTATTTGAGATAACCTGACATTCTATGTAGCTATTCTCTCATTCATTCGAGTGTAATTTCACTAATACGTCCTAAATAAAACCTACTAATTGACTCTTTTTACGCAATAACTTGTCAAAAATAGGAAATGAAAGTAGAAGCAGCATCCTTCTTCATGAGAGCAACATTGTGAAGGCTCTTTGCTAATTTTCTAGAGATGACAACATTTTTTTATTATTATATTGGAGAATACAACCATCTTGTTAAATCACAGCAAATGGCTAGATTTTGGAGAACTTAGGAGGTTAGAGAATTCAAAATCTAACGCATCTCTATGAATTAGTCTGTTAAAAGAGGGAATAAGGTTAGTATATTAATCAGGTGCTTCTGATTGATTTGTGAATTATATCGCTGCGTATCTTTGATTCAATAGAAATTTATTCTCAATGCAATCAAAGTTTTTTGCTGAAGGAGGCGCCTCAGACTCTAACGATTCAGACGATAATGTGTCACAAACCTCAGAACAGGAGGAAAAGGTCGTAAAGAAGCCAGCTTATTTTGAATCTTCATCTGATGAAGACGTTAAGCGTGTTGTCAGATCTGAAAAAGATAAAAGATATGAAGCTCTTCGCCAAGTTATCTCTCGTATCAAGGATAAAATGAGAATAAAAGATTTCGTGAGTCTCTCTGACGAATTCGATGAGCTCAACAAGCAATTGGAGAAATCCAAGAAAGTCATTGAAAAGGAAGGTGTTCCCTTGTTCTACATTAGAATCTGCTATGTCCTTGAAAACTTTTGTAACAACATCCCTGCTGATGAAAAGAAGGCCCTCAAGCCTGCTAATGCGAAGGCTTACAATACCCTTAAACATAAAATCAAGAAAAATAATAAGGCTTACGAACAAAAGATAAAGGAGTTTGGAGAGGTATTTCCTCATGGTTTAGTTTTCTAATCTCGTAGAACCCCATCTACTCTGATGAAGAGGAAAACGAAGAAGTGGAAGAAAAGAACGAAAAGACAAAGTAAGTGGTCCACAAAATGTCTAATTTGCATAGGAAAAAGGCCAAGGCTTCAGATGATGAAGATGACGAATGGCCTGATACAAGCGACGAAGATGAAGATGAGGAAGAAGAAGAAGATATCAAGAAATACTTGCAAAGTAGCGATCCTCAAGTCAGAAGAAACTACTGGCTCAAGAGACCTGAAAAGGAAAAGCCAGCTGGAAAAGATGTTGAAAAGAAGCCTAAGCCTGTTAGAGCCGTCAAAACACCAGCTGTTAAGGATTATGAAGACAAATTCGATACTAAGACTAAGAAGACTGAAATCTACACCTTGGAAGAAATGGACAAGAGAATTAAAGAAATAGTCGAAAGAAGATCTGGCAGAAAGATCAATGTCAAGGAAAAGAAGGTCAGCATTGAAGATGACCTTGAAGCTCTCCAAGGATTTTTCGACAAATGCAAAGGAGATGATATTAAGAGACTTGAAGTATACAACCTAAGAAATATCTTTATGTGATAGGTCTTGCTTATCTTGATGCCCACTAGATTGGAATTCTCCAGACAATTCTCTCAATACTATATGCCCAGACAATATTGGCTTGAAAACTTTGAAAACATGGTTGAATTCTTCAAGATCATCAAGAATAGATACGGAAAGTTAGACCAAGTCAGAACCTTCCAAAAGGATGGTGACAACTACTACAAGGAGTCTGCCATTATCGAATCCTTCTCAACTCATTTCGATGGTCTTGATAATGAACTCTGGAAGGCTTTCAAGTCTATTGAAAATTCTTCTATGGAGTACTCTGAAAGACTCAGAGATCATGCTGACATGATTAAGCTTTGTAATGATGCTGTAAACTTCTTCAGATCTACTGGAGATGATGTCCATGAGACTAAGTATAACTATTATTTTCTCATTCTAATCAACTAGGTTCGCCTACAAGAAGATTGAATATACCTACTACATGTCTGATAAGCTCTTTGAGAAGCTCAGAGCCTCTGCTTCTGAAAGATCTCTTGAAACCAAGAACGAATTTTACACTGAAACAAACTCCCAAAACACCATCCACGAATTGGCCACTAAGATCTACAAATCCAACGATACCAAGCTTATTGTTAAGACCATGCTCTACCAAATCTATAACCATGCGTAATTTGAATAAATAACTCTTCTTATTTTTTAGCATCAATGGAAGATATCACATTGCCAAGGACTACTTGTTGATGTCCCACATTCCTGATATGGCTCCCAACCTAGATATAAATACTCAAATCACCTATAACAGAGTCCTTGTTCAACTCGGTATGTGCGCTTTCAGTCTTGGTTTGATCCAAGAATGTGTCAACGCTCTCACTGACATCGTTTCATCTGGAAGAATCAAAGAGCTCTTGGGTCAAGGTATCTCCAAGAATAGCACCAACGAAAAGGAAGAAAGAAGAAGAATGCTTCCTTACCATATGCACATCAATGTCGAAGTTGCTGAAGCTGTTCACTTGATTGCTTCCATGCTCATTGAAATCCCCAACATCGTCGCTGAATCAATTGATGCCTCAAAGAAGCAATCTGCTAAATTCTTCAGAAAGCAATACGAACAGTACAGGAACTTCTATGGACCTCCTGAAAGCTTCAAGGACTACATTATTGTTGCTGCTAAGGAACTTCACCAAGGAAACTGGAAGAAGTGCTACGAATATCTTCTTTCAGTTAACATTTGGAACAAGTTGAGCCAAGATGTTAAATCAGTAACTAAAGGTCTATGTTATAATAACTGTTAGGCCCAAGAAAACTTATTGGCCAAAGTCAAGGAGCAAGCCTTCAAGTGCTACGTCTTCACTTTCAAGAACTGTTACCAAGCTATTGATATCGACAAGTTGGCTGTCAAGTTTGATATCACAAAGGACTATATTCACTCCTTTGTTAGCAAGGTAAAGAGAGTTAGTTCCAATATCTTATCTGGTTAGATGGTCTTCAATAATGAACTTAGAGCTCATCTTGATGTCGATTCTAACTGCTTGATGTTCGAAACCGACAATCTTAATAGAATCGAAAGCTTATGTCTTTCTCTTGCTGATAAAGTTTCTAATACCCTTGCCAATAACGAAAAGATTATGGTATCTATCTGCTAAGTGAAATCTAAAGATAATTAGGATTCTAAATATGGTAACTACGGATTCAGTGACAAGGACATCTCTGAAGGAATCGTCAAAAAGTAATAAATCGGGATGATTGATTAACATTATTAGGCGCGCCACCACTAAGAAAAACCTTAACATTTTCAACAAAGACAAAAGAAAGGGCAAAGGCGTAATAATTAATTATCGAAAAAGCTAATTTTCGTAGAAGAAGATTTAAAATTGTAGATAATTTTCAACGATATCATATCTTCACCTTAATCAGTTACCCTTTATAATTTGTAAGTGCTATGTTGGTTTCATCCATTATTACAGTTATATCTGTCAAAAAGATATGTTCAAACAGAACCATAGTCTGTTCTTCTAAATTAGGCTATTCTGATTCTTTCATGAATAAGAGTCAGAAATATTATCTTGTAAAATAGGCTCAATTCTTTAGGCCATCTCACTTCGTTTTGTAATCAATGTAAACTCTTAACTTAAAAGATATTTATGTAGTTAGTTTTCTAAAGGGTTCTTATAAGTATAGCACTTATATGAGATCTAATGTTGAGTTGATGCAGGTTGCACAAGACTTTCTTGAGGTTTTAAACCCGGATGACATAAATGATATATTTCAAAATATCGATACTGGTCAGTATCAGATAAAATAAACTTTTTGCATAACTCATAATCATTCTCAACATCTTGCACTTTGGATTTGAGGTAGGTATGGTATTGAAGTCTGGTTAAATAAAGAAGAAAAAGAGTTTAGACCTTGATTTCTAGGGAAAAGGAATAGGAAGACTCATATAATTTTGATTCCATTATCAGAATTGGATTAATAATCTATAAAATATAAACTGAAAAAAATCTGCCTTTTGATGAACCAAGCACAACACGAAAGTGATAATTCGAATACATCCAAGGATCACTCAAAGAAAAATACAAAAAAGAAATATGACCCAGTTGATTATTGCCAACCAGGAACTTATTTAGACGCCAAGGATTCTGTAAATAGTTGGTGTATGGCTCAAATTATTGAACGTTGTGATAGTGACAACACATTAAAGATTAATTTTGACGGCTGGAGCCATCGCTGGGATGAGGTTACCTATTTTTTTTATCATTTTTAATGTTCTTTAGTGGGTCAGATTCACATCTTCCAAAATTGCTCCATTCAGACGTCATTCCGTAGGTAACTTACGTTCCTAATAGTAGAGTAATTTTTCTTCAGGTTATACAGGACAAAGCAAGTTCGCTATAAGAGAATGGAAGTTCAATCTTCACGAACTGGATTTAGTATTATATTTCATTGGTTCGAGTCATGAGTTTTAGAGAACAGAACGCCTGCGTAGCATAATAGAATCTAATTTTGCTTATTTGCAAACTCCTCATGAAATAACCCAAGTGTTAAGAGGTCAAGAATATGTTTATGTTGACTGCCTACTGCAAAACGATTACTCCAATCCAAAGGAAGAACTCCCTCACGTCCTACGATATCTGGGTTTGTTTATAGAGCTTTATGTCAAATTTCTTAAATTAGTTCCAGATTACCTTCCAGATGTAAAATTCCTTTTTTCATGCTTACCCTTTTAAGTACATTGAGGGATTGAGTAACCCAGACGCCTTCCTCACTAACGAGAGAATTGCATTGATTAATTGCATAGCTGAGTTAAGTGACGCTGTTAGTAAAATAATGGGTTCTTCTGAAAGACTCTGGTCACATTTTGGGGTAATGCTACTTAGTATTTCACTCAGTTCTTAGGCTTTTGATTCAGAAGAATACGGAATTGAAGTTTGTCAGTCAGAGAACTTTGCTGGCAAGGACATTGTGACTGTCTGGACAGCTGATCCTGAGAAAAGAGAAGAAGATGAAGAAGAAGATATTAGACTTTCCAAACGAAAGTTTTCCAAACTTATCTGCCAATTTATTAACTTGTTTGGAGAACTAGGGGGATTTGAAGCTTGGGTTAGAGCATTTACTTATATCAATGAGGACCCGAAGGATCTTACTAATATCACTTTACCTCCTTATAAGATGATGAAGGATCTTATAGGAAATCTTCAAACTACTTATGCTTATTTAAACAAAGACTTTGTAAATAAAATAATGCCATCTATCAAAGCTGCTATTGTCAGAAGACTTAAATATCTTAATGACAAGGAAATCAAAGACCTTGACAGAGATATGATCAGTAAGTTCATCATTAAAGCACAAGGATTGTTGGCTAACACTCTTTCTAGAGAGGAGATTTACGCATTGACTGAAACCTCTGAATTAGAAATCGCTTTAAGATTTTTGACTTGCCCATACTTGGAAAAGAGGCTCAGGGGAATTAATGAAATTAAGGAAATGGCAGAAAAGATTGATTTATACGAGCAAACAAGTTCTTTTAGCAAAATGGTACATAAAGCTACGAAGCATCTCTCTGCCAAGGAGTTTATAGACTGGATTTTCAAGAATAAAGTGTTTGAGCTTATCCTCGGTGATTCCATGCACATAGAAATTATTAAAAGAACTCATGATATTCTTAAGTTCATTGCCAAATATGAGACCATACCTATCCACTTAATTGACTTATTATGGAATTCATGTGAGGGAAAACATGAGGCTACTCTCCTTGCTATGTATGATCTTATCATTCAAATTTCATATCACTTGAATGACGAAGGAATTCATAGACTCAAGCAAAAGATAGAATCAATCCCTGACGAAGAACAAAATGAAATGACTTTGAACCTCATTAAAGGTTTTGCGATTAATACTTTGCCTAGTTATGAGGAAATCAGAAAAGAAAGGGAATCCAAGCAGGTGGACGAATCTAAATACCATTGTGTAGATGTCCTCTGGAGACTCATGCTTGATGATAATAAACTGAGCCCTCAATTAGCTGAAAGTTCTCTAAATGCCCTAGCTGCTGTTCTCAAAGAGCCAAATAGCAGAATGTTGAGACTACTATACATTGAGAAATGCATGAACAATATAAAAACAGGAACCTCAGTTGCTCAAAGCATCAATCTTCTTTATTCAATTCTGACATCCTGCTATACTTACCATAGGTTTGATCACGAAACCTCTCTGGGCCATATCTTAGAATTCTTGAATATGCGATATCACTTGAATGATCTTTTAGTAGATGAGTTTGTTAAATTTCAGACTAAAATGGCTGAGCTTGTTAAGACTGCTCCTCAAGCGCCAATTGAGGCTGATAGAGAAAAGATCTTCGTTGGTAAGTACAATTACCAAACAAACTTCCATAACAGACTTGTCTTTATTGAATACCTCTGGACCAATCCCTCCTATGAATTCAATCCTCAAGTCAATCACTTTGAGAAGCTTTGGGATTGTCTTGTCCTAAATCCTATCTGGCAGGCTGATAAAGAATATTTCTATACATGGATTGGCAGAAAGCCAGAATCAAATAGAATATCAGACCTTAATCCACTTGTTCCTTCTTCCATTCTTCCTGAATTCTTTGAAAAGATTCTTTCCAATCCTGAGAAGTTGGATAACGTCAATCTAAGCCCAGAAGGATTTGATTGCTTTACTTTTTACTTCAAGCTTATAAATGAACTCCAGAAGAATTTCAAGACCAATAGGAATGGAAAACTTGTTGTTGTTGATCTAGAATATGCTGGAAAAGATACTCTTTGGACTCTGTTCCTTAACTGCAAGAATGAGAAGACAACCGAGAAAATAGTTGGATTGCTTGTTGAATGTGTTATGAGTTTGAGCTCAGATTTAGAAGAAAAAAAGAAAGACATTTGGGAGAACTTTGTCTTGAAATGCATTAACCTATTGAAAGAAGGAGCCTCTAAACCAAATGATAAACTTATCACCAAAGCTGTTCTCCTCTTGATGAGCTTCTTTGACAGATTTGAAGGAAAAAGCAAATTTGAAGCCAGACCTCAAGGGTCTAGAGGATTCCAAGTGACCTTGAATATTATAATGAGACCTGAGAATACTCACAAAACTGTAAGCATGGGCTTATCCCAACCCTTGGGAGTACTTAGACAAAAAATTGGAGAAGCATTCGGGTTGGAAACCCATGAATTCAGATTATATTCCAAAGGAACGCCAATTGAACCTGAGGAAGATGAAGGCCCCTGGCAACAATATGCTTACTCTGGACCTTTTATTATCCAGAAAATCGAATCCAAGAAGGACACTTCATTAAGTGCCTATCATCCCAAGAAGATTATTGCTGAAAATTCGGAGTATGTTGATCTCCTCTTCAAGATGCTTTCTGAAGATATTCCAGGTATATTAGATTTCCTATCAGTAAACTTTTAGCTGTAAACCAAATTTGGGAGCTACTCTCAAGACTCCCTGTCAATGAGAAAATTAAAGACTCAATTTACAAGATCAGTGATACCTGGGAAAATCTACTAAACGTCAAATCTACTAAATTACATCGCTTATTATACTGCTTACAGATTATTGAAGATTTCATCCTTGACCGCGAAAGGGAAAAGAATGAGTAAAATATCATCTTCGATTAACTTAATAATAGCCCAATTGAAATTACGGATTCTCACCTCAAAGCTCCTTTTAAGGACCACGAGTGGGCAGAAAAGTTCTTACAAACTGGAGGTGTCATAGTGCTCATTGAACTATTGAACAATCCAGAATTTGAGAATCTTCAAACTCTCATTTCTCTCAAAACACTCTCATTGATCTTCAAGATCCTTTCATATTATTCTATTGAGTAAACACCTATTTCCTCTTTCTTATTTATTTAGAAACAAGTTCGGAATGCTATACCCCAAAGACTCCCCTACTACTGAAAGTACCATCACTAAGAAAGTAATTGCTTTCATTCAAGCTGTTTGTGAGTATTCTCTTGTTAGAGAATCCAAACAAACTAATCAAGACCTCTCAAATCAACCATATATAACAGTTTCAAGTAAAACTCAGATTGCTTCAGTAAAGGTACCTGAGACTCTATACTTCGAGACTGAGCTGTTACATTATGCTCAATTTTTCTTGCTGCTAACAATTCAAAGGAATCCCACTTTGATTAAAGAGCTCTATGAATATCCATATCTTGAAAAGCTTTTTGAACAGGGTCTCATTCTTTCAGATAATCCTCACTTGAAAGATAGACTCTGTGATTGCTTCTTCAACCTATTAGCCCATTTCCAACTAGCTAATATTCAACCCTTGCCTCACGAAATAGTTATCCCGATCCTACTTGAAAAGACTCTTGATGTTGCTATGGCTAATCCTGACAGATCAGCAACCTACTTCAAATTGACTGTTAATATAGTCAGCAGTCTTAATATTGCTCAAGTCAAATTCAATCTAGACAAATTATTATCTAAACTTGTCAGATTTGTTAAGGACAGAAAGCCAATGGAAAGACATCATAAAGATTATGATATCCTGCTTGATGGTGTATTACAACTCTTGGCTGGTCTTTTTAAGAGATACCCTTCTAAGGCAGCTACTTATGGTTATGATGAAAAGCTCGTTTCAGACATTCTACAATATTGCTTGTTCGATATTCCCAGAAGACATGACAAGAAGACTATCCCTGGTCCCAAGTGCAAGAGCCATAGTACCAGAAGTTCTGCTTACAGGCTTCTGAATGAACTTGCCAAAGGTAGCAATCAGAACTTAGCTGAGATTATTAAGTTTATTGTGCCCTTACATAAGAATGGAAAGTGGAGAACGAAGAGCTTGAGCAATTGGAGTATCACTCCTAAGGAAAACGAAAAATCTTCTACTGGATATGTTGGTTTGAAAAACCTTGGTTGCAGTAAGTTTATTCTGACCTTAATAACTTTTTCCTAGTTTGTTATATGAACTCAACATTGCAACAGCTCTACATGATCCCCTCTTTCAGAAAAGCTGTACTTGAGGTCGAAGATAGAAAGTTGAATGAGCTTCCTAAAGAAGATAACTTATTATACCAGTTGAAGGTAAGCTAAGTCACTTCAAACCTAAATCCTGAATAGTGTATCTTTGTAGCCTTAAACGAGAGCGAGAAACAATACTTTAATCCTAAGGGATTTTGTCATGCTTTCAAGGACTGGGAGGGAAATCCCACAAATGTTTGTGAGCAAATGGATGCTGATGAGTTCTTCAACATGTTCATGGACAAGATTGAAAATCATATCAAAGGAACCAAGCACGAGCACTTCATCAAGAAGCATTTCGGAGGGGTCTTAAGTAATGAATTGATTTGCAAAGGATGCCCTCACTACAGTGAGAGAGAGGAGCCATTCTTGAATATCAGTCTCCAAGTCAAGAACAAGAAATCCATTTATCAAAGTTTATCTGCCTTTGTTGAGGGAGAAATGCTCGAAGGAGACAACGCCTATTTCTGTTCTGAATGTAACAAGAAAGTCAACACATTGAAAAGAGTTTGCTTGAAGAAGCTTCCTAACCACTTAATCCTAGCCCTCAAGAGATTTGAATTTGACTTTGATACTATGCAAAAAGTTAAGGTTAATGATTATTGTGAATTCCCCTTCAAGTTAAATATCGAACCCTACACTCAGCAAGGATTAAGAAAGGCTGAAAAGGCCAAGAAAGGAGAAGGAGATGACAAGAATGAGGGAAAAGAACAACAGCAGGATGAATACCCTCCGAGCTATTTTGAGTATAAGCTCACCGGAGTTGTAATTCATTTGGGCTTCGCTGACTCTGGGCATTATTATTCAATTATTCAAGACAGAGAATTGACTGATATCCCTGAAGATAAGAGATGGTATGAGTTTAATGATACCTTTGTCACCAGATTCGATCCCAAAGACATTCCATCTGAAGCTTATGGAACTGAAGAAAAGTAATATTTGGAAATTTGTGTTTAACTTTTAGATGGAAATACTACTCAGTTTCCGAAATGGGGTCATCCTATAGAGAAAAAATCAAGAATGCTTATCTTTTGTTCTACGAAAGAGTTGAACATTTTGATGAAGCTCAATTCCAAAAGACTTCTGAAGCTCCCAAGAAGGAAGAAAGTAAGGAAGAAAAAGAAGAAAATGGTGAGACAGCTCTCAGATCAAAGATCATTGAAACCACGGTACCTAATGAAGAGGAAGACTTCAGTAAAAATGTGCCACAAGATTTCTTGCAACAACTTATTGAGAAGAATCAGATTTTCCATATGAGAAAATATATCTTTAGCCGAGAACACTTCGATTTCATCATTGATCTGGTTATGCAGAGAGAATTTAAGCCAAATTTAGTCTACACCGAACACTACAGAATTGATGCTGAAAAGTATCCCAAAGAATACTATGACCTTGAAGTCCTAAAATTAGGTGTTCTCTTTGTTCTCACTGCAGTCCTCAGAGACCATAATAAGAGTCCCATTATCAAATTCTTGCCTTTCTTGAAGCGCCAACTTGCACAAAATGTTCCTGCTTGTCTATTTCTTCTTGAATTGTTCACCTCACCCAAAGTTCAACAAGAATTCTGGCTTGACTGTCCAGTTAATGTAATAACTTGTAGTTTATATTAATTATATAGGACATGAGAAGATTCTCCATTGGCCTTGTCTCTGTGGCTATCAAAGTCGTCTATGAATATGAAGCAAAAGGCAACCTTAACAGACTCTCAGAAGTTGACCCTGAGACCAATCTTCCCACAACCATTATGGCCAACTTTATTAACTGTTGCATTAACATGATATTTGAGGCCAAGGCTCATGGGCGTGACTATACTGAATTCTTCCAGGTGTTCGTTGATCTTGCTCAATGTGGTCCTGAAGTATGTGTTTACCTTATCCAGAAAAGAACCATTGGAAGATTCATGGACTTCTTCTATGACCAAGTGTCTCCCTTGAATGAGTATTATAGAGATATGAAGGATGTGCCATTTAAGGAGCCTCAGGATATTTATATTGGGGTTCCCCAAGAAGAGAAATTCAAGATAAGATCAGGTTGGGAAGAACTCATGCTGAGAAGAAAAGAAAGACATACTGAATCTTATTCAGCTCACAAATCATATATGTGGAAAGCATTGGCTATTCTGATTAGATATTGTAAATTTAATATCTTTGCTCAAAGATCTCCTTGGCAAATTGGAGAATATGATTTGATTCTCTCTAATGAAGATAAGACATTGATGACCCCTGATACTAAATTTATTGAGAGAGCTATTCTGGATACTCCTAATAAGCTTGGGTATAGAAACCTTGCCAAATTCTATACTTATCTGACATATGAAGACCCCAGATTTACAAATATTTTCATAAATGCTATTAAGAATGGTTTCATTAACGTTGAGTCACAAGCTCTTAAACCATTTATGAAGTGCTTCTCAACTCTCTTGACCTTGAATGACTCTATGCTTGACTATAGAGTACCTTTAACAAAAGATTTAATAATCCTTTTAGATGAAAGAACTTTGTGGATTTTTGCTGAAGTTAATGAATGAAAGTAGCAGTTACTTTATTGAGATGGATACTTATACTTCCTTCATCCTTAAGATGGTTGGAAGTATAGACAATGTTAAAAATTGGTTCGTTAACAATTCTGAAGCCTGGGGCTGGGTAGTCGGATGGCTCGGGCAACATCAAGTTCCTCCCATTGGCATGGTTCAATCAAACGTAAGATTTCTTGGCTTAGATTAATTGTTAAATAGTTGAGACTCCAAAAAAAGAGAGGAGGAGTGGGAATGTCCTTCTTGAAATATGGTAAGCATAGATTGGTTTGAAAATTAAGTCATAGATTTACATGAATACAAAGCCAGATCAGTCATCAAACAAGAGAAGTTCAAGAATTTGTTGGAAGGAAAGACCGAAAGCTTGAAAATAGTTTGGGATTCTGATGATGATCTCGAGGACTATAATTTCAAAGTCGGGGACAAAGTTGATATGTAAATCACTAAGAAAACTTTTTCATTCAATAGTGATGTCCAAGGCAATGGAAAGTGGCTTACTGGAGATGTTGAAGTCGTATTGGATGAAATGATAAACGTTGTAATTGGAACCGACGAAGAGGAAAGAGATAAAAACTCAACTTGGGTGACCAGAGATGCAGAAAACCTCGCTCCTTATAGAGCTATGCAAGATATCCAAGATGAAATTAGACAAGAAGGAAAAAAATATTTGAGAAGGAGAGTTGGTATGGAAGAGAAAGATGACGAAGACACTGACCATGACAATCAGAAGGATGACAATGATCTTTTAGATGATTCACTTAGTGTTTAAACAGAGATAATTTATAACTTAACCATTGAACGAGCAACACTCTAATTCATATAATGTGTACTGCGTGTGAATTACATTTCAATGTTGCATACGCTTCGACTAGTCTCAAAAGCCTATTTATAAAAGCTGAAAAAAAATCTCGCACAAGAAGATTTGTATGAAGTTTTTATGGATTAAGATAAAGATAAAACTACAAAAATTAAAAATACTCTACAATAAGAACATGACTAATTAGTATTTTGGGAAATTGTAGGCACGGAGTCTCCTCTAGCTGCAAGTTCTTTCTCTAGCTCGTAATTTCTATGAGCCAGCTCTTGAAGGGCACTAGATAAGAATTTGAGTTCGATTTCCTTTTGATCGCCAATTTCTAAGATTTTCTCTCTCATAACATCAATCTCGCCAATGAATTCTTTTATTTGGATATTCTTCATTTCAAGCTCTTCCTTTCAAAGTTAACATTCTCTAGTTATCAAGTACCTCAAGTCGTTTAGCTTTCTGAATAGAGTTTTCCATTGCATTCACTCTCTCACTTAGATCTTTGATAAGTTCATCCTTTCTTTCATTTAGAGACTATTCTATTACTTAAGCTTTAAAATAAGATACTCTAAGTTCTAAAATTTCATCCGTTATTTGCTCATCTCTTCTCTTTTTGAGCTTTTCAAGTGTCTCGTTAAGTTGTTTTCTAAGTAATGCTGCTTCTCCATCAGCTTTATTATCTCCGTTAGGATTTCCATCATGACTGACTGCTCTTTGATGATGATGTGCACCAAGTTGTCCCTTCTTAAGTTTCTCCATTTCTTCTTTCATTCTGTAGTTTTCTCTATTCAGCTTTTCGACAATCTTAACATCCTCACTAGCAGCAACTTTTTCTTTCAAGGATTGGTTTTCGGATTCAAGTTCCTTAAGCTTATTCTTGAGAAGAAGATTCTCTTTGTCGAGTATTTCTTTTTCACTTGCTAGCTTCTCTGCGTCTCTTTTCTCGTTCTTTAGGATCTCATTTTCCTTTTCAAGATTAGCCAAAAGTTCGTGGAAATCACCAGCAATTTGGTTTAGAACGTTTTCAGTCTGGGTGTTTTGGGATTTATCTTCTTGCTCTCTTTGTAATTTTTCAAGTAATTTATTCAATTCCTCAACCCTTGACTCAAGATCAGAATTAGAAATCTCAAGTCTCTTCTTTTCTTGCTTTAGACTTTCGATTTCACTGTTTCGCTTTGTTAATTCGAGCTCAAGAGAGATATTATTGGTCTTCTCTTGTTCAATCTTCTCTTTGTACATATTAATTTTGTTATTTAGAGACTCGATGGTCTTTTGCAGTTCTTCGTTTTTGCTCTTTTGAGCTTCTATTTCACCTTCCAATTCTGAGACCTTTCCAGTGATTCTTGTGTAATCTTCATATTTCTGCTTATAAAATTCAGCAGTTGTTTCGATCTTTGAAAGTTGTATAACTTTTCTTCGCTGTTCATCCAATTCATCCTATTCATTATTCTCTTTCAGAATAATAATTACTTTCAAATTAGAAATGTCCATTTCATGCTTTTGATTCAATTCTTCAATCATCTTGTTTAATTCAGAAATTTTGAAGTCCTTGAGTTTCAGCTCGTTCTCAAGTTCTTCTTGAGCATCTAAAGTTTTCAGCTTTTCATAGTCATTAATCTTGTCTGAAACAAGCTTTTTCAATTCCTCATCCTTCTTAGCAAGTTCCTGATTTAACTCAGCAATCTTTGACTTAAGTCCCTCTTTTTCCCATTCACTATCCTTCAATTCATTTGTCAGCTTTGTATTTTCATTCTCAAGTTCTTCCAACTTAGCAAACAATTGTTTCTTATCATTATCCATCTTTGCCATAAAGAAAGAGCCATTCGTAGGGCTAAGTTGTTGGCTAAACTTAAAACTTTCTCTGCTTGGAAGTGCATTGATTTCGATGAAACTGCCACTCTTAGACCCAGGATTTCCATCAGGCATTTCAGGATGACATCTATTGAGGACCTTGTCAATAAGGTACATGAGAGCCGTTTGGCATGTCTCATCAAGATTTAAGATTGGAGTAATATACTCTTCTTTCTTTTCGCATTGGACAGCTGCTCCAAGTACTAATTCAACCTATTTATGTCAGGATACTCTTTTGTTGAAATACAAGGTTGTATAATTGATCTCTGTTATTATTCTTGGCAATCTCCAAAACATCGACATAGGATTTGTCAAATGCTTTTCCCAGGATCTAAGAGCATGAGATTATCACGCTGTGCTGAATACCTGAGTGTAATATTTCTCAATTCCTTCATATAAATAGGTTAAATTGTTGAGTGATAGGGCCCAATTTCCAGCAGCTTCTTTATTCATTTTCTCAGTGTCAATAATCGAGGAATCACTATGCTTGTCAAAGAAAAGACTAGAAAAGATACATTTTGTGTAATATCTCAGCTAGAGTAACTCCATCTGTTAGTGATTCAATATTTTCTGGTTTTGTGGTAAGATCTGAGAATGTAGAAATCTAAAATGGATAAGCAAGAAAACTTAGAACGCATACCCAGCTGATGATACCGTTGTTAAGGTCTTCATTTTGGATTGAAGAAGTCATTTTATATTTGTTTTTATTTAGTATTTATGAAATAAGATACTGTTGTAATAAAAGAGCACTTCCGATAAGGTAAAATAGCTACAAGAAATGTATTAGCACATCCGAATGTAAATTACTTCGAATTCAAATGTCTTTACTACAAGAACATTAGTACCTTAATTAATTAGAGTTTGAATTCTGTGACTTAGCTACGTCCTTCATAAACTTAGGAGCCACCATCTCCAAATAAATATGTTTAAACAACCATCTAGGTGTCTTTTCGTACATATAGCCCTGCAGTCTATGCCTCCAATGGCCATAGCTCTTCTTCTGATGCCCCAAATCATTCAAAGCTCCTCTGACACTTTCTTCAGCTGTAATTGTCATGAAATCATAAGTCTCATTTTCCTTCTTCTCAACAAAGTCAAATGGCGTGTATAACATAATATCTACTTCAGGAAACTCCACAGCTAATGATTTGGTGAATGAATCCACCAGAGCTTTGGATCCGACATAAGCACTGTAATATGCCATAGGAAAAACTGCTGCTCCACAAGACACATTAATCACGGCTGATTTGTTGTTTCTTTTGATCATTTTAGGCAGCAAAGCTCTGGTTAACAAAACCGGTGGCAGGCAGTTCACAAATACCATGGATTTACACTGCCTCAGTTTGATATTCCCAAATTCATTGTAGTAGTCCAAGTCAGTATTGTTAACAAGGATTGAAATGTCTAAAGTGTTTAGTTGTTCTGCTACGTCTTGATAGAACTTTGTATTTGAACATTCATCCATATTCACTGGAAATACTCTAAATTCCCTATTAGGAACCTCTGATCTTAATTCTCTAGCCATTATTATTAGCTGGTCTTCATCTCCAGATAACAGGATAATGTTGAATCCCTTTTTGGCAAGCTGTTTAGATATTTCTCTTCCAAGAGTATTTGTTGCTCCACAAACAACAGCATATGAATTCGGCCCATATCTCCGAGAAAGAGATAATTCAGGACGGACAAAAGTTCTGTATATGGCTCTCAAAAGTCTGACTATATGTTTAGAAGAATAGAGCAACCCTACTAAATATAGTAAGGCTTGGATCTTTTTTTGAGATAACATTTAAAATTATTATACCAACAAATTCAATACTTGGCAATAAGTAAACTAATTATATAGGTGCATCATAGCACCTAGAAAGAAAATAATCAGGTGTATCTCTGGGCACATGCTTCAAACACAATTACATTTATTATTTAGGAGATTAGAGACAAAACAATATTTTATTTTTATTTAACGTTAACATTGAATTAACTTTTATTTGATAAGAAATGAGTTCAACTCAGAACTTGCCAGACTTTGGCAGGAATGACAGTAGGCCCAAGAGTTGTTCACCAGAGAAAAGATTATTTCCTGAGTTATCTCATGCCAACATTCTGATTGAAAAGCTAACAAAAAAGGACAGGGAAATACAAGAATTGCGAAAAGAAGTCGATCAATATAAGGAGAAAATCAAGGAATTCGAATTTCTGATCATAAAGGCCTCTGATGAAGTCAAGAAAAAGCAACAGGAAATAAATATGTTAAATACTCAACTTAACTCACAAAATACTGATCTTGGTAGTGCAAGACAATTACTTGACGCGAGGGCTGAAGTAGCCCAAGTGCATATTCAGTTACAAAAGGAAAAGGAGCTTAATGCTGAACTGACTGAGAAGATTAAGGAGTTTAAAATGCAACTTGAAAAAATGAGTCAAGAAGCAAAGAATAGCACTGAGCAATTGCAAAAAGGATACTCTACATTTGTTCAGAAGTACTCAAAATTAGAGAAAGAGAATCAAGAGATCTTAGAAACTGTGGAAAATCTCAAAGAACAAAATGCAATCAAGGATCAAACTATCACAAATGCTCATCAAATCATTAAAAAGCTTAAAGAAGATTATGATAGTATGAGAAGCGACCTCAAGGCAACAACCGAAGAAAACACTGAACTTCAAGCCAAGGTCAAAGAGTATAAAGGAAAATGTAAAACACTGAAGAAAAATAATCTATCCTATCAAGAACAAATTAGAGAATTAGAGAAGAAAGCTGAAAATGCATCAAGGTTAGAAAAGGAACTTGAAAAGGCTAAAGATGATCTCCAAAGCTTTATAAGATCAAGAGTTGATGATAAAATGAAACAAAACGAAGAATTAGCTCAAGCTATCAAGGAAAATGAAGAATTCAAGCAAACTATTGCAAAATTGAAGGAAGAGATCGATGAAGCTCAAAAAACACAGTTTCAGCTCAATGCCCAAATAGCAGAAGAGCAAATGAAGACCAGGACTATTTGTTCAGAATTATTGGATAGAGAAGAATTAATCAAGATGCTAAATGATCAAATACAAGAAATGCAAAGAAATCACAGGGCAGAGATAGAACAGCTTAAACTACAAGCATTCAGGGCTTATGGTATGGCATCTCACAATGACCTCCCTCCCATGCCCAGAATGAATCACAGTAATAATCCTAGTCCCTTCAAGAGAAGTCCATTAAAAGAAGTTTGTCCCAATTCTGATAATAAGAGTCATGTAGAAAGACAAAATAAGTGGACTGCTAGAAATAATGATCTTCCAACTAAGAGAAGCGATAGACCTAATTTCGTTAAATCTACTCCAATCAAATTCTGTAGTACCAAGGGAAATGCTGAAAACTTCAGCTGTAATGAAACTTTCGAGATTGATCAATTCCATCCAACCCTTCCAAATGATAATACTCCTTATGGAAGCCAGCCCCACTCCGAAAATGCTAACAACCAAGGTGAACAATCAAAGTCTGAGACTGTGAAAGAACAAAAGCCTTCCTTTACAGTTGAATTCTTAAAGGATCAGCTTCAGAAATCTATGGACAGAGAGCATTTCTATGCATTAGTGATGGAAGCTATTACTCTTGAAGCTGAAGCTAGAACCAAAGCATTGTTAGAAAGAATTCCTACTCTTCCTGTTGTTCCCCCTGAAGTCGAAGGACTTAGAATGAGATGCGAGGACCTTGAGCAAAGATATGCCGACATGGTAATAAAGCATAAGAAGGCATCTGATTTAGTATTTGATTTGCTTGCAAACAACAAAATTCTTTCAGACAAGGTTGATGAACTTCTGAATTCACTGAGGATTTCCAATGAAGCACTTGAGAGCTATTCTCAACTTTTGTTGCATGAAAATGCTTTCCAAGAAGATTTGAACAAGGATCTCATTGAGGACTCCAAGAAGTTATGCCTTTTAATCGAAAATACAGAGAATCTTTCAAACAGAGATAACAAGTTCAATTCAGAGCTCATCAGAAGACTAACAGTAGAGTGTGAAAAATACAAAAATGAAATCAAGCTGGCTGAAGAAATCATTGAAAATTTCAAATCTGGTCACGAAATTGATTTCTCTTCTTACAAGACCTTTGGAGAGAGTGGCCGTAAGACTATGTCATCAGGAAAGAAAACTAAAAGAACCATGGCAACAAAACTCAATTCAGCCCTCCACCTCATTAAAAGTCAATTAGCTGAAGCTGAAGAGGAGAAGCAATATTTATTTAGAAAATACAGTGAACTTGAAACAGAATTGAAAGAAATTAGAGCCAGGGAGATGGAAAGTACTAATGCACTTAGAGAAAAAGAGAAACTTCTCTTTGAAAAGGATGAGATGATTAGGAAGAGAGAAAATGTTCTGAGCGAAAGAGAACATTACATTACCAAGATGAATGAAAAATTCAATGAGCTAGTTAGTAAGGACTATCAAAGCTTGGCTATTCTTAATGAGAAGGAAGAAGTCATTAAGAGCTTGATGATCCAGAAACAAAATCTTATTGAAGAGTTAGAAAGATTGAATAACGCTTATCTTGAGCTGAAGAAACAATTAAAACAGAAAACTGAGGAAATGGAAAGAAGGGACAGGGATAGAGAGCTGAATGAAAGAAACAAGGGCAGAGAAATTAGTCAAAAGGAAGAACAAATTTGTGCACTTCAAGATGAACTTCATAATATGACAAGAGAATTAGCCGAAAAAGAAAAGGAAATTGAGCAAAAGACGAACCTTCTTATCGAAAAAGATAAAAAGATCAAAGAGCTCAGTCTACTCAATGAGGAACTGAACAAAGAAATCAGCGACATAAATTATAGATTGGCTCAAGGCATGAAGACTGAGTCCACACCAAGAAAGTCTATGGAAATGGCCACTTTGAAATATGGGCAATCAGTGACTGAAAGAAAGACTAGAATTGCAGTTTCTTCGGAATTTAGAGATGAAATTGAAAAGCTTAAAAATGAAAACAAAGAGCTATTGAACAAGCTCAGCCATCTAAATGAGCTTGTATCTACAAATAAAGCCCTTGAAGTCGATCTTTTGATTGGAAGATCTCCCCTTAAGACTGTTAGAGCCGGCGATGAAAACATGATGGGAACAAGAAGGTCACCTAGTCCTCTGAAAGGAACTATATCTGTCCAAAAGCAGTCTTCTCCGATTGCAATCAAGGAAAACGTTGCTGCTGATGCCCCTATGCAGTTATTCGATCTTGAATACCTTGCTAACTCAGTTGGAGTTAAAGAAGAATATACTACAGAGAAAGAAAATCTGAACAGAATCAAGGAAGGCATTAAAGACAAAGACACCCTTGCATTTATTGAAGGATATAAATTAAAGACCAAGAAAGTCTTCCAGAAGAGAGTCAAAGAGCTGGAAATGATTCTTAGATATTTAGACCTTAGAATTCGTGGCTTCAATTTCAAGAAATCTTCTTATATTCTTCCTTCAGGACAACAAGGATTCCTCAACTATGACGAAGTAAAGCAATATTCCAAATTATGCCGTGTTGTAGAAACTTTGCTTGAGAAGAGTACCAATCTCAAGGCATTTGTTGACTCTATGATTAAGAGGATTGAACTCAATTATATCAAGCAACATAACTTGACTGTTGCCCTCGTTAAATTTATCAAATCTCTCTTCATCACGAGCATCAATTCAGACAATTGCTCTTCATTGAACCAACATGAAATCCTAGCTGAGCTTGAAAATCTCTTTGGATTCAAAATCCCTGGCTACGTCTCCAAATTTGATCAAATCGAAACCTATGCTTCTGGAGATGCTAAAAATGACTTCTTTAGTGTCTTTGAAAAGATTGAGCCCAAGTTGAATTTCTTAAATGAATTCTTGGTCTCTTCTATTAAGGACAACTACGAGAGTATGATCAGTCAGAAAGACAACCATAAAATGGCAGCATATCGTGAGTTCCTAGCATCCAAGCTTGAGAAACTCAAGGACATGGAAGCCCTTTATAACAAATTGAGAACAATAATTGACCGCAACAATGCCCCAACCCTTCAATCCCTCCAAGAAAATCTTGCAGGATACGTCCAAACTTACCACAATATATTTACCGCTCTTTTCACAGAAATGAGGTCCATTATAAACCAAGGATTAGGCCCTTCTCTCACTTCAACCAACGATAGATCTGGATCGTTTGGACAAATTCAACAAAATGACACAAGTAGAAAATCAAATGTTTCAAATCCTTACTCTTTCTCCCCATTCAAGAATGGAATTACGTCATTTGCTAATTATAATAGCGGCAATCAATCAAGCAGAAGATATGAATCACCCTCTCCCACTGAAAGAGACATCATTAAGCGAGCTCCCGTAGGATTTAATACAAATGAAGTTGAGAATCTTAACAATATCATGAGTAACATCATAACACAAATCGATAATCTGGAGAAAAAATCCTCAAGGAAGTATAACTATAGTCCCAGCTTTGAAGAGGTATTTATTTGGTTTATATTCAATTAATCCTTTAGGGTATGAAGACTGCGAGAATGACAAAGAGGCAATATGAATAAATTTTTTCAATAAGGCTCAGTAGACCAGCCTTTGATTTTAACCAGATCTTATGTATATAGATCAGAATTGATCGCTTGTTAATTCTTTATTCACATTACTTACCTTAAATTAATTTTATTGTTTTTTTTTTTGTATAAAATGTTCAAGTTGTCGAGGCTTCAAAGAGCCTCTAACTTATACCAAACGGCTAAGAAATGTTTTTCGTCATCTCAGCCCATTCTTCTATATGACAAGTTCAAAGGATTTCAAAATACAGCCCTCAACTCTCTTAATATTCCTGGTGTAACTATCGCGAATACCAAAGAAAAGGCCCTAAAGGCGTTAGATGTTCTGTATAGCCTTTCTGACAGGTTAGTTTCAATGAACACTAGTTATTTACCTATTAGACCTCATGCCTGGGATACAGAAACCATAGATATTGAAGCAAAAGAGGAAGGTCCTGTCGGAAAAGGTAGAATTATTTGTGCAACAGCCTTTTGTGGCCCTGAAGTTGATTTTGGAAATGGTCCAAGTAAGTCTGGATATTAAAAAAGCTCATAGTGGCTAGGACTTTTTATTGATAACTTTGGAACAAATCATGACAATATTCTTCTTTTCAAAGAATACTTCGAAAATGATGAATATAAGAAAGTATGGCATAACTACGGATTCGATAGACATATACTTTATAACCATGGAATTGATGCTAAGTATGTGAGAAAATTCAACTATTATATATTTTTAGAGGATTTGGTGGAGATACTATGCATATGGCTCGACTCTATGACTCATCCATGGGGCCTAAGGGTTATAGTCTTGCTAATCTGACTGTCTCATTTGAAAAAAAGATTCTTGAAACCAAGAATAGAATTATCACTTATTTGGAGAAGGTGCTAGATAAAACGGACCCCCGTTATCATACATTACAAAACTATAAAAGGCTTTATTGGAATACAAACTACAAGAAAAGTATGTATAAACTCTTTGGAAGGAGAAAAATTCTCAAATCTGGAAAGGAAGGCAAAACCATTGAAATTCCTCCTATTGTGGACCTTCACACTAGAGAGGATACAGTAGAGGCCTGGGTGCAATATGCATGTTTGGATGCAGAAATCACTTTCTTCTTAAGAGAGACTCTAGTAGGATTGCTAAAGGAACTTGGTACAGATTTTGAGGGAATGAAAGACATGTATGATGTATATGAGAGATATTGGAGACCATTTGGGGAGATGCTTACAGATATGGAAAGGATTGGGATTAAAGTAGATAGAGAACACTTAAAGGTAGATTCATAATAGAATTATATTTATTTTTAGAAAATTGAACTTATTGCTCAGGAAGACCTGAAAACTTATGCAGCTCAATTTATGGAGATCGTAACAATGACCCAAAAGGACGCTGAAGAATTCAATTTATCTAGTGTTCAACAACTTCAGCAACTGTTCCATGCTCCTTTCAAAAGAAAAAAGGCTCCAAAGGCTGAAAAGGAAGAAGACGTAGAAATTAATGGACTTGAGACTTTCGGCAATGAGGGCTCTGAAAATGGTGAAAGTGAAGAGGTCTATGGAGATGAAGAACCTAAAAGAAAAGTCAACAGAACTGAAATTGATGATTTCCCTGAGGAAAAAGCTTTTAAAGTCCCAAATACAAAAGGAATCATTTTACCAGGGAAGAAGGCTCCCCTTAAAGAAAGAGATATGATAATCAAGGGATTTGGAATTCCCCCTGTTGAGTACACTGATTCAGGGTTGCCATCAGTAGATACTCCTGCTTTGAAAACTTTAGCTGGAGACGTCAAGAACAAGAAATATGGTGCAGCTTATGAACATTTCAAGTAGACTTTTGTTATAAATGTAATAATGTAGGAAACAAGGGAAGGAGGAGTTTGGTATTAAGGTTTGTGAGTCAATAGATGCACTTCTCCAGTACAGGGCTATAGAAACCCTTCTTCAAACTTTCATTATTCCATTACAAAGTCTTGCAGATGAGAATGATAGAATTCACAGTTCAATCAATATCTTTACAGAAACAGGAAGATTAGCTTCCAGAAGACCCAATCTTCAAAATCAGCCAGCTCTTGAAAAAGTAAAATAATCATGAAAGACTAGAATAACTTTAAGGATAAATATAAAATCAGGAAATCCTTTATACCTGAAAAAGGCAATAAGTTTATTGTGGCAGATTATGGTCAACTAGAGTTGAGACTTTTGGCTCATATTACTAATTGCAAGAGTATGTTGGAAGCTTTCAGTTCTGGAGGAGATTTCCATTCACGTACTGCAGTGGTATCCTAAGAGGTGAACTTTATTCAAATTAAAGGGAATGTATCCAAATATAAAGAAAGAAATTGAAGCTGGAGAAGTGTTGCTAGAATGGGACTCTTCTAAAGGTCCTGCTCCAAAACCTTTGGTTAAAGATAAATATGCTTCTGAAAGAAAGAAGGCTAAGGGAATGAACTTCTCTATTGCTTACGGTAAATCAGCCCATGGATTTGCTAAGGATTGGGGCTGTTCGATCGAGGAAGCTCAAGAGGCTTTGGATGCTTGGTATGCTGATCGTTTTGAAGTAATCCTTGCTATCTACAATCTTTAATCAAATAGGTCAAACAATGGCAGGACAGGGTTAAACAAATAGCTCTTGAAAAAGGCTGGACCCAGACTCTGATCGGTAGATATAGAAATTTGACAAAATTGCTAAAGAATCCTAAGAAAGGGATGGTGTCCCATGCACTAAGAGCGTCTATTAATACACCTATTCAGGTAAACAACATTGGGTTTTTCTTTCAAAATTAGGGAGGTGCGGCAGATCTAGTCATTGCAGCCATGGTTAAGATTCATACTAACGAGGATCTTAGAAGGATGGGTTGGAAGTGTTTATTACAAATCCATGATGAAGTTATACTGGTACTTGTGTGAATATAAAGATTGATTTGGTTAGGAGGGCCCTGCCGAGACAGCAGAAGAAGCTTTAAAAATAACGTTGAAATTGATGGAAAATCCTTTTAATGAGCCTTTAAGAGTTCCACTTGAGATCTCAGCAGCTATTGCAGATAATTGGTATGAAGCTAAATAATTTTACTGTCTTGTATTTCTATTCTAATCTGAGTTTTTCATTGTATTTTCCTCAAGGATATATACAAATTAAAATAAACATTTAAATCGCCTAGCTAGATGGCTCAAGGCGCAGAATATATCTCAAGCTTGATTGAATATACAGTATCTGCTGATAACATTAAGCCCGATCTTGAAGCATGCTTAGAAATTGCTGACAGAGCCAATGCCAGCAAGTTAGAGTAATAATTTTTTTGAAAATAGCTGAATTATCAGATGTATTGAAACAATAAAATGCATAACGAAACAACTTGGAAAGTCCAATTCCCAGGTCGTTATAAATACACTTTTGGTAGAGATATAGATTCTAATTGTAAAGTTTTTTAAAGCTGCTGGAGACTCTTTGCAAGAATGGAAACATGAGATTTCTCTATGAACTTAACAGCAAAAAGCTCATAGATGCCTTGATGAAGATACTAACCAAGGTGAGAGACACAATTTTCTAGATACTTACCCAAAATTAGAGAAGAGATAGAGCAAAATATGGCAAGAAGGCTCCAGAAACAAAGGACAAAAATAAAATTGAGGTAGTTCATCTATAGATACGAGGGTAAGAGAATAGGCTGAAGATAAAGTTCTTTATCTTATACAACTTTGGGCTGATACTTTCATGATGCACGAAGAGGAATTCAAGAATATTCATGAAGCTTACAGAACATTGAGAAAAGAAGGTAAAAAACCTCTCCTTAATCTTACTGTAAAAGGTGTCAAATTCCCTGACAGAGATCCTAATATGAAATATATGATAAATTTCCAGGGACAGATTTCTCCTGTTTTCCTGGCTATGGAAAACAACTTTATTGCACCTTCAAATAATCAAGGAGGAGCTCCTATGGATCCTAGAAAGAAAGATAACAAACCTGTTGTCCACCAACCGGAATATAAGCATGAATATGAACCCAACCAAGTCCAGAACACTCTTTATAATGAAGATGAAGATGATGAGCAAGAGTTCGAAGGTGTTGAAATCTCTCAGGATGAAGTAATATAAGAAAATTTTTGTTGAATCAAAGGTGAAAATTCTTGAAGAATCACTAGAGATCTTGAAAGAAATTGAAATGAATGCAACCAAGCCAGGAGACATGAAGAGTATATTTTCGAAAATGTCAAAATAATTTATTAGCTGAGGTTGCTAGAGAAATTTTGAGTGATATGGTCCAAGTCAAGAAGAGAATAACCCGTCTTCTCCAAACTGAGAGGTTCACCCAATATCAAATAAAGGTACAACTTATTATCGGAAATATGATTTCTAAAGGAGCTCACAAGACTCAAAGAGAAAATTAATGACTATCTAATGAGTTATAGAAACCGTTATAACCTTATTAAGTACATTACTGATAGATCAAATTCTCATCGTCTAGAGAAAATTTCAGGTTGGGCATTATAACAGAACCTCTATCTAAGCAACTTAAGAAACAGGAATCTGAAGAAGAAAATGAAGGACAAAGAGGAAGCAGCCCTCTTACAACAGAACAAGGATCCCCAACTAGTAGCAACGGGGATAGACATCAAGAAGAACATAAAAAGGAAGACCCTAAAAAGAAACCTATTAAGAAGGCTGAAATTAAGGGAAAGCTTATTGCTCCCCCTAGTGGATGGAAAAATCCTGTTGTTCAGAACAATCCAGATTATATCAATTTGTTAGATGATCCTGTTGATACCAATACCAACAATACAAATAATGCTAATAATACCAATGCTAATCCCAATAATAACCTGATCACAAAGGAGACTAATTTGATGGATGATCTTCTTAGTCTCCAGTTCAATACAACTGCACCTACTAATAACACCCAAAATGTGCCCAATCAGTTCCAAGGAATGGGAGCAAATATCATAAATCCAGTCATTATGAACCAACAAACTCAAGGAATCATTAGTCCTCCCCAAAATCAGCAAACTCAACAGTAATATCATATTCATTCTAATCTAATTGGTAGAACTAGTACTACGAAGAACGTGGATGACGATGATGATTTCTTTGGCAGCTTAGCGAACAGAACATAAATGTTACTCTTATGGATTCATCTCTTCCTTACTTATTTTTAACAATTCATTAGTCATGTATATTTTTAAGCCGTGCGATAACCTTTTTTAACTGTTAATATACCATTCAAAAATCCATATGCAAAAATCATATAAAATAGAAGAATTGTAGGTGAGTAAATAGTATGAATCCTTTTGAAGGATTTGCAAATTTTAAAATACACTTAAACAGTTAAATATACAATATACAATAAATCCAAGAAAGAAAGGCCAAATAACTTTCCTTAGAATACATTAAAATTGATCGCTTAGCTTAAATTATTGAGCAATTTGAGGTGTGGCAGGTTGTTTAGAATTTTCAATGATATAATCACAAATTGTCTTGAAGTATTTTATTTCAAACTCTGTGAGTACTTCTTCCTTTTGAATATCATCAATCACAGTGATCAAATTGAAATGCTTATAAATTTCCAGATAAATTTCAATTTTGGGATAATTCATATCAGCCAGAGTCAAAAGCAAAGTTTTCAGATGAACTTCATTTAGCATCTTAATATTGTCCATGACCTTCTTTAGATATTTTTCAAAGATAGAGGAGTCCTTATATCTGGATTTATTGAGGTAATTTATAATGAGTACAGAATCGATGTGGTTAAATTCCTTGACTACTTTATCATCACCAATTACTTTGAAGATATTCTCGAACAGTTGTTCCATAAACAGCATTCTCATTTTTGTGTATACACTCAATGTTCTAAGTATCACAAAAGGTCTTAATTCCTTATAGCTTTCATTGAATTTGATTCTCAATCTGTATAACAGCTCAAATGGATTCACTTTCTTGGCAGACAAGACGGTCAAAATGATATTCAGAGTATCCTCATATCCCAGCATATCAAAATTAACATCCGCATAATAAAGCATGAAATCCAAAATTTTGTCATTATACGTCTTAGCAGATCTCATCAAAGTGAGCAAGTTTAATTTATTTTGTATGCTCAGTTTATCAAGCTTGTCTTCAAGCATAACAAGAAGCTTTGTAACTTGGTCTTGATGTCTTTGCTGTATATCCAAACTATAGTAATAGCGGTATAAATTGGGAAGGATATATATCAAATCCTAAAAAAATCAAGAAAATCAGATCTTAAATTACGCTTGTTTTGAATTTAGGAGACTTCAGCAATTCTTCAACACAATCCGTATAAAATTCTTCAAAAGCGACAGCCATAACTTTATTTATTGAAAGTGAAAAGATAGATATATAGTATCGAACATCGTCAGCTCCTTTGAGAGAGGCTTTATATCCCTCTAGAAATGTTTTAATGGGAGGAATATATGGGGAACGAGAATCAATGTTTTGGAGGGATATTAACTTGACAATTTTTTCGTAAAGAATTTGCTTCTCAGAGATCATTAATAGTTTGTTTTGAGGCTTTTCGATGAAGTTCACGATATCTTTTAGATTTTGAAGTTCTGCTATTTCTCTCACTTTATTGGTTGCAGGCTCTGGCTTGATAAATACACTGCTCTTAGTCTCATTTTTCTCAGACTTTTCAGCCTTTTCAGATTTTTCAGATTTCTCAGCTTTACTCTTTTTCTTCTTTGACCTCATAAAAACTCCAGGTTTGCTTGCTGGCTCAGGGTTCTCTTCGAGGATAGTTTTTTCGATGGTCGGTCTTTCCCAGATTTTTTCAATATTTTCTTCTAGTTTGCTCTCTTCAATGGTTTCTGAGATAGATTCTGAGTGGTCTACTAAACTTTCTTCCATCTCACTGAGATGTTTATTCGATTTTCTCTTTTTGCGTTTTTTCTTGGTCTCATCTTGAGAAATTGCAGGATCTTCGGGAGTGGTCGAGAAACGATATAGTAGAGACTGAACTGGGGAATATAGGGAATGCTTTAGAAAGGCAAAATTAGGTTTGGTGAAGAGGATTTTGGTTGTTCTTAAAAGCATACAAAAATTTGGACACAAATAAAAATTATTCTCAAGATTAGAACTAATATACGTAATTCTCTTATCCGTCGTCATTCTTGACTTCTTCAACATGCTCGTATTTGCTTAGTCTAACCCTTTACCTCAGATTGGGGCTTTCTTACCTCTTTCTTAGTTCTTTGATTTGTTCATTTCTTTGTTGCATCATCTTCTTAAGTGTTGTAACCTGAGTACTTTCGCTAAGTTTTTTATTCATATCAGCTTTTAGCTCTTTAACAGTCTCTTCAGCTTGGTGTAATGCTTTCTGATAATACAATTATTCTCTATTTCTGTAAAATACCTTAAGTTCCTCAATTTCCTCTTGATATTGCATTTCGGATTTGAGAGCAAATTCTTTAGATCCTCCTTTTTCTTTATTCATCTTAATAAGCTGCAAAATATTAACTATAATGAGATAAATTTCGATACATCAGCTTGCATTTGCTGGTTTTTAGCTCTGAGAGCCTCGACTTCTTTTGTCAACTCAGTAACTTTCAGCTGCAACTCTTTATCTCCTCCCTATGTATTTCACATTACTATATTTTCAGAATTTACAATAGAGGCCAACTTGACTCCTGTTGCTTTCTTTGTCAAATCAGTGGATTTCTTTTCAATTGCCTTCAAACTTTCTCCAGCTTGGCTTAAAGTTATAGCTCTTTCAGAGTGAAGATTACGCATTTTCCAAGTAATTGACATCAATATGGATTTCATGTCCATTATTTTCTGCTTCAGCTAAAGCAACTTCGACATAGGCACCCGCTGCTTTAATAAGATTGTTTATTTCTTCGGTGAAAGTTTTCTTCAATTCGGAGTAGAATTTCTCGACCAATCCATCAACCTAATGGGATTTTTTGAGAGAAATAAGTAAGTTACGTCTTCTTTATTGTAAATTTGTTCAATTACATTGTCAGTTTTAAATTCGTCAAATGTCATTTCGGCTTCTTTGAAACAATTCTCCCTTTTGGTTCGCAGGTAAGTCAAGAATTTGTTGAGTTCGGCTTGATGTTCTTGCTTGAGCGACATATTAGTGCAAAAACTATTTATGACTTTATTAATTATTTTATCGAAGTCGATCGGGAAATGTCTTAATTAGATTCCTTCTCACAAAACATCATGCATGAGACTTATCACTTTAGGCACCCTCTCATGTGCCCACTCAAATCGTACCATAATCTATCTAGTTTAACAGCTCAAATTTGGATATATGCAAAATAAAAATATGTTATTAATAATGATTAGATAGTTCAAGAAGAAATGCATAAAGAATAGTACAAATAATATAATAGCTTACACAATGTGAGGCATTCCTTACAAGATGCTGTTGACCATCTCCTCAATGCACTGTCTATAAATCAAACTATCTTGTATGCTAAATACAGGGTTAATTTTGCTTCTTTTATTTTGTTGTTTTGACTTCATTTCTCCAGTAACCAAGTTAGTATCTATAAATATCTTTAGGGCCGAACCGTCTGATAAGGTTGTAGACCCATCAACAAGATATTTTTCCTTACACTCTACCGTTTTAGGACGACATGAGATTAGTGAATTTTTTCTCTTCTCATCTCGAGTTACTAGTAAGACGACCCTGTAATTTATCACATCATAATTCGATAAGAAGGTAAGGTCTTTCTTTAATTGTTGCATTATCTCATTTTTTATTTTTGAGTCTACGCTTAATAGCTTTTTGTTATGCTTCTCACTAACAGGAGCCTTGATCCTTCTCGTTAAGGCGCCTCTTAGATATTTTTCTTGACGGAAATTTTTGCCATCAATAAGATATCTCTGAACAATGCAAGATGGAATTCCTGTGTTCATTCCTTCACGATCTTGATCTTTGTAGAATTTTTCATAGTTATTAAGGATAGCCATAACATTATGGGTGTTCTTTCCCAAGTTGAATGTATAGCATCCTAATATCTTCACAATAAAGGAAGATCGGTTTGCAGCCATATATTCGTGGTATGCTGGGAGGAAGGAATCCAGGAAATAGAGCTTGGATTCTTTTTCAATGATTTGCAAAAGGACTTTTTTGTTTGGTGTAACATGAAAATATCTTTTTTCTAGATGAGAAAAGGGTCTCTTGTGAATATTAGCAAAGAATTTCACATTTTCATTGAAGTCAAAAGTTTTCTCCAGATCTTTTTTAGTTAGATCCCAGATTACGAATAAGTGGTTAAACACTTCTTCGGCGTGCTGCATATAATTGATCTTATGGAGAGTAATTGCTTTCTTGATCTGGTCTAGAAGAGAGTTTCTTTCTTCTTCAGAAAAGACTTCATTAGGATCAATATCCTCACTTCTACAGTTTTTATATTGGCAATGGGGCCAAGGAAGTGTCGGATAATTTTCAAGATTTTCTGAGAAATTATTTCTCCTGATGCTCTGAATAATACTAAGGACGATATCTAGATGGTCAGCGGGAGTTATAGGCTTTTTCAACGGCATTTTTTTCTTTGCAAATGGATCCCAGGCTGTAGCTGTTTTCTGGAATATTAATGCCTCATCTACAGAGCTTGTCCTAGTTATCTCAGGCAGTTCTCCAATTTCTGTAGACTTGTCTGCGATTGAGAGTAATGAAATTTCTCCATCGGAGGCTGGGTGTTCTTTGCTAATTAACATTCTTAGAATTCCTCCGCTACCTCTTCTTGCAAATATTGACGAGAGCTCTCTCTTGATTATAGGTCTTGTTACCTTGATAATAGCTCCACAAAAGGCTGACATACAAACAAGATTCAGGGAAACAACCTTAGCTATGTTGGCCCAAAAGTTTGAATTGTCGCCTATGGAAGCACAATTTGAGGAGAAATGATATCCATAATATGATACTGCTGCATATGGAGCCCAAGTGATAATAAACGTGACCAGATAGAGGATATTTGTATTTACGAAATCATGTCTCACCTCCCTTTCATAATCATCCTCAAATAAACCAGCCTCATTGTCCAGCTTTTTATTGTAGCTTCTTGAATAGCAGATAGCATATAGTGAGAAAGGGACCAGTATAGCAAGGACCAGAAGATATATGAACTGCATTCGGGACTTCATTCCAATCCCAAAAACCCCTATATCTTGGAGATTGATTTGTTTAGTAACTACAGCAAGGAAGGTCAAGAGAAAGGACAATGTTTGGGTTATTATTATATAACTTTGGTGCCTTTTCTTGAAACTATGGCTGTTGTACTGGTTGGTAGTGTAATAGAGATTATGGCTCATGAAAAAATGATAGAAAAAGTAGCAAAGAGAGACAAATGCTTCTAGGGCGCCCAATATAGTAGCCCAAACAGGACTAATGATAAATGAAAGGCGAAAACTAGAGTTGTTTCCTGTACTTCCTGCTTGGTCAGCTGTTTTGTAAAAGAGGCTGGTGCCGAAAATGATTGTTATAATGAGCTGAATAATTGTGACATGTAAAATTAGCTTGCCTGAGTAGAGCTTCATGCGAATGAACTTGGAGTGTGTTCTAATAACAAAAAATCCTCCCAGTAATGATAAGCAACATAAGATCAGAGGGATATAGAATGTGAATACGATATAAGCTGAAGATGCATAATTGGAAATTATCATTCCCTTAGACTGAGTTTATTAAATAAAATTAAGGAGGAATACA
>Ga0065720_1018929_pt1 | contig 54647 bp, 37 predicted proteins | sample Thericmetagenome_FD_59107 | JGI IMG/M metagenome (GOLD analysis project Ga0065720, IMG submission 59107) | Thermophilic microbial communities from the Joint Bioenergy Institute, California, USA of rice/straw/compost enrichment - eDNA_2 v2... | ecosystem: Engineered > Solid waste > Grass >... | reverse complement strand
CGCTCAGCTCTGTGGCTTTACCGGCACCAAGCCATGTTGCCACGGAGGAGCTTCAAGACGTGAGCCCGCAAAGCGGCGCCAGCGGGCCTACCCTGGCAGACGGCGATGGGCAAGTAGTTGATAGCCCCGCGGCCATGGATATCGACCAGCGCCACGACCAAAACGCATATCCGCCACAACCAGAAGCCCAGATGGAGGATGGCAACAAAACCGCACATACACTCCAGTATCCCGGAACTATGCCGGTACCCTCCCCGGCTCAGAGAGGAATGACTATGCCCGTGGGACTCCATCATCCTCAGACATCTTCTCCCAGCACGATGGTCCCCCGTTCACCGTCGTCAGCCACCAAGAAACATAAATGTCCCTATTGCGACACGGAATTTACACGGCATCACAACCTCAAAAGCCACCTCCTTACACATAGCCAAGAGAAACCCTATGTCTGTCAATCCTGTCAAATGCGTTTTCGTCGTCTTCATGACCTGAAACGTCACAGCAAGTTGCATACGGGCGAGAAACCCCATGTCTGCCCGAATTGCGACCGGAAGTTCGCCCGTGGAGACGCATTAGCTCGACACAGCAAAGGAGCAGGCGGATGCGCAGGCAGACGACAGACATTGAGTCTCTTTGGGGCCCTCAAAGAGAGCTTTGATGGTTCAAATGCCGCGGCTACCGCACCGGCAGCCCCGCCAGCGGCGGCTGCTGGTCCGACAGAGGATCCCGCAATCTCTGGCGAAATGTACGATGGAAATGCTGCAGCAGATGGAACAGAAGACGAGCGGCGACGACTCAGCATGAAGGCGCAACATGTTGGTGGGCCGTCTGCGACAGAAGGGTACGGCGGCGCCCACGCAAATTCGTATACCACAGGCAACCAACGACCAGCCATTGCTGGAGGGCTCTATCCCCCAAATACCGACCGCGGGTCCGCAAATTCGAATGCTGCGCCGAGCGTTCCCAACAACCACACGCCGCATACAGGTGTTGCCTCCGTGCCTGTAAGCGTAAGCAGCACATCCCTTTACCCTCAGCCCGGCATGACCGAGAGTCCAAAGTCTCTTAGCCCCGCTGGTGTTCAGGTTAACGCCGCCACTGGACCACAGCGGGCAGCCGCTGAACAGCTTGCTCATGGGCTGAACAATATCACTTCGCACGGTAAGGTTCCTTTTCTTTTCTTTTCTTTTTTTTTTTTTTTAGTAAAGCAAGACAGGCATTTCCCCTCAAGCTCCGGTCCGCTTACTGATTGACTACAGCAACAGGCAACTCAGTTGTGGCCGACCAAGCTGCTGTTGGCGCAAGTCGCGGACGGGGTCGATCGACAAGCGGCACCGCGGCGCCATCGGGAGCAAGTGCAGAAGGCGAAGCTAACTATGCATCACCGGATCTCAACCTCTGGGCGTATTTTCAGCACCTCGAGAACAAGGTCAAGAACCTCACAAGCCAGTTGGAAGCGGAAATCAGGAACAAGACACAGCTTCTGGAAAAGCTCGATGCGCACGAGCAACAGATCGCGAACTTGTCATCCGAGGTTGCGAGACTTCGGCAGCAGGTTTTAGCTCCACAAAATGAAAGCGACGCGACTGGCGAAGCAGCTGCAGCACCGGCACCCCAACAGTAGGATGGTTGGGGGTACGGTCATGCTATTGCAGAAGCGGGAGCTGGGTCAGAGACGTCCTACCTTGGCAACAGGCAGGAGCTGGACTGATGCGATGGGAACAAGGACGTTTATGGAGACGATGTGTCATGGCACATTGCGATTGCGGCGGTTATTTTGACGATGCTATTTACACATCTCTGCCTATTCTGGAAGTTGCTAGGTTTCTAGAGTCTGAAGGGACGGCATGAATGGTTCAGGCGCAAGACGGTAGGACGGTGGCGGTCAAAATGAGAGGTGAAATGGGACACTCAGTACAGTCGTCAACTTCGTGATGTTTTTTTTCTCTGGGGGACAGTGGGAAGACTGGTAGAGTTGGTGATGGGTAGCGGGTAGTGGGCAGGGTGGCTAGTCATGCATGCAACTCAACGCAGCTCAGCTTAATCTGCCGCCACGGGCTGCGGATTCCTTAGTTAGCGACGGGATTTGCGGTTTTCATCATCGGGGCTCGGTCGAGCCTCTCTCCTCACCCTCATGACGCGGAGGACTCATCAATTGACATGAATGACCATGCGTTTCTGCTTGCGTGACACATCCAGTCCTGTCTAACTCCTCTGATACGGCGATATTAATGTCAGTGTCATTAATAGCCCGCGAGCGCCTGGCCGTGCTGGCCATCCCTTCTTCTAAGACTGATATTGGGCCCTGCTCTGTACGCGTTCGCTACTTAGGTACAGATTACACTCATATACGTAGATGTGTACTGGCGGTCGTGGGGATGCCGACAATCAGCGCAACATTTCCCATCCGCGAGCCACGCGCCACATGCCGCCGGGCTTGGCGCAACAATGGTGGCGTCTTGAGCCGATCCTGGCAACAGGCGAATAGCGGTCCCACCACCTTAACATCACCTGGCCTCGCCCATGCAACATAGCAATCCGGGTTGTACGGGATTGCCAATTCGTTTTTGCATGCTGTGGAAGTTGCACCCCGGTTCGATTTATACGCTACGAACACGCAGGCTGAGTGTCCTTGCGGAGGGGACGCGACCCGGACATTCGGCACCGAGCAACTGCCTGGCCTGCCCAGAGGCCAGACACCCAGGCCCCAGTTTTGGGCCGAGCCGATCCACTCAGTCTCGGCTTTTGAAAGCCGCAAGCAGCGGGACCTGACGTTCTCGCCAAGCTCCAACGGTCACTCCAGTATACGATCCGTTCTTCCTGCGCTGCGCGCCTCGACAGTGCCTGCAGACGACCTGGGTCTGGATGAATGCCTAAGGTACCTTACTGTAACTTGGGCGCCTCCTTCCATGAAGTGAACTGCGAGCCACATTTGCATGTTTCTCTGCTTCGTGGCCTCCTACATGTCTTGTTACATGCTTAGGCAACTTACTTCTGGTTCGGACCTGAGGGGCCTTCGAAAATCCTATCTTCCATTGCTTTAAGGCCAAGTTTGTCCCTCGCTTCCAGGCCCAGCCCTCGTTATTTATGGACTACCTAGGTAACTTACTACAACTACCAATCACTGTGTCCAAGCACTCCCTGCGACAGAAGGGGCCTCCATCATTCCGGCCATCCATCCATCGTCAATAAGTCGTTTCTTTTGCCTCTCTACAGCACAATTCCCTGCGCTTGCCAACCTCGGGGCAATCCAAGCTTTCCTGGGTTTGCCCAGGCTCCGAGTCGAGGTAACCGTGTTTTGTTTCGAGAGTGAAATACCAATCGGAGTTTCCTCATTTACATGTGTCCATTTTCCAGTAGGTGCTCAGTTTCCTACGCTCTGTAATACTTTCCGAGTCCATGTCCTCGTCACGCTTGGAGCTCACAGGCTCATAATCTGACCGATGACCGTCCGGAGGATCTAAACTTACTCTTTTCTCAAGGTTGCTTGGGCCAGGCCACGCTCCGAAGGCGGCACTTGCACTCGGCGGCCAGTGTTGGGGCGACTACCTGATCGCTGGTTCCTTCCCCCGGAGCCCGGAAATACGAATATATATATATATATATAGAAAGAAGAAGAACGAGACCACTTCCTCTTCCATCCGGGTCCCAGCTCAAACTCGGAATCATTTTCTAACCGGTACCTACCAAGCTCTTCCCGGACCTGAACTTTCTTTGCGGCTTCTTCTTTTTTTCCGCTCTTTCACTCACTCGAGATCCGGAGACTTGACTCTGTAACCGAAAATGCCAGCGCCGCCTTACTTCGAAGCAACCACCCGCTCTGCTTCGAGTAGTGCCCAGCCGTCGGCGAGCCGCAAGAGAAATGCCCGCCGGAGGGCTCAGGCCAAGAAGGCAAACGCCCTTGGGATGTCCTCCCACCAATATCCCAAGCAGCAGCAGCCCGAGCCTATGGATGCCGAACCGACCGTCAACGCCCAAGACGGGACCGAAGTCGAGGAGAAAAGCAATGTTGCTGTCACAGCAGAGCAACTTGTATTTTGCAGTGCCCCTTTTGTCTGCCGTGCTTGACTGACGTGCTGTGGCCAATAGGCATTACTCGACGAAACAGACGCCCACAGTACCCCGCCCCCTCCCTACACAGCCGTCGAGCCCGTTTGGGAGCGTGCTGGTTCGCCCGAGTCCACCGGCGTTGGCATTGAGCGCCCTGCTGCCGATCCCATTCCATTAGCAAGCCCAGACAGCGCTCTAGCCGTGAAAACCGAGCAGCCCTCTTCGAGCACGCCTGTCCAGCCGGCCGGCAGGACCAAGGACGAGTCTGGCTTTGTGGTCACGTTCGTCTCAACCACAACGTACCCTCCGCTGGCCATCGAAGCAGAAGTGGACGGTACGGGAGAGGGCGTGGACTCCCGACACAGAAGCTGGGTCCGCCTTGTGGACTGGAAAGTACCCTATCGGCGTCTGTTGCAGACTTTGGCCGTTGTGTGCCACATGTCGAGTCTGGCTGTTGCCTTTGCCTGCACTTTCTTCTTCTGCGGTGTTCCCATCTTCTGGCCGGTCGTAATTCCTTACCTGCTTCACTTGGCCATGTCTAGCCGGAGCACCGATGGCACGCTGCGAGGGCGCTCGGAGTGGTTCCGTCGCTGCGCCATGTGGCGGCATTTCGCCGATTACTTCCCTGTCCGGCTCTACAAGACACACGATCTTCTACCGACTCGGAAGTACATCCTCGGCTACCACCCACACGGTATCATCTCTCACGGTGCTGTGGCCGCCCTCGCCACGGAAGGTGCCGGTTGGTCTGAGAAGTTCCCCGGCATCACCAACTCCCTGTGTACCCTGGATGTTAATTTCCGGATACCGCTGCTCAGGGACTACGCCCTGGCCATGGGCTTGCAGTCGGTATCTAGTGAGTCTATTCACAACATTTTGACGAAGGGTGGGCTCAATGGCGAGGGCATGGGTCGGTCTGTGACTATCGTTTTGGGCGGTGCCAGAGAATCCTTGGAGGCCAAGCCTGGGCGCATGAAGCTTTACCTATCTCAGAGGAAAGGCTTCATCAGGCAGGCCATCCGCACCGGTGCTGACCTCGTCCCTGTCATTGGCTTCGGGGAGAACGACCTGTACAATCAGGCTGAGCAGGAGCGGCATCCGTGGATGCACTTCTTTCAAAATGCTATGTTGAAGATGGTGCGCTTTACGCTCCCGGCTTTGCGTGGACGCGGCATCTTCAACGACGATTTTGGCACCCTCCCTTACCGCCATCCCGTGCATGTGGTAGTTGGCAAGCCTATTCCGGTCGTCCAGAAGAAGGAAGATGCCATCCGAGACGACTATGTCGACCAGCTACACATGGAATATGTCGCAGAAGTCGTCAGGTTGTGGGACGCTTACAAAGACGTGTTTGCCAAGGATCGTATTGCGGAAATGCGGATTGTATAATCTGCGATGTGACAGGGCTAGAGACGTTGCCCGCTGGATGGTCTAGGAGAGGCGGGAAAGGAGGTGAATACATCGTGCTTTGGTTTTCTCGTTTTTACCTATTTTTTTTGTTAAAAAAATTCCCAACCATGACAGCTTCTGTTGCTTGTAATTGGTGACACTTGCAAATGGGCTCTTCATTTTTACAAGTTCTCGTTTTTCTCAGTTGCCACCTATCAGGCGCCAACATCTGCAGCAGCCCCCGTGACAACTTCCCTCTCAGGGGTATTCCCCCGCCTCGATAACCGATAGCCAAGCGTACATCCCATCCCCGCTCGCCTACCAACTTCTGTGGTGTAAGCAGCCAACCCTCGGGTCCTGTCCTTGAAGAAGTCGTTAACCAACAAATAATAGTCTTTTTGTCTCACGCAGCCTTCGCTCACAGCAGCGTCAGCTAGCAGCTTTGAGCAAGACAACAGCCAACCTATCTGCCTCATGCGCGGCCACCGCATCTTTGCAGTTACAACCCAAATTGTGCGTTGATGCTGCTGCTGCCAGTCCGGGCCGTTTTGATTTCCTCGGCATCCTTGTAGCAACAGGTTTTGTTTTTGCTCCTTCATAGACGAAATCCCAAATTATCACTGCTGTCCGTGTGATCTCGTGGACTTTCCAGTTCACATCGTCAATACCTGGATGCGCTGTGCTTCGACGTCATTTCAAGCCAGCGGCGAGTGTCAGGCTCACTCCTCGACGGGTACCAAATCTGGATGGAGAACTTGAGACAGCATGAACCAGTTCGTTGGTCAACAACAGGTGGAAGCTGAAGGCGAAGCGTTCCATACGGGATCTCCATTTGGATGCTCTGTTGTGTGGAACAGAACAAACGGAAGCTGTAAGCAGGAGGGAAATGAAGAACAGCGTGTAATTGGCAATGAGGAAGAACACAGGCGATCCGATCTCCAGTATGGTCCCGAGGATTCTATGAAGGAAAAGACGAAAGGCGAGATGGAAGATGATGACTTGAAAACTCCTAAGAGACGGGGGGAGGAGGTATCTTGGATACAAAAGGTCTGCTGGCATCAGCAGAAGATATGGCCATTTCAACGGACGACAAGTGCTTCGGCAGATGGAGCACGAGCCGTGTTGATCATGTTTCTGGTCCTGATTGTGGCGCTAGCGATCCAGTTTGGTGTCTGGGTGTTGGTTTTTGCACCATTCACGGCATCATCGGGATGGAAGAAGGTGAGTCGAAACAGAGCAACGTCAACTCGATTCCGTTTCTATGGTAACGTCTGTTCTCAAGTGTCTGAGTTACTCCGACAGTCATCACTATACCTCCCGTCAGTTTGCCTTGCGGATGGACCTCGGTCCTCGCATTTCTCCCAGACACTTTCATCATTCTTGAAATCGCACTCAACATTGTAACTTCCCTTTTTTTTTCAGCTGCTCATTGAAGGGCTACAAGACGGGCAGGCAAAAGACAGAACATAGAAAAACGGACTTTCCATGTACCGGTGAAGTGGCTTGCTCGATGCTTGAGGCCGTGGCAACTTCTGTGCGTCTATCACTATACTGCCGCGCACAGCAACGGAGGTGCCATCAACTTGGCCTTCTGAAGTCGAAGTCCAAGCATCTTGAGCTCCCCACCCCTCCCTCCTCGTCTTCACCTTTCCTTATTCTGGTTGGTCCCTCAATGTTGATTTCACGAAGGCTAATCGAAACATGTCTCCTCCTCATTCAGCCCGCCGTTGTTGGGTCTGCTATCATTGATCTCAACTACACCACCTATGAGGGCTTGCGCTTGTCGAACGGGGTCAATGCGTTTTTGGGCATGCGGTATGCCGCTCCGCCGCTGGGGAACTTGCGCTGGCGGGCGCCGGTCGAGCCTGAGAGAGTTACTGGGAGGGTTGTGCCGGCATCAAAGGTATGTCGAGAGAAACTCGCGCTCAAGAGGAGTAGTTGATGCTGAGCGATTCCCTGTGATAGTTCCCTCCGATATGTCTTGGTATCGGCGCAGGTTATCCCCATCCAGGACAGGATGAAGACTGCCTATTTGTGAATGTGTGGATGCCAGCGAATGCTACGAGGTCATCGAAGTTACCGGTCTGGGTGTTTATTCAAGGAGGCGGTATGTGGTCTTGTGGTGGCTCTTTCTATTTGATGAATAAGCGCTCTTGCTAATAAGCTTCGGCAGGATATGTCACAAACTCCAACGCCAACTGGGATGGTGCTGAAGTGGTGGAAAAATCGAAACACAGCATCGTCATGGTCAACTTCAATTATCGCGTTGGCCTTTGGGGTTTCCTGGCTAGTGAGCGTGTGAGGGCTGATGGCGACTTGAACGTCGGGTTGTTGGACCAACGGATGTTATTGAAATGGGTGAGGACGTATATCAATGAGGTAAGAGTGCCCTCCATTAGATGCTAGATTTAAGTTATTTACTGAACTCTTATCTCAGTTTGGTGGTGATCCTAACCATGTTGTTATCCACGGCGCTTCAGCTGGAGCTGGCTCTGTCGCGATGCATCTTGTGGCATATGGCGGTCGAGATGATGCCCTCTTCATCGGCGGCATGGCAGAATCTCTCTTCTTCCCATCACAGCCCTTTGTTTCAGAACTCGAGTATCAATTCGATCGATTGGTCAGTCAAACTGGCTGCGCCCACGAGCCCCCAGATCATCAAATGGCATGTCTCCGTGGCAAAGACGTGGCGATCTTACAAGCTGCGAATGTTGCCCAGCCGTTTCCTGGACGTTCGCAACCGCCGATGCCACTGTTTTACTGGACGCCTTGTGTAGATGGAGACTTCCTTCAGGACCTTCCTTATCGGATGTTTGCAAAGGGTCAGTTCATCCGCGTGCCCATGGTGTTTGGCACCTCTACAGATGGTATGCTAAAGCTATCCCCTTTCGCACGATGTGCCCACTCCCCAACACAGATGGTTAACACAGAAAATTGCAGAGGGCACTGTCTTCGCCATTAATGCAGCCACGAAAGACGATGTAGCCATGTTCCTGGCGAACAATTACCCACGCCTGACACCCAACGACACCGACACCATTCTTGCCCTCTATCCCAAGCGTCCCCCTGTACCACGCCACAATGACTGGTTTCCTACCGCGAGTCAGGCTTATGGAGAAGCCACTTTTATTTGTCCCCAGACAAACGTACTCAACTATTTGCTTTCGTCCTCTTATAACAATACAGACGAAGCAGGACTCAAGTTTTTCGCATACCGCTACAACGTCCGTGACGATGAAAACATGGCATTAGGCCTAGGGGTGCCACATATCTTCGATGCCCCGGCCATTTTTGGACCGGATAACGTGGACGGGGGTCGAGTACGTGTGAGCTACCGCACATACAACGCGGGCGTGGTGCCGTTGATGATGTCGTATTACATCAGCTTTGTGCGGGCATTGGATGTGAATGTGTATCGGATGAAGGGAAGCGCCAGTTGGGAGACGTGGGACTCGACTAAGAGCACGACAGAGGGAGCAAGATGGGGGAGAAGGCTGGTATTTGAGAGTCCTGGGAAGGCAAGGATGGAAGAGGTGCCTCCAGACGAAAGGAAAAGGTGCGAATATTGGTTGGGACTAGGTGAAAAAATGAGGCAGAAGAAGTAAGGTGAAGATACCATCATCAGCCTGGAATACAGATGCCGTTTTAGAGCCAGTTGATTCGACAACAAATCAAATCGCTTGTCAAACTCGGCCAAACAAGTCATGAGCCAGACAACCATGCATTAAGCGAAATTTAGACAGATGCCAACCTGGGTTCTCCCTCTCATGTCTCCTTAATATACACACTCTGAAATACCGACAGCGCAACCAGTCTCTCTCCTGCGCCATCCCATAACGATCGACATGGCACCAATGGGCCAAAAACGGAGGATTCATTGGCAGCTCCCGACTTAAGCGCCCTTACATCCGCGTATCTCATCATCAAGGTTAAGTCCTTGTCGCTTACAATTCCCAGCGACGAGAGCGAAGATTTTGCTATCTGAGCATGGCTTTTTGGATTAAAAACCGTGAAAGCAGTGGTGTCTACCAACCTCTCGGCCACGATAGTCTGCACGACAACGACCTCTGAAGGAGCTGATGACCCTGACGTCTCGATATTGCTTGAAATAATAACGTGCGAGACAAAAAACTGGCGTTCTTGATTGTTCTCCTCACATTTAGTGGCGCTGGAACCTGCCTTCAAAACATCCCTTGTGACTTTGACAGCCCCTTCAGGAGCGTGAGCGACGCCCCAGTGTGCATGCCATTCCACGCTAGCGGAGCGCGGCAACTCGTTAACTTCAGCTACAAACACAGGCGGCACGACCCCCTTCGGAACAGTTGGTGACAGTACTGAACGATCTGGTAGAGAGGGCCCTTTCTTCCTGCCCCCTTCATCGGCACTGGCAAAGGTCGTATACGCCGGGTTGTACCGTCTATCCCAGAGGTCCGGACCATCGTCCTCATCGTCATCCTCTTCCTCACCATCGTCTTCATCTTCAGCGACGTGAGCTCTCTGCCATGCACGAGCAGTAAGACGGACTTTCAGGTCCATGTCCTCGCCTGAAGACGAAGTAGGGAAAAAGGCGACTGCGCTGGTCCACCAGCAAACGCCCATTTCGATACCAATTCTCCAGAGATGCTGAAGGGAGAGCGTAAGCTGGAGCTCGAGGTTGCTGCCATTGGGTGGAACGGCCGGAAGGGACATGGTGGCAGGGACTAGAGGGATTTGTCCGGCAATGCTGACAAGGAGGGTACCAGTTGAAGAAGTCGAGTCATTAAGGGACTCAGCTGAAGCCAGGCTCATGACTGGGATTGTGATGGCTTGACTGTATGGACCGATGTTGGCAGGAGCCCAATAGGATCGGGATTGTACGTGCAGTCCTTGGCGCTGGCCTGGCTGAAGAGCTGTGTGCACAGTCAAGGAGATGGCAATGCTTCCTTTTGTTGTCACAGAGAGGATGTCTCCGCAGGAAATGGTGACTCTGGATGGAGGGTTTGGAGCATCAAAGAGGGAACTGTAAATTCTGTTTACAGTTGGGAAATCGGTCATATGCCGGAGAAGTATAGTGGCGCTGATAATTGCTGAAGGGGAAAGGGAAGTCTCCTGTAGCCTCTGACGGATCTTTTCAACGAGATCCTGAGTTTCCTGTTCGATTGTCGCCGGCTTGTCGCTGACAAAGCCCCATTCGTGGAGGGTGCTCATAGCTATTTTCAGCCTTTGGAGGTCAAGTGAAGAGGGTATATCCTGCTTGTCTCCATACGTCTGATCTGAAAGGGTACCTTCAGAGGTCTGTGGTGACAGGAGAGTGTCCAGCACACCGACAAATCTAGGGTCAAGGAGGTCCGGGATTCTGATATCAGGCTTGCTATCATTCTCAATATCTTTGCTCTCCAACCTCGCGTTTCTGAGGCTAAGCCATGCTGTGCCTCCCTCTTCCATAACTACTTTCTGGTCTTTCTCATCGACCACAATACGCTTTTTGAAGAGCGACGGTGGCCCATCCACTACCAATGTCTCAAATTCACCCCCTTCGCCGATGATAGCACCGGTCTCGGCTGTCCCAAATCGTCTCATTGCCTTGGCGAGCCGTGCTTTTCCAGCAGTGCTGGTCACATTGGTCCAGAGAAACGACTCATCCAAGCCGCCACTGGCGACTTTTATGATGCGAGCTTCTAGGCCCGCAACAGCCATATCATCCAGGAGCTGAGCATCCGATCCCAGAGCAGGGTCCAAAGACGCTGGGGCTGGAAGCACAGGGAACTTCCAGAGATAGGCCAGGGGGGTTAGCCCAAGCCGTGTTGCCACAGATTCCACGCGGGTACGTTGATAGGTGCTTAAGATGGCACCGGCGCAGATAGCATTGGCCTCCGGATGTTCCTCCTTAACTCTCATGAGCAGTGGCATCATGGATTCCGTCTCGTCTTCCTCAAGTTCAGCTCCAGGAGCGCCATGTCCGGAGTTTTGGCCAGAACCTTGGGTCCCGGAGCCAATCTCTTTATTGTCCGGGCTTGGCGCCGGGCCGGCCCCGGCTTCCGTCACGGATGAGGTGGGCCGTCGGTAGTGAGAGTACTCCTTCCCGGATTGCGTGGCCCGGCCGGTGATAGCACGGCGATACAGCGGAATTCCAGTCGCCTCGGAATAAAGTGGGACAACCTGGTGGCCCACAGTCTGGTACATTAAGCTATTGAGGTCGCTCTCATCCTCATCTTGGCGAGGAGCGGCTTCATTTGCAAGCGGTCCACTGGGATGATCCGGCGAAGTGGTTGCTGGAGACTCATCCTGGTCTGGACTGTGAACCTTGCCAGCAGGGTCCAGGACCGGAACCAAGGAGGCGGCAACACTAGCCGTTGGGGCCGCAGCCGGAGATGGTGAGGATGATGTGCCATCCAAGGTCGCAGGCATTGACGAGCGTTCTGGATGCAAATTAGCGAGCGCCACAATGCGGTGGCCGTTGGCTTGGCAGTGAAGAAGCGAGAAGAAGCTGTCTTTGCCGCCTGAAACCAGGCCGATCACATTGAGGCCGGCATCTGAGGCTGACATGTTGTGCACGTCGGAGTGTGCTCCGTATCCAGCTGAGAGAGAGCGAAGTGTGAGATGTCTTCTGGAAGGAGTCTCGGCAATGAATGAGACCAAGACGTCAGCAGAGGACAGTGTTTCTATGCGATAGGTATCCTAGACACCGCCACCACGTAAGAAGATAGTCCAAATATCGCAACGTCAAAAGGCACGGATTATACACTGCACAGCACAAATACATGTTATGCAGACTGACAGGTAGGTACCTGCCTAGGTAAGGTAGGTAAATGCTTAGAATGCGCACCACGTACACCGCGATTTCTCCAGCGGATAGAGCAATGTACTCCGTATGAAGAGGTACTTCCAAACAAGCCCAACTCCTAGGCAAGTTGAGCTTGCGGGCTTTCCTTCTGCCAGGTAGGGCTGCAGGCAGGAAAAAAGAATAGGCAGGGGAACCTGTACCGGGTCGTCCCGTCCGTGGATACGAGTCTCGTTTTTGGCAATCAGCTTTGCGCAAGCTTGCTGGCGGGCCAATGATGCGAGCAGAGACGCGCCTTCGTGTCGGACGAGCGTGAAGCGATGCCTCTGGGGCTCTTCTGGGGCTTCCGCAACTGCCGGCTGCGGGTTGCGGTTGGTAAGGACCGGGAATCTCGAATGTGCTGTGTATACCTGAGGTATCTGGTCGGAAGAGATTCCGAGTCCAGCTCAGCTCTCGCGCTTTTCAGTCGGTGAGCGAGGGTGCTAAAGACGGATCTGGGACGGTGTTTGAGGCTCTCGTCTGGAAATGGATCCTGGGCCGACGAAATCTTTGGGTCAAAATGGCGCCAGATCTGCTGGCCCATCGATTCATTTTGGTGGGCTCCGGCGCCCACTAGTGCCTGGCCCAAGTGGGCCCGCGCCGGCCTGGCGGTTCCTGAAAGCTCCATGTTGCAGCCTGCAGGCAATTTCGTCTCGGTCCGTTTTTTGCAACCATAGAAGCCTTCGAGATTCTTGGGTTTCCGATGTTGTGTGCATCTCAGCGATTGCATTTGGAAATACCCATCCCACCCTAGGGTCCACGCGCTTCGCCTGATGGCAAAGAAGCTGCCATAGAACACGGACAAGCTTTCCCAGTCTGTTAAAACCCATCCACATCAGGAAACATAGCCGACAGCCAAAAAAAAAACCGAAGGTCAAAGCCCTGAGTGGCGAGGTCCATGTTGTAGTGTTGCAGCTGGCAGCTGTACAGCTTAATATGGAACCGGGAGGAGACTATCGGGTTTACTTATCTCACCGGAACACGTAACCGGGATGCCATGGCCCTGCTGTCTTGGGAAATAGATGACATTGTTCTATGTCGCGCTTTTGGGCACTTGATGTGTCACAATATCAACTTCCTCAGACGACATGACATGAAGCTGGTGAGACTTTCAGTATCTGTGGATGCTTCTTTTGGATGCTCGAGTGCTAGGAGGACCTGGACCCTCCGTTTAGCCAATGCATGGAGCACCTAGTTACACAGCTGGGAAACGGGAACTAGCACGACAAACATGTTGAGACATAGCCAACAGAGATGCGTGGTCCGAGTTGTCACAAGCACAGATGGATCATAATTTGGTATGCTTCCATTGTCCGTGTCTAGACTCCTCAATAGCTGGGCAATCGTAGACTTAAAAGTCTAATCTTAGGTTGTAGAAGACAGCCAGGAAACAAAGGAAAGAAAAGGTTGAAAAAACGACAGCAAGAGAAAGCCAAGAGCAGTACAGAGGAAGCAAGCCAAGAGCTATCTGACGGTCGAACCAGCTCTGCCGTCTGTTAAGGAAAACAAATTACAACACTGATAAAAGAACTTTTTCTTTTCGACGGAAACAGGCTCAGAAACCAATAAACACAGTAGGGAAAAAAACTATGAAGATCCTGATATCTTCTCCCCCAAAATTCCCCTCGTGTGCTAGTGTGAAACATTGCACTGTCCTCAGAAGGAACATGGAACAGCGCATGGCCCTTGGCAAGCACATAAAAACTATGGGATATCAGGGACAATCATGCTGAGACGCAAGAGCTGGAAAGCCGCCATAATAGTTCCTGAAAAAGTTGAAAACCGAAAATATATATTCCTTTAGAATCTCATTACCATGGCATCCATCTCTCCCAAAAGTGGAGCGAAATCCCGTAGCCCAAATGCTATGTTATGTGAATTCCCACCAAGTGCAGAACCCTGTGTATGAGCTGGCCTTCAACAAGGACACCAAGCCCGTCATCACTATCGTTAAAAATGATCAAGTGCCAATGACGACGGCACGTTCCAGAATGCGCAAGCCATCGGCATTGTCAAGAGTGAAACAAGAAGCGAAGCGGAATGGATATACATTTAAGGCAGTAAAAGCATTTCAAGCTGACCTCTTGCGCTTCTTCTTGCCCTGATCGCTGCTCTCATCCCCTGAGGAAGAGGATGAGAGTTCACTCGAACTGCTTCCTGGGATCTCAGAGGCCATATGGAACAGTGTCTTGCCCAGGGTGTGGTAGTCCTCTCCGACAAAGCCGGGCGTACCCATCAGCGCCGGATGCGCGTAAACGGGATGCAGGGATGCCGCAGTAGCAGCAGCAATGGCTTCCGGGTCCTCGATGATGTTGAGGGGGATGCCGTTACCATGAGTGCGTGCATGCTGGGCCAAGTTGTCAGAGCGAGAGAACTTCTTGCCACACTCGCTGCATTCGAACGGCTTTTCCTGTGTGTGGAGGGATCTGTAGTGGCGCTTGAGGTGCTCCTGGCGACGGAAGCGGCGACCGCAGATGTCGCACACAAAGGTCTTGGACGGGTCCTCAGTCAGCGACTGCTTACGACCGCGACGGGCGGGCATTTGTGTGGGAGCCGACTGGTTCTCTGAGCCCGAGGTCGACTCCGATGGCGCAGCCTTGCTTTCCGACACTGTGCTGCTGTTGCTGGTATCTTGGTTGTTGCCCGGCGGTGTCTGGGTCTGGGTGCTTGCCGGCTGAGCGTCAGCAGTGGTGCTCATGGTGGGCGTGTTGGCGTCCTCCTCCTCAGACTTCTTTTGCCGCTTAGTCTTGGGCGCGTCGCTGTCCTCGTCCGACACGGGCGTAAGGAGGGCGTCGGCACCAAATGGGCTGGCGAACTCTGAGTCGTCAGAGCCAAACGAAAGCGCGTCGGAGCTGGAGCGCGACCGACTGGTCGGGTGTGTCGAGGCGCCAAGGGTGACGAGGCCGCTAACAAGGCCGTCCTCGGAATCGAGATCCGAGAAGTCCTCAAAAGTAGGGAGCGTGGCGTTGCACAATTGCGCGGAGAAATCAAAGGAGGAGCTTGGAGAGATGGCAGGAGTCGCACCCCGCAGAACAAACTTCTGGTCCTCGTCCTCGCCTGGGCAAAGCGTGGGAAGGGCAGAAAATTCGGGAGCGAGAGTAGAATTGACACTGCCGACAGTCAAGTTCCGGGGATCGCAAAAGTCGACGTCATCCGACGAGATGGATCTCGCGTATGGGGAGGGCGACGGCGAGAGAGAGGGGCAGGAGGAGGGAGGAGAGAGAAGGTCGTTTGCCGGTTGTGTGTTGATTGGAGCAATCTTGGGGGCGCCCGGGTGAAGGTACACTGTTAACGAAGCTCCAGTTAGCTGCAATCCCACCCCTGTAAAATTTGCCCAGCTTCTGACAAACCCAAGCTCAGGGCTCCCGTATCCGACGCAAGGGCCACCTCAACCAGTGCTAAAAACAAAGCAACCAGCAAACAGAACTTCACAATCAAGTGCCAACCACCAGAACCACAAAGATTATGCATGGAAAAAAAAATTGCGATTGGAACAAATCGATCAGCAGCGACGCCACTTACCCGGTGTCAGCGGAGGAGAGGCGCATGGCCAATCCAGCGAAGGGAAACGCTCCAGCTCGCCGTCATTCTCGCAGCTATCCTTGCCCTCCAGCTGCACGTCATCAAGGCCAGAGAACATGGGGTTCAGGGGCGTCTGGAGCATCTCACAGCTACCAGGGCTGCTAATGACGCTGTTTGAGGTAGTGAGGGGTGGGGTGGGAGGAGTGAAAAGCCCGTCAACCTCGGACAACTCCGCATCCAGCACAATAGTCGGCTTGACATGGATGGGGGACGGCGAGGCCACCGGGGTCAGCGCCGACGGCAGAACGGGAGCACTGGGGTAAGCTTTCGGCAAGAGCGGCGGCTGAGCGCCGGACGAGCCGGGACGCGCATAGATGGGTGTCGAGGGAACGGTTGGAGCAATGGGGAGCATTGTCATCTGCTGGATTGCTGGGTGCTGAGGGACAAAGCGGCCGTGTTGCCGGCTGTCGGGGTTGGGGTCGGGGCTGTAGAACAGGAAAGCAGGGCCCGTCGACTGTGGCATCATGGTCTCCATCTTCCTGATGCTGATGCTGCCGTGTCACCGAATATCAGCCAACCCAGTCCTATGTCTATGTATTCCACCGTCGTCCAGAGCTCCTCGGGTTACCAACCAGGTGAGTGATGCTTGCGCGTGTGTTTGAGTTTAGATATTACGTAGGCAGTATATATCCGAAGCACTTATACAGGGTATCGTGGACGTCGTTGCGGCACTGGCCTAAGGATGGCGTGTGGATCGGTTCCGAAGTAAGGAATGGATGGCAGTTGTGATCGTACAAGAATCAAACAACTGGCCGGTTAAGTGTCTCGAGGAGAGTCGTTTCTGTACAGGACATGTACTCGTTCAGTTTCTTTTAAGGAATGATACGGTCGTCTAGCTCATACACAAGCCCTCGTCCGTCTATGAGTTGTTGTCAGAGTTCGTTGTGCTGGGATGTTTTAGCACTATCGTCGCATGGAGTCTAGGTCGAGGGAAGGCAAGGAGGAATCAGTCCAACCAAGAGCGAGTTGTGAGATGATAATTTGTATATGAATGAAGGGAAGGAATCGTAGTTCCAAAACCTCGAGACCGCAAAGAAACAGGAACCGCCCGATATGAATATAGAGAACGAAAGAGAGATCACGCGTCCACTCCGACAGATCTGCCCATGTGGGTATGTGGGAAGAAGAGGTCAAGGGAAGCCCTTGCGCAGGTGTAGGCCATGGGATGCCGACATATGTATGGACACGACCGTGAGAGGTCGGCGGGAGAGACCCGGTGCTTTCGACCCAACCGCCCTCCCAGGTTCTGTGAGGGAGGGGGAGAGGGACCACATACCCACTATGCAGGCCACTGACAAGGGTACGCAGCGAAGAACCGTCTCGCTTTGACCGACAAGGATTTTCCCTGTCACCAAGCCCACCGACTGGACCCACTGCCCCACCTGGTCCTTGCTGGCTCTGTCTCGATGCTCTGGGGCAAAATGGAGAGCCGACATCAGATGGTGGGTCCCTGGCCTGGTGGAGGATGGCGCAGCGACTAGCAGGAATTCTAAATCGGGCTTGGTTCGGCCATGCACTCGGAAGTACCGCACGACTGAAGGTACATTGGCCCTCCTGTGACTCTCATCCATCGATGGGAAGTGCGGTGATGCCTGCACTGGCCATGCACTGTCTGCATCGAGCCCAACCGAGGCCATGTACTTGAGATGACAAAGCCCTACTAAGCACTTGTACGTACAAATATGCAGTATGAGTTGCAGTGTAGGAATATGAAGATGCAGACACTCTCTCCGCTCTGAAACCTTGTCTGTGAAAAAACAGATTGCGGTGAACACTTGGATTCTGCCGCCTCTTGCTGCTTTCGGACTCTGCCGGCAGTTGAGCGCCTGGCTCTGCGAGAGCAAATAGTAGAGCCGACTTGTTGCCGCTCTAATGGCTCCAGCGGTTTGATCCATTTATTCCACTTGTCTGCACGCTCTGGCAATTTTTGCCATCGAGACCGTGATAGCAATGCGCAAGATGTCGATGGCGCCCAATCCGAACGAGGGTGACATGCGCAAGCTGGCTTTTGGCTTCTGTGAGCGGGCGTTTTGCAGACCTTCTGACCAACGACGGCGCGCAAGCACATGCATAAAGAGAGCTGCAGTACCCTCTGCGAGAACTGATAGGCTGGATGTCCAGCAACGCGCCCTCCACAGAGCCCACACAACCGGCACAGCCCAAAGGATTACTGAGGGATTCCAGTCGAGTTGGTGTGTAAACCTCTGGGTCGGCTCACCCATTCGTTGCAAGCATATCGAGTCACACAGACGACTCGTCCTTAACCGGCCTCCACTAACAATACACAGGCGCCGTGTTGCAAACCCTCAGAGGCCACCCACATCACAAAGACCTGACACCAAGAGCTACAGCGTGTCCCCATTGGTGTTGACCACAGCCTATGTGACATGAACAGTGTCAATAACATTATGAATGCACTAGCTGATCGATACCGAACATGACAACAACGCTGAGAATCCGAGGCGACCTATCCGAGCGATTGGCAGCTGCATTTCGTAAGGTCCTAATACGTCGGAGGGTAACCACGGCACAGAATCACATCGTACTTTAGGTGGGTTGGCTCACCCAAGTATTGCGCTCGCAACCCGGCCGTGATGTGCATAGAAACGGTCCGGATCAGAGATATTCACCGAACAACCCCGGGCTGGCAGAATGTCGGGTTGCATACGGAGGCGGATTGCTAGACTCGGTGATACTGTGCAATATAGGGCTCCCCAGGAATAGCATTAAGCAACCTGACCAGGCAGGTTCGCCCAACCGGCATCATGCTCGATCGTCAGGTAAATCATGTTCTTTATTTGTCAATGTAACCCAGAATTCGCGCCCGTAAGTTCCCGGAATATTCTCTGCCTTAACTGGCAGCGGTTAAGACGTTGGAAACGGCAAGGAAACAAAAATCTTTGCATCACCTTAACCACTTTATTGACTGATTGACATGTATTCCAAGGATGCTGCTCTCTGGGCAGCAAAAAGTCATGCATAGGGTAGGTAGACCACATGCAGCCAGGCCCTCGACTACCTATCGTAAAAATGTGTATCGTTGGAAACAAGTATCCGTCAGCGACTTGGTGATTCGACCTCTCGCCAACCCGAGGTTTCTCGGTGTCGTCAACGAAAGGCTGTTGAGTTGCTTGGCAACGGAATACGGATCAATGGGAATGCCACTCGCATCCAAGACCCTGGAAGACTTCTGCCACGAGGCTTCAACAGCAGCCAGTCGGAAAACTCATCAGAACTCCTCTTTGGACTTGCAAGTGCAGAGGTTAAAGCATGCTCCAGTCCTGCAGCACGAATGCACCTAGCGGAGACACGCATCGAGATCGAATCAGATCTCGATGCAAGTGACAGATTCGCGGACGAGAGGAGGCGATACACCCTTGCCCTTTTGCCTGTTATGGCTGAGTTTTCTCTGCTCCCAATCACAATGTCAAATCCCCTCACTACCAACTGCGTCACTGTTCACATGTCAATGCTGAATCGGCGAGAGCGCCCAGATCATGAATAAGGAGCCCTCACATGAGAGGCAAGCCTGTTGCTTCTCGGCTCAGTGTGCCGGGTGTGTTGAGGGACTACCTATTCAACTGCTAGTGCTAGTTGTTCACAAGTACTTCGTACATCTTGCTTCAGCTTTCCGGCATTGGGTTGGAAGAGCTGGCTAGGCGTATCTGTTGTCTGGCTAAGGCTGCCTAGCAGTCAGCGGAGATGTTTGGCCCATTCCACTTGAGGGAATAGGTAAAAGATGTTGGTAGAGGGCAGGAAGTTTGTTAGGTAAGGTCAAACACGCTGCATGTCTGAAGACGTTGATGTTGCATGCTTTGCCGTCAGCACCCCACACTTTCGCTCGCGCTAAGGATTAAGATGGCAGATGCTCATGTCTAGATCTGCGGACCCGGGCGCAAGGAACCCAGATCGTTCCATTCTTCTGCAAGAGAGTAACAAGTCAAAGTCCATGACGCCGAAACTTGCGTCGCCGATGACATATGGAGTTGAGAATTAGGAATTTCGAGGCAAATTCCATGCTGTGGTGACAGCTTCATGGGTGCCACGCGACACATCAACATCGGCCGTCCCTCCTCTTCTGATGAATAAGGCCGACTGTGCAGCGGGACAAGAGAGACTTAGCGCTCCTTCCACCAATCTTCCCCAGATTTTCAGACCTGCAAGAAAAGAATGTGGAATTCATGATAGGTTAGCCCCGGGTAAAATTAGCAGCACACAACAGGACGTACGTAACTTATGTTGGTTGTGAACCATCTCGACATATCGTTGGGCTTCCAAGGCTCAGCGAGAGAGTTCTCGAGGCTGTGAGCAGCTGCTGACACCTGCTGACAACCCCACCTTCCTTGGCAGAAGGCTGAGGTCACTCGAGCAAGGAGATACATCGCAGCTGCCACACTGTCCGCGGTGTTTCTGGTGCCTTGGACGCCATTATTCGCACAGGCCAGAGACAACTGATGACGCATCGGACATTGCTCCTCATCAGGCAGTTCATGACTCCTGTAACTGACAGGGAAGGAAGGAAAATCACGGAGTCGAGACGAACCCTGGTGTTGGGCACAGCCACATCTCCCAAAGCTACGGTAACATAAGAGTGGTCTGCTTACCTGTCGGCAACAAGTTGCCCATCTTCGAAAAATGGAACGCAATGGCACCAACATCTGAGCTCACTTGCAGGCAGTTAACTAAGGCTGCTTCAGCGCTTCTCCTGTCGAGGCTCTTGTGCCGGGACCTGCAAGGCTGCAAGCAGAGAAAGCAGAGAGTGTATGAAACGATCCGGCTGACGACATTTGGTTTTTGTCTTCTGCGACCTGCAGTTGTGATGGCTACTTCACACTTTCTGCAGGTACAGCCAGCAATGTCACCTGTCACAGACAAGAGCGGCTTGCAGACATCGACCTCGGGGAGAGCGCACGGACCAGCCAAGACCGAAGCTCTGCATAGTGTATGCACATAGAGGAAGAGGTACCTAATGGCAGGGCTGCCCCAAGAGTCCAAAACTCTCCGACCTGTGTGGGCCTCTCCGGTTTCGAACGCGGGCGGCATCTTGATCCGGGACGATGGCGAGCCCATCTGAAACCCTTGCCAGGACCGAATCGGACATTCTGTCACTTGCAACCTACCAACAAGCCTTTTCACACCTCGCCACCGCTAGTTCGGGTCGCAAAAGTGATTGTCAATGAGAATCGGAAATGGGCAGAGGCTTTGGTGGTAGTATCAGATTGCTCTGTTTGGGCTTGGCCAAGATCACGTCTCAAAAGGGAGACGTTGCAGAGTAAAGAATATCTAATTAAAGATGGAACATCAATGTAGCGATCATCCCTCTGCTGAAACGAAAACTGAGACCGATGACGTGAATGGAGCACGTGGATCTTGTCTTCAAGGTTCATGATTTATCCAACTGGTCTGATCTGTGGAACCTTTTTGGGTAGTTATACAGAGGCTGTTGACGAAGAAAGTGGTACATGGATGGACGTCGAGCAAAGCGTGAAATATCTGAATTATAATTCGTACTTCTTACCTACAAGTATGGACTAAGGTTTATTAGAGTATAATCTTCTCATGTTGTTCCCTCACAAGTACATAGTCCGGCACAGAAAATGGAACAGTCAGTCTGGGAAAAACTGTCTGCGCGACTCCTCCTAGCTTGGGCTGTAGCAAAGAACTTCTCTAGTCCCACAGAGTGGTGATTGTCACTGAGGATTGATTTGAATGTCCAGTATCAAAGTGCATGAGGTCACTGTCGACTCATATCGAGCCGGTCTGTACATACCTGATGTACCTACAGAAAAAAGCTGTCCACGTAGCTTAACCGTCCCCCACATGACATGCAGGAACTCCATATCTGTAAATGGCACAGCCGCACGCGGGATGCATGACATTTCGAAGATAATTCTTTCCATTATCCAAAAACACGTGGGTGGGCATATCATGGACTGCCAAAGTCGCTTGTTGCATGGCTGATGCACCCACCTTAGAAAAGTTGACAACAGTCGTCAATATCTGGATTACACAGGAATTGGTAGTGATGACACCAATGCTACCAGTACTCTGTGAACGATAGCCTGATGACAGAGTATTTCTTGCCTTGTTCATTGCTAGAAGTAGGTTAACAGGTAGATGGAACATCAAAGATTATCCTTACTTATGTTTGTTACACAGAGGCATAGCAGATGGAACAAAAGTGACAGAGCCTATTGCTAGTTGAAAACTCCTGCCTCTTCACAATACCAGCCATACACAGAACAGTCATTTGTATCACAGTCGTGAAGCAAGTTTTCTTCAACTGAGCTTTCGGTATCATAGACAAGCTAGGGAGTGTGTGCCTCGAACTACAGGTAATATCTAGCGATAAGTGTGTATTGGTCAGCGGTAAGACATGCTCTGGAGGTAGGTACTTAACGTGATCCCAGTTCGAAGCCAGCAGCTCGAACCAGATAGGTTTGCGATTTGGCCAATTAACTGCTTAAACTGACCCCACTGAGTGCCCCCACTTACAAGGCTTGGCGCAGTCATCCTTCTCTTTGGCCCCACCGACGCAGGAACACACCTGGTTCACCAATTGGCGATTCTGTGTGCCATCTGGATGGGTCTTCTCGAATGTCTCCTGCTCGCTTTTTGCATGAAAACGCCACCTCACAATTCATTCTGCGAATTACGGAGAAATAGACTTTCCATATTTGTCTCATAGCCGTCGAGGTTCCATCTGAAAGCCGGCCTCTCTTCCCACGAATGGAGCCGGCGGCAATGAATCGCCATCAGTGTCGGAGACGCCAACATCCAGACAACCTGACTCATATCAGAGCCCTCCAGATAGCGCAACTATGATCTCCAATCCTCTCAGAGCCACGCTCGGTTTGTTAAATTGGAGAAATCAGGACGATACATCAGTCGGACATTGGTTTGCTAACTTGGGAAGATTTGACCTTGGCTGGACTGCCACAAAAAGCCCAAAATGGCGGTCAATGAGGTTAGGTTCCATCACCAAAGATTGCTCTTTCATCTGGCCGTTGTTGCTTCCGGTGATCGACGATATTCTTACATAAGGCGACAATTCCGTATGTACATACTCCGAAATCTGGTACGCTTGTCGCGCTATCCACTAACGCTAGGCTCTGTGTGGTGTAGCGCGGGCCATGGACTTGGAGCCAGACCAGGCTAGTGTCTAACAAAGCACCTCGGCATCTCCACAGTTACCAGCCAAAGTTCTGGCCCAGGGAGAGCTACACTTCGATGTCGGGGAGATTCTACAAGTGTAGCGAAGGCGACCAAGCGTACACAGTACCGACTGTGCACAATAGGCTCACTCACTAACCCAACCCACCGCTGGAAGTTGGCTTGATTCTTGGCGGCCTATTTGGCTCTGTGGTCGCCACCACGACGCCGGAGCAGTGGTCTTGGTCTTGATAACTCTAAATATTGATAACACACACCTGTGGGGGTTTGCCGCAGAAGATAAGATTCTGTTCCTAAAAAGGCCCTCAACGACGTGGCATGCTTGTCAAGTTGCTTGCTTGCTGGGTTGCGTGGGGCGTCCCTTCAAAACGCTTGGTTATCGATCGATTGATTCATGTTTCAGCTTTCAAGTCACATCAACCAGCGATAAGTAACGACCGATCTGTTTCAACATCACATAAGATGTAGGAATGGATAAGCTCTGGCCTGATGGGCTGATCGCATACGGATTATTCCAGTGAGAGTGGTAAGATATTGTAAAACTATGCGAACTGTAGGATGCGACAATTATCGTAGCTTTTCTTTTGGGAGCTCCCAGAACTTTGTCTCGACTTCTGTGCACTTCACTCGATTGACTTAATTTACAATTGATACGTCACTTATAAGGCTTCTTTAATGAGCGGTTGCCACAATATCCGGCCTAGCCAGCAGGAATACGTTATCCGTTTCAAACTTCGTACAAAAACGAAACCTGCATATATCGGCCACACGAGCCCTGCAGCGCGCCGGTTTTCTTTTTCGTTGCTGTTGCTGGTTTCATGCAACTGGAGGAGCACCACGCAAGTGCCGCCGTCTGCCTAGTTATCACTCACGGATCTCGGTCTACCGACCTCGCGTACTTGTAAACAGCGGCATGGAGATGCATGTCGGGTCCAGTTCTGATGATACCGTGCTGCTTTTCCCGCCTTAGGTGCTCACTACTTATGCATGCTATGCTAGCTTCCTGCATTCTATCAACCATCGCGCCTGTCATTGCCATCCATTACCAGGGGGGGCTTGGGCCCCAAGTCCCCGTCTTGTGTGGGTTTTAGTATGTGTACTTACTGTATGTACTTCCTGCCTATGTCCATAGAGAACGCCCTGGCAGTGTCTGCAGCCGTCGCGAACCTTGACGCAGGCACAGTAGAGCCAACACCGGCCATTGGTCCGTGTCATCCCCTGCCCGGCAGTCTTGCCTCGCCTCTCATCCGCGGCCGGAGCCAAAAATGCAATGCCACCTTGCATACCCCGGAATGGTCCCGGGATATGCATCATAGTTGCGATCCGAGGGTGGTAAAAGAAATTCCGGCTTCCCAAAAGAACGGCTTTCGGGCAAACGATTCGCTTATGAATTCGAGCAGAAAAGCCCAGATCGATCAAATAGCCAAGTTTGTGAGCTATGTGGTGTAGGTTGTTGTGTCCTGAAAACCTCAAGGCAGTAGGCAGTCAGCATGGGCAGAGCCATCGTCTGGGTGACTCCGCCCCTACCCAATATCATAAGTACTTAGTATTAAAATGATTCAAGCTGTTGTCTGCAAATTTAGGATCCCTTCGAGTGTATTCTTATCAAATTTTTTGCTGTAGAATTGATGTGGTGCAAGCAACATCTCTATAGAATCTCTGATGCCGCGCTCGAATTTCAAATTGTTCCGGTGACTGAGTGCATGTTTCAAAAGTGAGCGATCTAGAATTCATATGTTGCCAATTCTTTCACGTGCGTGTAGAGAGTGTTAGGCATTGCCCAGCTTCCTCGCCTCGAACCTGAGAGTAGCTCTGTGGTATTCTCTTCTAGAGATAAAATAAGGAACTGGGCATTCCTAGGGTCAACAAAGGGCTTTCACGTAACCTCGCCCTACCTGTAAAGCGCTTGATCTCTTTCAATATACATTGATCGCCTTCTGTTCCGATGAGTCGAGCATTCGTGGCAGGTGATGTAGACATTTTATGGACTATTGCCAACTTCGGTTTACACAGTAATTTGGATCGCTGCCATGATGCTGGATGCACATATATTTAACCCTAACCCTAATTGAAGTTGCCTAACTGATCGTACCATCTCGAGTTCCGGGCCGCGTGAGCTCCGGTGCGAGTTTCAGCTTTAGAACAATACTTGCCCGCATACTTTTGCCAGATCTTCGCTTTCAAATGATACCCAGATTTTTTCTCAATAAGCCCAATAATAACTCGGGAATTGTGCTTATAAGATCTATCAAGGGGATTCGAACAGACAACCTCAACTTGGTTGTCACCACATCTCTGTCTGACCGGCTGAGTCAACGCCTCCTAGACGATTCTCAAGATATATCGGAAGAGCACGTCTCTCCCAAATCACAGCCCCCGCTAACGACGTGTATTAATTCTTGGATGTTATAACTCGGAATATCACCACAAGAGTCAATTTGGAAGCGTAGAGGCTGGAATCCAGACGTTGCAACAGAACAAAATCTTGATTGACTTCTTGATTTCAGCCATCATGAGTTTCAAACTTCCTACCAAGTCCCTGCAAAACAATGGGGCTGCTATTGAGGAAGAGGAAGAAGATTACATGACCATGACATTCGATGACGACGCAACCGGCAGCTATGGTGGCACACGAAAACATGAAACGTCCCTCCAGCGTCATGCCCGCCTGCGCCGCGAAGCTGAAGCTCGTGCTCGACCTAAATCCAAGGCCGAGCTTGAAGCCGAAGCGGAGGCCAAGCGTGAAGCGGCCCTGTCGCGATCGCTGCTAGAGGCTAATCCGAAGAGCAAAGGTCTGGCGATGATGGCCAAGATGGGCTTCACCGGCGGAGCCCTGGGGAGACGATCTGGCGATAACGGCAGCGAGGGCAAGGAGATAATCCCAGAACCGCTAAAGATTGAGATCAAGGACGGCAGGGAAGGTATTGGGCTGGAGAGTGAACGGAAACGAAAGCTGAGGGAGGCGGCAGAGGCTGCAGGGGAAAGAGCGAAGAAGGCGCGGGCTGATGAGGGCGAATATCGGGAACGAATGCGGCGAGAACGGGAGGAAGCACGGCTGGAGAAGTTGGTCACGGCTGCACAGAAGGTTGCGGAGCGAATGGCTGAGGAAGAAGAAGACAAGAAGATGGTGTGCGATGAGGCAAAAAAGACCACCTCAGGACATCGTCCACTTCTCAAGACCATTCCTGTTGTCTGGAGGGGGCTGGTCAAGGCGCGTGAGGAGGCTGAGCGCGACCGCAAGATGCGGTACGACCTAGAACAGGGGTTGCTGGCGTCGCGGCTGCCGACATATGAGGATTCAGAGGAGGAGGACGACGACAAGACGGCTTTAAGCAAGATACAGACAACTTATGTGTTTGCTGATGATCTAGATGAGGAGGATCCGGAGCTTGAGGAGTTCAATGCGTTATCCCCAGACGAAAAACTGCGCCGAGTGGTCTTATATTTACGCGAGAATTACAACTATTGTTTCTGGTGCAAGTATCGGTATCCAGACACGGAGATGGAGGGTTGTCCAGGGCTAATGGAAGAGGATCACGAATAAAGGTAGAAACTCAATAAAACAATTCTCTGGCTTAGACTCCAAGTCCATATCACATGTACATTCATAACCGCTTTTCTATCTGACAGATGTGGCCATAGAACTCTAACTCCAAGGATATCTTCATGCAGCTGGTAGTAGATTTAAGCATATTGTACAGGTTAGTATACAGAAACACATCAGAGCTTCTCTTCTTCGCCGCGGATTTTCTGCAACTTAAGGCGCTTTTCGATAACAGTTGGGTCCTTCAGCATCACAATGTCGTATACACCCATCTCATGAGCAGCCTCATCCATTCCTGCCCTTATGTCGTTCAGATCCAGGCAATACTGCTTGGCCTTATGAACAACAATCTTCTCCAAAATAGCCTCCTTCTCTTCAAGCTCTTCTTCCTCGCTGAGCTCGTCACCTTTGTGGCCCTGCCGAATCAGCTCCATTCTGTGTTGCCGGATCATGGCATCTAGCACCTTCTTCCCCTGCACCACTCGGGTTGCGTTCCGCATAGTGCGGGCTTGGAATGCGCCAATACCAGTGAGTAATTCCAACAGGAGTGCATCCGGTGGATGAAACCCGAAGATCTCCTTCATGGCTCGGGCAGCCACGATGAAGCCGGAATAGTCGCGAGCCTTGAGCATCGAGAAAAGTATGGTGCGAGGGAGCTGAGCGAAGAGTTCCGCGGAGTCGAACGTCCAATCCGCCTCGACCATATCCTTGAAGAAACTCCGGGCAAGGCTGATGTCTCTCCTGGCGAGAACAGGGTCTCGCTGGATGAGGCGATTGACTGAAAGGCAATTGAACAAGGTTAAGAAGGTGTGCCCGTCGGGTCGAATGCCCTGTTCCTTGGTCATGCTGTTGTACAAGCCAATCGCTTGCTCGTTGTCGTTATTCTGCGAGTATGACCGAATCAACTGATTCATGAGGAAGCTCGTTGTGCCGATCTCGGCCTCCTTGAGCACCGCAAAGAGCTCCAACAAGCGCCCATGAAGCTTGCGAGAGCAGTAGCTTTCTGCTAAAAGGCAGAAAGTCTCTGCCGATGCTCTGGTCCGACAGATGTACTCTGGCTGGTCCCCCTCTCTGCTAATAGCAGATTCGGCTGGCGATGGTAAGGGCTTGTCGTATTCGGGTTCTACGCCATGCTTGCGAGCATGGACGTAAGCCAAACGCGCCTGAATCATCTTCCATGCTAGTGCCTCAGCTTTCTGAAGATTTTCAGCCGTTTCCGACCTCATCCATGCGCCAATAAGGCCGTTTAGCTGGACAGCAGGGGTTGTGATGCCTCGACTTTGGGCATATACCACCACCTTGTAAGCACCATCAAGGTCTCCTGCGCCAATCAGGCGTTTCAACCATTTCCCAATGAAGAAATGGTTGCCAACGAAAATTGGCAACCTTGTCTTCCCGCGAATATCGATGGCGCCAGAAAACATCATATCGACGAAAGCCTGTAGAGCATATTCCATGCAGTCGCCTGCCAGAAACATGGCTATGATCTCGTCGTAGTCTTCAATGGTCATCTTTTCCCCAAGAAGGGCCCTCATCTGTCGGTATCTGTTCCAAGCATTATCAGATTCGGGCGGGCTTTTTGCCATGAGTGCACGGATGAGGGGAATGAGGATCCGAGGGTCTGGTGAATGGGGAGATTGCAGAAGAGTGTCAGCAGCACGCTGAGCCCGGTCTGTATCGCCGCGAAGAGACAGCATGCGGATTCCTAGCTCATAGAATTGTTTGAACGTCTCGGGATTGGAACCAAGAGTGGCAACCGACTTTTTCCACGTCTCAATGGCCTCTTCTTCCCAACCCTCGATAAACATGGCTTCAATGGCGAGAAGCTTTTGCGAGTCACGAAAAGGAACACCAGCTGCTTTCATATCTTTCGACAAAATGTAGATGTGCTGCATGCGGTTTGGGTTGTCTACTCCATTGCCCTCGTACGACAGGAGCGTCCACAAAAAATTCCACACTTCATAGGGCACATTCTCCCAGGCAGTTGAGAGTGCTTTCCGTGCTGACGAGTAGAACTTCCAACAGTCGGCGATGTCCTTGGATTTTGGAATGCCGCCGAGAACAAGGGTGTCGCGGGTGAAAAATGTGTTTAGGCGACGAACTGTTCGTTGGTGAGCCCCCGTGAAGCCTGGAATGCGAAGAAGGCCATATTCCTCGCCTTCTGGACCTATCTTCCCTTTGTATCGGACTGCCAATATCTTCTTGAAATGCTGGTACAACTCGTCTGCTTTTTGGGGATCCTCTTGGTTCTTTAGCTGCTGCAGCATGCTTATGGTGGTTTCTAGATCTTTCTCCAGGTTCTTGATGCGTTTCTGAACGTCCGCGTCCAGGCCTGTGGCCGACATATTGAATTCATCGAGGTCGCGAAGGGGCCGACGCTTTCCAGTGGCATCCTGCTCCCAGTATGTGACCAGGGGTTCATTGTCATTGTCTTCAACGTTGTCTGGCTGGCTGTCATCTTCCTCCTCAAGGAACTTTTGGAGAGCCTTAGAGTCGAGAGATGCCGTGTTGTGGTTCCGGGAAGCCAGAGGCTGGGGCTTGGTGAGCCGAAGAGCCCGCCGCGAAAATGTCCTTGCAGTGATTGAGAACGGTCGTGTATTGGCAGGTCGCAGCGAGTCGAGACACGACTTACAGACATAGCTGCTGCAGCGGCTGATGTCGAGTGAAAAGGTCCTCGGCGGCATGGGGAAGTAGTGGGATGCTGGTTGCTGGTTGTTGGTTGCTCGGTCGGTCAGATCATGAATTAAAATCGAAATGCGACGACCGCTTCACTGATTCCATCCTGTTTCTTGCGAGGATAACGACAAGAGATGCAGTACTAGGAACCTAATATGAATGAATCAAAACCTAGCAGCCAAAAACACGGCCGGACGGCGGCTGCTTTGCAATCTTGCCTCCCCTTGTTCTGGTCGGCTCGACGTTCACATCCATCTTTTTGCTGGGGCCGACCCACCCGATTTCTTATCAGCGCTCCGATAAAACTTCACCGCCCGGCAGAATCGGTCGGATCCTCCCAAAATTTCTGGGGCTGCGGCTCCTCCAGATCACCATTGACCTGTCCTTCGACCTTGTGATAGCAGCAATTGGATGCCATCGCAGCACGCAATATTGAATCTCGTTGCCTAGTAATGGAGGCAGCCTAATCAACCAAACTATACCGTGACAGAAGCCATGGCAGAGCCCAAACCCGAATTCCTTCGCTTCACCGGCCACCGCGCCTTCACACAGCGCCTGGTGCTCGCGACACTATACGGCCGACCGATACACATTTCCAAGATTCGTAGCTCATCGGCAACCAACCCAGGCCTTGCGCCGCACGAAATTTCCTTTCTGCGACTTCTCGAGTCTGTGACGAACGGCAGCATCATCGATGTTTCGTACAGCGGCACAACCATTACCTACCAACCGGGCTTGATCACAGGCACCGTCCCAGGCATGAACGCTTCGCTCTCAAGCGACGCGATTGAACACGTGATTCCGGCAACGAACACCCGCGGCATTACATACTTCCTGATTCCATTAGCGCTACTCGCGCCCTTCTCCAAAGCTCATCTGAACGTGCGATTCACTGGTCCGGGTGTCATCACCTCTGCCACTCATGGCGCCCGCGATCTCTCAATCGACACATTCCGTACCGCTGTGCTCCCGCTATACGGCCTTTTTGGCATCCCTCCAGCACGCATTGAACTGCGGGTGCTACAGCGATCGTGCGCTGGACCCGGGGGCAAGGGCGGCGGCGGAATTGTTGAGATGCGCTTTGCGAGTCAAGTGCGCCTACCCAAGACGCTGCACCTTAACCGTCGGCCTGGAAAAGTACGGCGCATACGCGGCGTTGCCTATTGCACTGGTGTCGCAGCGAGCCACAACAACCGCATGATCACAGCCGCCCGCGGCGTGCTCAACCAGCTTGTGTCGGATGTACACATCGCCGCCCAATACGACCCGGCCCCTCTGGTGGCGGAGAAGGGCACTACGCAGAAAAAGAAGACCGGAATTGGGTTTGGGTTAAGTTTAGTTGCGGAGACGAGTGCTGAGGGGGTAATCTATGCTGCTGACGAAGTGGCTCCTCCAGAAGGCGGCGTGGTGCCTGAAGACATTGGCGAGAAGTGCGCTTACCAATTATTGGACGTGATAGCTCAGGGCGGCTGTGTCATGGCTGCATCAGCGCCAACTGTTCTTACGCTGATGGCCATGGGCTCAGAAGATGTGGGAAGGTTAAGATTGGGTAGGAGAGTGGTGAGTCCAGAGTTGTTAGAACTCGCGAGGGACCTGAAAGCGTTTGGAGCAGCAAGCTGGGGTATACGAGATGCCGGAGACGATGAAGATGATGCCGAAGGGGAATTGGGCGATCTTATAGTGTCGGTTAAGGGTACAGGTGTTGGCAATGTCGGGCGCAAGGTTGCATAATAACAACCAGCTATTACATCTAATAATGAATAGAACAAGATTCATCCAAAAGATCTTGATGATATGCTATCAAGATAAAACAGGCGAGTAATTGTCACTGTCTCTGTTGCCCCCTCAGAAGTCTTCTCCTGCGTTCTGCAGCCAAGGCGGCGAGCGTGGCGTTGTAACCCAGCGTGCGCAGCGAATATGCCGCTGGCCCAGGAGCTTGGACACCACTGGCAACAGCCCGAACAGTATGAATGATGTGAAAACTGGACAGCACAGCATTGCCCGATCTCAGGACGTCCAACATATCCACGTTGGCCCTGGATGAAGAGTATGCGTTCCCCCCTCGATTATGTTCATCGCCACTCCCTCCCTCTCGGCCATTGCATGCTTCCGGAAGAGGCTGAAGCTCGATGCTGTCGCCGCCGTCTGCGATAAACGGGTTGTCTCTCAACACGCCTCGCTCCTCAGCATCGTGGTCCTGTGTTGTGCTTGCCTGAGCAGTGGTAGGCTGTTCTGCCCGATCTATACTTGGACCAATCGTCGGTAAGCCTGGAGAGACTGCCTTTTTAAGCCGCTCGCGCTCTCGATGGACTGCCAACATAAGGCACTGCAGGCCCAATATCATTAAGTCGAAGAACAACAAGGTCAGTCTGGTTGTCGGAGGCTTCTGGCCGATGAAGTCGATGATGACGCCGCCATGCAGGTAGCCGCGAGTTGCCTCTCCCGCTTGCGGCAAAGAAAAGAAGGCGTGTGAAAGGATACACAGGGTACCCGGTAGGAAGATGGCATAAATATGTGGCTGCTCGGCTGGCAGAAGCAGACCATCTTTGGGAGTGAGAAATGCGGAGTGTGGTATGAGGCGGAGCAGAAAACGGAACAGTGAGCATCTAGATGTTGTCAGCGCCGGAAGATGCGTGGATTTCATGATGTATGACTCACTCCAGATAGTAAATAATGCACATATACACAATAACAATCATGTCAAGGCTCTTCTGAAGATGGCTGACAAACTCCAACTTCTTGGCCAGTCCCTCGCGCTGTTTCTCACGTTGCCACGACTCTGACGACGGGCCGCCGGATGCGCGGTCGCCAAAATTGTATTCGGGAAGTACATTACGTCGGTCTCGTAGTCGAGAACCAGCCGCGCCGTCAGTGTCGTCGGCGCGATGGACGTCGGGCCGTGGCGGTAGCTGCCGGGCAGCGGAGCTCGAGCTCGGGCCCGGATCATGGTTCATAGCTCGCCGCGGTTGGGTGAGATTGTTGGGAGCGAATTGTGGTAATATCACATAGCTGGGGCTGGGAGCTGAGAGTTAGTTCAAATAGAGCTCAAGAAGCGCGCCGGACATAGCCGGTCTGAAGTTGGCAGCCGTGTGGTGTTCTGGTGTCGTGTCTGCAGGTGACGACGCTCAGCTGTCGCTACGTCGCGCTCGATGGGGACGGAGCACGATGGGGCGACGTATCCCGCACCCCTGCAACTGTGATAGGGCTTCGGTTGAGGTTCCGCCGCGGATCACTGCTAGTCTTGGCATGAATCCACGGCTGATGCGGGGGTTAGGGTTGTTCCAGGAGACTTCCCCTGTGAGCTCCCCGGTTGTTTTGAATTTGCAACACATAGACATGGCTATGATTTTGTTATCTAAACTACGCAAAATATTGACTGCAGTCCCCATGGACAGCATATCAAGCCTCTAGAATCAAGATAACAGACCACCTGTGAGACCGCAGCAGGACAATGGCCTGCTCAAATGGACCGTCGTCGTTTCAGGGACTTGGTGTCCCGTAAGTTTACATGGAAGTGATGAAGTCACAGAATCATCAACCCCTGTGATGCCGGTCTCTGGATCTGAACCCGCCTTTTCAGGCCACATGGCATTTCACGACAACTGCCTGTTCTCTGCTTGCACCACAGGATGCTTCGTTGCATTTTCCCAGTACCCTCCGGAGTCGGAAGCAGCCGTCCGAAAATTTTTTTTTGTTTGCGCTAGGGTCCGGCTGCAGACACGGCCGACAAGGGACCAGAACAGTCACACCTTATCTCTTATCGAACCCCACATCGGCCCGTCTCCAACACTTTTTTCTGGTTCCAGCGCCGCCGGGGCCCCGAGTTTTGTTCACATATTGCCATCTTCCATTCCAACCCCGAACCCAAACCCCCTCCACCACCAGAGCGGCCAGGCACGACCTGTGATTCTGTCAATTGGCGCGTACGAAGGACCGGAGTGCTGCCTACACACCTTGAAGCGGGAATCCGACTGAGGCTCTTGCCCCATCGCCTGCCGCTCTCCGAACCACGAAACATGCTGTCGGCCGTCTACAAGGCGGGTCGCGCTCCTGCCGTCCTCCGTCATGGTCGCCGTGTTCCCGTGGCCTCCTCGCAGTTGAGGCCGCTGGTCACGGGCTCGAATGCCAGCCCATTCCGCACACAGGCCGACGCCGCTATCTCGTCTAGGTTACCCCAAAGGCGGCTGCTCTCGGCCACGGCCGCCATGGCCGCCGTGGCCCAGCAGGCCCCTAACCCAAAGGCGTACCTCGAGAGCGGTGTCATAAAACCAAAGGAGCACGTCGATGTCAAGAAGGTGCTGGTCATTGGTAGCGGTGGTCTTTCCATTGGCCAGGCCGGCGAGTTCGACTATTCTGGTATGTTTGGCCCTGAAGGCGACGGAATGAGTCACACCTAAGACCGCGCGGTGTGCGCATGTCCCAAGCACACAGATGACTGACCTACGACTGGCACGCGCAAACAGGATCGCAGGCCCTCAAGGCCCTCAAGGAGGCTGGCGTGAAGTCGGTACTCATCAACCCCAACATTGCGACCATCCAGACCAACCATAGCCTCGCCGATGAGGTCTACTACCTCCCTGTCACTCCGGAATATGTCGAGTACGTTATCCAGAAGGAGAAGCCCGATGGCATCTTCCTCTCCTTCGGCGGTCAAACTGCTCTCAACCTCGGCGTCCAGATGCAGAAGCGTGGCTTGTTCGAGAAGTACGGCGTCAGGGTCCTTGGCACCAGTATCAGGACCCTCGAGCTCAGCGAGGACAGAGACCTGTTCGCCAAGGCTCTTGAGGAGATCAACATCCCGATTGCGAAGTCGATCGCTGTCAATACCGTCGATGAGGCCCTGGAGGCCGCTCGCAAGGTCGGGTATCCCATTATCGTCCGTGCTGCCTATGCGCTTGGCGGCCTGGGGTCTGGCTTCGCAAACAACGAGGAGGAGCTGCGGAACATGGCTGCTCGCTCGCTCACACTCTCACCGCAAATCCTGGTCGAAAAGTCTCTTAAGGGTTGGAAGGAGGTTGAATATGAGGTCGTCCGTGATGCAAACAACAACTGCATCACCGTGTGCAACATGGAAAACTTTGACCCCTTGGGTATCCACACCGGTGACTCTATCGTCGTGGCTCCCAGTCAGACTTTGAGCGACGAGGAGTACCATATGCTGCGCTCGGCTGCCATCAAGATTGTTCGTCACCTGGGCGTAGTTGGTGAGTGCAACGTTCAGTACGCCCTGCAACCCGACGGTCTCGACTACCGTGTCATCGAAGTCAATGCTCGTCTCTCCCGCTCGTCTGCTCTGGCTTCCAAGGCGACAGGCTACCCCCTAGCGTATACTGCTGCCAAGATTGGATTGGGCCACAGCCTGCCGGAGCTTCCCAACGCCGTCACCAAGACGACGACCGCCAACTTCGAGCCCTCGCTGGATTACATTGTCACCAAGATTCCCAGGTGGGATCTGTCCAAGTTCCAGCACGTCAAGCGCGACATCGGCAGCGCCATGAAGTCGGTCGGAGAGGTCATGGCTATCGGCCGTACCTTTGAGGAGTCGTTCCAGAAGGCTATCCGCATGGTCGACCCCAAATTTGTTGGCTTCCAGGGAGCGAAGTTCGAGGACCTTGATTATGAACTTCAGAATCCGACTGACCGCCGCTGGTTGGCGATCGGTCAAGCGATGCTTCACGAGAATTATACTGTTGACCGTATCCACGAGCTGACTAAGATCGACAAGTGGTTCCTTTACAAGCTCCAGAACATCGTCGATTGCACCAAGGAGCTCCAGCAGATTGGTAGCCTCAACGCTCTGAAGAAGGAGCACATCCTCAAGGCCAAGAAGCTGGGTTTCTCCGACAAGCAGATTGCCATTGCTGTTGGTAGCACTGAAGACGAGGTCCGGGCTCGCCGTCTGGAATTTGGCATTCGTCCGTGGGTCAAGAAGATCGATACACTTGCCGCCGAGTTCCCTGCCGATACCAATTACCTCTACACCACCTACAACGCCTCATCTCACGATGTCACCTTTGATGACAAGGGCACTATCGTCTTGGGCAGCGGTGTCTACCGTATTGGCAGCTCAGTCGAATTCGATTGGTGTGCCGTCAGTGCCACCCAAGCTTTGCGAAAGATTGGAGAGAAGACAGTTGTGATCAATGTAAGTCGTGATACTTCCTTTCACCCCAGTATTGTTGATTCCCTCCATTCCAAGATTGCTGCCTATACGTTTTTGTGTTTACCAACGATGGTCCATAACCTGCGGCTACACATCTCTTTCCTTCCCGGACCATGCTGCTTCAATGTTCAGCAGAATCTCAACACAGTGAGTTGAGACTGCCACAATGGCTGAAATGAAGGCGAGTGTCTTACCTAAAAGTCTCACAATTTTTTGTGGACTCTCAACAGAATAGGTGCGGATTATGACTTCCATAATGGCTCAAATGTAGGCAAGTGTCTGCCTGAGAGTCTCTTTAGGTTTCCTGGGGGCCCTCACTCTTTGCTCTCGTCCACCCGGACCATCGTCTTCTGTATTTTCGCCCTGTCTCTCCTTTCAGTCGCCCTGTCTCCTGAACAGTCTGCCTTCATCCACATCATCTACAATAACTTCTTTTGTTCCTGGATGGGAGAGTGCTTTCCAAGCTGTCATGGGGGCCACCCGGATGCGTATCAAGGACACTCCAGACATCTGAAAAACCTTTATTTCGACATATTTTTCAAGGACAAAATCGACGTGGAGGCGGTTACGGGCCAGCATCTCTGTTAATTTTGCGTCCGGCCTTTTCGAGGTTTTGAAGAGCGCCACCTCACCCACAGTGGACTTCTTCAAAGGCCTACCCTACCCTCGTTCAAGCTCGCCTGGGGGGTTTATATTCTAGCTCTTGAAAAGCCCGGGAAGGGTAATCTTTCCTGTGTCTACATTGGTTAAGGCCTCATCCGAGGGCATTCCCACCATGCGCGGAATGTACATGAGGCTGAAGTAGTATGTCGACTGCTTCTTGCTTCCTTCTTTAGTGAAGGCCCTCAATGACGGGTACAAGATTGTCCACGAGGAGGTGCTCTGCTGAGTTGAACGCCCAAAACCATGCGTTTCTCTTCTCGGGCCCTGTTCTATGCAGTCGAAGCCGCTCTCACCCACTTCTTCTGGGTGACCGAGAAGTGGATCGACCGCCACCTGGCCTAACTAGCTTTGTGGACACCGGCCTCTCTGGAAAATGTTGGATTGTGCAGCCACTCCAGCATGCGGGACTCAATTCATGGGGTTAATATTCATGATCCAGAGACCCTTGATGTTGCCGCTGAAGCTAGTGAGAAGGCTCAAATTGAGGTTAAGCGGCAATGGAACCGCGAGTGGCATCGACACCAACTAGCCACTCACCGGGAAGCCTATATTCCTGCGTTGAGAGAGTGTGTTAGGCCGCCCAGGGCCAATAATCCGGGCCAGAGCGCAGGCCGTGCTAGGGAGAGGGCCCAAAGGGCTTTTGGAGAAGTGCTACTGCAGCCAGTTGTGACAAAGCCTCCAAGTACAAACACAGCTACACGAGTCACATTCGGCACCTGCACCCGCGAGCGTATGGCCCTTCCTGAGAAGCAGCCGTACTTCTGTCTGCTGTGCAAATGCACCCTCGCCAGCAATTCGAACTGGCACAGGTACAGGCGAACTGACCGCCACCTGGAGCATCTCAATGCTCTCAAGAAGAGTGGGATGTACTCTTCCCTCCCCGGCATGGAATACCCAAGGCCGTGATTCAGTTGGAATTTTCTGCTGTTGGGAGTGGACCCATTGTGGACATTTGTCTTTTATGCGTCTTTTCAGTTTTGAGACCATGGATCTGTTTTTTCCCATGTGGGCATTTACTTCGAAGAGTGGTTCGAAGGCTTGCTACAGATAGTGGCTATTGTGGACCGTCTCCTTGTGGGGTTGTCTTCAAGCTTTCCCTGGACATAATGGCTTTTGCTCATTGCTTTTTCTTTGCTGTTGTTCAAGATGAAGATGAGCCAGGAAATGCTAACATGACCGTAATTTTAGATGAACCCGGAAACTTTGAGCACAGATTACGATAATGCTGACAGATTATATTTTGAAGAGCTCAGTTATGAACGTGTAATGGACATTTATGAGCTCGAAGAGGCGAGTGGTGTTGTGGTGTCTGTCGGTGGTCAGCTGCCCCAGAACATCGCCCTCCGTTTACAGGAGACAGGTGGCGCCAATGTTCTGGGGACTGACCCTCGCAATATTGACCGAGCCGAAGACAGGCAGAAATTCTCCGAGATTTTGGACAGTATTGGCGTTGATCAACCGGCATGGAAAGAGCTGACATCCGTGAAAGCAGCCGAGGAGTTCGCCGAGCAAGTTGGCTACCCTGTTCTGGTTCGTCCCAGCTATGTCCTTTCTGGCGCTGCCATGACCGTGATCCGGAGCAAGGAGGAGCTGAAGGACAAGCTAGAAGCTGCCGCCGAGGTCTCACCAGACCATCCGGTGGTGATTAGCAAGTTCATCGAAGGTGCTCAGGAGATTGACTTGGACGCCGTTGCGTACCAGGGCAATCTGATCCTGCACGCTGTTAGTGAGCATGTCGAGCAGGCTGGTGTCCACTCTGGTGATGCAACCCTCGTTCTCCCTCCCGTCAACTTGGACAACGATATTATGCAGCGTCTTAAAGACATCGCTCAGAAAATCGCCAAGGCGCTGCAGATTACTGGCCCCTTTAACATGCAAGTTATTAAGGCCGATGATCCGGAAGGTGGCGCCCCGGCACTCAAGGTGATTGAGTGCAACTTGCGTGCTTCACGCTCATTCCCTTTTGTTAGCAAGGTTTTGGGCACCAACTTCATCGATGTCGCGACTAAGGCGCTTGTTGGCAAGAACGTTCCGGAGCCCGTGGATCTGATGGCAGTCAAGCGCGATTATCTTGCGACCAAGGTTCCGCAGTTTTCTTGGACGCGTCTTGCTGGCGCCGACCCTTTCCTAGGGGTCGAAATGGCCTCTACGGGCGAGGTGGCCTGCTTCGGCAAGGATCTCGTCGAGGCCTACTGGACTTCACTCCAGTCGACCATGAACTTTCGGGTTCCCGAGCCCGGTGAGGGTCTCCTCTTTGGCGGCGAGCTGAGCAAGCCTTGGCTCACGGCTGTCGTTGATTACTTGGCTCCTCTCGGCTACAAGCTGTACGCCGCTGATGCAGAGGTGAAGAAGCATCTCGAATCGACGTCCAAGCACGCTATCAGTGTTCAGGTTATCGAGTTCCCCGCCCATGACAAGCGTGCGCTGCGCGAGGTGTTCGAAAAGTACGACATCCGCGGCGTCTTCAACCTTGCCCAGGCGCGTGGCAAAACAATCCATGACGTCGACTATGTGATGCGCCGCAATGCCGTCGATTTTGGCGTCCCTCTTTTCATGGAACCTCAGGTAATTATAGTCCCTCCCCGCTATTCTGAATCAAGAGTCAACTTGCTGATTTGTTTACTCCAAAGACTGCCATCCTTTTCGCACAATGCTTGAGCGAGAAGCTTCCTCGTCCCTCGGGTATTCCCTCTGAAGTCCGCAGATGGTCCGAGTTCCTTGGTGGAAAGCCCCTCTGAGTGTACACTAAACTTTGCTTTTCATGCTTCTAGTATATACATATCAGGTTCTTTAATCTATCTGTTTTCGTCTCTCACTTTCGAGGCTGGTTAGTTGCTTGTTTTAGTAGTGAGACTCGCTATCTTAGGTTATCAAATGGTCTCTTCGGATCGTATCCTGGGTCACTCCAAGATATGGGATTATGTCCACGACCCGACTTCATAACGGTTTCTCCATAGTCATTCTTTAACGACCTACCTGAGTTGTGATAGATGGAATTGCAATACTCCGGCATTTCGTTGACACAACGTTACCTCTCTTGTCAAGATATGGAGTTGGTGTATCATTGAACTAACCTGTCTAACTTCCAACGCTCTGGCCAGCGCTTTGCAACAAACAGGAAAATAGTGATTGTGCGGTGCAGGTGTAAGCGAATAGTAACGCAAGAATAGGAGACGGAGAATATGGACTGCAAAAGCCAAAGTTTTCTTCACTCAGTTCTTGCTCGGGGATCACTTATGTCATCATACCCCGTCGCTTGAGCTGCATTGAAGCACTTTAAACCTTACAATGTTATCCATAAGATCAACTCTTTATGATGCCAGCAGATCATGAGACTTATGGTAGTCCTTATAACCCACTGAGTTCGATGGTTCAAGACAATGACTACTCATTCCTGTGCTACTAAGTGACCAAATGTGCAATATCAACCTAAGTAATGTATTGAACTACCCACAATGGAATCTCCCGTTCCAGGATGGCTCGATATCTAATTAGAGATAGCCAAGCCCATCCAGCTTCTTTCGAAAGCCATGCAAGGGCTAGTCTTAACCCGTACTTCCTCCAACTGTAAACTGTTCTGAGTGCAGAAAGCCGCTATACTAGGAGTCTGCATGGTAGAGATCCGTTGAGCTGAAGCTCGACACGAACCAGAACCGCAGAAAGCCAAAACGAAACCATGTAAACACGATCCCAAACCCACGAGTATAAAGCAACAATTGGATCCTTATGGATCAACTGCAGATTGCCTATCATCCACTCTGGATACCTCCTTCAGAAGTTCATGAACCCATCCGGCAACCGTTTGGTTTGATCCTCGATGGTCTTGGCTCGCTTCCTTGGTGGCTCATTGCCATCATTGTTAAGATCCGGAAGAATGCTCTCAAACTCAAACTCTTCGTAACCCCCAGTTCTTGCCTTTCAAATCATCCACCACCTTAGCCATTCACGTTGAGACCCATTCTGGGTTTTTCCGATAGAGGTGGTAAAGGACAACCGGCAGGCCTGTGTGGCAATCCCTCTTTGGGAATTTGTAAGCCGCGTTTGGCCTCGACTGCGAAGTATTGAACTTACACCATCTTATGCTCGAGCTTCTCCCTGTAGCCCTTATCGGTAACTAGCCATTCAGACAGTCTGCAATGTCCTCCTAAGTTATCTCACCTTTGCCCCGTTGGCCCTTCAGGTAAGTTTCGCAGTTAATGTTGCCATCCTCTTTGTTTAAAAGACCAAGAATGATAGCGAAAATGTGGAAAGGCACGACATGTCGTAGGAAACCCCCCCATCGGATGCTAAGATACTGACTAGGTTGTGCACTCTTTCTCGGTGGATTTCTCGGCGCCTGTAATCCATCCATGCGGACACAGCTGCAGAGGTTTTCCTGTAGTAGTAAGTGATCTTCCCATTCGGCTTCAGGTCCTCGAGGAATTCGATCCAAAGTGCCTTGGTTTTTTTTCGTCTCCATTCGGAGCGGTGACCACCCTGAAAGTCCAAGGAACGAATTCCCGGTTGTCCATACCATGGAATACTGGTAGCCCTATGTGCTTGCTGATCGTCATGATATCGAGAGAGATGTTTTGGTCATCGGCCCATTGAATCCTCCCTGCCATTTAATTGCGCACAAACGCAATCTGGATGAGGGACATGAAAGCCTCGATGGTCAGGCTAAAAACCCCTGCAAGGAGAGGCACAACCACCCCCAGAAAAGCCAGCGGAACAGGTAGTGGGGCCTTAGGCTGGATTGGCAGTGTCCTTCGTTGTGTTCCCATCCTTCTGGCCGCTACTGTCGGTTTGGGTAGCTGAAGCAGGTGATGTATTTTAAGTTTACGTCAGGGTTGGGAAGGGCGACTCTCGAGATAGCGCAGGAAATTGAAATTTCATTTTGGGGTTGAGGCGCCATCCAGCCGTCTTCTTCTCCAAAGCTGCCAAAAAAGGAGGGTCAGAATGGCTGTCCCATTCATCTGAACAGGGGCCCATAAATGGGCTGCCTAGTCTTCCTGGAAAGTTCCACAGAGCGATAGTCTAAAACCGAAGTTGTGCTGGTAGATTTGATTTTTTTTCCAACATATTCTGACGGGCCGGGGGTATCTGGATTTGCTCTGGGAGTTGTAGGTTTAGGCCTTAGAGCCTTGACCAACTGCGGGGGGAGGGGGGGATCCAAGCGAACGGGATCATCAGCTTTCCGGATGCCACCATATTTGTTATAGCATCATGGTAGTACTGATGATAGATTGGCAGTGTTGGGAACCATAAAGATCTTCAATCTGACTGGTTGGTGGTTGCCAGCACTTTCTCATCACAATAGGAGATGTCCCTCTGAGGGCAGCTTGGCAAAATCTGGCATTGAGGACCCTCTAAAATAGGGTGGGAAGAAAGTCCCAACTGGCTTGTTAGCAAAAGGGACCGGGACTTAAATGAGTTCCTCCAGGATGGTACTTGGCGCAGTGGGGAGGCATTTTGTCGCGGCGTTGGCCTGGATAATAACTGTTATACATCTGAAGGGGTGGATATAATATACCAGCTGATGTAGTTGGTGGGAACTGTCATACAAATGAACGACTACGAGCCACTCATGCAAAACCAACTCAAGGGAGAGACGTCTTCATCCCAGGCTCCGGGGTAAAGTCCTCAGGCCGCAATAGCCAGAACTCCGTTGCAAGACCTTAAGGAGAGCGACTTGGGTGTACACCAGATGATTTGGGGTGTGGCTCATCTACAACTCAAAGATATCGATGGCCGTTTGCGGGATCATAGCCTTGGCAGCCTTGAAGGCGGGGAGGTAGAACTTGTACACCGCCTGACTGCCGTCCAAGTTCGCAGGGTAAATCGGTCGAGAAACTTGCCCCCCGTTGATTTCCCAGGAATCCAGTCCAGGTTGGCTCAGGAATGGGAGAAAATATCAGAAGAGCATCGACTGTGGGCTTAGCCGTTGCTGGATCAACCGGTGGCTCGTTATCCAGGAAGTGGGTTTTGTGGGCCACGACGTGACCTTTCCACCTGAAGCTCTTGATTGTGGGCACATCCGAGCCAAGTGAAGCGAGCACCTGCGATATCCGGGAGCCAATCGCCTGTACCCTTGCCAGCTAACTGCTTCTGTCGACAGCCTTCATTGCCTTGGCCCGATCAGGTTCCTTGGTCGTGGGACCCTTCTTCAGAAAGGGACAGCTTCAGTGGGGAGATGCCCGCGTAAGGCAGATAGCCCGTCTTGACGTGCTCCATGGCTTTGATGTGGGAGGAGACTCTGAGCCGGTAGCTCTCAACATACGTGAGGTCCAACGTTGCCAAATGGGACTATGACTGGAAAGAGGCCGAAGGGACGAACTCCTCCGAAGAAGCACCGTGAGCATTGGGTTGGGCGACTGTTTTATGTTGTATGTGCGTTGAAAGTGTCCACTATTATCTCTCTTTGCTACAAAAGGACCTGCAAGTTGCTCTGAATACAGCACCAATGATGCGTCTTAATGACAGCTCTCAGATGGCCATGTCGTAGATAGGCTGGCCATAGAGAGAAATTTGGGATTGAAAGTCGTAATCTGCAGAGATTTGGGTGACCTTGCTCCTAATCGGACAACCGAAGGTAAGACGAAAAAGGAAAATATCAGTATAAGATATGAATGGAAGAATGAATAGAAGGAAAGAATGATGAAAAGAAGGCAGACGGGAAACTAGAAGAAAAGGGGATAAGATAGTAAAAGGGGGATAACATGGAAGACTGTAATAGTTAAATAGTAAGGAACGGGAAGAAGAGAACCAACCGGAAACTACACATAATCCGAACTTAGGCCGGAATCATCATAGTAGGCAATTATCGTTTATTGCTCTCGAAGCAGCATACTCTTCGTCGTTGAGCATTATCCATTACAATACCGTTTTATTTCCCTTTCCCATGAGCACACCGCCATGCCATCGTTACTGGACTTTATGTGTCCTAGACGCCCTCGTATGTTCGCCTTTCCACGTACCGTGTCCCCTGTGGCCGGCCTAGTCAAAGGTTCCACCGCGACGGAGCATATGGTTTGGGCGACGACTGGTTGTTCTCATTCAGCCTGACAGCAGCAAAACGCTTAGCAAGAGGTTCACCGGGGTCGAGGTTGTTGCCACCAAGGGCCTCCTGGATGTCCTGGGACGAGGATGGAACGTTATCAGAGAATCGGGGACGCTTGGGGACTCTCTCACCAGTCGATTGCAAAATCATGTGCAACGTCTGCCATCCAGTTGTGGATCGCAGTTGGAAGGACTCGGCGAGGTCATGAAGGGTTGCGACGCGGCAGAGAAGTGCTTCTTCTTCCTAAGCTCAGGAGTTAGCTCTCTTGGAAGAGTCCCAAATACAACGGAGCATGAACAATATACCTTCGATAACACGCTCATCTGGTGAATGAAGCACAAGAGGTGGAAATCGGAAACGTTCATGGGAGCGTCCGCCTCGTGCACTTTAAGAGCCTTGGCAACCGCAGAGACTTCCTGCGCCTCTCCGACATACTCCCTGTTCTCGATTGGGAAGATGTTATCTGTGAAGAGCGGAGAAGGAGAGTCGGGGAACCCGTGTGTGAGTGTGACGAAGAGATATTCAACAGGAAACGCTGGTTTTGCGTTCTCAAGCACGTTCGCTCCGTATTCGTTGATCTTGCGGTAGAACACTTCGGGGATGTAGCGCGTTTTACTGGGCGAGCCGTCATCTTCTTCTTCCTCACGAACGAGCATAAGGGTCGGGTCAGCAGAGGGTTCAATGATGTCCGCTCGAACCATCTCGACGGCATCATTGGACATTTGGTAGGCCGAGATAGAGATCTCTCCCTGCTCGTTTCCCGAGACCACACATGTCACGAAATTTGAGCCGAACCTCCCTGTATCGCTCCACTTGGATGGCTTTGGATGTTGGGCTTGCAGGCGCGCAGCGAACACGATCTCCTGTGCGGCGAGGAAGTATGAGTCGGCATGCCGTTTGCACACAACGCTGCCATCACCCTTGCCTGCATCTAAAAGATCCGTCCATATCACGCCTACTTGCTCCAATCCACAGTACTTGGCGACTTGGTTCACCTCTTGCTCGTTCTCCCATGGATTCAGTGTGATGCCGTCAATCTCATCCACCTGAGGCGGCTCATAGATGGCCTCAACAACAGCCTTGATGCCCAGGGGTACAGCATCGTACTCGAGGTATCTGCCGTAAAGGATGCCCAGCCGCTGAACACCAGTTCGTCTCCATGCATCAAGGAACCTATCGATGATTTGAGGTGAGGCAAACTCGACGTGATCCACCATGCGGAACGGCTGGGGCTGGAGGGTAATCGCGCTGGGCTGGCATTTTGTGCAGATACCCTCGGGCCATTGAGGATGACCAGAAGGACAGTCCCGCTTGACGCGGTAGTAGGGCTCGACTAGAGGAGGGATGAAGGAACTGCCAAGCTCAGGCCTGTTGGTGGCCGAGTTGATCTTGCGCATATACGCATGGACCGACATGTACTTGATCTTCTTCTCCTCCAGGTATTGCGGGTTGAAAGGGTCCAGGGGTGTGCAATAGTCGCACATGCCCTTCGGCCCGTGCCGGCACATGGCGCCCCTCTTTCGTGGGATCTTGCCATCAAGCTTGTCTAACCGATCATCCAACGGAGATTGTCGGACAACCTCCCAAGGGTTCTTGATTCGCTCGGCTGAGGTGTTTGGAGGAGGATCGATGGGGTGGTCTTCAGTTGGCAAAACGGGCTTGCCATTGAGTCGGTTTGCAGATGACGACAGTCCGGCAGTTTGGGACGAGATGTCGACCGAACGACCGTTGGCGACGGTGTCGCTGGTTTGATACCTGACAAAGATGAGGTCTCCATGGCTGTTGTGCTTTAGTTGTCAGCTCCGGGCGCTCACATAAACCAGCATGAGATAGGGTGTGACAGAAAGGAGCTTGCCTTAACCCGACCTGACCAATCTTAAATCTGGCGATCTCATCGATCCTTTTCGAATCGCCGCCGCTCGGGTGGTTTGAGAGAGTAATAGACTTGGGGTCGACCGTTGGGGGAAGTTTGGGCACAAGCTGCGCGAGGAATCAGCAACCCATCATAGATAGCATGGAGATGGGGTACTCGGTTATCGCTTCTCTATGTACCTGGCGCACAAGTTCACCAAACGTGTCGTCCTTCTCCACCGTCAGGCGGAACATGCCATCAGGGCATCGCAGTCGTAGAAGCATCTTGACAGACCGGTATGGCAAAAGTTTGATCGTGAATGTTTGCTGGAGGCTTGGAGTTGTGTTGCTGTGTTTGTTGCCAGTGCGACGATTGCGGGGGAGAATCTAGTGTTGAGCTGCTGGTCAAGGGTTCACGCCCTTCATACAATCAGTATGCTACGCAAGAAGTGTTTTGTGATGCAGAATGAGGAAACTGGATATCAGGGCCAGTCTTTTGGGAGCATGAAACTTTGCGAGTCAACTGGCACCCGGATGTTGTGAAGAAAATGATGTGCATGTGCAGCTCCATGGACTTCCAAAGCGGTAGCTTTGGGCCGTCGTCATACAGCTTTGCCTTGGAACCGTTTGAGGGCTGTTGCCCCTCTGCCCCACAATGACTGATAGCCTGGACATGTCGCTTACATGCTTATCGTTGCCCATGATGGTCCTGATAACTGCATATCTAGGGACACTACGCGTCATGTTTCCTGGTTGGCCAGCCCTGCCCCTGTAAGGACGAGGTGACATGCCAAGACCCAAAAGTTCAATCTGTTCTTTCTGATCGGCAGGACCCCAGAAAGTGGCCAGGACAGCCAGCAGTCGGCGCATCAGCCCTGGCGGCCACCTCGACAACACTTCGAACACCTGGAGCGGACCCTCTCGCGGCAGCCTCACACCTGGCATTCTTGTTGCTGCGACACCCCAAACGCGCCTTTGGCTCCTCCTGCTATCAATCTTGTATCCATCTCTACCTGGACCCGCGCAGTCGCTTCTGAACCTTTGACATCGCGTGGCCCTGACGACATAGCGACATGTTCGAGTTCGACTGGAGGGGGCTGCTACTCCCTCTGGCCTACCTGGCTGTCCTCGGCGGCACCTTTATGACATTTTCTTACGTCTATCGCAAAAGGAAGGCTGGTATGTAACGAGGGTCTGGGCCTGACGAGCACCACAGACACAGCCAGACTAACCGATACACCCCCATTGTCTAGTCCAAAGCGCAAACCTGGCCCCATGGTTCCCTCCGCACCTCCAGCGCAACATCTACCTGTCTCTGCTCCATATGGAGCCCGAAGAGGGTCAAGAAAAAGCCCCCAAGGTCCCAGACAGCGTCATTAGGGCGGCGCTGCTCCGGCGCGCTGTTGAGGACATCCACCGCATCATCCAAATTCGCACCGCGAAGGCAGCATGCAGCACTTTATTGCAACGGGGAAGCGTCGGTGATGATCTGTGGCAGCGGTTTCTTCGTGCCGAGAAGGAGATGGAGGACGAGTTAAGGGATGTCGTTATGGAGGTATGAACGATTATGCCAACTTGGTGGCAACCGCAAGCTAACCACCTGCTCTCCAGGCTAACGCTTTGGTTCCCGGATGGGGCCAGATCATCTTTCAATCGGCAAACGAAATAGCTGCCAACAAGGTGCTCCGCGACAGGTTGGAGGAGATCGAAGCCCAGACCGCCCGCGACAAGGAATGGTGGGAGAAGCGCCGGGCGACCATCAAGAGTGAGTTTATGAAGGAGCTCGATGCTGAGGAGGCTGTGGAGAAGGCGAAGACCGAAAAGGAGCAACCGAAGCAGCAGCAGCAGCAACAGGAAACCAACAGGGACAAGACTGCTAGCGACGATGACACTGTCTTGGTGGAGACAAATACGCCGTCGGCTACACCATCCAAGAAGAAGAAAGGCAAGAAGAGCGCCGCTTAGAAGGCGGCTGCTCGCCAGGCTAAATCTAAACTTCGACGCTAGAGTTTGTATGTATAGTATATATTAAGTGGGTTTGGGTCGTGACTATTCCTGGGGTGTACCGTTTTGCTATGGAAAGACTTATCCTCGGGCGTTCTGGGGCATCCATTGACACAAGTTTTTTTTTTCTTGCACCATCCTTCGGACGTCCTCGCGTTCCCAGAGCGCTTCTTGATCTTTGGCATTTTTTCCCTTATTTACTCCGTGGTGGACAAAGTCTACCAGCAATGCGAGACCAGGGGCCTCTTTATTAAACCAGCGTCTTCCAGCGAGTTTGGGGATGAATGCAGATTATTTCTATCAAGGCATCAACACCTTGAGAACATCCAAAACGGCAACTCAACGCTGCTGGACTAATACATACAGCTTCCCTGAGGATGCATCCCTATCGGCTATCAATCAACACAATGCCAGTTCTATCGTCTATGTATACCAACACCATAGCATGCACGTCACCGACATTATTTGCTTCAACTTTTTAGTACCACCCCATTTTCCTCCTGATCTCATCCATGTCATCACCACTGCTCGTCCCTCCCCTCCTCCTGACTTCAGCAGCGTCTCTCTCGATATCCTCTTCACTCCTCTCCATGGCCTTGGCAACATCGTCCCTTACCAGCTGCTCAATAGGCGTATCGCACCCCCTCAATCCAATAAACTTGCCCAGCTTCCTCCGCTTCTCCTCGAGCGTCAGCCCTGGCGGCCACGACACGGGGCACGGGTAGTGCTGCGTCCACTCGCACGGCGTGCGCTGGTGGTAGAAGTGTGCCAGATCGTCTAGTTGGTCTTCTGTTAATAGCCAAAAGGCGAGGAGCGTGCGCGGGAAGTTGGGGTGGACGAGACCCGTTGTTAGCTGGACGAGGGGGGCAAGCTTGAGGGACATATGTTGGATTTTGGCTTCGAAGGGGGGGTTCTTGGCCGCCCGACGGGCGTACAATGCTGATGCTGTTGATGTCATTGGGGGCACGGATGATGTGCTGTTTGTGGCGGTAGGGCTGGGCTGGTAGTCGTTGGAGCTGTTGGGTTGCTGCGGTGATGAATGTTCCATTATGGATGGTATGGTTTTGTGTTGTCTTCTGCCCAGAGGCTATTTCTGCTTTCTGGTGGTGCAGTGATGGCCTCGTTCTTCTCTTTCTGTTCCCCTTGATGCCCAAAGCTGCTCGACCGTGTACACAACACCGTTCGCAATAAGGGGATTAAGTAGATAGTGTGTCCACGGTTTTAGTACCAGTCAAGTCGCAACAATGCAAGAACAAATAGTAAGAACAGTGGATGAGGGTACCCCTTAAAATATAATGGGAATGGACAAGAACTGATTTGTCTGGATCGAACGGAATGGGAACGAAAGAGAACAGTAAAGACTGGGGGAATGCGGTACTTGTGCTAACGTGGCCGCTATGATGTGAACAGCAGCGGCAACAGAATACAATAGTTTCTCCGTGTGCTGGCCTTTGGCCGTCTCAGGATGACGAAAAAAAAACTGTTCCTAAGCTTAGTTTGGTGGAAGTCTGGTGATACGTTCGGGAGACTGCTGTACAAAAATCTTCGGGACAGGGAGGGGGAGGAAGTCTGGCGCTCTTGTAGAGGACCCCGAGAACAGTGTCGCCCTTTGGAAGCAACCTGAAGGCAAAAAGGCATCGGAAACGTTCTATCAAGCCGTGTCTTTGTCGGCCGGCGCTATCGTTAGCGGGTGAAACAAGAGTTGTCATGGTCGTCTTTGACCGCACTCAGGATCATGACCAAGACATCGTTCTCAGACTTGACATTCCAGAGGAATCGCTCATTCAAAGATCATTTAGTTCGTTCAACAATATGCATTGACAGTTCACACTTGATCATAGCCATTTCAACTTGGCAATGTGATCTGCCCTCTTTCTACTTTGTTTCACAAGCCCCATCATTCGAAGCTCCGCCAGGCCACGGTAGAAACAAACGAGAGCGCTTCGTTCATCGAGTCCCTCGCGGTTCATCGATCCGTCATCGTCGTTACCGACCAGACCGTAATATGCAGACCACAAATCCGCCACATTGATCAGCGCGCCAGCTTCAAGGTAAAGGTGGTACAAGATACAGGTGGTAGGCAGGGTTGACGAGAGCCCGCCATCTACCTTACTACAGCATGCGCAGGCGAGGTAGTCGTGGGGACGCGAAAGACCGCGAGCAAAGGCGGCACCGGGCCGGGGAACAAAGACTTCACGATACGGCAGTTTCGAGTCATAGACCCAAACCTCGTGGAGAAAGAGATTGTTAATGGGCTCGCAGCGGAGGTATTGCGACAACAAGGCCGTCATTGTGTCGATCGCTTTGGTAAAGGCTTTGTCCTCCTCGGTCAGGGCTGCCGTGTCTTGGCTGAGTTGAACCTTTTGCGCAACGACAGTGGTGCGCAAGACCTTGCTTTGAGCACTGTATTGGCTTCTGAGAGTCGTGCCATTGTGCTTGGACCGCTCCATCAAACCCTCGACTTCTCCGCGGAGTTCTGTGACAGCATCAACAAACTCCTCTGCCTCCGATGCCCAGCCTTGCAATTCCAGCTCTGGGCTGCCAGTTTCGGTGGCATGAAGCAGCTTTTGGATAAAGTTCAGGAACTCATCAGCGTTCATCCGCCTTACTACTTCCGCCGGGCGGATTATTTCATCTGCCTGCTCCAGGTCGATACCCTTGCTCAGGGCTGTCATGTAGAGCTCCGTGAAAGAAGCCGTACTCAAACCGGTTGAGTTGATGAGATGGAGAGTGCGCAGGAGCTGTTTGAGGTAGTCCTCGCATTTTTGCTGCTGCTCCAGAATTTGCGCAATGAGGTAGTCGTCATCTTCGATCATTGCCTGAGCATGATTCATCTGCCTAGCATCTATCGCGACCTCGACCTTGGCTTTGAAGGATTCCAGCATCCGCACAGCTCGAAGATGTTCAGGCTGTAACAGCTTGCGGTCCAACTGTTTGGCAAGTAATACACTCAGCGGATTCGCATAGAAGTGGCACATATATGCATACTTGACTGAGCTGACGAACAACTGGATGCCAGCTACCTGTTCCTGTTGGCGGTCTACCAGACTGCGCAGCAACGATGGCCCAATTCGCAGAGTCGCTCGGCTACCAGCAACAGCAGTTTTGACGACGCTCTCGAGAACCGAGTTGGCTTGCACAACATCAAACTGCGCACCGTAGAGTAGACGGGCTGCTGACCTGGGCAGCCTGGCTTGGAACAGCTCAACTGAGGTTGCAACGCCGAACAATACGTCAAACTGGATGCGATCGCTCCAGGAGCTTATCAACAGGTTAGCGTAGTTCCACAGGTTTGTCCAAGAGACAGAGTGACACACTGGAATAATGTAATTAGATCAGCCAGCAGGGAGCTGTCGAATGCCTCGCTGTCTTGAAATGCGATCACGACTCTTCGAGACTGTTGCTGCTGCCGAGAGAGAAAGACATACAGGGCATCGAGGTCATAATCGAGGTATTTCCTTCCCTTTTTCGGGTCAACATCCATGGTTCTCACGCCAGCTTCATAAAACAGAGCTTTGCTTACTGTACTGGGAACAACGACCGAGCTATCGTCATCTTCCGACTCGTTTGCCGTGGCATCCCGTATGATTTTCTTCAGCGCGGCCTTCAGATTCGACACCTCAGACGCCCGCAGACGGACAACCCGTGCCCGAATTTCGGTATATAGCCTTTCAGATAGCTGCTCAAACAGAAGATCCTGAGAGACAATGTTGGGACCCGTGATGATGAATCCCGCGATAATTTTCTCACTACAGGAAGTCAGTCAGGCAGTGTTAGAAGGCCCAAAGTCTGCTCTTACGTCTTCTCTTGCGCAGCCTGCTGCAAGAAGGCAGTTACTTCGTCAAGAGTGCTGCGGTTGGCCTCCCTCAAGACATGCTACACAAAACAGAAATCCAAAGCTTAGTAGTAATCCATATGAGCAGCTGGGATTGGCTGTCACCAACCTGGATGCGTGTCTCCAGGACGGGCCATGAAGCCTCAAAGAGCTCCTTGCGCAGGTTTACGGCTTCAGGGCTCTCTGCTCCATTGAAAAGGGGGATAAAGGTCGAATCGGAGCCGAAAGCCGGCTGCTGGAGCTGCGGTTGAGACGCTGCCTTCTTGCCAGCGCCCGCTAATTTGCGTTTCTTTGCGGGTCGGGATGATGCCGTGGGTAGTTGCCTGTCATCCTCACCGCTGCTGAAGATGAATGCTGCCTGAGAAGTCCATTAGGCAAGCGAAACGTGAATCAAAACCGATCATCAGGAATACACACCCGATGGTCGTCCTCTTCAAATGGGACAGTGCTGCTGTGTACTTGTGCCATCTCTGGTTCGTCCGTCACGCCGTCGCGTCGAACGTTCACCTTGACACGTTCCTTTGCGTTGGGGTGTAAGTGGCACCAGCCGCATTTGGTCGGCTTTCATTCTTTTAATACGCCACAGTGGTGGGACCCTTGGATGCCTGTCAACCCAGCCCCTGAAACGAAATGAACGGCGGGATAAGGCTTGAAAAACAGGACAGAGAAAAAAAAAAAAAAGAAATTGACAAGAACAACCTCTCAAGACTCAAAGAGAACTTAATTGCCCCAGGTACCTAATTTTTATACTACGTGACTGCAACATCAAGCGCCTAAATTCTTGTGGAGTAGGTTAGGTAGTTTACGCAGTAAAATGAAAGAATGAAAAGTCAAGGCGCCCTTCCGTTTCTCTTCGTTGTTGTTTTGTCATTTTCTCATTTCCCACGCTCTTCGCCCGAACTTGCACTTAGGTTACCCAGCTGTGTTCCGGAGATGCCCTTCCTTCCCAACTCCTCAGATCCTTCCCTCGACCAATCAATCGGCCGCACAGATCCAGCCTCGATGGAAGTAGTGTAACTAGTAGTATCCCTCCCCCTTTCTTCCTCGCCGTCCTCAACACCGTCCACAAAAACCAGACCAGAAGAAAGCACGCTGCATAGTATTTGGAAGCCAGAACACCCCCAAAAGTTCCCTTGTGAGATTTACCAGTGCAAAGAAAAGGAAAGTTGATGATAAAAGGCCCACCTAGTTTTACAAAACCCTATGCTTAAACCTTTGTTTGCCTTCTTTAATTTCCTGCGGACTGCAGCTCTCCATCCTATATGGACATGATCTAGTCTTATTAGAGAAGCAAAAGTCCGCTCCATCGCTGTTGGTTTATATGAAATGATCTAGGATGTGCTCCTCAGGCTGAGGCCTCGACTGCCTTCGCCTTGGGTTATGTTAGCGAAAATCTCCTACTCTCCGACCACTGTGTCAATTGGGAGGGGAATTGAGGATTCTTGCCTCTTCACTTGTAGACTTCGCTTCAGAAGCGCTCTCGGACTTCGCAGACACCTTGGTCTCGCTCTTGGATTCCTCCACCACCTCGTTTGACTCTTCGTCCTTGCCTTTTGGCTCGGCCGATTCGCTCTTCTCCTTAACCCCATTGGCCTTAGCAGATGACTTAGCGCCATTAACCTCACTAGCTGAAGCGGCGGTGGGAGTACCGTCGACAGCCAGAAGCTTGTTCCACTTGTCCAACAGCACCTGAGACCGGGCCTTGAACTTGAACTCTTCCTCCCGCGGAATGCTCTCGAGCTTGAGGATGGCCTTGAGTACCTTGTTGATCTTGGTAGCCCGAATGATGCTGACCTCAAGATCAGGAAAACTCTCAAGCTTAGTGATGTAATCTGACATGAGCTTCATCTCTTCAGGCTTAGGGGCCTGGTCCCTGGTGAGGAGACCCTTCTGAAGTCTGTGACGGAGATAGAGAACCTCTTTCTGTCGGCGTGTGTCAGCTGTTGTTGCACCATAGGAACCCTTCACCATCTCACGTCATGGTTATTGCTTACCTCCTTCTTTTGGTGTCTCTCTTCAGGAGTAAGCTCTGGCTCCTTGGGAGTCGTAGGCTCCTTCTCAACTTTCTTTTCCTCCTCCTTACCCTTCTTGGTCTTGGACTTCGCGCTCTTGGTCTCAGCGCCCTTACCGCTGGACTTAGATGCCGCTGTGGAACCATTGGCTTTGGGCGTGGAGCTCGTCGTGAGCTTAATCTTGGGCTTCTTCGCGGACTCCGTGCGGTTCAACGTCTGTTACGAAGGTCAACATAGGGCAATAAACCCCCAATTTCTCGAGCCTGCACTCAAACTTACCTCAGCATTGTCCTCGGCCTTCCTCTTCTTGCTCTTCTTATCTTTGGCCGAGGTCTCAGTGGCAGAGGGAGCGTCCTCCATCTCAACGTCCTCATCCTCTTCGCTTGTTGCCTTGCCCTTCTTGCCCTTGGGGGCAGCAGCCTTAGCAGCCTTGGCCTTTTCTTGTTGAATGAGATCCTCTTGATAGCTCTGGAGGAGCTCCTTGTAGTATGATAGAGGATGGTTCTCGGCAGCCAGCTTGTAGGCAGCCTGCAGCGACTTTTTCATCTTGTCCAGCTTGACGTCCTGGAGGACGGTTGCCGGGTCGAGGTCAATGAGCTCCGAATTGGGCACCCAGCCGCTGGAAACTATGTGTCAGCATTCAATGCCAAACAGACTGACCATGGCCAATGCCGAACATGCCCAATCAGGCATGCGCGTGAGTAAACAGATGTAGTAAATATGTCAATAATAGAGGTGTGCAGGGGTCAACTCACAATTCGTTGGTCTCCAGATACATGACGGGGAATGTGCGATCGGCGACCTTCTTACCGCCGTCGGCGAAGTCCTCGCGATAGCTACCATCGGCACGTTTGGCAGTCACAGGGCGAGTCTTGAGCAGAGAAGCAGGAAGCATGTCCTCATCACAGATGATAACAGGCCATTGTGGATGACCCTTAAGCTTCACGAAGTAGTGCTCACCCGGCTTTGCGTCTAGGTGGAGGACACGCTGCTTTGACTGCTTCTTGTTAAGCTTTTTACCCTTAGATTCTCCGGCACCAATTGACTTGCGCTTCGCCTTCGACTTGCTGGCACTGGCACCGGCAGCATCCTCAGCCTCCTCGACCTTCTCTTGGGAAGCACCCTCGGCGGCATCGGCTGCAGTCTCAGAGGGCGCGACGGCGTCGGTCATCTCGGCATCGGGCTTTTTGTCGCCCTGTTCCTCGGCAGGTTTCTCAGCAGAAGCTGCGGGGCGAGATGGCATCTCGAGTCAGCAACACGTTTCTTGGACAGGACAGTAGACAGATGAAGACCGAGTGTAGAGGTTGGGTTGCGCGGTGTGACAATACCTTCAGCGGCCTTGTCAGATTCGGCGGTCGTGTCAGCGGCAGCCTTGGGCTCCGCGGCAGACTTCTCCGTGGGCTCCGCCTGGTTGGTCGCGCTCGCGTTTTCCTTCTTCTCAACAGCAGGCGCCGCGCCCTCGTTCGAAGGCGGAGCGGTTTGGGCGTTGTCGCCAGACATGGTCGATTGGCTAGACACGTATGTAGCTGATGTGGAATGCGATGATGGGGGCTGGTCGCGAGGCGAGTGGCGATGTGATGTCAGATAGGCTCGATAGGATATGCTGCGCTGCGGGATACGGATACGCGCCGGGTCGTGACAAGCTGTGGGCAGCAGAAATGCTGTGATTGGGGGAAGACAGCAAGCAAAAAGGAAGAAGCCGGGCGACGGACGCGTTCTTCGCGCGACAGTGGGCCAGCAGGTACGCGACACACACTCGGCTGCGCGATACGATGAATGCGGATGGAATGCGCCGATGGGAAGTCGGGTGTCAATTGTTAGAGGCGGGCACCGGGCAATGGAAGGATAGGTTGCGAGAGGCTGCGCCAAA
>Ga0065720_1018928_pt1 | contig 54741 bp, 50 predicted proteins | sample Thericmetagenome_FD_59107 | JGI IMG/M metagenome (GOLD analysis project Ga0065720, IMG submission 59107) | Thermophilic microbial communities from the Joint Bioenergy Institute, California, USA of rice/straw/compost enrichment - eDNA_2 v2... | ecosystem: Engineered > Solid waste > Grass >... | reverse complement strand
CCCCCCCAAAAAAAAAGCTCGGGAGTAGGACGCCAGCCTCTTACTTGGGATACCCTTGTCTTTATTCCTTCCATATTTGGAGGGCGGCCAGGACTGCTGGCCTATTAGAAGCTGGGATTTCATTCCACAAGCCTCAGTGGAGCACGTGCCCTGCACAAGCCACTCTTTACTGTGCACTGTGTTCAGGGCTTGCTGGGGGGTGTCTGCGTCATCTAAACAACATTCTCCAATAACCAAGCAGAATTCGTTGCTTCTTTTCATCACTCAACATTGGCTTCATGTGTGAGAGATAGAGAGCATGTGATAGTTGTATGGAGGAGATTAATTGGAAGGTGCAGCTTTCCATTTCCCTTCCTATAAGCTCTTTAACACCCCTGGGCCCCTCGCTAGCACTTTTTGGCTGGTTTTGGTATCTCTTTGACTTATCCTAACTGTCTTGTGAGTTGTTGCAGAGATGTTGACTTTGTTGATGTGAATTCAACTGCTTACAGATCCGATAAAAGCATCCAAACCACATTGCAGCCTCGTATACGTGTCATTCGAGCGAAATATGCTGACAGATATGCTCCGAAACACGGAAACGCTGTGTTAGCTGTGTCTTGAGTAGTCCTTGCAGCACACTTCCACTGAGCCTCAGGAGTCAGCAGCCATTGGGGGTATGCCTATCAAATTCAACTCGATGCAATCCGCTGTTAGTATCACCACCACTTCACCTCCCAGGCTTCCATTCAGCGGAGGGTGGGTGATCACGATTGAACCTTAACATCCTGCACCTTGCTAGGTGCAGATACACAAAGGCTAGTATAGGGAACCAAAGCTCAGGCACTGTCTTATTACTAGCACATTGGTTCTGTGATGCGAGATATTGGGGGTTGGATACTGTTGAGATCCAATCCAGATATTCAGATCGAGATCAAGAACCAGATCATTTTGCGCTCGAAGCCCAAATTCACACACCTGGCTAGAGATACATTATTCTCCCAGAGCTTCAAGATGTAAGCATATTCATTGTATAGGCCTGTCATTACATGTAAGACATTAGGATGTTACTAAATCCCGGGTAATGCCAAACGGTTATCACGTTGCAGCTGTCAATGCATGCTGCTGATTCTTTCCATGCTACCATTGCTACAACAGCAGTAGAAGCTCACACACATTGCTACGCGGCATGTTATGGGCAGAAGCAGCTTACATGACTTGAAGTTCATGACATGGGTAATAGCAGATTTGGGTTAAGGCCTAGGCATTATCATGTTCTCTCGTGCTTCAATTGCTGCATGCGGTCAATCATGCAAGGCCTGCATTGTTACCGACTCTGCATCACTATTACAAAAAGAAGTCTACCACTTGTGCAGAGAGGGATTTCTGGGTTTTATCTGACCTAATTACTGCAATTAGTGGCATTTCCTAGGTGTCGTTGACTGGGCGCTGGCGGCAGCAAAACAAGCGATTACCATAATCAATGTTTCAAGACACACATTTTTATCTGTCATGTCCAGTGGTGGGCCAGACTTTCCTCTCTATTCTTGAAGTTGGTACGCCACATTGGCAAAGCACAGGATCTGAAAAACATCTCCCAATCCAACCCCACGTGCTTTCAGCTACGCCAGGTGACAGAACTCGCTTTATCCAGTCACCGGTGAGAAGCTTTGAACGAATCTCAGGAAATGGAACGTTCCAGCTGTCGGTGCTTGATTCGCAAGAGGCCTTATGTGGTGCCAGTGGGACGCGGACGAGCCGCGTTAATCAGTCATTGATGGGAGCTGCACAGCTGAGGCTGTAGCTGGCAACCAATCCGGCCGAAACCCGCTCAACCGAAAACCAACCGGCCGACCCCAACCCGACTCAATGGATCTTTCTCCCGATAAATGGCATATCACCGGCAGATACGCCAAGGGAATCTGGCGGCTCGCTCTCGCTCCATACGCCTACCTTGCGCCAACAAAATGCTTTTTGCTGTAGTTAAAGCCAGCCATGTTGTGATGAGTGGTCGAAACGATCCTGTTTCTTTACTTCAGCCTCATGTTCGTCTAGTGTGTGTACACCCTCTTACCCAATATCAGGGTGTGAGCATGGTTGGATATACACTGCCCACAACTGGCCTTTCGGAACCGAACCGGGGACGGCTGCAATTGGCCACCACTATCTTCCGGTCGGTCGCTGGTTGATAGCCCTAACAAAACCTGTCAGAGTCAGCTCACTTTGCAGGGATCTTATTGGCTAACAAGTGCATTATCAGAAGCCGCCGATCCATTTTGGGTCTTCAACGTTATCGCTTGATCCCAGAAGATGAGGGTGCTTCATCGTGGATAAACCAACAAAGTATATACCATTAACAGATGTAACTCTACTTCAGTGTCTCTGGCACTGTTTTTAGAGACTAAACGCTACTTACCTGCCTATTTATTCTCGCCGATCTCAAGTACTCAGACACATATCTGACCTAAAGCTATCGGAGAATTTTCTGTCTAATGCCAGGGTAGTTTTGTCCACTCCCAGCTTGCTATCTGACAATGTATCACCAATCGGGGCGTAAACGAGAAATCCCGGCTGTCATCCAGACGGGGTTGCAGATCCCTTCCTAGCTCGGCCCTACCGGCTCGCTATCGTACATGTCAGACTCCGTGAGCATCCTGCTCGCCCCTAGAAAAGAAGCGAGTATATCAGTAGTACGTAGCCTTCAGCCCCTTTTGGCAAGGACAGCTGTACGAACGGCGTGGCTTACAAGGCTTCTTTACCTACTCTGGCACCATTCTTAAATACCGAAAGATATATGCTCTGCTTCTGGCACGTGGTTGTGGCTTCATGCGAGATTTTATCGTGGAAGCCAGGAGGTTCCAAGAGGTCAAATTTTAAGATGGAGGACACTTATCAGCCATGTCCTTTTGACACTGAGTCACATTACGTTCGTTGTTAGAAGCAGCGTAGTACATGGGACTGGAGGAAACTTACTTCCGAATGCAGCTGCATCCAGCATTAGGTGGTCCGGCATGGTCCAACATAGTTTTTCTGCATGGTAGCTTGAACACGGCGCCGCGTATAAGACATGCTGTAAAGTTCGAGAGCTGCTTCTTGATCAAACTTGTTTCGAACAGTTTGTTTGAATGGAAGGCTGAGACCAGACCGGTTTCGCAACGTTTAGCGGCCCGCAATTCAAGACAAGATCTGCGCGGAACTCTCAGGCTCGAGAGGATCTTCAGCTGCCCGTTGCCGACATGTTGTCTTTGCCACACTGTCACAAGATTTAGCATTTTTATCTGCAAATGCTATCCGAATCAAGGCCAAAAGATTCGACTCTCGAGTCTGAACCATAGTCCATCTACTGACGTGGACTCAGAAGGTGCTCGATCGGGAATGACAAGGGCTTTTGAGATACCTAATTTCAATATTACTAGAATTAGTTATCAATGGTTACCGATTGCTTCTTAAGGGTATCCAAGCAGACTTCACAATTGTTCCGTTGCTAGACAACAGTTACTGAGATTGCTCTGCTTACGGATCTGTAAGTTCTTAATATTGATATTACAAGGTGTAACTTACATATTCCGATACTTGCATGCCACCCCACACCGACATCGGCGAACCAGAATTTGTTGCGGGTTATGGAGATGGAGGAGCGTCGTCCCAAGCCCTCGCCAAGATATCAAAAAACACCATCACCAGGGAATAGCAAAACCGGGACAAATAAACGGTATTTCCCAGCAAGGAGGAACCCGGAGGAAACTTGAGAAAGATAATAAAGAGAAAATATTGTTTTCTCTCAACATGACAATGAGTGAGTAAAAAAAAAAAAACCAGTACAGTTCTTTCTAAAGACCCACTGACAAAAGCTTCCCGGCCGGGAATTGAACCCGGGTCTCAGGCGAGACAACTTGACAAGCCTGCATACTGACCACTATACTACCGAGAATTCGACAGTCGGCAACCTTAAAGTTATTATGTATCAACAATTCAAACGATGAAAACATCCGTTTATTACTTTGATAGCCATCGCATTCTTTCCAAAGCGCAAATCAACTCCAATGCTATTCTAAAAACCGATAGGTTTTCTAATGATATCCGTGAAGCTATCTGCCAGTGCTTATGCGAAATCATTGACTTCCGAAACGTCCTTTGTCTCGGAGTCGACGAGGTTAGCTTAGTATTTGGCTCAATCCTGCCTTTTTAATGGCGACGGCTTTCTAACCCTGTCACGATGTCGAAGTAGTCTTCTGGAGTCGAATCGTGGCGAGTTCGATGCCCAAGTAAGAAACGAGATCAGTCCACTCTCTGAGGAGCATTCTCGTGACTATCTGATAAGATAGATGCGACCATTAGACATTGTTAAGATGTAGATGTCATACAGCATCTTGTTCTATGGTGAGTGACGGAAACAGCAGAACTCTGTAAGCACACTAAGTGATAATGGTTCAGAAGTCATGGCAAAGGTAACTTGGAAAGAAACGTATTCCCTGACTTCAGCAAGTGGGCATTCAACTGATCGTGGATACAGACGTAAAGCTAAAAACGAACTGAAGTAACCCATCTAGCCATCTATCTCTAAATGGGCTCCTGGTCACAATGCAATTCAAGAGTTCTACGTGAGTTAGGTTGCGCGAGCAAGAAGCTACAATTTCACGCATAAACAGCCCCATAAACAGCCCAATATGTGTTGAGGAGAGGAGGGCGTCTCTTATGTCTGTAAGCGTGCCTTCATCTATTGGACTGAAAGGAGAAGTATACTGTCATGGAGTCAAGACCCCGCGTGCCTGTGTGCACAAAGTAAATGGGGAGCCATGGCTTCGACATACAATCTAGTAGTGGATAGTTCCACCACGTCGTCAAAGTCACTGGCCCTCGGCATCAGAGCGTTTAGGATCCTGGAGTGATTTGGCAGAGCTCCTTTCCTGTTCCATCAAGGCCGTTGTGATCCAAAAGTCTCGGAAGGGATATTGTCTAATCGCGAGCGGTTTCAGCCTGTGTTTGCCAAGCGATGCTCAGTACGCGGGGCTCAGATCTTCATCGCTGTGTCAAAACTCCACTAAAGTATGACAGAGATTGTTTACTGTGTGGGGTAATGGGAGATATGATGTTGAATAGATACAGATCGCTTAGAGGTTCTCTTGTGTCATAACAATAATAACATCCAAAGGATAGGTACAGTTATGTCATCTGCAGCTATGTCATATGCTGAGTGGTTACCTGCCAAAAGACAAACCTTGGGATTGGATCTGCAGCATGGAACCTAAAAATGATACTCGAAATCCATGTCCACGGCTTCGTTTCCTCCGCGAGAGAGGGGCATAATACATACTCAAGCCCCCCACAACTTTCATGATGATTCCGGTCCCAAAAACTACCACGCTTCTGTGGCAGTCCTGCAGTGGCAGAACCAAATGCAAGCCGTAACGCTGTTGTCTTCGATACTGTCCTGTACAGCAAGCTGATACTCTTATGTCCAGACGTTGATACCATCACTGGAATCGAAGGGACTGGCGATGTTATCCCCGATATGCAGACCAGTGGACCGAAAACTGCGATTGAATGCATTCGCGGTTGTTTAAGCGAGGTAGGGATCGCTGAGAGGCCACCTTGGGGTGTCAGACATGACTCTGGCAACCCCGAGATGATGGGGATGCAGTTTCCCGAAACGGATAACAGTGTTCATGACGGCTAGCTATCTCGTCACAGAGCCAGCCTATTACAAGAGTCTAGACATGATTGAGCTGAATATCGAAGTGACAACTCGGTTTATGAGAGATTTGATGAGAATGTTCTCACCGGCTCGGTCACGAGATCCCCAACGGATGTCCGTGGTGGATAATAGCGAACTCGTTGAGGTATGGAATGCAATGGACGTAGTGTAAAGCGCCAGCACGTGGGTGACATGCAGGACCAGGAAGAAAGCTTATTAACCTTTGATGGAACTAGCCGCGGAAACAGATATCGAGCCGGATGACATCATTAGTGGGTGGTTAAGGTTCCAGACAGATTCGGCCCTTCGCTGTTCCTTGGTGCCACCATGACTTGAGGACTTGGGCTGGGATCCTCTTGTAATCATTGATGGGCGGTGTCCGACAAATCAGTCGGCAAATGTGTGAGGGGATTTCAACTGTCATTGTTGTTGCGGCTACCTTGTGGCTGGCTGTGGTATGTTGCCATGATTGTCGCCGAGTTTCCATTGAAAGTGGTGGTCAGGAGAAGAGCCGATCAAAGGGATCGTCAAAAAGCTTGGCTCTGGGGCTCTTAACCTTGGCATTTCTTGGCTTGACGGGAGCGGGCGGCTTGTGGAGCAGCGGTTGGTTCTACCCCCCTGTGGAGAAGTGGGGTAGAGACTGGAGAGTGGAGCTGAGATGGAGCTTAGGGCTGACAGCAGGATGAAGGCCCTGTCCATCACGATCTTCAACTTCCATGGCAGGAATAGGATATGGTTTGAGGAAACAGCCCCTCAAAGGTATTGGTGTTCTCTCACATCCAGAGTACTTTCCAGTAGTATATCCTTTCCGATGCTTACAGAAGCCAATAAGAGGGGATTCTCTCTTCAACTCAGCGCTGGGTGACCCCCGAAGCCCAAGAAGCGACCGCACTTACCACACTGCTATCATGATAATGAAACGCACCTAAACGGAACCCCCAAATGCAGCGCCAGTTCCTCCTACCGGCACCAACCCATTTGCCGATATTGCCGGTATGCCAACCATAGCGGTACCCACATTTTGGTTTTTGGAAAGGTCCGTGAGGCCTCATTTTAGCCTGTTGTGTACCGCTCGCCATGTATGCATCTCGAGAGCATGTACAACGACAACCGGTTCCCGGGCTGCTGGTCGGCTCGTCCCTGTCGTGCCCCTGCTCTGTCGTTTCCCCATGCCCATGCCCATTTTTGCCCACATTCCCAGTTCATCTTCCGAATTTGCAAACTCTGACGTACCCTCACATCGGGGGCATTCCTGTTAGGTGCAGCTTTGACATCGCCAGCATCATTGACCCCCTTTCCATGGCTGGGCACTGGGCTCCGGGCTCCGGAGTATCAGTTACGGAGTCATCAAACTCTCTGGTGCATCAGAATACGAATAGGCAGGGAGTTAAGAGTGCTGTTGTTGTGAAGAGTAGGTAGTCATCGCTTTCCTGCTACCTGCCGATGTTGCACAGCTGAGAGCGAAATGCAGCTCTGTTTTGTAACATACGACCACATCTGTACCTAACCGCGCGGTATACTGATTTCGTTCCCTAAGGTCCATGACTTGTCTTCATCACTAGGTCCTCCACAGCTTAACAATCACCATCAATACAACTGTGAATTTTTATTTGTCAGCTTGAGAGACACAACAAGAGAGACAACTTCTCTGTTGTAACCTCATATGGAGCCTGCGCTAAGTTGAGCATTCAAGTTATTATTTCAAAAACCTTTCTTTCACCGTCTCATGGCGAAAGCTTATTGAAAGGTATCTTAAAAGAGTGAAATGGCATCCTGCAATACGCTATCACATAGCAAAGGGACCAATCCTCGCCGAGACTTTTTGTGTAATTCTATGTAAAAACTACCTAGATATCGCAATGGTATTATATGCTTAATCCACAAGAATCACCATAGACCGTTTTTCCTGCCCACACCCTGCTATCAGCATTCTTCCCTACTACCTACCATCTTTATAGGTTGGCCAATTTGTTTCCTCTGAGTCTCTGGTTTCGCTAAGGTTCTTAGATATGGTTTCTGAAGGGTGACTCGTTCACGGGACGGAAAGGTTAAACTCGTTTTTCGACTGATTGCCATCGGGGGTAGGATACGGAATGACCATGTCAAAATATCTTATGCCTGCTGGCTAATATGAGCCGAATGCGGCTAGTTATTGGATCCTACACTCTCAACTCCTATCTCCACAAGGGAGCTTCCTGACCGGGTTTGGGATGGTGCTTAATAAACATCACGAAGCGTGTGCTTCCGCTTCTTCCATGTGTGTCATGGACTTGTTCCAGTTCAGGAACCAACTAGGATCTCAAGACAACTGTGGGCTCTCTTCAGAGGGGTGTTTTTATTTCCTTTACTAACGATAGACATGCATCGGTCCGGAAAGGTGTGAATACTTTCCAGAGAAGCCTCACCCCTCCAGCTTCCTCCATGAATTGGTAGGGGGCGTAGCGATCAGGAACCCGAGCTGTGCTATGTATGGATACATGGCTCCGACACTGAGCAACAACAAAGCTTATCACAAACTTGCCGGATGCAGTAATATACCCTCCTTCGAGTTTCCCTGTCTAGCGAGCTTGTAAAGTTTCCAGATATGTGGCACAACACCAGCCGCAGATGCAGGCATGTTCATGTCCAACAAAAGCGTTCAAGGCAACTTGAGTTGGCTTACCAAACGTGATGTCATCAAACTACGTTCCGCTCCGAGTTGCTCTTTTTCTCTTGTGTTGACAAATGCCTTTTTCACCATATCTTCTCTAATTGTCTAGGAGATAATACTAGGAAAACGTAAGAATGAGCCCAAAACGTTTCCGTATAATCTTTTTTCCCTTCGCAAATCCGAATGCACACTTATCCTTCCTGGTTTTGAATCTTTGCTTCTTAAAACATTATCTACCTAATTTTATACGTCATATCTGTCTTCTCGCCAAGCCCTGTTGTTTACCTTTAACCACTCTTCTTCATTCGTCAGTCGCTTTTGGATCATCTTATAATCTACAGGGTTTCAAATGTAATGTAACAACACAGTCTGACTTGATGAGTGGCCGGCAGTTTACAGGCCAGGGATATCTCTTAAGAATGAGATACACAAACGTAAAGTTGCATCGCAGCAGACTAGAGAAGGTTGCTGGACCATTGACCAAGCTTGGTAGAAAGAGAATAGTTAAGATGAATGCATTGCTCAAGTGGATCAAAAAGGGAGATTTTTAGATACCCGAAACGTTATACAGTTCACAACTGCCTGGGAAGTGCAATCGAAGATGAACCCCATCGGAAACGTAAGGCCCGTAGCTCTATTGTTCATAGAGCAAATCTCAACGGCCGGAGAAGGTACAAGCTCTCCTAGGTAGATAGCTATGTAAGTGAGAAAAGAGCTAAAGAAAATAAAAACTGCTTGTAATCCTGATCCCCAGGAAACATGAGATACATGAACAAGTCCTAGATGCAAACCACAGCAACAACCCTGGCTAGTACTTTGACCAGAACGATGGTGAGAACTACCTCCGTACACAACACCGGTTCTTCCCTAATTGAGAGGTCTTTCTGTGCCATGCCAGAAGCCTGTAAGCCCATGTAAAACTTTAACAGACACACTCAATCACCGTCGTCGACCGAGGGTTTCCCTTTGATTCCTTAGCTGCTTGTAAGTACTGGAGAGCCTGTGACGGTCGGCATCGCCATGGCTTGATCCACTCGAGCCCAATTCTTTCCCAATTGTACCAGTTTCCTTTTAATCCCATCCCCAATCCGAGAACTAAACCCAGACTCAATATTGCGAATTGCATACGCCAAGATATCTGCAGGATTGTCCAATTTCATCGTGGTCCCATCCAGATAAGACAACATTGGTATGGCATCGCCATTCCAAATGTATGGAACCAAAGCAGGATCTTCAGGAGAGACCTGATCGATGACCACCGGGGTTGTTGCTCTTCTGGGGCCTGAAGTATCGGCATCGCGCTTCCCATTGTCCCCGGCTTGGAAGTTTGGGTCGAGTCTGCACACACTATCTGCCCAGAGGATCAAAGTGGGTCGATATATGGCTGCAGCCCACCATGCTGGACGGCGGTTGTTTGGCATCTGCCTTAAAAGCCTGAACACCTGTCCACAGTGAAAGACGGCATCCTCGCGTTGAAATATGCACCGCTTGTAGCGTAGGGCAAGCTCCCAGGAGGAACCTGCCCCGTCAAGTCCCTCGCGGCGAGCCAGACGTTCGATCTCTGGGAAATTCGTCACTGCGTTGAGGGCGATGAGGTGGTAGAGCACAAGGTTACAGCGCGTAACGGGACACCCTGGGTGATCTTTGCTGTAGTCCATCGTGAGATCATACCATTTTTGTAACAATGACTGGACCTCCTCCAGACGAAGCAGAGTCGAAGCCTTTGTGACGGTTCGAGTACTGGTTCGCCGGCCGTTGTGACTCTCGGAAAAGCATGACAACATCTGGCGGAGGTGACAAAGTAGTGCTTGCAGCGGGTGGAGGATCAGCCTGAGTCTTTGTGCAGAAAGAGTCGGTGATCTCCTAGAAAGGTTATCTTGAAGGAAGTCTTGAAAAAGATCATATAGAGAAGGTGTAATCGATGGAGTGCCCAGTAACTCTGGGCTGATGTTGGGAGAGCAGCCGTAGACAGACTGCATGGCATTGACCCATTGTTCCGAATCGGCCGCCATCCAAAGGACTTCGGGGGCAGGTAATGGGCACTGAAGTTCTGTGATGGCAAAGAACGGTGCTGTATCATGGAAAAGACTGAGCTCCTGATCAAGCATAACATAATTATACACCAATCTGTCTTTTTGTTAACTTGGTCTGCATACACAACCCCCCAAAATGGACGATATCTCACCTGTTCCTTGTCTCTCGGTTGATCCAAGCTCTCCATTGAAGCTCCGTATTGGAGGACCCATCAAAGATTGGCATTGATGGCTGTGGATCAAGGAACCCGGCGTGTTTCAGCATCTGGAAGAACTAGTCAGTTATAATCAAAACAAGGTCAGCCAGCCACGTAATGGCTACTTACCGACATATACATGCCCCGCTGTCCCATTGCAATATCCATTAGCCATTTATCCCCACTCCAAGCCCCTAGAACGATAAATAATAAGGCGCATCGAAGAGTTGTCGGATCCGATGCCAGCTCAATATCTTTCTCAACAATGTCGAATAATGATATCCGGCATGTTTCGGTCAAACCGGCAGAGAGATAACGAGCCTCTGCTATAGGCATTGCTGCAGCTCCTTGCGCGATCATGAGTAGGAAAAGCAATGTTGAGGCTTGGTTGTTTTGAAGCATCTCGTTGGGATCAACACAGGTTGTGACAAGAGGATAGTACACAGAGAGGCTCCTGACGTAGCTCCGCAAGAAGTATTCGAGGATGTTATTTGGTGGCAAAACAAGAAAACTGAAATCACCTGGCGAGGAAGCCTTGGGATAGCCACCATTGCTGAGGCTTCCTCTGTGTATGTCGAGCGCCTTGTGGAGGAAGCTCTGCGTAATTGCGAGCATCTTGTCGCGGGTACGTGGTGTTAGAGGGACAACAGAGGCTACGTCGGAAGGATCCCATTCAACCTGCTCCAGGTACTTCTCAAGTGAGCTCCAAGTGCCCTCATGCTTTGATTTCTGTTCTAAACACTCAAGATGAACGATTGCTGTCCGCGGACATGATCCTGCTGACGAGGGAGGGTTGCATCGGGCGAAGTTCCACGAGGCTTCAGCTGCCAGGACAACCTCGAACTCGGGAATTGACTCATCAGAAAGAGCAGCCATCGCAAACTCTGATGGCTTTATGCTGGTGTCGAAGTCGCCTGTGGACATGATGCTGGTACCACGGGTATGAATAGAGCTCCGTGACGAAGCAGTTCCCATGGATTCTGATGACGATGTGTCGCTGAATTCTGGAAAGGCTGGCATTGAAACATCGGTTCTCATCAACGGAATGGTCCCTGGATACATGTCGAGTTCCATTGAGAAGTCTGGCCACATCATGAGGTCCTGATAAGTGACCGTTTCCTGCATCCCAAAGTCGTTCCCCATCTGCATAAACTCATCCAGATTGCCTTCGTGGACGCGGGCATGCGGGGACGGCGAAAACGCATCTGGACTCTGTGACTGGTGGAGTAGTGCCTTTTTGGGTGATCCTTCGGTTACGCTGTCTCTGGGGGCTGCACCATCCATGGCCTGAGGAGACTTAGTGCTGTCTGTCTTGATCGCGTTTTGATCGACTTCCAAGAACGAAGGGTGTATTTGAGACGGCGTGACTTGCTGCGCTGTCTGCATCATGGCGGTCTGTAGAGCAGCATTGGCCTGAGCTAGTCGGACAGCAGCCTTTGAAGATCGTCTCGCAAAACGGGCAGCACAAGTTAAATTCTTCTCTGCACATCTTGAGCAGGGGACTCTCTTGTCACAACCAGTCTTTGCGTTTGCACAGTTCTGGCAAGCAATGGGAGTCCGGCCAGCAATTGTTGGAACCCCCCCTGGGAGTGGCTCCAATGGGTCTCTGGCCTCATGATAAGTTGCGTGGTGTCGTTGTAACAGGTCACTGGTGAGCAGGGATAGTCAGCATTGGATAGCATAATCGCTGGCCAGAGTATCTTAACAGGCACCAGGAACACTTGCCGTCGAGCAAAGGAGAGTTGGCAAGAACTGCAGCGATGGGGCTTCACATTTGTATCTGTCCCCGAACAATGTTAGAAAAGAAGCTATCCATGACTTATCAGACAACAGATTGGTATTCTCACGGCTTGGGATGTGTCGTTCCAAGTGCTCTTTGCGGGTGAAGCCCTTCCCGCAATAGGCACAGTACACCATTTTGGACGCCGTGGTGGGCAACAAGGTAACCGTCCTGACAAGCACCCTAACAGGGTCCTTGTCAACAGTGACGGTAAAATGTTAACAGAGTAATTGGTGCTAAATGGAAAACTCCTGCCAGCGTTGCTGGCCTGACTTGATGTGTATGATCGATTCGGGGGAAAGCAGCCGTTATAAACGATCTTGAGCGGAACGTCAAGCACGAGACCAGCGGCAAGTGGAAAATGCTAAAAGAGGAGTGTGAAAAGAATTTCGAGGGATTTGAAGCAAGAATGGGAACAGGAGAGAGAGTTTGGCAAAGAAGAACAAGTGGAGATGTCTGAGTGTATGTATGACGGCCCGGAAAAGGAAGTCAAGTTCAAAGTGACGGATGCTTGATCCGACAGGGAGTGACAAGCAGCTGGATGGAGCAGTCCTTTTCAATATCGGAAATATTAACGAGACATGGCTCGTTTGCCACGGGTCTTTAGTAGCCAGACCAGATGCGGCGCCGGGGATAGGAAGAACAGTATTAGAAAAAGAAGAGTCCGACTTGCAGTGCGGGAAACGGTTGCATGGGTACGGTAGCGGGAAACAGGACAGCAAGGGACAGGGGTACCTCGCGTGTCTGGGTAGTAATAGGCAAGGAAAGTGCCATATGTTGTCTGCAGGAAGATACGGTGAAGCCTTCTTGTTTCTCACTCAGCGTGGTGGTGCTCGTCTCGGGATATGACCTTGGACCACGGGATGTTCGTGGGTGTTTGGACTGGATGGGTACGTACCTGCCGCGATGGGAAACGCCGTACGAGACACAGAAAGATCGGTCCAGCCAGTTATTGGACTAGTTCAGCCGCTGGCCTTGCTGCAATGGACGCTCTGGGACGCCGTGATGACGCTCACTGCATCAGCTCGGCGTGCCCTTCGGGGTTAGGTCAGATCAAGAACAGAGCCATAAATTGAAGTAAACAGTCAATCTCTATTGTTAGAGTTAGTTTACAGCGTCTTCTGAAGCGGCATGAGGCAGAGCCCTTCGGGCTGCGCCGCGATGACAGCCTCCAGCGTCCAAATTGAGAACAAAACACAGCACACAAGACGTCACCATACAGGGACAAGATTCAAACTGGAAGGGCAGTGCGGGATCTCTGTGCCGAACAGCACGAAAAACTCGCGGGCTAGCACGTTGGCCAGCAGTCTTCCTCTCAGTGGTTGCCGGGACGAAGATCTGTTGATAGAAGCTGGTTGCAGGCCTATCAGGCTTGCTTCACCGAATCTGTCGTTACCCAATGACATAATTCACAAGAATTGCGCCGAAGAAAGAGCTGTGCTGAGCCTGCCGTCCCGATAAAGACAGGGAGGAGGGGTCAATGCCATCAAACCTCTCCCATCCGTGTGGACTGGATAAGGATAATGGAAGGCAACTGATATTAAGATCTGTAGATCTGCGGGGTGGCGGGATCTGGAGGCGCCGATTTGTAAGAACAGAAATCGGAACGTATGACTCAACTACTATGAGCTATTGCCCAGTTCCCATCATCAAGTACTTCAGTATGGAACAATGGGACAAGCTAGATTGCGGGTATAGAGTTTGTAGTGCATGCGATGCGACGCAGGCATCCTCTAGCATCCATGGGTTCGGAGACCCAGGAGCATTAAGGTTGGAGGAAGCTCTAGAGTCATCTGGGGAGAACGCTAAGGAAACGGGGCTTCTGAAAATGCTCGCAAAAGACGAGACGCACATTCGAGCGGTTCTAGCAGGTCACTTTAGGCACAAAAATGCCCATCAAATCGGATCCAAGACGAGCCATCCATCCATTTCTGCAGGAGGTACGGTCGACAAAGCCTGATAGCCGCCACAAGGACCTCTGCAACAGCTGCAGAGCAGGCGATGTTAGCCCTGTGTATGCAAAGCGGGAAAGACAGCAGCCAAAGAGGTGCCCGTCAAAACGTGTTTTGGTACATTATATTGAGCCTGCACCATGGAGCTGGCACCGGGAACATTGTTTTGGGTTCTGGGCTGCAGCGTGTCAACCTAAAGATCATCGAGAGATACAGGGCCGCTGCCACTACACCTGGAGCACAATAACCCTGGTAGCAAAGGTCCCGGATACCCAGACGGCCTGCAAGTTCCTATAGCACAGTCTTACCAATCAACACTGCTCTAACAGCTTCACAGACTCACTGCCAGTGTCGTCTGAGCCTGTCAGAAAGCAACCGGTATTTCCTATAGGGTCTAGAAGGTAATGCTTCTTTTTAAGGAATGCAAAAGTGCCGATTCGAGGGTGACTTCTCGATATCGTCGGGTCGGAGTGCAGTGGTTATGAAAATGGGTTATGCTCGACGGCAGCATCATCGACACGTCGAGCATCCGCACGATCCGCTGCTGCTGACAAGGAAAAGGAACTTGATAGGGTGCTTATTCGCCGGGAGTTCGAAGATGGGCAGTGCCGTCAAGACCGAGGCATATGGCGTGGGACTGGGGATATGCAAGCCTCGGTGTTGGAGTATCATGGAGCAGAAGGTAAAGATGGGAAAGGATTGGTCGATCATTCGAAGGCCGAGAAAAGATTGACTTGATACGATCACTCCTTCCTTGTGTTGCCATCTGCAGCATATGCATACTGCCCAATGCACTGCCAAGATGGGAAGCGTGGCTCCACCTGCAGGTAGCCACCCACCCCTGCTTGGCGCTCATCTTCAAATCGTTGCCCCTGCACCTTGGCATTCCCAACCCCACCATCCCACTCTCTTCCCGTCCCCTCTTCTCACGTCCCTTGCAAAGTTCCCGTCAAGCCTCTAAAACACTCTTGGATGCCATTTACACACCCGCAGTTCTTAGTCATGTCCAGCTTTTCCAACTGGCCACCGGTCGTGGGACCGGTGCGGCGAGATGCACAGAATCCATACCTGTCTTCTATCTCAGACGCGGGAGGGCTTTTGTTCCGTTGATTCTTGCAGCATCCCATTTACGATGATCAACCGGTTCCTGCTTCAATGCCGTTCGTTGTTTGCTATTCCCGCCTGCTTATGCCCTTCGTTGGCGCAAATATCATTCTGTCTGGATACTGGTAACAAAAATCAGAGTAAACATGGAGGGTGGATCGAGCGCAAAAGGACCGGAATGATCTTAGCACCAGCCATCTCATGTCAAAAATGGAAATGAGAGGTCACCACCCTTCAAGTAGCCCGATGGATTCGTTCGGAACTGCTTCCTGCTCAGTCCAGTGTAACAATGCCATGGCCAATTTGAAGCAACGCCAACTGTGATGCCCCCGCCAGCGGTTCTTTGCTGGATCGTCCTAAGCTGGCCCGGCCCGGATCGACGCTTTGTACAGAGCAGGCACCCTTGCAAACAAGGGCATCCTAGTCTAAGCTGCACGTACATGAGCAGCTGTCTTTTTGTCTGCCCGGTAACTGGGCATTAAAAGTTACATGATCGAAACCTTGCCTCGTGCTTCATGATCAAGGCTAATTGGAGAAAGAAATGGAGTATGCAACGCCGGGTTGAAACTCTGCATGTCGAAATTGATTCCACCTGAAAATAGTAAACTGCATTCCTATTCCAAGGACCCGGAATATGCCACTTCCCAATGCACTGCCCGTGAAGATTGTTAGAATTTCAAGATTTTGGGCCTACCAGCAAGCAGTCTGTCAAAACATCGTTTCAACAAAGCGAAAGCCACTTTGTTTGCACAGACCATCTCCTAAGACTCCTTGCCGGTGATCTTTCATTGGCCTGGAATATTCAGAGCAGACTACCTACTTCGGGAGAATTATTTGAACAGCCTGTCAATGAGGGAGATGGATGTTCAACCCATGTGAGCTGCAGGAAAGGAAGATGGTAAGTGATTGGTAATACCATCCGGTTATCCTAAATAAATACAACCCAAGATATCTTCATGTCCCAGAAGCTAAAGGTCTCATCATCTCCACATTCACATGGGATGACGAGCATACAAAAATACTACAGAATAGAGGTAATAAGCTGGATATAAATGACCCCTAAAAATATTCCTGTAGGTGCTCCATCATCTCTGATGACGGCATTTCGTCTGAGTGGACGGGAACCGCTCGGGACCGAGCTGTTAGGCTAATAACCAGCTTTAAATATCAAAGGTCGCCCGGCATAGCTCTGGTGGGCAGCTCCAGGACAGGCAAGCTGCACGTAATTCGCGTACTTTGATTTTGATTTTGTTTTTGTTCATAATCAGTCAGTCAATTTTTATCATGAATCTGCACCTGGACGTTATTCAAGGCATACCGGACAATTACATCCGTATAGAACATGACGATGCCAACGGCTAGGAGGAATTCGGCCAGCAGGCAGGCATGCCAAGCATTTGGAGCGCTCTGCACAGCTAAAAAACTGACATAACCCTAGGCCTGGGGTCGAGTCAATGTCTAAGGCGCCATGGCACAGCCTGACAGTCGGACCAATTAAGACACGATGCTGCCATGCTGCATGTCCGGAAAAGGGTGCCGCTGCCGGGGTCCAGGACCTTTGCTTTGTCCGCCGACAACGGGCCGGAAGAACGGCTGAATCGGAGCTTTCGGGACTGAGCCACTCGTTGGCTATCTGCCTCGGCCGCGCTAGGCCTTCGGAAAGGCCGTGTCCTACATGCTCAGGACTCGGATTTGGTTGTTCAGGAAATCTGCAAATGCTGACATTTTGCAATGGGAGCCCTTAAGGGCAACGCAGATCATCCCATAAGCATCGCACAGGTTTCCGACCGCAGTCTCTCCGTGCCCTATCAGCAAAAAAGATGCCTAGCCCTCAGGCATCAGACAGGCAGTGGCGCAGCAAAGCTACCGCGAGATTGACCGTTGGCCGATGGGGTTGACTGGTGATGTTACAGAATGGTGATGCTTATACGTGTGTAATTTGTGAGGTGAGGGCCTCTGTTTACCTGAGCTTGTATTAGTTGAGAGAAACAGTTGGTTGCAGGCACTGACATTCCTCGTTAAAGATCTAGATGTTTCAGCCACATGTGTGTCTTTGGGCCGTTTGGCGGTCTCACAGGCTTATATGATTTGTGATGAGGGCTCGGGTCTCAACACGATTCCGGGAATGCGAGACGTGAGCAACGTAGGTTGTCTTGGCTCCTGCCCCAGCTCGAGACCTAAGAGCTGACCATATGGCTTTGTTAGGGTTGCTGGAACAGATGCGGTTTAGCGCACCATTCCGTATCAGTTAAGTATTGGCTCCACGGATTCTTTGGGCTTTTGAAGATTGAAGGCTCCTCCTACATCAAAACGAAGATTGAGGATGCGGTGCGACCAGCACAAATATTGAATAGCGACTTCAAGAGTCAGGGCCGCGGTCAGCGAAGATGAGGATTCCAATCAAATTCACCAGACATAATATGTTAATTTGAGACTAGCTGAGCTGCTTCGTAAGATCAAACCACTAGTAGCGAAAGCTGGCAACCTCGAGAATCCTGATGTCCTCTGCCTGTTCGTTTCGTGATGTTGACCAGAATTTGCAGACCCTGACCTGTAGCGTTGTCCGTGCCCCATGCCTTATGTAAGCGATAAAATAAACTTATGGACTCCACCAAGCGCTTTAGCCACATCAAGAAAAGCGCGATGGATCCACGGTCTTGGCATCAAAGATTCCGATCAGTGTAACCCTCAGCAGAGCGTTCCTCGAGCATCACAATTTCCCCGTTAAAGAGAGAGTTGGCCATGTTGACAAGCTTCGAGTAATTATTTCGAAGCTCGCCATTACAACCGAATATCCCAAGCTCCACAGGTTGGGAACGTACCATGCTTACCTAATCACTATTGTGCGTTGCTTCTTCCAAGATGATCTGTCCGCAATGCTCCAACTTTGCTGATCCGTCTTGCTATAGTTCCACTGCGCTCGGTTGGCCTTTGCCTCCCCATATTTAAATATTCTCTTACCACGAGAGTTGTCATAGACCCCCAGTGTCCAAATTATGTGGGTTCTCTTCTGCCTGCCGATCTTCAGGATTGGCTTCAGGTAACCGCTACAGCCCACAATATGTCGTTGCAGAAGGACAGCAGCAACAGCATGCAGATTGGCATTGCACATGACCAAAGACACGAGGATAGTGCAACACGACCCCACCGGAGCCTGCCGATACACGAGACAGGTCGATAATGACACTTGATTTAGGCTCAGATTGGCCAGGGCGAGGGTAATGGAGTTGTCATTACGTATTGTTGGAGCCCGAGTCTCCGTTTCCTTCCCAACTGGCCTTGGACACACGAAAGCTCTGGCCCGTATACTCAAATTCCAGATCCCGGTATATGATGAATTTTACCATCTTCAATGAAGAGTCAAAGTCGTTCGCCGAAACGATCCGGTTCAAACAGCGATCCCAAGGTCGTGACCATGGCACCTGCTGTGCTTGTGTGAAAAGAAGGAACTTGTTCTGACTATTTAAACACCGCTTCACCGTGCTTTTGCGCATCTGTTGCAACACCCATGCAGCTGCTCTCACTTGCAATCATTTGGATTCAAGAACGAGCACTTTTGAGAACGGCTGGTGCCAGACCATCAGCAACCCGACTCAAGTATATGGAACGTTGAGACGCAATCCCTTACCCACATTTGCCCAATGAAACCGCTGTCTGTAGCCAACTACAAGTTACTAGGTCGGCGATTCTATCAGTATCCAGGAGTATGGAAACCAATGTTCCAGCCTTCTTTCCACAGCTTCACCCTTTGTTGAGCTCCTTCAATCCTGACTTCCGGGATTGGGCCAGAGGTTGATATCGTTGATGCACAGCATCGTAGCATCATCAGAAGGCGAAATCGTTAACAATAGCATCAACAATGTACTCTCTTATCAAGGAAGAGCACTTTAGCTCGCTGAGCCTCTTCCAAACTCGAGGCTTGGCACTAAGATATGTCCCGTTTCGGCGTTTGGCTTGTTATTGAAACGAGGCGCGTAAGCCGCCCATTGGCCAAATTGGTTGCACACGTCTGCCAGCTGGGTAGTAGCCGGTTACTTCGGGAAATGGCTATGACCGAACCCTCCGAGAGATGCTTGGCTCGTTACAATGCTCGAGAGAAACGTGTTACCACAATCTGGCTCGATCCATTACCAACCCTTGGATTCATCCATCTAGATTCGCTCGTTTTCACGTTTCTTGCAATCCGGTCACACGCTCCACGGAAAGAACCGCAACAGAAAGGGGCTTCAATATCTCAATCACTCTCAGCCGCATGCCCATACCTTACATGCATTGGTGGATCTTCCTATTGTGCGCTTGGTTAAAACCAAACGAAACTTCGTTTCCACTGACCACCCTCCCCCTCCCTTCCTGCATCACTGAATTCCCCCAGATTAGATTGCATGGGTAATCATGGATAGTGTGCAAGTGGAGGAACGCGGCCAATAGTCATGCTCACAGTGATCCCCCATCCCACACAGCTTTGTGTTAAAAGTTGAGGGGTTGACAAGCTAGGCAACGGTTGGGCATCCCGAGCCATTCACCCCCAATCTTGGGGATCTTATCCGTTATAGCATGTTGCTTGCTTACCCCACGAGGAATTGCATCAACACCGAAGCTGTGGGACAATGCTATGCGGTCATCGGCGTTATTGTCACGAAACAAGAGGATTGTGGCAGGAATAGGTATGTATAAGCGTTTGCTTACCTGAGAACTATGGCCGGGAAGCCTTTCTTTTTGGCCTCTTCCACAACTCGGTGGTTACTATGATTGTAAATATGTTAATGCATAAATATCATTATCATATCCCCCCAGGCAGAGGGAATGACACCAGAATCATTAGGATCACTTAGAGGGTGCTTCCAGTTGGAGGACAAGCTAAGTCTTTTTTTGGCTTCCTTTGTGTCGTCCTGAGTCAGGGGTCTCTCGGCACTTTATGATTGCTTTAAGGCAAACCACTTATCGGATAAGCATAGCTCTGGCCTATCGTTCATATCTGTGTTAAGCCGGTCAGTCAAATGCGACAGCTATGGAACCAAGCGCCCGGCTAAATTGGGGATAACCGTATATTGGCTTCAATGCTTCAAACTATCCTTTTATTAAAAACCCAGGTTTACGCTTAGTCATGTTTCCTGGGGTTTGTTTTCAAGCTCCAGCGAACGCTCTGGTACGCAATATACATCTTCGATAAGAGTACCTCGGGACCGAACCACTGCTCAAGAGGCCCGATATACCCCATTAAAATAGCCACCTGTGCCTCTACCCTGCCTTTTCAACCTTAATGCATGTACATTCAAGTTTGGCTGGTACTCTGAATATACATGATGCCTTCCAAAATAGATGTTATATAACTTAAGGCATCCCAAACGTTGTGAATACCTGCCCTTATTGTTTTAGTAGCCCCGTTGATCCCTTAGCCGTCGGGCAGGCTGCAGGCGCGTCAGCTTCACAAATCCAAGGGCAACCAATTGAAGAAAGCAGTTCCAAAAGCTTTCTGACATTTTCACATGCTTTTAACTCAAGGACTTGGCGTTGCATCTGTGATTCTAAGGTTCCAATTGCATTGCTTCGTGGCCCAAATCGTCGGGAAATGCCGTGCTCGAAGAGCATGATTGCGAAAAAAAAGGGACACTTCTCTTTCTATGGTGCATTCGTCCCATCAGAGGCAGCTAACCACACTAGATAGCATTATTCAAATAAGTCTGGACGTTACGGTACCAAATTGAGCCAGTAGCGGGGGGTATTGATGGTTACAAAGCGGCAGCCACACCCGTTTTACTGTAACCCCTCCGTTAACAAAAGCACCTGAGCAATCAAGCTCGAAACTACAGCGACGTTGATGATTGATGTTACCCTTGCCACTGATATAAATATGATTAATTGAACCTGACAATCCGCCATCTCATAAGGATGACTACATGCATTGAGTGACGATGCTAACCTCGCAGATGGACTGTGACGGAACAAGTAACGAATGCCAAAGTCAACGCCGTGACTATCTTCTACCTCTGTTATTGAAAATGGTAAGTATTGATCTATATGATATTCTCACACTGCCAAAGAGGCTCTCTAAGACTACCTCCTTCATGTCTGAATCTGCTCTCTCATGGATACTAAGTGTTTTCAAGATTCTGTACTTTGTTTTTCACCTTCGCATATCTTAGTAGCAATCCAAAGAGAGATCTGAGTCGAATGAAGGCGTAAGACTCCATTTAGGTCTCAGAACTGAGAAACTCAAAGGGTCCTGAAAAGACCGTTACGTCAAGTAGGATATACCGGGTAACGTTCTTTGTTCCCCTCATTCAGGTATGGGTAATACCTAGATGAAGAATAGACAAGGCCTGCCGAAATTTGGGAAGTTATTGCAACTTTCAGGCTAATGGGATTGATGCGGTGAAAACCAATAGAAGCCTAATGTCTCAGCGCTTGTTAATACCTCCATAAATCAGGTGTATATCCAAACAGAACTGGTGATATCAGGCGCTTATGGTAACTCAGAAACGCATGTGCGTTGGTGAATGCAGTCTGGAGCGTCTCGGTGACGCATGCGGCATGTTGCATCGCTTCCCTGCCTGTTGTCTACTCGTCCCTGGCGTGGCTCCATGCTAACGAATAGACTTCGATGCTTCCAATCTCTCTCAATCGACAATACAGATCACTAAGAATCTAGTGCCTGTTTCCTACTTGACCGATGGCTGGTGGAATTTACAAAGGACCAGGCAAGTTGCGGAGCCTGTTGGACACGAGTGTTATGGTGGACACACCAAACCGGAACCTTGACGAACATCCGGATGGATGAGTTGAGAGTGTAGCATGTGTCGTGTAATATCTGATATGCTAACATCGGGAGAGCATGGGGATAAGAGAAGACCGTTGTTGGCTGCATGACCTAGTGGCTTGCGATAGGGAAACACCAGGGGGAACATCGGGACATCCTCATCGCATCCTGGCCAAAACGATATATCCAACCTGATTGACCGGCCAACGAGCTTGCGTGTTCTTCCCCTGTCCCTGCCCATAAATTCTCACTGGCAAGCTGGCCAAGGGGTTCTTATTCCCGGAGCTTGGGTATAAAGAGTGAAAATCTTCTTCGAACGTTGAGACTCCTTCCTTCCTCTTCCAAATGCAGCACACAACCGCACTTTCAGACCCAGCAGACTATTTTCAACTAGTTAACACCCATCACTGGCGTTTGAGGGTCGTCAGGGAACTGATGTTGTCCACAGTGTCTTTAAGTCTAACCATATAATAAGGGTTGAAGACAATGTCGGTGGGAATGGTCCATTGGAAAGGTGGTAATGACTAACAGCAGATAAGGATGACGAGCACTCGCGCTTCCCCATTACGTTACTAGTCGCTCATTGAAGCACGATCAGTCTGGTGACTAAAGGAATTATGATGTTCCACTTGTCGAACTGTGTTCATCCACATAAGCAAGAACAAGTTGCCAATATCAGACACTGAAGGACTGGGGAAAGCTTCAATAAGAGGGAGGGAAACAATGTCGTCGCAGAGATGTTGTGGTAACAACATATCGATCTGGAGAGAACAACTTGACGGCATTTCACCTCGGGCTGCCAGTTCCAAAACATCAACTGACAACGTTCCGCGAACTACGAAGTGTCAACCAGGACGACAGTTTGGCTGGATAGAACGATAGTTGGAAAGAACTATGCACGAAGAAGGTCAATGGTTGGGTTGAAGTTCGGATGTGTCAGGAGTTCCGAGTCGACAGCACGGCGGCGACCAGTTCGAAAACCTGCATCCATCATCCAACATCCCAAAAACCCAGTTGTCAACAATCTAGCAAACTCTCACTGGTTCAACGGATATTTACATGTAATTAAATGAAACTTTACAGAGCAGCAAAACATCGACGAGTGGGTATATAACACGGCATATTTGAGAAGTCAGAAGTAATACCTTGGCACAATACCTTGGCAACAACACAAACACTCGGGACTCTTGGAGCCTCCTAGGTTCTCAGTACTCGAGGTTATAGTTCCCCTTCGGTTTTGAGACGAATGTTCAAAAAGGCTGTCACAATGGGTATAAGGGATTCAGGGATTCCAAGGAAAAGCCACCACGACTGGATTATGTTGATCCGTCTTTCCCAAGTATTTGGGACTATAGCAACCCATTGATGGCTAAATTTTGACTGGAAAGTCCGGGCCCTCTCGAGTTTCTCAGACCGTCTCTGCTAACATCAGACATCATGATAACACATCCCGCAGAGCTTCAACAATTCTTCGTGAAAGAAACAACATTACTGAGCCAAAAAGTTTAAAACTGCAACCGGTGAAAGAGAGTAACAGATGTTACTCTCGCAGTCATTGGGAAGTTAGGAGAGGGTTGGGGGTTAGATGTTTCCCCTGAGGGTTAGGGTTGTTCCAGCATGCATCGATAAGCTTGCTTGTCTGAGCGAAGACTTGGCATGTCACAGGTTTCCAGCGTTTACTGTTCGGTTCACCCATCCTCCAAAGCCCTCTGCTGACGGAATATTAAAGTTCCAATACCCTTCTAATACGGACATTCTCACAAGTCTCTCCTTGTTATTGCTGCCAAAGTTCTTCGTGACGCAGAAGTTGGATCGGTGAAAATAAACTGGCGAATGCTGATCCCCGCATCGGTTGTGTTTGGATCATCACCATGAAGCCCGTCATCGCCATCCCTGCGACTCTGCTGTTGGTGTATCGCGCATACGTCAAGAACTCGCTCACGCCAGCTGGCATCATTGCTGCTGTGCTTACCGCAATTGCCCATGCAATACATCCATGGAATTTGCCATTCGTCCTCTTGGTCGTCTTCTTCCTGGCTGGGACGCGGGCGACGCGTGTAAGCAATTCCGCTTCCCTTTCGCAGTGCCCTGAAAGGATAGAGTTCATTATTCCCTGCTTTCGACGCTCTTCCTGAAAAGAAATAATCATACATAGCTAACTTGATGGAATAGGTAAAAGAGCATGTCAAGACCACTCTCACCGTGAAGGCAGGCGGCTCCTCAGGCGGTGAAGGCCCGCGTACACATGTGCAGGTCTTCGCCAATTCTCTGACAGCATCTATGCTCTCAGTCCTTCACGCTTACCAGCTTCGCTCCCGACAGCAAACTCTGCTTACCGACCCAACAGGTACCGGTAGCCTTTGCTTCTCTTGGGGCGGAGATCTCCTCGTGGTTGGCATTATTGCCAACTACGCCTGTGTTGCCGCTGACACGTTCAGTTCTGAGTTGGGCATCCTCGCTCGGAGTCAGCCGCGGTTAATAACGAGCCTTACTCTGCGCAAGGTGCCACGGGGTACAAATGGGGGTGTAACTCTCGAGGGCCTGGCAGCTGGTCTGCTTGGTAGTGTCATCATCGTCACGTCCGCTATGCTCTTTCTGCCGTTTTGCACCAAAGCGACGGAAGGCAAGCTGGGAGGAGGGCCTGCATGGACTCTGGAGCAAAGAAGGCTGCTGATGGGAGGTTTGGCTCTCTGGGGATTGCTCGGAAGTTTGGTGGATAGCATCTTGGGTGGCCTGTTCCAGCGTAGTGTGAGGGATGTGAGAACTGGAAAGATTGTGGAAGGCGAGGGCGGCGAGCGTGTCCTCATATCTGCGCCGGTGCCGGAGAAGAGGACCGATGTTGGTGCTGGGATCAAGGCTGCCCTGCTACATGGAGAGGGTGAGGCTGCGGTTGAGAAGACGGACGCAGTGGGGACGGGTCAAAGTGGTGCTGATTTAAGCCGCTATGATCCCCAAAACAAGCAGCGCAGACCGAGCTTTGGAGACGAAAGACCATCGAGAGTAGTGGAAAACGGTTGGGATCTGCTTGACAACAACGACGTCAACTTTTTGATGTCGTTCGGCATGAGCATCGGTGCCATGGCTGTAGCGTCTTGGTATTGGCAAGTGCCGCTATCGTCAGTGCTGCCAGGAGCATGGTGAGCAGGCAGGCAGTTTGCCTTGATCATCATAAGTAATTTCTGTCGTTTCTCATGGCAGTGTAAACACAGCAATTATTCCCTACCTCTATTTCTTCATGAGTCCCGAGTTACAATGCCTTACGTTTTTTAATACCTACCGTAGAGATCAGCCACAGCTTCTACCGGTGGATGTAGGATGGCGGTAAGTCTCTCGGAGACTGTATGAAACCAGCGAATGGTACTCTGTTTTCTTTCAGTTCTCTTCTCCATTGGCAGCTGTAAAAATCTTAGACTATTAGTAGAGAGAGATGAGCCTATCAATTTCCCATCTCTGAACAGAGGAGAGGGTATGTACACCGGTCGCAAAATGACCCAGGTCCTGTGATCGTGGGGTTTGCACCCCACGCATCTGGGGTGGCGGGGTAACAACCCCCCAAGTCTTGGCAGCCCGCATTTCCCCTCGTGGTGCTGTTTGGCTGCAGCCCACTACAGACCTGGCATCTTGGAAACTTTGGGGAAAACGGGACGGACTGTCCAGTCCCAATCGTAAGTGAGCAGGCAAGAAAACCGTAAGTGAGTCGACTGAGTACAAGCCGGAGCTAGCTGTGGGCGCTGGCCGTTACATGGTAATAAGAACACTGCGCTGCTGGGCTGGCCTGCAGAGCAGTTGAAGCACTGAAGAACTGGAGAGATAGCTTCTCCACAGGCCATCCCCAGAACCACCGAGTACCCAGTGACGACACAATCAAAACCCACTGCAGCTCACTGAACGCGCACAAGGAGCGGCTCGGAACAACTTCTGGCCAAGGGAATCAGCAAGGGAGCCGCCAGGAGTCGCTAGAATCTGGGAGTCAAGTCAGGTGGAGAGAAGCCGGTGCTGGGCGCTGTGGGTAAGCTATCTGCGAATGTGAACGTGTGAGCCTGTGAATCTGCGGGTCTCTGGGCTGCCTGAACTGTGTGGGCAGGTCCAGGGCTCCATCGGATACCTGCTTCTAAAGTTTCGGCAGCCACTGCCACGGGTGCCGAGATTCAAGATGCCACCCCGGCCAGGCATTTGATGATGAGGAGCTCCAGGCAATCTCCTTGTTTCCATCGCAGACTCGCCAAAACAACAATAGGCAGCCTGGCGACGAGGTCTGGCACCAGGCACAGCAAAAAGGACTGTCAAGCGACTTTGAACCACATCACCAGTCAAAGGTCAAACCGGACCTACTAGTTGAGCGACCATCAGCAACCTGAACACCGCCAAAGCCACCAAAACCAGCCCCACGGCAATCCACCACTTCCCAAGAACCCCGCCATCGCTACGACCACAACCATCACCAATTACTCGTGTCCCGCAAACCCCTCGAAATCCTCAAACCCCTTCAACCACTTCAACCACTCCGCAATGGCTTCGGCCGACCGCAGCGCCGCCCCGTCTAGCGGCGACAGCGCTGGCGGCAGTCAGAATCGCCAACAATCGTCGCATCGCGCAGACCGTAGTAGCGAATCGCGACTGAGCCAGTACCAGATCATCAAGACTCTGGGCGAAGGCAGCTTCGGCAAGGTGAAGCTGGCCATTCACAAGGGAACCGGCCAGAAGGTCGCCCTCAAGATCATCTCCCGCAAGAACTTGCAGACGCGCGACATGAAGGGACGCGTTGAGCGGGAGATCGAGTACCTGCAGCTGCTGCGCCATCCGCACATCATCAAGCTGTATACCGTAATCAAGACGCCCGCCGAGATCATCATGGTTCTCGAGTTTGCCGGCGGCGAGCTCTTCGACTACATCGTTCAGCACGGCCGCATGCACGAGGATGAGGCCCGTCGCTTCTTCCAACAGATGCTATGCGCTGTCGAGTACTGCCATCGCCACAAGATCGTCCACCGCGATCTCAAGCCCGAGAATCTGCTGCTTGACGACAACCTCAATGTCAAGATTGCCGATTTCGGCCTGAGCAACATCATGACCGACGGTAACTTCTTGAAAACCAGCTGCGGCTCGCCCAACTACGCGGCTCCCGAGGTCATTAATGGCAAGTTGTACGCCGGGCCCGAGGTCGATGTGTGGAGCTGCGGTGTGATCTTGTATGTCTTGCTTGTTGGTCGCCTGCCCTTCGACCACGAGCACATCCCGACTCTATTCGCCAAAATCGCACGGGGAAGCTATATGGTTCCCACGTGGATGAGCCCCGGCGCGGCTGGCTTGATCAAGAAGATGCTCGTTGTCAACCCAGTGCAACGCGCAACCATCGACGAAATTCGCCAGGACCCGTGGTTCCTCAAGGACCTCCCCGCCTACCTTCACCCGCCCGTCGAGGAATTTTACCACACAGGCATCGACCCCAACAAAGCCATTCGACCCAGCGACATTGCCCCGCACATTTCGCCTCAGGAACAGCAAAAACTGCACGAGGAGGTGACAGAAAAGATTAGCAAAACCATGGGCTACGGCAAGCAGGATATTGAAGAGGCCCTCGAGTCGGACGAGCCATCGGCTATCAAGGATGCTTACATGATTGTGCGGGAGAACAAGCTCATGGAGCATAGCAGTAAGCATCCCAATACATATGTTTTTTTTTCTCTGTTTTTTTCCCCCTTTTTCAGTTGCAGAACGATTGACATAAAACAGAACTCACTGGCCTTACTCCCGCCGATGATCCTTCTCACTCCTCCCGGTCGGTCACGAGCACAACCGCACCACGCCTTCCCTACGTCAGTAAGGTTGGCATTTTGCCCAGCAGCCTTACCGTGTATCATAAGGTTTTCATGGAACGCGAGCGGGCAAAGGCAGAAGGATTGGAACTCGACACCGCACCGATCGCGCCTGAACCGGCGCCCCAACCACGCAGCCAAGCTGAGCAGGAGGAATCGCTGCGTCGACTCAAGCCCCATTCGCGAAGCTATGCGCGTCTCGACGACGCCAGTCGCCCACAGGGTCTCACGCCGGCAAATCCGCCCAAGAAGAACAAGCCAGTACGTTGGCAGTTCGGCATCCGTAGTCGGAACGCCCCGTGGGAAGCCTTGGTGTGTATTTATAAAGCTCTGTACAAGCTCGGAGCCACATGGTTGGTGGATGAGGATTATGATTTTGTACATGGCAATAGAGATGAGGATGAGGATGATTACGACTCGGAAGAAGGCGGTTATAGCATGCGAAGACATGGCAGGCATCGCGGCTCATCGAGCGCCGACAGGGAACAGGGGTTTTACAAGTTACCTGCTGATCCCTGGAACATCAAAGTGCGCTGGACTACGGACAGTAAGTTCTAAGCCGTTTCTAAGATCTTTCCCCTGAGCCATTGCTGACGGTACTCAGAGCTCCAGAAACACTCCGTTGCCTCGGGCCTCAGCGACGGCCAGGAAGCCAACGAATTTCAGATTGTCGCGATGCGTATGGACATCCAGATCTACGAAATGGAGTCTGGAGTTTACCTTGTCGACTTCAAGGTCGACGGTTATGAGACGCCCGATGGCAAACTGCTTGAGGAGAAGGATGTTACCAGCCCGTTCCCATTCCTCGACATGGCAGCGCGGCTGATTATGCAGCTTGCAGATGCTGATTAGCATGATGGCGACTCTACCGGGGAGCATTATAGGCGTTTTGTATGGGGGTTCTTGTTTGGGTTGGTTTTATTTCACAAGCCGAACTCGATATTAAAGGGATGCTGTTTGAAGGCAGACAGGGTCCATTGAAGATGCAAACGATGATACGTGGGGAATGCCCAAGCGCTAGTCGGTTTTTCTTTAAATCAGGGAACGGATCTATGGTCTGGGGCAGGTGTCATTTGGGGAATGAACCTACGCATAGACGGAAGGTTGCGGCTTTGTCTTGTCTTGAGGCAAGCATGTATTGGATTTTTGTACACTCTTATTGATGTTAGTGATGAGTTAACCGTGGAATAAGGAGGATTATTCGCTGTGTATATTTACCTGGCTATTTACTGCTTGTTAGCGTTGCAGCCCTGGGATTCATCCCACATGTTTATCGGGCAGCAGAGAGTTTCCCATCGAAATGGAGAGAAGTTACGAGAACTACCTCCCTACTTGTGGTAATCACGGTGAATCAACAATAGCTGGGGTGAGGGGAGGGGAGGAGACAAGCGGCTACGAAGCAAAAATGAAACAGTATGAAACCAATTATTGTTGATATGTACTATTCGATTCCCTCCCAGGGAACCAGGACATATATAGTTACTAGGTAGCATAGACCAAACCCGTGCAACCCATCCAACCAAGCATATCCTCAACGAAAGAAGCTCCATATCCCCATTTGTTCATCCCCTAAGGACCAAAGGAAAGCGAGAGACACGAAAGGAACCATGATGACTAGAATAGCCAGGTTGCTAACTAGCCCAGCAAAACAGACCTGAAGTCATGGACAATCGCCAACAGCAAGAACCCCTAATATCTCCACATGTATGCGTATTAATGCAAACAAGAAAGGTATTATCAAAACGAAAGAGTGAAACCATATAATCTCGTTCATCAGTCATAACATCCTGTCCATCAGATCAAAAACAGCCTCGGTCCTTGGTATCATCCCCTATTTTTCGGGGATCACAATCACCAACAAAGCCTCCTCATCCCTACCCACTGCGTTAATGAAAGAAACCGAATTCTAATGTCGATCTGACGCTCGCCCATCCTCGACCATCGAAGTAGACCTGCCCGGCCCCCTCCCAACAAGCGGCCTCTCCTTCGCCCACTATACGATCAAACCCTACCAAATGTACCTAGCTCTGCAGATGACAAAGGTTTCTTTTGTTTTTTTTTCCTCTTTTTTGTATTTTTTTTGGATCGTGACTTGGAACTCAATAGTTTAACCAAAACTTCAGCATCACCCTAGCGTATGGATGACTACCTGTCAACTGCAACAGCTTGACCCTGAAGCAGTGCATCCAGTTCCCACGGTTGGAGGGTACTTCTCCTCCGAGTAGCAACTTTGTTCGCAGCGGCTGCAACAACGTTGGAATGACTGCGTTTGTGCCTTTCTTTGTCCACACTCCTCTGCTGGTGGGACTGGGGCTCGGCCGGCGTCAATTCATCGACGCCATCGTCGTCGCGATAGCGCATGCTGCCAGCGCGGGCACGTCGCGTTGGGGAAGTGTGAACTGCCGGGTTGTGTCCGCAGCTACAGCTGCAGTATGCAGTGGCTCCTGTTGCGCTTGTAGTCGCAGAGTCGCTCTCGGACCTCAAGCTGCTTTTGCCGGTGGTTGTTGCCCCTGATGCGGTCTCCCCTTCAACGGCGTGGGAGCTAGCTGGTGGAGGGAAACTCTTCAGGTTGTTTGACCTAGCGGCCTTGAGCTTAGCCTTGACCCTTGCGGCATCAGCTTCGCGCTCTGATGCAGCAAGTTTCGCGGCGATGGTCTCTGTCGTCAACATAGGCGACTGTTGTGGAGGGAGGAGCGCGGCGTTCCCTGCCGCAGTCGCACATCCGGTGTTGCAACTGGACCGCGGCAGCGGCAGACGCGAGTTGACGCGTTTGAGTGTGCGCTCAGGTGACCTGGTGGGCGACGGAGCCGTATCCTCTGAAGCTGAGGCGCGAGCGTGTATCTTGGACGAGCCCGACGGGGCCTGCTTCTCGCTGGCTGCGGCGCTCTTAGCAGCGGCAGGACCTGAACGAGATGACGCTGCCGAGGCTACGGATCTCGCACGCGGGGCTGACTTGGTTGAGTGATTATCACGATCCGCTTTCCTTGTGGGGGAGCGACCTCGTGAGGCGGCAGTGCTGGCGGTAGTGCTGGTCGTGGCCGATCTAGAGGGCCGTGACCGCAATACTGGTTTTGCTTCTTTCGCAGCGCTAGCGACCGTCTTGGACGTTGCCCTTGTTTCCTCCCTCTGAACTCTCCTCGTGGCGGTCGCAGTCTGCTGTGCTTGATCCGACCGTTTGTTCCGTGAAGCGACAGTTGACCTCTTAGCTCCTTCGTTGTTAGACTTGGGAGGGGGCTGCGGAGGATTAGTGTCGATGACACTGTTTGCGTTAACGGTTGTCGCAGACACCGGAAGCGGCACAGAAGCAGCCTCTTCCTCAGGAGGAACGGGTCGCAACGACAGAGCAGGCTTCTTTGGAGCAGATCCAGGAGGCTTCTCAGCCGGGTAAGGCAGCCGCGGCGATCGCAGAGGTTCCTCCTCTGGACCGTGCTGGTACTCCCACACGTTTTCCTCAGCGATGGGCGAATAGAATTCCCTAGTGCGACGGTGATGGGGATCCGCACGGCCGCCACGGTTACCAGCAGCGTAAGAGTCGCGAAGCGGGCCGATCTGAGACATCATGACAGATTGTTGGAGGATCTGAACATTCGGCTCCTCAGTGTCCAGTTCGTTGACGTCGAGATCATCCATGTCATCGTCATCATCAACCGCGGGCTCAGGCTCTTCGTCAAACACATCAGGCTCACCCTCGTGGACATCCGGCTCCGGTACGATTTCCATGGGCTCCGGCTGATGATGGTGATGGTGCTCGCAGCAGTGATGCATCCTGTTCTCGTCGGTCATTTCGCTACGCGGGGCGCTCACGGCGTCCAGGGACAGCCCCAAGCCGTGGTTTGTTTCCTCGACGTTGCTAACCTTGACGGGGCTGAGCCGCAGACCCATCTTCAGCTCTTCGACATTCACGGGCCGGCCGCTGTTTTGCATGCGTTTGCGCCATCCATCGATCAGGTGCACAGCCTCCTTCCAGCGAGTCTCCATCTTTTCCCATCCATCACGTAGCCTGTTGATCTCGTCCTCTCGCACGACAACCTCCTCAATAGGCACGAATGACGGGTTGGTCAAGATGGTACGTAGGTGCTCCAGCACTGCATCGACTTCGGCATGGAGGTCGGCCATGTTCGTAGCAAGCACCAATGCGTGGCCATTATTGCTATTCTGCTCAGGGGAAACAGTGCCATCACCGTTCATATTGTCGTCCCACCCGCTCATCTCCTTCAGCTGATCCAAAGCCCGCCGGATCATCTGTAGCAGCTCTTCGTTCTCCTCACTTAGATTGCGTGCTAGCTCTGTTAGATATGCGTTGGTCTCCATGCGCAAGTCGTTCGCGGCAGCTGTGCCATCTCGCTGAGGTGCATAATCAGCGTCGCCCCCGACGTCTCCGACGACAGTAACTGTTGTTATCGCTGGGCTCTTGGTCGCTCCTCGAGCACGACCGGCCTCTGTAACGGCCTTCTTCAGGCTCTCAATCTGACGGTCCCGCTTGCGGACCTCGTTCGCGCAAGCAGCGCGGGTTTGGGCCACGAGCGATTTGGTGCGGGCAGCCTCCTCCTTCAAGCGGTGGATTGTTTGCTCGGCGGCCCGAAGCTGGGAGCGCATAGCAGCCTCGGCAGCTTCACTGGCACCAGCCTTACGAAGGGCTTCGGCATGCTTCTCTTGGAGACGCTGGATATCGTTGGCCTGACGGAGGGACTCAGCGCGTAGCGTACGCAGGGTAGCCGAAAGGGACTCGCGGTGTTCGGCATCGCGCTGCAGGAGAGCTAGTCAGTCGCTGAGGGAAAGCGGTGAACAGGAAGAAATGGAAGAGCACTCACATCCCGACGCAGAATCAGATCGTTGACCAGCGAGATGATACGGCCCATGGTATCGGCCACCTCGCTCTCGCTGTCGCCCGGATGGGCGAAGTCAATGCTCTGTCCATCGCGCAGCAGGCCCCGCGACAGAAGCTGGTTGTTAATGTACAGCGACGCCGTACGGAGGTTTTCTAGGTCGATCATCCTGGTAGCCGGCGCCACAACTTCATTCGTTCAGAAACGCTCTCGTCGGCCTTCGTAATTTCGTTCGCGAAACACCTCGTTCTTGTGCTGGCTGCTCCTCCCGTACGTGATAATGGTGACAACGGCAGATGGCGGTGGCAGATGTTGGGCATGCAGAAACTGCATGTGGGAAAAAAGGGGAGACCCGGTCGCACCCCAATGGTCACGGTCCAAAAAGGGAAAACAAAAATCCAATCAAAATATCGGATTTGTCTCGCCGGTTTCGCCTCGCGCGTTCGCGTCGACAACGGAATCAAGTAACGATCAAAAACCAATTGGGCTCAATGCCACTCCGTAATCAAATGCTTTGAAGAAGCGGTTCCCGAGTTTGGCTCTCATAAGCTTGGGCAAAATGCGGCGCCCAGGCCATTCCTAATCCCGCGCCTACGTCCACAGGTGCTGTTTATTTGGCGGGGCGTTGCCGTGGCAATGCGTGCAGGACGACAGGGATCGGCGCGAACGCCCACGCAGGATCTTGGCTTGCTCACGGATAACCCTAACCCAAACGTAATCGGCGACCATCCACATGCCCGTTGCAGCGGTGCCCCGTCACGCCGGCCGGTTCGTCGTACCATACGGGAGAAAAGGCCTGCATATTGCTGGCTGCTGATCCATATTTTCGGGTTTCAAAAGCCTAGCCGGATTGGTCGGCTGCGGTCCTGTGCTGTCCGGTGCAGGTGCTGCAGATTTCCTTACAGAGCAGGCAGACATATGGATCTAGCAGACGCCCCCAAAGTACCTCATCCAAAATGAAGTCTACATATGCCGCTGTACATGTTCCATTTTGCGGCAACTTTCCTCATCCCGATTCTTTGATTACCTTCCCATACGGATTTATTCTTCCCCACATTGTTTCGCAGACATCTTGGGGGGGGGGGTGTTCACCCAAAGTTGGATAATTACAAACGACAACATGACCCGAACACGGGTAGTGCCCGCTCCCTGCAGCTAACCGCGGCAACATGTCTTGGGGGTATCGGGGGCAGAACAGTTGACATGTGCCGTGTGCCGAACAAACGTACAACGCCCACCAAAGCCACCATGCAGGCGCATGGATAATAGCATCGCAAATTATAGAAACGGCTGTAATTGGATACCAGAAGGTTTTTTTTTTGTGACATCCCGCTTGATGTCGGTAGGGTAGGTTCTCTATGCCGCCTGCCAACGTCAGCCTCAGCCTGCATACCCACGCGCCCTTTCACCAGAAGCAAACAAGGATCCAGCCATAGCTTGACATGCGCCAAACATGGTGAAGCATCAGATATGGGTGAGAAGATTTGTCGTAAGCGCGGTTTTTGTCGACATTCAACCCCTCCATCACATGGAAACGCTACTTTCCAAGTGACAGGACTAGGGTGGTCTGATGGCCCCGCGTGCGTCATCATGGAACAGTGGAAGAGACGAAGCGAAGAAACAGGGAAGAAAACCACTCACCTGCACTCCTACAAACGCTGGCCGAGCCATCCAGCCAGCTTTGAGCTTTCCGAGACCGAGTAAAAGCGAGGCTCGGCCAGAAGGTTGCCACTGGCGGTATTTGGAGTAACTGGTGTGGCACGGAGGAAGGGAGGAGAAAGGTGGGTGACTTTTGGCTATTCTCCAAGCCAATGCTTCTCCATGCTTCATGCCTCGGGCACAAACTTCCCCTTCTTCGCACGGAGCTCCTCCAGCTTCTTGCGGTCCTCGTCGAACCGCTTGAGTAGCTCTGCTGCCTCGGCCTTCTTGCGCTCGCGCAGCTGGAACCGGTAGAAATTGGCGAGCTCCTCCTTCTTCTTGTTCTCTTTCTCCAGCATCCGGCGCTTGGCTTCCTCGGCCTCGGTACGGCTGGCCGGTGCGTTGCGTCCACCACGCGTAACCGTAACAAACCCATCCTCGTCTGGTTCGTTGCGCAGCCTCTTCGCAATTTCAGCCGCCTCCTGTTCGCGCCGCGCGAACAGCGTAGAGAAAGCATCAACCGATGCCTGGAGCATGCTGGGATCTGGGAAAGAGAGCCTGTTGTGCGATTTGAGCCACACTGGACCTAGCGGAGGCATCTTGCTATCCGGTAGACCATCGCCGCCCCATACAGGATATTTCTTCGTCTTGTGCACTTTGGCTATCGCCTTCAGGACCTGCTCAACACTCTTTTCATCGGCCAGCAGCACCACCGCGGTGCTTCCACTTCTCCGGAGAGGCCGTGTCCATGTGCTCGGAAGACGCGCCGCAGCCTCCTCTTGGGCTTCTTCATCGTCACGTTTGCGTTTCTTGATATGTGCTTGGAGGAGCCGAGCAGCATGGACCGGCTGGGCGGCATCGATGATGGACTTGCCCTCAAGCGAATGCTCCTGCTTGCTCTCGTCTTCAAAAGTGACCTTCTCGAAGCGGCCTGTGCCGACAAGCGACGTGACGAGGGCGCGCAGATGGGCTTCGGTGCTGTCGACGGGCACGTTGGTCACGAACAAGCTGCGACTATCGGTGGGCGTTGGAATCTTGGGCGCATGCCTGCGTACATAAAGGTAATGAACGACATTTTTAGGGAACGATGGCAGTGGCGGTATTGATACAGGAAGCACGGAGAATTCTCCTATTGTTGACGGAATATTTGACGCCATCTTGGTTGCTGAGGATGAAGATTGCCATCGAGAATCATGGCGCAAGATCCAGCTGCCCCGGAGTCGCGAGTTGGAAAAATTGGGCCCCACTTTAAACAACGTATTTTATCGCCTGCATATTATTGGTTTATATGCTGTAGCAACGAACCGCTGTCCGATAAGGACCCACACCTTTACAGAACAAGGCTGAGCGCGATCAGCGCGCTGTGTGGGCTTTTCTCCGCCCAGTGAAGCGACCTCCAGCCCTCCGCATCCTACGACTGGTGTTGAGGACTGCGCCAACTTGTCGTTTCTGAAAGTACACCCATTCTTATATTTAAATTACGATCCTCTTCCCCTGATTGTATCTTGTTTTTGTCATCTCCATCCTTCCCCAGTGACCAACTGTTCTTCGGTGTCTCCAACTTTACAGCGTGAACCCCTCTTCCCTACTTACTCTGGTTCTTTATTTTCTACCCGTTGTCCCCCAGATAACCGTCCATCTGTTCTGACAGCATGGACTTCAATGCTCCTAGTTGGATTGTTGATCCAGTGATGCTCATGGCTTTCATTCGGCATGACATTTTGGTGTGGTTGGTGTTGCTCAATTTTCTTAACTGCCTGCCATCAACGATGGCTCAATGAGGATGCACCCTGCTTTTTCGATTTTTTATATACCTCTTTGGCATCCCACCATTTTCCCATTTCCAATGTGTCAACTTGGTCGCACATCCTGCTCTAACAAGAGTGAATATGTTTCTTCTTGCGGCCTTGATCCTGGACGACATCAAACTGTCTCAGTCTCATCTTCGACTCGCAGACTTAGCTGTTCTAGAGTTCAATGGAATGGCTGCTGATATTCCAAGTATCCTTGGTCTGGCCCATTGTATCAGGCCACGTCCCGAGTTTCCTCTTAGCTGGCAGGGTTACCGCCACTTCAGTACCTACTAAGCGCATATGTACGAAGTATGCGGTGAGCCGGCGTGTTTGCGTGAGCCATAGCAAAAAGTGAGGATAGCTACTTCCTCGGGATTTTCCGTCTGCATCTGCCAACTGAGTACGATTTACTGTTACACTTGCCTTGATGCAATTAGCTTCACAGCCTTGTTTAGATGCTCACGTTCCGATGGTTATTTCCTCGTCCTGGTCTCTCTACGTACCTCCCCAATCGCTACATCAAAAAGGCCAAGGTCCTGGATGGGGTGTCGAATCTTGATAGTTCCTTATGATGCCAACGTGTTGCTGGAGGATTGCCACCCATCTACAGGTGAAACCCTCCTATGTCCAGTGAAAAGTGGTGGAAGGTGGTTCAGCCGTCAACTGGCCTCCGTGTTCGCCACTTGAGCGGTATTGATCCAGCTCTCATGGTCATGGTCACAGTACCACTGAGTACTTAGCACACCATCCTGGTTCCTAGCCACTACCTTAACCGATGTTTCTGTTTCCAGTGATTCTCAGTGAGCAAGATAGGAGCGAAGCATGTGGAGGCCGTATGATCATCTATGTTAGGTCATCTGCCAGCCTACCAGCCAAAGTGAACACTATCCAATCAAAAACAGTTGCAACAAATCGATAACGAGGTTTGACTACGTATTAACCACGTTTCGATCGAAAAGAATTGAAGCACTATGACCTCTTCCAATTTCTCCTATACCGCGTCCTCTCTTAGCATTAAGGTTGGCTTCAATCATGTGGCCTAAAGGAATTATCATCCTGCCTTCTTTAGATGCTAACTTGCCCGAAACCTCTCAGATAGTTTCAGCCGCCTCAGAACTGAAGCCAGAACCGTGTCAAATTACCAGCTGGTTGCCCTTGGCATCTAGCAGTTGGGCTCTGATCTAACCAGTCCCATCTCTGCAGTTCTTCCTTGTCACGCACAAACTAGGTTCTATATCCCAATGGTAATACAGCCAATTCCACGGCTAATGCAAAACAGCATAGACGTGGCTTTCTCATCGGCTAGCGCGGTCCCACGATGGTCAACCCGCCCTTGCTTGAGAAATACTCGACATGTTCCACAGTTCCCAACGCAACAACTAGAGGGAACACCTTGAAACTCTGGAGACATTCCAAAGCGTTCACCTTCACTAACTTCAATGATCTTGCCCTTATTGGCTATAATCACCTTGAATAGATCACCTGAGACGTAAGCTTCAAAGGCTTCAAAATTGGACAGCTGTTTCAGGCACACTGAGCGCTCGGAATTCCTTGACTGCTTCGCCCATGAGCTTTCTGGGCCCCGCCAAAATAGAGATGTGAGTTCCATGGTCTCTCACGTGTGATTCTGGATACATCGAGTCGATTGCCTGAGGCCTTGTCGTAGACTATTACAGCGTCTCCAAGCTAATCCAGATGCTCGCGGAACAGCACACCTACAGCTGACCGAACTGTGAAGTGCACTTCGAAGCTGTAATGGATGCTCTTGTAATGCTCCAAGAGCACCACAAATGCTGTAATACCAACACCACCGGCAACGAAAATATGATGGCTTACACCGCTAGCTGTAAGGGGGGCTGGGGCTGTGACTGCACCTACCTGCAGTGTGTGCCCAACTTCAGCCCGTTTGTGAAGGTATTTCGATCTACTTCGGCTGTGTTCTTGGGGTGCCATAGCCACACGAAGTCTTCGAAGGTCTCCGTCAACGATAGAATATGCCCTGGCCAGCCCGTTGCCGAATCGGACTTGACATGAGATTCAGTCTTGATCCCGAGCTCATCATCTTCCAATCTGGCGTCTCTCAGAGCCTCGAGGACCCGGCCCATGATCTTCTCCCGCTCCACAACCCCATAGATTTTCCACTTCAAAGCCTTCTTCACTGCCCCCTTCTCCCTTGCTTGCTTGCTATTTTTGGACCCTTTGTTTGTTTGGAAACACACTCCTACTTTCCGATCCCATCTTATATAGGGAGTGATCGTAAAAGTGCCAATTAACCAGCAGGGGAGGTTGCCTGGACAGTAATATGTGGCAGATGAATGGCCTTGTAAGTTTCCTCACGGAATATTGGGTCATGCTCATCACCCTCAAGTCCCAGCTCGTTGGCGCGAACTGGCCCTCTACACATGGCTTTGTTGCTTTCTGAACCGACGACAAGCCCGTTCAGGGGCTGTATCTTTCCTGTCCGCACCTCGGGGATAATGTCGCTAACGATGGAGATGTACAAACCGGGCACATTGTCACTGTGCTCCAAATGTCATCTCCTAGCTCCTACCAAGACATTTAAGCAAAGATGTTGTCTAGATTTTTGCTGAAATAACAAAAAGAATTTCATGCCATGATTACTGGTCTTACAGCAGCTTGTTCAAAGTTACACAAAGGATCATCGCAGCGGCACATCTGCCCCTTTTAGGAGCTGAGCCGTTTTAATGGCAACACGCGACCCTGATAATGCAGGGCATATCTTCAGCTATGAGCCAATCAAGATTTCAGTGATATGAAGTGAACATTTGCCGATATCTACAGCCCTATTATTTCCCTACCATACTATTCATGTATATGTGATATAATCGACCTTTGTTGAATGTTTTTCTTGATCTATTTCGTTCATATTACCTGTTGCAACGTGCTGTAAGATCTTGGATCCCAAGTACTACCCCGTAGGACCCCACCCTTTGGTGCTGCTGTAAAGGTTAGCGAGCAAGCGCTCTGGCGTCTCAGCTCAAAGACATCCACACTTAGATAATTCGGTTTGGATGGTGGCAAACAAACGTCTCACGATTCACTCTGCACACGACGCCTTACGTCAGACTGCTTACCTGGTGTCTCTTGGGCGGATTCGTTTTCTCCCATCCTATAACGCAACTTAATCTGGAAGGTCATGTCAATTTGAAGCCACGGAAACACACAGCACACACACACAATTGTTAGCTTTTATAAAGCCACGTCAATACCATTCTGGTAAACGCTCCAAGGTTGCATCCGCCATGTGGGTGATCTTAGGCCCCTAAGGATCGCTAGGTTATCGGGCTGTTTATCAAACTTTATCGGGCACCATTGAAATAGGCACAGAACCCAGGCACTGCTGGGTATCAATTCAATTCTCGACCACTCTATGTTATGGAAGCACGCAGCACTGATCTTTTTACCTGCATTAGATAAGCACCTATATAAAAACTTGAATGCGCATAACTCGCAGTGTCCCACAGAAGTTTCAAGTTCGCAGCGGAGCGAATGGGGGGGTAAACAAGGGTGAAACTGCCAGCAGATTTAAAGGTGACGCCAAGGTCTTGGGGATGGTCGCATCTCTCGGCGAAGTATGGCGCGACAAAGGCACATTTGGGACATAGGCACAAAGCTGCTTCGGGCTAATATGTACCCCCACCGTACGAGCAATTATCGCATAAAGTGCTAGCGTATGCAGTATATGTTGCTAGAGAAATGCTTGCAGCAAGCCGAATACGTGCATCACAGGTAGTACAAATGAGGGGTACAACGCCGCAACACGTCAACTACGGTTCCTGAGCATAACCTTGAAAATCCCGCGTAAAGGCGGTATACAGGGTTGAGCCCTTCTTCTCTCCTCTCCAAACTCTTACTGGCTGAATCTGAAAATACCAATGGATAGTATATATAAGCATTGTGCGTGGTATATAGGTGGTTATACCTAGTTATTTGGGTCCCGAAAGTTGGGTTTTAGTGGCAGTATAGCGCAAAGGAACCAAGGCTCGGAGTATAGCGCATCGCTCATCAATACCCAGAAAGCGAAGCACCGGAAATCTTGCAACCTGATCGGCCAATTTCTGTATCGAAAAAATTTTTCCAGCTTACACGCCACAGTAGCCCCAACAAAATTTGGAGCGCCCGGTGGCTATACCACGCCACATCGAGCAGAGCCGCATCCATGATGTACTAGTGCTCGTGCTTTGAGTACCTTCTCTTTAGGTACCGGGGCAGTGGCACCGAACAGGGTACTCGGCAGGTATACAGCACGTAACGGAGGTACAATAGTGCTACAAAAGCCTATAAGATGCCCCAACGTCAGCTTGAGCTTCGTTTCTCCTCTCAAACCACTTTACCAGCAAGAAATAGCCCAAACCGTTCGTTTTGGCCACTCTGATCACCAGAGCTTGAACTCCCCACACCACGATTGCATTCTCCTCTATCCAAGGTAATTTGGGAAGCAGACGAGTAACATCCTTTCTCGAGAGAAGTGATAACGGACATCCTCATTACACTGTTACTCGTAACGGTAATTAGGTAACGTTTGTGGAATTTGCGGTGTACAACTATGGAATCATCAATGCGATCTTCCGACTGCGGAGATACCGATCATTTGCACCGTTGCCCGTCCCTGCGTGATAGCGCAGAGCCTCATGCAGAATACTGTATTGCAACACAGCCCACAACAACAGCACCACGCCCATATGGACTTGAAATTGAGGGCGGGGTCCGGTTACCCTCTCACTATCCAGAAGTGCAGTCTTCCACCTTGTGACTAGTTTCAATTAACATCCTCCGGGCAGCTCGATCAGATACTTGGCCCTGCATTGCCTAGCCGCATGCATCCCTGGTCCTGGTTCCAGAATGTGTTCCGGCGTTTGAAGAAACCATACATTCGTATTGGAGTGGCGTTTCAGGTGATGAGGCTCTTGACCCAAGTTGCTAGCCCTCATATGTTTCTTTAAGGCCATGAGCTGCTGACCTCGAATGTGTATATAGAGATGCAGTATCCCTTTACTTTGTTCAGTCCTGTTCCCCTTGACGTCAAAGTGCGAAACAGCACTTCCTTGTCTCTGATCGCCTACCTAAAAATACTGGACCACATGGACACTTCTTCCCGCATCTCTCTCACGTCCCCTTTCCAACTCCCTCCTTTTTTTCTCGGCTCATCTTGCTCAATTGTCAGACTCCAACGTCTTCAAGACCTCCATGGTCCTGGCTCTAACAATCACCACGGATTCTGCCGTCCAATAGCTTCAGAATCTTCAACGTTCTATCTGTGTAATCCTCATGGCCTTATTCAAACTGCCATATGAACTCATTTTCTATGTGGTCCAACATCTTGACCTTGCGGACATCTGGAGCCTCAGTTTATCATGTAAAAGCTTCCTCTTTTTGATCTACGAACCAAGCATTGCAAAACAGCTGCTTGAGGTACGTCATTCTTCCAGGTTGCCTTACTATTGAGGAAAAAAAAAATTAGTCCAGCTGACGCTTTATCTGCTCAGACCAAGGCCCCTCATACCCGCGAGGCTCGTGATGCACAACTAACGCATCAATACCCTCGTGAGCTTCGACGATTAATCAAGCGGAGGGAGGCGACTTCATCTGTTTCGCCATACCTTGTGGCAATCGTCGGTTATGCAGAGCAATGGATGTATGAAGATGGTCTTCTGTTTTATCATCAGGGCCACAAGCTTCGCATCCTCGATCTTCATCGATCAGCTATCCATGAGGTTGCTGTTGACATCACCGTGCTTCTCAGGAGTGCTATTCAAGACTCGAAGTCTTGGTCGAAGTATCAATTCAAACTTTTGCATTATTCACATGAGATCATCTCTTGTCTGTTTATTCAACACCCTGCCGAAACCTGCACCCCAGAAAGTGTTCTGGTGGCCTTCAATCCATGGAAAGGACAGATTCATACAGCAAAATCACTCGAGTCCACAACTAAGCTGTTTGTGAGGAACAATCGAGATTTCCTTTACTATGGGACAAGGTCAGAAAGGAGCCCAGTGGGAGATTATCTCTGGGTCATACGAGGGTTTGACTTGGCCTTGGGCAAGTGGCTGGAAGAAGCGCTCGTTATCCCCAAGATTATGGGTGCCGATTTGGGCATGGACGTCTGGTTCGGTATCCTGGATGGATACTTTTATGGTATCTCTTCCTATTCAAGTCCTGGTTCTCCTAAGCCCGACTATGGCTCCTACTACACATGTGTAAGGTTTCCTTTATCTCATGATGGGTTATCGCACCTTGAGACAGCACCAAAGCGTCGATGTTGGAGAAGGGACGAAAAAGAGGGGCCTATAGACAACAGATGGAACTTTCTCACATTGTTCCAGGACGAGGGCACTGGGCAACTGAAAGCGTTAGAGGTCAGGAGAGAATGGCTATGGGGGCAACCCCATTGTCGTCGGATTGCTTACACTAGCGTCATCGACTTTGACGCTGCGAACACACTGGATGAGTCTGACGAACCTCAAGTGGAACATGACATTACAGCCGACTCACCAGAGCACTCCTACACAGAGCTCTACGACCCGGATCCGGGGCAGCTAGGGACTGGTTCACTCTTATTGCCGAAAAGAGATCCCCATCAGGTCCACCCCGACGCAGACGATTCAACGTTTGGGATAATACTACGTTCTTGTCCTGTCAGAGCATATCATCCATCTTGTCAGACATATATTGATGTTTTGGACACCTCTGAAATGCGTTCAGTAGCCGATTCCCCAAGAATTCGCCTACGAGGATGCTCGCGACGCTTACGGAAACCCAATGAAATTGAGCAAACAAAACTCACATCGACAATACTTCATTCGGACACACAAAACGATACATTTTGGAAACCATTTGACGATATTTACAAGCAAGAAAGCCACTTCTGGCCTCCTGAACCTAACAAAACCGTTTGTGATCCAGCGCTCGACACACTTTACGCCATTCTTAATCCACCCGGTTCTGGATATAAAATGTACGGAGCATGGGATGACCGTTCTATCATCTACGCGACAGGAAAAGAGAACGATGTTCAGTTGCCATTAGTATTTGTCTCATTCGATCCAAAGATCTACCTCTCCGGAACCGCGCTATATCCTGGAAACATCTCAGGCATTGGCATTGGCTCTTCAGCTCCTTCAACTCCCAGGGGCCCTGACAAAGGGAAAAACAATTACCACCTGGAAGATGGCACTATCAAAAAGCACACAGATCTCACACCACGAACATTTCCGAAGGTTACATCCTCGCCATGCAAAGTTCCTTGGGTATCATTTGTTCCAGCTAGCTACTTGGGGATTAGTCGCGGCTATCACTTTGCAGCGCTGTCACGAACTGAATGCAAAGCCCAACAGCAGAGACCCAACTTGTATCACGGATAGATGATAGTTTCCCTTAACTGACCAATAACACTGGTACACGGGTTCGAACAGATCTCGACCAACCGGAGGGGCATAGGCGTTGCATGGGATCACAAGCGGGCCTTGCTTTGATACCTGACCATGTTTTACCTTCACTCCCAGCCTTTTCGGGTCAATGAGAAAACATTGGCAGGCTGAGTCTAGACCAACCAGCTCAGGGAGAACAGTGGCAACGAAAAAAAATGCAGAATTCTCGAACCAAAAATCCAACTTGCAGTTAGGCATCGTTTCCAAGACAGCTATGCTCTAGGGAGAAAACACAATTCAATCACCTTCTTAAACGGGTTTCTCCGCTATACCATGCAGAGTGATCTCGTCACAGGGTGTTCCGAAGATGTAGTCAGGCAAGCTCACCATACATTTACGACATGTGTCCCACGATTGCACACACTCGGGAACTAGGTACCTTTTCAAATCCCTGCATGTTTATCATAATGCGTACAATAGACGAATCAAGAAAAAAAAAATCTGGCGATGCCTAAGAATTGGCTGAGCCTCAGACCGGGTCGAAGCATTTTAGCTTTGTGAAATGTTCATTTCAAGGAGTCGCTAGAATCTAGACTCTACGATAACCAGTAGTTTGAGTGGGAAGAGCAAATCACAACTGCTCAGTTTCTCGGGCCTGTTTTAAGACCATCCAAACTGGACCAGAGGCTGACCTGCAGCCAACCCTAGAGCTCTACCTGGCAATCTTCAAGAGACGCCTTACGGTCTGCCTTGCCTGCGAAAGCCAAGACTCGGCGTAATACCCTAACTGCAAGAGGACACTTGAACCATACTGTAGGAAGTCAGAGAGAATTCGAACGAATAGGAATCCAGGAGAGAAAACCGTTGACACCCACTTTCCTCCCTGGCTTCCTGAAACCCCCCACACGATCCTCTGACAGGTTAGTCAGATATTGCCAGGAAAATACCGATTATGCGGCTCTTGTCACGCCGGCTGATGCAACTTCATCTGGTCGGCCTGCAAGATGTGTTGCAGATGAAAAGAGCCTTAACTGAAGGCCCCGCGTCGCATAGAAGCCCTCCACGAGGGTGAAAGAACTTCCATACAACCTCACGCACAGCGACAGTAATGGAAGACTTCCCCGTTCTGCTGTGGCTTTACTACCGGTATCGATGCCTAAGTGCGGCTCAGAATGCGGGCCGCAAATGCGAGACGAAAATGCGGGGTGCTTGTTGCCAGAGCTTCTGGCCTAATTTCTTATTTTGCCCGACATATTAATTTTGCCCGGCGTGTAAGAGAAGAAATCCTACGCGGTTTTTTCGACATTAAGGTTCTTGCGAACTGCTAGTTGGCGCGCTTGCCGCGATCTTCACGAAAGGTATCTTCTACTGACCTTACTTCCCCTCCGAGATAGCATCGTGCGACGAAGACCTCAACCAGAGACAGAGAGATACTCAGAGGTACAATACGTGTCTATTATTACAGATCGCAAGGGAGGTAGGGAGCTAACGCTGTGGGTTGCTGATGTAGTGCATCCCGGCCTGGAAGACTAGACGTTGCGGTTTATTCCATCAGTTCTCCCTTTTTTTTTGTGCTTTTGTCGCCATCTGCTTGCTTCCTTGATTGCCCATGATGTGGGCATACCAATGTCATGTTCTACCTGCCAGCCTGACCACCTGCCACCTGAAATATCATGTAATCATTTGCCGTATCACACTCCATCGCCCTGCCTTTTCCCCAAGAAAAGCCGAGTGATGTGTGATGTGTCCCAAACCGGGTCCCAGATATAAACTCCGCCGAATATCAAGATCAAAGGTCAAAAGAAATCACAGAAATCCATGTCTCATGGCCCACCAATCAATAATTTTCCTTCTCCTGACTTGTTTCTTTCAATAAGCTTTAATGCTGAGTCCACTCAATCGTGTTCAGATCGACACCCTCTTGCACCAGCTCCCACAGGGGGCTCAGCTCGCGCAGGAAGCCGACACGATCCTGGACAGCTTTAACGACGTAATCGATCTCAGCCTCTGTGGTGAAGCGACCGATACCGAAACGGATACTGGAGTGAGCATTCTCATCACTGTTACCCAGTGCACGAAGCACGTAACTGGGCTCCAGTGATGCCGATGTGCAGGCGCTACCCGAAGAGAGCGCGACGTCGTTGAGAGCCATCAGGAGTGACTCGCCCTCGACGTAAGCAAAAGACACATTGACACAACCCGGGTAGCCGTTCTCGGGATCACCGTTTTGGTGGGTGCACTCGATAGAAAGTACTCCCTTGAGGAGACGCTCCGAGAGTCGCTTGACGTGCTTGAGGTCATACTGCGGAGTTCGAAGGGTTAGCGACGTTTCAGAGGTAAGTAACCGCGAAAGGAGAAAGTAAGTAGACCCATAAACCAAAGAAAAAAAAAACTCAGAGAAGGTGCTCTAATTCAACATAACAGTCCTTGTCAGGGGACTTCAGAAAGCCATGCATGTATTGTAAAGCAGCTCATCATCGAGGGCGGTGACCACTTGAAAGCAACAAGCAACGCTGGTAAAAACGTTAGGGCAAACGGGGGCGAGAACGTACCTCAAGCTCCTCTTTGGCGATGCGACACGCCTCTCCAAAGCCGACGACAAGGGCAGGAGCCAGTGTACCACTGCGCAAACCACGCTCCTGCCCACCACCGCTGATGATGGGCTCGATCCTGACCCTTGGGCGGCGGCGCACGTAGCAAGCACCGATGCCCTTAGGTCCATAAATCTTGTGGGAGGAAATAGACATGAGATCGATGTTCATGGCGTTGACGTCGATCGGAATTTTGCCGACGGCCTGAGCACCATCGGTGTGGAAGAACACCTTCTTCTCGCGGCAAATCTTGCCAATCTCTGCAATGGGCTGGATGACGCCGATTTCATTGTTCACAGCCATAATACTGACCAGGGCAGTATCAGGACGGATGGCATCCCTGAGTTCGTCCAAATTGATGAGGCCCTTATTGTTAACAGGTAGATAAGTGACCTCGTAGCCCTCATCCTGGAGATGCCGGCAGCTATCAAGCACACACTTATGCTCTGTCTGGCTGGTGATGATGTGCCTCTTCTTGCCAGTGCGGCCAAAGAAGCGGGCGACACCTTTGATGCTCATATTGTTACTCTCGGTAGCACCGCTGGTAAAGATGATTTCCTTGGGATCGGCGCCGATCAAGGCAGCGATGTGCTCACGGGCCTTCTCAACAGCACGCTCGGTCTCCCAGCCGTAGGCGTGTGTCCGCGAGTGGGGGTTACCGAAGATGCCGACATAGTAGGGCAGCATGGCGTCCAACACCCGCGGGTCGACGGGAGTTGTAGCTTGCATATCGAGGTAGATGGGCCGCTGGCCTTCGCCCATCCGGGTAGCACCCTTCAGGATGTCTGGAGAGGAGGAGGTCAGAAACAAGCATGTCCAATATCAATCGTGAAGTCGGCCGAGGGTAAACTCCTACCAGCCATCGGGCTGACGTGGGTCGTCGAGCCATTCTGCGCCTCGAACGACGGGACTGACTTCTCTACCTTCTCAAGCTCCTGGCTGTCTAACCTGACAGCTGCCTCGGTCTGAGCCTGAGCATTGTCGGCTTTTGTGTCGGTTACATAGCTCCTGGATGCGCGGCGGGAGGGGTGCGCATGGGTTGCCGGAGCGATCGCCGCACGGCGCGAAAGAAGAGTCGCGGCGCGGCGAGGTGCAGCAGCGAACAGAGACGACGTCGACGACGATGATCTGGTAGCAAGACGCGATGCCTGCCGCAACACAGACGGGGCGAGATTAGCCATGATAGGCGGGTGGGATGGGAGAGGAGTCGAGGAGGAAAAGTTTCATTGCTTTCAGTGCGATTGCGGGACCGAGCTGTTTCTTGCTTAGGTTTTGTCCTCTTTTCCGTCGCTGGGTCGCTTTGCTCCACGGAAAGCGGCGATTCTATCACTTTGACTGGTCCGTCCGAGCCAATGACCGAACAGCCTGGTGGGGTCGAACCCTTTGATTGGCTAAGCTGGTCTTGGCTCCGCGCCTTGTGGGATGACGCAGCCATTTCTTCCTTTCTGGCTGCTGCGCTTCTGGAAATCCGGATCGCGATTTTGGTGGCAGTTGCCAACTCTCCCTCTCCCTGCCCGTGGCACAGCAGTACTGTAAGAACATACAAAGCACATACGAATTACGCCCATTGCACATGTGCTGGTCACACCCCTACGGATCACAACAGCCCCTCAGGAGCGATTGATCGTTGTCCATTACAATTGAAGACAAGACAGGTATTGGCAGCCCTGTAACGTCAGAGCCGCATATTTGTCACATTCCGTCTATCCCAGCAGCTTTTCTCTGGCTTCCCACCGGGCATCTCAACTGCTGAAAGCCTCCATCGAGCGTCCCCACGTCCCTAGAGGAGCTTCGAAGCCGTTGAACCCTGGTCTTGGCACTGGAGGGTTTCTTGACCGTGGGTTGACCTCTGGAGACCGCACCGTATCCGCAAAGTGGGCGCCAGCGCCACCTTTCATAAGCCAAGCCTGAGCTGAGCAAAGCCGAGCCCAGCTCCGCCCCGAACGCATCGTCATCGCCTCCTGGGAGAGGGGCATCCATGGATCAGGCGCATCCTCTCTACAAATCCTCCCAACATACCTCTGCGCTCCATACCAGACGATCCTCGCTGACGCCCCGCCAGCGCTACCTTGACACCGGATTTACCACATCCCTTTTTCCGGCCTCCTCCAGTTTCCCTCCTCTCAAATCGCCTGCTATTCTTTGAAAAAAAGTTTCTTTACCGCATAATCAGCATTTGACACCCCCGAGTCTCCATATTTCCAGATGAGCTTCCGAGGCTTTCAAAAGGGGCTCGCCCGAGTCAGTTGCTGCCCCGCTCCCCGACTTCGCAGTTGCGAAGCCTCAGGAACGACGGGAACCAACTGAGACTAACTTTAGGCCCTTTGGCGTCCAGGCACCGCAACAAATCAAAGCAAAGCTAAATATCGGCGACAATACCAAAGACGCTGTCTACATCGATGCAGAACGCCGATTCCAGGATTTGGAGCGTGAGACGAAGCGCCTGCACGATGAAAGCAAGAAGTACTTCGAGGCTATCAACAGCATGTTGCAGCACCAGATCGAGTTTGCCAAGGCCATGACCGAGATCTACAAGCCCATTAGTGGTCGCATGTCGGATCCCGAGACTCTCAAGGTAGACGGCAACCCGGACGGTATCCGTGCCTGCGAGGAGTATGAGGCCGTAGTCAAGGATCTGCAGGAGACGTTGCAACCGGAACTTGAGATGATCGAAACTAGGGTTATTCGCCCAGCGACTGAACTACTCGATGTCATTAAGGTAATTCGAAAGACTGCGACCAAGCGCGAACACAAGAAACTGGACTATGACCGCCACCGCAATGCCCTCAAGAAGCTGCAGGAAAAGAAGGACAAGTCGTCCAAGGATGAGAAGGCGATGTGGAAGGTCGAAAACGATTTGGAGCTGGCTACGCAGGAGTACAATTACTACAACGACTTGCTCAAGGCGGAGCTGCCCAAGTTGTTCGAGTTGGAGCGCGAGTTCATCCAGCCTCTCTTCCAGTCTTTCTACTACATGCAGCTCAACATCTTCTACACGCTACATGAACGCATGCAGCGCGTCGACATTGGTTACTTCGACTTGACACTCGACGTTGAGGAAGCCTTTATCCAGAAACGCGGTGATATCCAGGAGCGCGCAGAAGCCCTAACTATCACCCGTTTCCGAACCACTGGCCGGCTGCGCGAGCCTAAGTACCAGCGCCCGGGTGCTGGCGCAATTGAAGGCTCCAAGCCTGCTGGTTTGCTCACAGCCGGCACGTCATCAGCGCAAACTTTGTCCACCTCTCCAACAGCGACGTCTCCTGCGACAGCCACCGCTACCACTTCCACGACCACTTCTGCATCCTCGAAATTCCCTGCCTACAACCCTTCAACACGCCCAAGCTGGCAGCAACAATCCTCCGACTCTGTTGACAGTCCCCCACCTCCGTATTCCTCTCCGGGCACCACTCCTGGCATCGCAAAGCCTCTGTCGACAACAGCCTCATCCCTTGCGGCTGCGGCTGCAGCCAAGTCCAAGCCTAAGCCGCCACCGCCGCCAAAGCCTAAGCCGGCACGGTTGGCGGCACCAAAGGTTGAGACGGTGACGGCATTGTACGATTTCTCGGCTCAGGCTGAAGGAGACCTGAGCTTCCGAGCGGGCGATGTGATCGAGGTGGTGCAGCGGACACAAAATGAGAATGAATGGTGGACGGGGCGGCTGAATGGAGTGGTTGGGCAGTTTCCTGGTAAGTTTGCATCCTATGAACCGGGTCAAAAAATGAATAATTAAACGACTGACTTTGGTGAAGGCAACTATGTCAGGTTGAATCAATAGTATCGACTCTCGGTCAACTGCCCACCATAAATACAGGTCTCAAAGGTAGTAGTAGCATCGTTTCGGCATATTCGATGCTTTCGATAGAGTAGGGAATGGAGAGATTGTACTTGTGACCTAATGTTTGCTTGTTTGCTTTGTTTTTTTTTTGTTGCACACAGGAACGATTGGCAGGGAAACCAGTCCAGTCTGGCCTGGCGATGGCGTTTGCGGTTTTGCATTAGGCATTTGCACTGACACGGTTTGTAGAACATCTGTAATACTGTTTACCCAGTTGTTGCATTTGTGAACTGGAATAAGAGCTATCATCACCCTCTTCACCTGAGCTCTCTGGTAGTTTGGGGTGACAACAAAAGAGGCATAATACAAGAAATAAAAACGATTAAAGTTCTTGTGAATTCTAGAGATCTCAAAATACTGCTGACTCTCTCTCAAAGCTTCTGGATGTTCTTGGTCAAATTTTATCTTTCCAAATACACGTCATCTTAATCCAAGCCAGGATGTGCCCACTCTGACCTCTGGTTTCAAAATATTGGAAAAACGCCCCTGAAGCCCGAACCGCTTTACACATGATGTCATGGTTCATCCGGGACCGATGACATCAATGACGAGGGGAACCACCCGCCGTGGGCGAGATTCTGTACCAAGCTGCCCGGGGAAGCAGTGATGTAGTTGTAGAAACAGGGTTTTTGAGGCCGTTCAAGAAATTTTAAATAGGACCTCTAGAATTAATGCTGAAGTCCCTCGACTGATTGACTTTGGTTACACCTACAGCTGTAACCCCTATTATTTCTATTCGAAGAAAACATGTCAGAAAACACAGGCGATACTCCCTCCACTCTCAAAGCCTGCATGGATGCTGCCACGGGAGCAGTTCAACACGCAATAGGCCATATGACGGGGGATTCTTCAAAGGAGGTCGGTAGTCCCTGATGTCCACCAGCACAGAAGATGTCACTAACTTGATCATCAGGAACATGGCAAGGAGAAGCAGCGTATGGCACGTTCCGAATACGAGGAGTCTCATGCAGTAACACGGCTTCGCGGAACAACCTCCTCCTCTACCGGCGCCATTGCAGAGGATCACCCAGACCGCCCCGAAGGGTCGTGGAAACAGACTGCCGGGACGGCGAAGCAATTTATCGGCAATCTCGTGGGTGATGAGGTGCGTAAATCCAGAAGCTGGAAACCCTTTAGGGTAGAACATCATGGGGACTAACGCTCAGAGCTCTTGAAAAACTTAGAACTTGAAGCAAGCTGGCCGGGAGCAAGACATGTCCGGACGAGCACAGGAGACCCGTGGCCAAATCCGTGACTTCGCCTCTGGTTTAGGAGACCGTGTTATCGGGGCTTTAGGCAGCGCAGCCGCAGACTTGACGGGTAACAAGGAGAAGCAAGCCAAGTTCAAGGAGAGACACGATGTCGGGAAAACCAGGGAGCGCGGAGCAGAGGTTGGACTGCAGAAGAAGTTTGAGGACGGAAAGCAGGTGACGGAATCTTAACTGTTATTCAGAGCAACCGTTCCAAGCGGGCCGTGGCCCATGAGCCACTTTTGCTGTCTATCAAGCTCTCAATGTTTATAAACCTCTTGAAAGATGCATGGAGTGATCCTTTGAAGTTCCAATGGAAAGAACTCGCTGTACTGCATCATGCTTAATATCATGTGCATTCCACAACCCGGGCTTAACTGGGGCTTGGTGTCTAAGCCTCGCTGTTGAGGATCCAGCTGAGCGGCCTAACCCGTACCAGATATCTCAGGCATCAAGCAACCCCCAGTCAGCAGCCATACATCCACAGAGCGTCTACCTAAGTACCTCGGCAGGTTTGGTACTGTAAAATACTTGAACGCGGCGCTTATGTAGGTTTACATTTATGACAACAGTTTCAAATGGCTGTCAATGAACTGTTTTTGTCAGAACTGAATGGTTGAAGGTATTGTAGATATGCATCCTGGAGCCCATCCACAGCGATGGAGAGGATGGATTGTTGGCATCTCAACCTTGAAAGGTGGGGCGGAACACTCGCCGCTCTTATTGGTCTCCCTAACTAACAAGGTGGTTACTGGCATCAGCCACACTTTCAAATTTAGGGAAGGCTGTGATGCCAACCATTCATGTCAACAAGAGCCAACGGCAATGAAGCTTCAGCAGGGTGGACACTATGTACCTAGGCAGCAAAATTTTTTTCCATAAACTTCTTCAATCTACCTAATCCCTCGTGAAACAATCATCTCGCTGCCTTAAGGCACCAATATCCGCCATCTCCTGAGTTTCTAAAATTATGTGTTTCTTCTATAAGCAAAACTTGTGCGGAAAGTCATGAATAGCACAACTTGACTAACCGTTTGACCACAGCGTCGTACCTTGGCCCCTTTAACATTTTCACCCGCAAGCTGCAGGTACCAGCCAAACCTAGTATGGCACTCGAAGCTTGTGTCTCCTACGTCGAAGATCTACTCAAACTTTCAAGGTTCTAGAACATGCAGGGCACACGTGACTGATTGCCGAGCCATCGAAACTCTCAATAGACGTCTCGCTAACCATGCCGGCGACCATTCTTAACAGTATGAGCCTGTTGATTCCGATCCTTCGTCGGGCGATAACGGTAGTTGCCAGCCAACGTTACATGTACGACTGTCTCATGACTGGACTCTACCCACCATCATCGCCGATCCTCCGGTTGAAACCCCCCACTCACCGGAGCTACCGATAGGAGACGCGGGCGCGCCACGTCCCCGCATCGGGTCTGTGACACCATAGTAACGAAGCCCGAGCCGACGCCTGGGCTCCGGGTGGCATCTCTTGCATAACCAGATGTCTGGACTGCTGTCTCAGCCTTGCTCCCCGATGACTTTTCGGTCAAGTCTTCATAGAGACTGCCGGTTTCACCTTGCTCACTATGTCGGCCTCGTGCTACGCCTTACCAGCAATGTTGAAAGGAAAGGAATGCCTGAGACTATAGCCCCCGATATCATCCAATTGAACATAGCACCTAGCCAGGATGCCGGTCAACTCTGGCTGCTGGCTGCTGGCTAATACTGGTTGGGCAGTCAAGCCTTCCCTCTCCTGCTACTCCAGCCCTGTGCCGCATGGAAGGAGTCAGGGATTCTACTCACTGGAGCTGCCCAATGGGACATACATGGTTCTCCCCCACAAGGATGGAGACTAGTCAGGACATTTCATGATGCAATTGCCAAATCTGGGATGTTTTTTGACACCTGTAGTACAGACTCCGTCCTCATTTCTCCCCCGTAACGGCGTAGGCAGACCTGGGTTGCAGTCCACTACAATGTCTGCGCCTCATGGAGTTGTCCTAAACTTCGATCCACGACTCTTATCACAATCGTTCCCATCGACCCAGTAAACCTCGTGAAGTATAAAATCATCATGCCCTGTTGGTGGATAGCCCTCTTGTGAGCAACTCAGACAGACCTCAAGACTACCAAGCATCTCCAGGTAGCATCAGCCACCCTATTCCTCTAAAACAGGATTTTTTTAGCACATAAACCTCGATTCCTCGGAGAAGACAAACTCTTTCGTCATGCTTAGGATCGCTGTTGCCGGAGCCGGAGGGTTCGCGCAGATTTTGGTCCAGCAGCTCTGTCAGACCGATCATGCCGTGTTAGTCTTAACCAGGCAAAGCCACCCTGAAATCGAACAATACTGTCCAGGTGCCCAAATCGCCATCGTCGACTACGACAACCTTGATTGTTTGCGGTATACCCTCAGGGGTATCGACTTGGTAATTTCGACCATCTCAGGCAGTGAACAGATCAACCTAATTGATGCAGCGCGCAAAGCTCGGGTCCGCGTATTCGTTCCCTCTGAGTTTGAGGGAGATCTAAGCCACAGGCCAGCTCAAGATCCCCTCGATCGCGGTTCTCAATCCGCGCTGGAACTTCTGGAGCAATGGTCGCAATCCAAGTCCTACAAGATGAACTACACAATCTTTTCGTGCGGCTTGTTCATGGAGCGTTTCGCCCCTGGAGGATTACAAGCATACCAAATTGGTACGGGTTGTGGTATCCAAACCCCTGACGACTATCTCGTCAATGTCGAGAGCTGCCAAGCGGAAGGTATCCTATACGGCGCAAGTGGTCGCTCCGCTCATGTCTCCCTCACTTCGGTCTACGACGTTGCTCAGTTTGTTGTCGCCGCCATAGAGTTAGGTATCGATTCGTGGCCAAAGGAGTTTCGCATGAGGGGAGACTCAATGACAGTTCAGGATCTGGTCCAAACTTGTGCTGCGGTTCGCGGTATGCCCTTCGGTGTGATTACCCGCACATACGATGAAGTTGTCGCCCAGGCAGAGTTGTGCCGTACAGAGGGTGACCTTCTTCGGTGGTTGTACTATCAGCGTCTTCTCCAAACCGCTGATGGACGCTATTACGTCCGCAATACCAACCTCATGGATGCTATCAGTCGCGCTGGGATCAAGTTCCAGCCTCTCAAGTTCAAGACTTGGCTTGAACAAGTCTGGAAGGGAGCAACGTAATCCTGCAGCATTTGTTATGGAACATTTGAGTATGGAGGAAGTGGTGGTGTAAAGGTCAAAAAATAGACATTAGGGACTTAGGTATTCATCAGTATCACGGCATCATTGGTATTGCATTGTTTGGAAGGGGTGTCAGTTTCACTGTTGCCCAATTATATTACTCTTGGATGTTCTAATTTCTTGAACATTTAGCATTTATAGGTATTTCACAGCCAAAAGAACTTCTTGAGGTACACAACATACTGTCTTCAAACATATCGTTTTGTTTGG
>Ga0065720_1002833_pt1 | contig 54826 bp, 47 predicted proteins | sample Thericmetagenome_FD_59107 | JGI IMG/M metagenome (GOLD analysis project Ga0065720, IMG submission 59107) | Thermophilic microbial communities from the Joint Bioenergy Institute, California, USA of rice/straw/compost enrichment - eDNA_2 v2... | ecosystem: Engineered > Solid waste > Grass >... | reverse complement strand
CTGGGGTGTTAGCCGTGAAAATTGATTGATCATATCGTTCCTTTACAATATTGATACAGGCAAAATCCATTCCATGCAAGTTCAATACATTGTTACTCTGCAAAAGCAAAATTTTTCAAGGAATCCAGCGGCGTCTGGAGAATGGCGTAGATCATGCCCTGCTCTTCATTGGCAACAAAGCCGGAAGGAAGTTCGCGGCACACTTCCAATACTCCAATGCCGAAATCCAGCAAAAAGGCCGAAGGTGACCACTATTCGGTTAATGATACAATTTAGTATTGCAGCATACCTTCCGGTAAGTTTTTCAAATCCTTTGTTGAATCGGTACAGCAGTATAACAATGGGCGTTTTTTTCCGCCACCGGCCATGCACCGGCTTCTGAAAAATGGCGCACAAAACGGGCGTAAGCGCTGCATGAACCGTCTCAAGCCGGGCACGCCATTCACAGCTTTTTCTATAGGAATAAAGAGAAGGGTCAGGATCAGGATTGCCCGGCAAACCTGTTTTCAATATCAATCAGCCATTTTACGCGTTTTTGGTGGCTTACCGATTTTACCGATGTAAAACTTATCCATTTAAGTTTCTTGTAGCCCATGGTTCTGAAAACGCTTCGCAGCATCACCTTCCTGATAAGATTGCCGATGAATAAGGAATACAGAATTTTAGGCTTGTTCATGGTAGTAATGATGGTTACGCTTTTCAGATTTTTCAGGAGCGGCACCAAACCAAAACCTCTCGGATGATGGTCGTACGCAACGCCCGGGAACAGTACCCGGTCTATGAAACCTTTGGTGGCTGCCGGCATGATGTCCCACCAGATGGGGAAGATGAATACCAGGTGGTCGGCTTTTTGTAACCGTTCAATGTAGTTGATCACCCGCGGATCGACCGGCTTATGGGCGATGAAGGCTTTCAGATCTTCCTGCGACATCCTGGGATTGAAATTGTCTTTGTCCAGGTGCACCAGGTCAACTTCATGACCAGCCATTTGCAATCCTTTGGTGACGGCCTGCAGGAGTGCATTGCAATAACTACCTTCGAAAGGATGATTAAACACGATCATTGTTCTCATTTGCTTACTGTTTTAAGTACAGTGCAAAAATGAGCCGGAGACCACCCTTCCAACGATAACAATTGTTAATAAATGACTATCGCCTGTTGCGTATGCGGCTGAGCGAAACGGAGGTAATGCCCAGGTAAGAAGCGATGTAGTGTTGCGGAACGCGCTGTACGATATGCGGATATTGTTGCAGCAATTCTTCGTAGCGCTTTTGCGGCGTATTTTTTAAATAAGAATAGAAAATCTGCTGGGCCTGGTAAAATCTTTTGAACATCCGGTCTTCCATGGACTTTCTGAATTCCGGGGAAGCGTCCAGTATTTCCTGGAAATCTTTTGCCGAAAGCGTTTGCAGCACGCAGGGCTCCAGGCTTTCGATGGAATACAAACTGGGTTGATTGGTCCTGAAACTTTCAATGGAAGAAACCGCATCACCTTCAAAAAAAAACTGCGTAGTGATATCTTTTCCGTCATTGTTCACCCAGGTGCGCAGGCAGCCTTTCTCAATAAAGTACATGGTGCGCGATATCTGGCCCTCCTGCAGCAGCATTGTTTTGGCAGGAACTTCCAGTTGTTTGAAATAGTGGCTGAATTGCTTCAGCATGTCTGATTTGAATGAGGTATCCATAGTTGCGTCACCACATTTGTTTAAACCTGCCTGCGTCCTCAGCGTTTTCCGGTTCAAGGTAGCAGTGCCGCTCCAGGAAATAAATGCGGCCATCTTCCCTGTTGATAAAGCTGATTTTTCCCGGTGCTATTTTACAACTATCACATAACCGGTAATATGTTTTAACCAGGTTATTGGTAGTTACAACAAACCTCCTCTCTCCTTCCTGCTGCAAATTAATCTCTATGTCGAAATCTGCCGCGTATTCATTGTATTGATTCAATGATACACTGTTGACGCTTGTGAATGCTACATCTTTATGAACCCGGCTGAATTCATCGGGCCCCTTGACACAGAACATCGAAATCGTATCGTTTTCATTGGCAACCTCGATAGTAGCCTCACCGGGATAGTTCAACATGCTGCAATTTGTAAAATCGAATATCTTTTTTCCTTCACGAACAGCTATGTTTTCGTAGTAAAACGTATCTGTCTGTTGGGTTGTTTCGTAATAAAATTTGAAGCCTTGTATATGGGCATACTCTTTGCCATTTTCTTTGTAAGGGCCTGTATGTTCTGCCCATGCGAAATTCCAGTCTTCTTCCGTTCCGAAATTGATCAGGGTGGCTTTGCGTGAAAAACCGGGAGGACGTGGTGGTGCAGGGATAGGGACACCGGATGGCTCTTCTTCCGTGAGGCAACTGCTATGCATCGTGCATAGTATAAAGAGCCCTGCGAATAGTAACCTGATGTGCTTTGGAATCAACATCTATTATTCCGTTATCTTGTACAGCGACCTTGCATTTGTACAGCAGCAGCCAGTCCCGCCGTACAATATACATAACGCTGGCGCAAAGATAGCATTGTGCGGCACAGCCATAAGCTGTTCGGTGTGGAATTGCATGGCGGCCTCCTACCCTTCTGCCGCTGAGCAGGGATAGACATGCCGGGCAGGAAGACGTGTTGCCAGCAACAAACTATTTGTCTTTCCGCTGCGCCCGCTGATACAACGCCTTGTGGTAAACGATCGGGAAAACGAGTAAAGTAAACAAAGTGGCAGTCACCAGCCCTCCAATGATCACCACTGCAAGCGGTTTTTGACTTTCAGAACCAATACCCGTGCTAACGGCCGCAGGTAAAAGTCCGATGGCGGCCATTAATGCGGTCATGATAACCGGTCGGGTCCTTACTTTGACTGCGTTGATGATGGCCTGGTTCAAATCTTTCAGTGCTTTGGCCTGTTTATGAAATTCAGAAATGAGAATGACGCCATTTTGCACACAAATACCAAACAAAGCAATAAACCCAACACCAGCGGAAATGCCAAAATTGATACCGGTAATATGCAGTGCCAGAATGCCTCCGATCAATGCAAATGGAACATTGATCAACACATAGCCGGCATCCCTGGCATTGCCGAACATGATCAATAATAAAATAAAAATCAACAGCAGACTTACCGGAACCACCTGCGACAAGCGCTTGCTTGCCCTTACCTGGTTTTCGAATTCCCCCGTCCAGCCAATACGGTAACCGTCCTCCAACGTGATGTTGGCTTTTACCTTTTTTTGGGCTTCTGCAATAGTACTGCCCAGGTCGCGTTCACGAACAGAAAATTTTACGCCTATGAAACGCCTGGCATTTTCCCGGTATATAAAAGCGGGACCGGTTACCTGCTTGATGCGGGCAATTTCCTTCAGGGGTATGCGCCCCCCGGTAATGGTGGGTATCATAAGCATTAATATATCTTCCTCGCTTTTCCGGTATTGTTGATCGTAGCGGATACGGATGTCGAACTTTTTTTCGCCTTCATATTTTTGTGTCACGGTTTTTCCACCAATGGCCATTTCAATCACTGCCTGCGCTTCAGCCTTGGTAATGCCGTAGATCGCCATTTTTTCTTCATCCAATAAAATACTGATTTCTGGTTGCCCGATGTTGCGCAGAATACCTACGTCCTTGATTCCCTTTACATCTTTAATCTGTTCTAATACCTGGTTGGCATATTCGTCTAACCTGTGCAAATTATCGCCGTAGATTTTTACAGCGTTGGAGGCATTCATTCCTGCCACTGCTTCGGCAACATTATCAATAATCGGCTGCGAGTAATTGTAATTGATGCCCTGGTAATTTTTCAGCCGCTTATCCATTTCTTCCACCAGTTCATCCAATGAAATGTTGCGCTTCCACTCCGATTTAGGCTTCAGATTCACCTGCATTTGCACATAATAATAGCCGCTTGGATCGGTACCATCATTGCTGCGTCCCGTTTGTGAAAGCACGTCATTTACCTCGGGAAATGTTTGTAGCTCTTTGCGCAATATGCCAACCATTTCAACTGTTTCCGGCAGGGAATAGCTCATGGGCATTTTAGCCTCTACCCACAAGGCGCCTTCATTCAACTGCGGTAAAAACTCAGTTCCCAACCATTTGGTAGAAACCAAAACAAGCAGAAAAAATATTCCGGCAACTATCAGGGTTGTCATCTTGTGCGTAAACGTCCACGCCAACGCGTTTGCCACACTTTTGCTCACATACCGTGTAAAGAAATGCTCCTTCTCCCTTACATTTTTTTTGAGCAGCAACGAACTCAATACAGGAACCAATGTAAGCGTAAATATCAGTGCGCCCAGCAACGCGAAACCCAGGGTCCATGCCAGGGGTGAAAACATTTTTCCTTCCACTTTTTCAAATGAGAAAATGGGCAACAAAGCCGCAATGATGATCAGCTTTGAGAAAAAAATCGCTTTTCCCATTTTTATTCCAGTGGCCCTTATCAGTCCCAATTTTGCCAGCGCATTGAAACGTTCCATGCCCACCTGCCGTGCCTTGTGGTCCAGGGCCACAAATATGCCCTCCACCATTACCACCGCGCCGTCGATGATAATACCAAAGTCAATAGCGCCCAGCGAAATCAGGTTGGCGCTCATTCCTTTCAGTTTCAGCATCAAAAAGGAAAACAGCAATGCCAGTGGAATCACAACACCTACTACAACCGTTGTTCTCCAATCTGCCATAAACAGAAAAACAATGGCCGTAACCAGGATAATCCCTTCCACCAGGTTGTTCATTACTGTTTTGGTGCAATAGCCGATGAGGTTGTCGCGGTCGTAAAAGGTTTCAATTCTTACATCGCCGGGCAGCACGGAACTGTTGAGCTCGTTAATTTTCTCTTTTACCCTGGCCAGCACCTCGCTGGGATTTTCGCCTTTTCGCATTACGATGATACCTTCCACCACATCATCGTTATCGTTCAATCCCACCTGGCCTACACGTGGTTTGCTTGTTTCCCGGACATTGGCCACATCTTTTACCAGCAATGGCCTGCCGTTGAAGATATCTACGATGGTATTTTCAATATCCTGTTTGCTGTCCAGCAAACCGATCCCCCGCACGACGTATGCCTGTCCGTTTTTTTCAATGACGTCGCCGCCCACATTCAGGTTCGATTTGCTCACAGCTTCGTACAGTTCCAAAGGTGTGAGGTCATATTCCTGCAGTTTTAAAGGATTAACCGATATTTCGTAAATCTTTTCCTGTCCGCCAAAGGCTACGATATCCGCCACACCCGGTACTCCTCTCAACTCACGGTCAATGGTCCAGTTCTGAATAGTGAGCAAATCCCTTGTATCGCGTTTGGCGCTTTTCAAAACATAACGGAATATTTCTCCCGTTGGGCCGTATGGAGGCTGGATATCCGGTTCCACATCATCAGGCAGGGAAACATTGCGCAACTGGTTGTTTACCTGCTGGCGGGCAAAAAAATCATCCACATCATCCTCAAAAATGATCTTGATAACAGACAACCCGAACATGGTAATGCTGCGAACATGCGTTTTGCGCTGCACGCTGTTCATAGCAATTTCAATGGGCGTTGTAACAAAACGTTCCACCTCTTCAGCACTTCTGCCCCTCCATTCCGTTACGATAATGATTTGCGTATTGGTAACATCGGGAAATGCTTCAATAGGAATTTTGACAAAGCTGTAAATGCCGGCAATAACAATAATACCTACCCAGAAAAACGTAAAGAATTTATTCTTTAAGGAAAATGAGATGATATTTTTGATGAATTTGCTCACTGTTCAATGCTTTAGTCATTCAGGGCGTCGTATATCAACAGTCCGTTTTCGCAAATCACGGTTTCATTTTCCGCCAGTCCGGACTGTATATAAGTTTTGTTGCCCGACTGCCGGTAAATCTCCACCTGCCTCGTTTCTATATTGTTGCGGTCTTTGAAAACCATTACCCAATATTTGTTTTTGTCAAAAATCACTGCGGAAGAAGGCACCGTAATCATTTGCCTGTCTTCGGAATAATGCACGCTAACGGTGCAGTTCATATCGGGCTTTAACTTGAAATCGGTATTGGCTATCGGCGCACGGAATTTCATTGACTTGGTAGTAGCGTCGATTACGTTGTATATTTTCTCGATCCTGCCTTTGTAGGTAATATCGGGGAAGGCAAGCGTATTTACCGATACTTCGTAGTTCTCTTTGATTTGAGAAATATTACTTTCATTAACGTAGGCCACCGCCCAGATAGTTCCGGTGTTGGCAATGGAAAACAGGGGCTCCTCTTCATCGGGCCGCAGCAATTCATTGCTGTTTATCTTTTTGCTGATCACAAATCCGCTTATAGGTGCCGCAACAGGGAAGATGGAACCTTTTTTAAAATGATAAATGCTGTAGATCTCATTTATTTTCGAAAGGTTTGATTTGGCTTTTTCAAGCCCGATCTCCGCAAGTTTTAAATCTTTTTCTGAAATTAATTTTCCTGCAAACATATCTTTTGCTACCTGCAGGTTCTTTTCGGCGAGGGCCAGTTCGTTTATGGCGTCCATCCGTTCTTTTTCATAATTCGTTACCTCGCTGCTTTGAATGGTAGCCAATAGCTGACCCTGTTTTACATAGTCGCCCAGCCCCACATTTATGGATTTTACTACCCCACCTACCGGCGAAAAAACCTGGGCAGTCTTATTATTATCTGCCTCCAGCCTTCCAAAGAACCGGATTTCATTTTCCACATTTTCATACTTTGCTACACAAAACTTGCATCTGTTCATCATGGTATCGCTCATGGAAAACGCTTTGGCATTTTCCTCCAGCGGCTGCTGTTTGCAACTGACCACCATTAGGGCCGGGGCGAAAAGCAAAAAGAAGTAACCCGATATCTTTTTCATTGCCATATTCAGTAAATATCCTTACCTGTTAATAGATTGATTTGTTCGGCTGCAATTACCAGTTGGGTTTTTATCCTGGTTATTTCCGCCAATACTTCATTGTACGCCTCAAAGAAGTCAATAAACTCTACTATGGACACATTGCTTTTCTGAAAATTTTCGAACATTCCTTTTGCAGTTAATTCAAAGTCGCTGGTATAAAGTGCTTTTGCATTTTGATATTCCGACACCGTATGGGTATAAACAGCAAAAGCGTTCCGGATTTCGTTGGTTATTTCATGTTGCATCGCCTGCACCTTATAGTCCGCCTCTTTTACTTTGAAGCGGGCAGATTTTATATTGCCCTGGTTCCTGTTCCAGAGAGGCAAGGGAATAGAAAAGCCAACATTTACCTGGTTGCCAAATGCACCGCCCCGCTGGTCGTAGGATGTAAACAGGTTAACATCAGGGACGGCGAGGCGCTGCTGGTAAAGCAGGTATTGTTCAGCGAGCGCTTTCTCCTGTTGCGTAATCAATAATTCCGGGCGGTTTTGTTGTGCGGCCGCAAGGATTTCACCGGGTTCTTTCAATTGTATGTATTTTTCTACTTCTTCATCAGCAAACGCAAATTCAACAACAGCGGAAGTGCTTAGCATGGTTTGCAAACCGGCTTGTGTAGCATAGTAGGATTTCAGCAGTTCCGCACGATCATTCAGCAATTTGAGGTAGGCGCCCTTGAGGCGAACCAGGTCTTTTAACGGAACATTTCCATTATTGACCTGTGTTTCGTAAGCAGTAATCAATGCGCTCAACTGGTCCAACTGGTTGTTATACTTCCGCAACAGGAATAGTTGCTGACCGATCGAAAACAAATCGGTACGCAGGCGAAACCGCAGTTGGCGGAGCAATTGCTCCATTTCCAATTCGGCAATTATTGCATTGGTCCTGGCCAGTTCTATCTCCGATTTTCGCTTTCCGCCCAATATAATGAGCTGCTCCAGCTGTAATGCTTTCTGCCCCGTATTGTCAATATGCAACAACCTGCCGTTTTCCGGATCGTATGCGTTCAAATCGGCCGTAAAAACGGGATTCGGATACGCTTTTGACTGGATTACCTGCGCTTTTTGTGCTTCAACGTTCAATGACGAAGCGATCAGGGAAAGATTGTTCCTGAGAAAGATACTATCAGCCTGCAGTAAGTTTATTTTTAAAGTATCCTGTGCACGAGCGGAAAATGCCGCAAGACAGGAAAACAGTATGCAATGCTTGAACAATCTGAAATGCATTTGCCGCTTTTGTGAGGCAGCAAATATTTTACATACAACCTTTAAAAAGGCTTAAAGGAGATAAAAATTAGCTTAAAGAGACGGGGAATTCCACTTCAAACACATTTCTGTTATCGGAAGGGCTGTAATACCTGATGGTTCCCTTGTGTAGTTCTACAATGTTTTTGGTGAGCGTTAACCCAAGACCAAAACCGGCCTTGTTCCGGCTGTTTTCGCCCCTGAAAAAATGTGTAAACAGGAATTGTTGCTCCTCCGGGGAAACCGTTTTACCGCTGTTGATCACTGCAACTTTCAATATGCCGGCTTGCGTACTATCAATATTTATTTCTGCTTTCTGGTTGCTGCTATAGACGACGCTGTTGCCCAGTAAATTTTGAAATCCCTGCCTGATAAGCATTTCATTTGCCATAATGGCCAGCCTGTTGGCATTTGGTTCGGCCGGTAAATAATTTACTTCGAAAACGAACCCGGGGTACAAAGTATTCAATTCGCTGATGCAGTCAAAAATCACCTCGTCTACCCTTATGATATTTTTTTCAAAGTCCTGTCCCGATGCAATTTTAGCCATTTCAAGCAATGTATTGATAATCTCGGCCAGTGACTTTGTTTTGGCAATATACTTGTCGATATCGGGCAGTATATCACTGTCGCTGGTTTTGCGCCTGATGCGCTCCAGTTCGGAAATCAGCACCGTAATAGGCGTTTTCAGTTCATGCGAGATGTGTTGAACGGCGTTTTTTTGAAAGGTGTAAGCGCTGTTTATTTTACCAAGCAGTTCATTGAACTTGTCGTTAAGGAACGCTATTTCAAAGGTATTGGTCTGAATTTCTTTTTGCGGCTGGTTTTCGCCAATGGTGTATTTCCCCAGGCGGGAGGTGAGCATCGTGATAGGCCTGGAAATATGGTTGGCGATGGTAAGAGAAATAAGTGTAATAACTACAGTAAAAATGATAAAGGCAGTTATTAAAATGGACTTGAGAATGGAAAGCTTGGAATACCCGAATTCATCATACGCTTTGCTGATACCATAATAGCTTTTATCGTTCGACTTGAAAAGAATGGCCACCACATCATACATCCCGTCTTTCTGTTCTATCCACACATTATTTTCGTTCAGGCTGTTCAGCAATTTATCGGAGTAGCGGATGGGCACATCATCAAGGCTTGCATAAATGAGTTTTTTATCGCTGTCGAAAATGAGCAATTTTTCATTCAGAATTGAATTAATGGCCAGCCTGTCGATGGCTTCTGTCAGACCTTTCTCGTCTTTTTCAATTTCACTGATGAAATGAAGCGTAGTGATGATCTTGTCTTTCTGGCGTTGCTGAAATTCTTCTTCCCTGTATTCGGAAAATATCCAGTAAATAAGCAAAAAAACTATACTAACCAGGAGGATGCTTGTGGCTGAAAAATAAAGCAATATTTTATTTCTGATTTTCATAAACGTCAAAGTAATAGCCGTAACCTACTTTGGTTTTGATGGTGTTTTTGCCAAAAGGCTTGTCTACTTTGTTGCGCAGGAAATTAATATACACTTCAATGGTGTTGGTATTGGCATCAAGCGATTTCCCCCATATTTCATCTATCAGATCACTTTTAGACACAATTTCGCCCTTGTTTTCAACAAGCTTCAGTAGTATCTGATACTCCCTTGGCGTTAGTGAGATGGATTGTCCCTGGCGGGTCACCCGTTTGGTTTGCGTGTCAATTACAATGTCGTCGGCAATAACGGTCACACGCTTGTTATCAGTTGCATTTCTTCTTTTGGTAAGTGCGTTGATACGGAGCAGCAGCTCACGCATGTAAAAAGGCTTGGTCAGGTAGTCGTCGGCGCCGCATTGGAAGCCTTCCACCTTATCATCCAATTCAGAAAAAGCGGTGAGCATAATTACAGGAGTGCTGGTATTGAATTGCCGGAACGACCTGCACAAATCAAATCCGTTTTTTCCCGGCAGGTTGATATCCATAACTATGCAGTCGAACGATTCCTGTTTCAATTTTCTTTCAGCCAGCAATCCATCGTAAATAGCAGTAGCGTTGATGGCTTCTGCCTGCAAAGCCTCGCTGATGTTCTGGCTGAGAGTCTGATCATCTTCTATTACAAGGACCTTCATGGCGTTATTTTTATTCCCCTTAGCATTATAGTATCACCCCGAAGCGTTGATGCACGGGATTATTATCATCGAAAATAAATCCTTTTTGTTTAATGAAGTTTTTTGGTCGGGAGATATCATTGTCCGGGTGCCGGTATGGGCGGAGGAATTTGAGCGGGGGCCAGCGGTGGAAATATGGGTGTTGTACCCCGACAAATCAGAAAAAGCCCCCTTTGCCGGGAGCAGCAAAGGGGAAGCAAATTATAGTAATGACAAAAATCAACCGGTATATATGAACGAGGTTAAACATGATGATCAATCACCAAAGCAGTCATGCTTCTGAAACCTGTTCTACTGCCCTGCAGAATATTTCATCAGGATCTACTTTGTAATACTCGCACAACCGGAATAAAACATCCAGGGAAAAATTATACCGGCCGCTTTCTACTTTTTGCAGCAGCCGTAAGGAGATATTGGTATCTCGTGCCACAATTTCCGGCGAAAGCTGGCGGGTGATGCGCAGCTTCCACAAGCGGGTGGCCATTTCACGAATAGCAATAGCGGATTGGATGGCTGCGTCAGCAGTTAATACAGCTTCCAGGGCGTTTTTTTGTTTGGTATTCATAGTTAAAAATTTGAGGTGAACAATTGGTAAGCATTTGGGAGGGTTTTACAATGGAGGTCACTCATCCTGCATGGCGGCGTACTGCTTTTCTTTTTGTTTTCTTCGTTTGTACATGAGGTAGGCTGCCTCCACCAGTAACTCCAGTTTCTCGTATGCAAACAGGAGATTGCTACGTTCAAAGGCCGTGCTATAGCGGCCGGAATCAGTGCTGAGGGCTGTGGTGAGCCAGTCCCATAGGATTTCACGCATATCTTGCAGGTGGAAGAAGCTGAAGAAATCGTCCAGTACGAAACAAGGGTTTTGTTTGTCCGCTTCGGTGAGCCGGAGGGGTTGGTCCTGCCAGTGGGGATGTTTGTTAAAAGTTCGCATGGGTAAGCGTTTTTGAGTGAATGAAAATGGTTTTGAGGGCATGATGATGCCCGGTTTGATAAATAGAGTGCGGATGAAGAGAAGGTGAGAAAGGAATGTGGGTGCAAGTGGTGGGATCCCTCAATAACTTTGAAGGATCACAAAATTATACGTCTTGACTAATTTTCGACACAAATATAATACCTTACGGTCAACCGTAAAAAAATATTCTGAAAAAAGCTGTTTTTTTCAAGATGGCTCAGTATACAGATAACGGTCAGCTTGAAACGATACAATTAAAATACGCCCTTGCTTTCAGAAAGTTGTTGGAAGAAAATGTGAAATTGAAAGAAAGGGGCAATGCACCACATAACCTTGTTACCAATACAAACCAACTGGCAGATGCGATTCAGCGACGGCCGGCTACGATTTCGGAGATTTTTAATGCCAAGGCGATTCCCAATGGGGTAACGATTGTGCTTATCCTGGAAGGGTTGGGCAAATCGTTTGAGGATTTTGCGAGGTATTTTGATAATTTTTCGAAGGCGGAGTTGTCGAAATTTAAAGCATCTTTAAAACAAGCGGGAAAGAAATAGTAAGTCATTGCAGCACCCATTGTTCCTTTACTTTCAACTCAAGCAATTTGTCGTCCTTACCATGGATATTTTCTATTAAGTCGAAATGAATACAATAGGTAAACACATGCACAGGGGAGAATTATTAAAGAATGTAGTAACTATTTCGGCAGTGCAGATGACAAGCTCATAGCTCAAGACTTCAGCAGAGAAGAACGACGGGACTTTACTATTCGCAAAGAAATTTTATGGGAATCAGAAACAGCCTCTCAACAAGAGGTAAATAAAAAAGAGATTGAATTTATCTTGAAGTATAAGTCAAATGATCCGAGAATAGGATACAACAAAAGGCCAAAGACAAGCACAATGTGATTTATGTGCATCAGTAACATGATTGACAAAAAACGAAGCCCAATTTTCCCCTCCCCCCATCACCGCTGCACCAATTCCATCAACACCCCATACACCTCTCCCGGCCGGTTCGCCCTCCTCTCTACAATATTACCATTCCTGTCAATAATCGCATAATGCGGAATGCCATTAATGCCAAACAATTCATTAGCCTCTTTGAGCATCGTTTCATTCAACAAATAATGCTCGCCCTCGATACCCATTTGCTGCCGGGCATTTAACCACGCTTTTTCTGAATCTTTATAACCCAAATACAGAAACACAACATCCTTGCCTTTAAGTTTACGCTTCAAAATTGCAGCGTTAGGCATTTCAGTGCGACAAGGTGCGCACCAGCTCGCCCAAAAATCAACATAAATTACCTTGCCCTGATATTTTTTGAAAAGCTGAGCAAGCGATCCCGCATGGGCATAAACACTGCCGGATGACTGAACAGGATTCAGATAATCATTACGGCGGCTGATTGCCCATTGTTTCAGCAGCTGATTTTGAACAACTTTGTCGTACATGGTAAACAATGGGTTGTAGATACTATCCGGCGTCTTGAACAACGATGCCATGAACCTCGTCAAATAAGCCTCCTTTGTATTTCCTTTAAGCAAATCTCCCGCTGCAATTGTCGTAAATCGTTCCATCATCGGAAGGTGGTCCATGCCATTTTTGCTAAAGTAATACATCACATAAAAATCAATCAGGTCGTTGTACTCTGCCGTATGCAACGCCGCATATTCATCCTCTATCCCCTTCTCCATAATTTTAGATACGATGACATCGTCTAATGAATCTTGTTTCAGATTTTCCACTACCGTTCTTTCATACGCCTCATACATATAACTGTACCGAAGCCATTTGTAATATGTATCAGACAGGTTATGTGCCTGCCTGTAGGCATCCAATTGCTGTAATTTGAAATTTGAAAATGCTTTTCGATATGCCAGAACGGAATCGACATTATTTAGCCTTATCTTTTGCAAATAATTTTCCCTGTTGTAGTACTGGTCTATCTTCCCTTTGATGAAAGTGGAATAATTAAAATCATCAGCGCCATTCCCAATGGCCGTCAGGGGATATTCCATTGAGAAGTCAGCGACCAGCTGCAATTTTCTTCCATTGATCAGTTCAAATGCCTGAAACTGATCCTTGTCGGTGCGAATGTACCATGTGCCTATGGCGTATTCCGGAATGGTGGCATGAAAGCGTCCTTCTTTATCAATGGTTATTGGCACCCTGTTATCACGCCACGCCCTTGAAAAATTGTGGAAACCTCCTGTTTCGGTTATATAAAATACCGTGTCCTTATAATTCTTTGCTATTCCATAAATGTCCACCTGTCCACCGGCCCGAAAAACGGCGGAACAAAGCAATAGCAGGATAAGCAGTTTCATAACCGAAAAATAATAATTAGATTGAAGTTCAGGTACTTTGCAGGTCTACTTGACTAAATTAAGGAGAATTTGGATTTATCAGAACCAAATTAAGCCAAAGGCGCAAGGCAAACCATTTGTCACTTCCCAAACCTTCTGGGGTAGTAGGAAATGCTGAGCAGAAAATACTGTTGCAACACATTGTTGTATCCAAACGTTTGAGTATTACGTTCGGATATATTAATTACACTTCTGTTTTGTCTTAGTAAATCGAGCGCAGAGAATTTTATTTCCCCTTGCATTCCTTTCAGGAAACGAAATGTAAGACTGGCATTCCAGATCGTATATTCAAAGGCGGACTGGCTTTGTGCAGCGTTATAACTGTAAGTAACATTGCTTTCCAGCAGCAGTGGTCTGAACAACGATACAGTTCCTTCAACACTTGTATTACGTACATGACTGTAAAAAACAATGCCCGTTTGACCATGTTGTGCATTGTTGTAGTAATACACTTCCTGCTGCAATCTAAAATTAACAACATCTCTGCAGGTATACGCAAAATGTCCGGTAACTCTATGAGCGGTACTTTTGTAAAAAATATGTGCACCATCAATATACAGGGGTACAACGTACCTATACAAATTATATTGACTGGAAAACTCGAAAGTCTGACGTGTATCCTTGCTGAATACTTTTTTCAATTGGAGGCCGGCATGATAAAATCGGTATCCGCTCATATTGATAGCGTACACTTGCATTCTTCCGGCTTTGTCATATAAGCTGCTGTCCGAAATCTTATCCTCTGCATGGGAATAGTCAAAATTAAAACCCAAACTCCATGGATTTTTCGATCGACGGGTTTCAATCATCCCCACCAGGGAATAGCGATTGATGTATTCAGGCCTGATATGGGGATTGCTTCCCGGGATTACCCATAATTCGGTGCTGTCCAGCAATGGAGACACCTGTTGAAAGGTGGGATAATTAACATTCGTTTCAAATTTCAGGCTTAGTTTAATTTCGCTCTTGCCAAAACGGTGATGATTACCGGTAATTTCGACCTGGGGTGTGAATCTGTCATACCGATAATGAAAATCCAAGGCATCAATCAATGCATCGTGAATTTTGGCATAATGCTGTAACCTGGCCTTCGCTTCCAGCATTATATATTTGGAATACCGGTTGGTAAGATTGCTTTGAAACTTTTTTGAAATGATTATTTCCGGCTGCAGGTCCGTGATACGTTCCCGGCGCGTATTGGTAAGTTGAAGATTGAGCTTGTAGTCTTTTGAAAGGGTGTCCAGGTCTGAAACAATCTGATCATAATGCGTATGCTGAAATGCAAAGTTCCCGCCTAACCTGATATCAATGTTCCCTACCCTTCTTTCTCCAAATATCAGTTGCCGCAGATAAGGGTATTCGACATTGAACGTAGAAATTTCAGACTTGCTGTCACGTTTAGTGTAAATCCTGTCAAATGCCTGAATTTGACGTTGACCATTAGCAGGAAACCTGATAAATGCTGATTGGTTCCTACTGTTTCCTTTACTATTGACTACATGAAATGAATATCGAATTGTAAAATCTGTAGGAATCCGGTTGTGGTGCTGATAGGAAGAGTTATACCAATCGCTACGCTTTATAAGCTCCGCAGTTATTATTCCACTCCTGGAAAGCTCTCTGCGCTCAACATGTGTATTCCCACTTCCAATGATACCTGAACCAATCCTTTCCTGTTCGTCAGTGCCCATATTGACCGTTCGATTATAGTCAATGCTCCCGTCAAAACTGATAGAAAAAAACCTGGTTCTCTCCGATTTACTATAAATACTATTAAATTTCTGGTGAGTATTGAAACCGGAATTGGAATGTCCCGAACGCCTGACCAGCAGGCTGTCCGGTGCAAGTAACGTTCTTATAATTAAACTATCTTCAATCAGGGTGGTATTTTGACCAATAAAATAATCTGCTTTGATGCGTTCGTATCGCTGCAGTACGGCATCTGCAAGAAAGTCATATTGAAATAATATCCCCCCCATTGCAGGTTGATTGATTCCTGCAAGGCTAAAATCAGATCGATAATCTATATTATTTCCTCCGCCTTTAAATGAATTGTTGCGTAACAACACGTCAATATCACTGGCAATCTTATTAATGTTATTGGTTGCTAAAACTGCGCCCATTTGCAGCTTTTTATTGAACCCATTCAGCATTGCATCTGCAGCGTACCGATTGCCGGTTCCATATCCGCCCCCTATTTTGCCAAAATACCGCATCTTCTTTTCTTCCTTCAATTTCAGATTTGCCATCATTACAGAATCCAGCGGATTTTTTTCATTGTATTGCTGGTAAACCTGCACTTTATCCAATGCCTCCTTAGGCAGATTGCGGGTAGCAATGGTAACGTCTTTGCCTCCCATAAAAGGTTTACCGTCTACATATAATGCTTTTATCTCCTTGCCATTATAAGTTATTGTTCCATCGCTCCAAATAGTAAAACCCGGCAGGCGCCTCATCAAATCTTCAGCAGTGGCTTCTGCTTTCATCTTGAAAGCACGGGGATTAAACTCAAGCGTATCGCCATTCATTCTTACAGGGGGGATAGTGGCCGTAACAACCACGGCATCCTGCGCTAAGTCTTCTTGATGTAGATATATCCAGCCAAAGTCCAACGGACTGTCTCCAGGGCGAATCACAAAAATTTTCTCAAATTGGGTATACCCAACGTGCGTTATTTGCATTCGAAGCGTATCATTGAATGGTAGCTTCGACAAGGAAAACGATCCAAAATTATCAGGAATACAAAATTGTAAAAGCATACTATCCGATGCCCTGAAAACGGCCACAGTGGCGCCGGCAAGCACTATATTGTAAGATGAATCTTTTACTTTCCCATTCACCACTCCTCCAATATCCTGCGCAGAAAGGGTGCTACAGAAAAGCAGCGTTATTACAAGTGTCCATGCTACGCTTCGTCTCATTGTTAATAACCTTTCATACGCATTTTCACAATTACTGGGTTACTCTCGCGGGTTTGTGTTTCAAAATAAGTTAGCAATGCCGGTGGGAATGCAGGATTTTTTGATTTCACCTTTTCAAATGCTGTAAACATATTAAGAGAGGAAATGGAACTGTATAAACAACCATTGTGCAGGTTCATTCCACTGGTGCTTGAAAATCCATCCATGATCGGTAAGTAATACGATAAAGAATCAGGTACTACCCTTTCAAAAGACATCAATTCATTCTTTTCCGTATCAAACATAAAATTCAATGGATCGAATATTACACCGCCGGAAGGCACGAGTGTCACTCGTTTTTGCAGCGTGAACAAAATTTTATTCCTGAATACACTAACATTTTTTACCGTTTGAACCAGGTTAAAATCGGAATTCTTCAGTCTTGAAAGGCTGTCAAACTTCCGGTAATCGGAAAAATCTGTAACGGGCAACACATTTTTGGCAGGAAAAATAAACTTGCCCAATAGCGTAACGGTATCTTTCGTCACCTTGTATAGTCTGTAATCAAAGGGAACAACGAAATATCCACTGTTAATTTCCTGTATCTGGCTTACCGAAATGCCCCCCGCAAATGTGAATGCAAATGGATTGTCGGCAGGAGCTAGAGAAAACAGATTTTTTATAAAACGGCCATTGGTGTCATATACTTTAATGAGGGGGATCATATCTGCAGGCAACTTACCATTTGGCCGAAGATATTTGACCATGTTTAAAGCATACTGACCAGCTTCGAAATAGATCCTTGTAAACGCTTCACCATTCTGGAATCTGGGCCTCTCCCGTTTCTTCAATAGCCCTCTGGCGGTATAGGCCTGCACTTCACCAACCCCGGTATTATGCGGGAAGCAGGTCACCACGATATCATTTGTTCTTATATCCTTTTCAATTATCAATTTTTGTGAAAAATCCCTGGCCTCTTTTGGCAGAGGGTGTTTTACTATGAATTTCCCTTCTGAGGAAAAGAACAAAAGATGCCAGGTATCTCTATCACCAATTACGATGCTGCTGTCTGTTACAATCAACCAGTTGGGCGCTCCGAACAAACTGTTTTTCGTAGTTTCCAAGGGAATGTAATCGACATGTTCAAAATATTCAGAAACCGTTCCTCCAAATGTGCGGGAAGGATCGATCCGGATAGTATGAATCTGCCGCGACAAAGCCGGCAATGCAAGGATTGTAGCTGCAAGGAGAAGAAGCGTCCTGCTCATTCGGTTCCGCATATCTGTAATTAAGTTTTGATCAGTTGGTCTGGTTTGTCAACTTCCGGGGATATTTGCCACCTCGCCCCTGAGTACCAGAAAAGCGTTTTCCTCCGCATTGGCTTCCACGCTGGCAGTAACCTGAAAGGTGCCGCTTTGTTTGGGTCGGTATTCAAGAGTAACAACCGTAGAATCGCCCGGGGCCACAGGTTCGCTCTTATCCGCTCTGCTATACCCTGTGCATTTGCAGTCCGGCTTTACATCTACGATGTACAGGTTTTCAGGCCCAAGGTTGTACAAAACAAAGTCGCACCTGATAACCGTATCTAACCGGTATATCTTTCCAAGGTCAATAATTTCCTCTTTGACTTTAAATTTTGTAACTGGCAACTTTTTTTGAGGAGATTGGGCAATTTTTTCGGACTTCCTGACCTGAAAGAATTTTTTTCTTACATACCAGGAACCGCCAAAAAAAAGTAAAAAAGTCAGTATTAATAAAACGATCTGCTTCATGATGTTTAAGCTATACTGCAAATAATAATAGCTATAGTGGAATTATCGATTTGTTCCGACTCAATTTTTCTCAGCACTTTCTTGTACCACGAAGGATATGTTCCCCCTGTACTCATCTTGGACTTTAGCGTTTCAAGAAACTTCCTTACATTCAAGCCAATAATCATTTTGTCGCCGGATTGATGTACCATAGCATTTTCAAACAGATCCATTGTTTTACTCCTGAAGAATTGCCTGTTCTTTACATTATAAAGACACAAACAGGTTTTACGGTTTTTGGAATCGGTATAATTTATTGCGATAAAATCTCCATACTTATAAAAACGGTTAACCATCTGACAATCGTTCTGTGCTCTAAGATTCGGGCGAGTGAGATCAACCCCAGCAGTATCTTGCGGGAACCTGAAATAATAGGCCGCTTCGAGCACGTTATCCTGAACCCGGTAAATGGCATTTGATTTTCCCGGAGTATAATAAATGAGGGAGTCATCTATCGTAAAGATTCCGCCATGATACAAATAAGAAGCTTGGTCCTCTTCCATCTCATAAGAGAAAGATTTGCCCATTATCTGAAAGGCGGTATCAGTAACCAGGAAATTGTTCTTGCCTGTATATTTGGTATAGTTAAAATTTAAATCAAAAAGATATTTGCCACCTACCCTGCTCATGGAACTTGGGTAAAATGGAGGGAAATATTCCTGGTCCAAAACACCCTCAAGTGAATATTTTAATAATTTATTGGGACTATTGCTAACCAAATAGGCTGCACGTTCCCTTTGGTCAATAAACAGATCAAGCAAAAAAGAGCTTCCTCCCAAACCTTTGCCAATCTTATTGAATGTAAACAAGTATTTCCCCGATTGATCAAAGACGTTAGCCGTCATATATTTAATATCAAGAACGAAAAACTTTCCGCTTGCCTGCACTATGCGTTTGATAGAAAACACATCCGATAAACTGGATGTGTTGACCTTCGGATCAGGTTTTAAAATGATAAATTCCGAAAAATTCAGAGCCGAATCAAAATCTGAGTAAAAAGAATCATTATCTGGAACCTGGATAGTCTCACAAAATCTGTCAAAAACAAGCATGTTCTTAGTGGAAGCATCACTGCAGCCAACAACAATGGCACACTGAGTTGCCAATAATATCCATAGATAAGTCTTCATAAATAATTACATATACAATATTTTGCTTAGAATTATTGAAACACTACACGCAACAAAGCGCGTAGTGTTTCCCCATACATTAGCATTCTCCCTTAGGCGTGCAGCCATTTCCATTTTCTCCACAAACAGTAATCTGTTTTCCGTCCGGACATTTACCGGTATACGCCCTCAAATCAGGTACCGATTCAATCGAATCTACAGGATCAGTAGTGAATGCAGACAGTCCAATTGCCAACGAAGCAACGATGGCAAACAAGGAAACTCTTGCAACCATTTTCATGTGAATAAAGTTTTAGGATGAACAAATTAGTTTACCCGACTAAGTTAGATGGGATCGCGGAACATAGTTTTCCGCAAAATTCATTTCACTGTTATTTCCTACAAATACAGAAGCTCCATTTGCAGTTTCCGTTGATTATATTTTTTTAGTTAAAAAGATATAGCTAAATTGAAATTCACTTAGGCTAATCATAAACGAAAACTTATTTGTCACATGTTGTTCCCTAACCTTTTCCTCAGCCACTTTACTACATATCCGAAATTTCAGTTTCCATTACATGTAACAAACGCCGGTCTAAAAGCTCCTCCTCAACAACGCATTTTTGCCCCCCAATAACATAGCCAAGAAGGAAAGTTGTTGATAAAAAGTAGTCATAATTACCCCTGAATTCTCATAACCATGGTTAGAAAAATTCAAATACTCCAGAAATTGGATTGCCTTATTCGCTACAAACAAACCGGATCCCCACATGAATTGGCGCAGAAGTTTCGTGTAACGGAAAAAAGTATTCGTACGTACATTAACACATTGAGAAAATTAGGGGCCCCCATTTATTATAGCAGGAAAAGAAAAAGCTACTACTATGGCAAAGACGGTTTCTTTTCTTTCCGGTTTAGCAATTATGAAAGTAGTATGGAAACGCAGGAAGTAATTAAGGAAAATATCTAAACCTTATACTATGAATAAGAAAAACTGCAACAATAGCGGAACTCTTCAGGCATATAGACTCTGTATTAAATGCTGAAGCCAGGTCGTACCTCCAAAAAGAAATAGCCGGCACTAATCAAATGGATGCATGGAACAGGCCTACAGGGCTTATAACCGTATTTTCTGAAACCAAAGCCGTTCCTGTTATAGGAAATCCTTTGGTAGTTGCCACACTAAAATACTTGTGGAGATGGAAGGAAGGACAATTTGACGACACTATCTATCTGACAAATTTTTGACGTCAAATTTTGCACCAAAAGCATTTAATGTAACATCTGCATCCGTAATGCTAAATTTCAATGGTGTAAGGGGCCAATCCCACCCTAACTATCCAAATAATTTAATCAGGGGATTTACGCTTTCATGCACTGCTACATTTTGACTTGCTCGTCCGGCAAATACAAAATTGGGAGTACCAACAACTGATACTCCCAATTTCCTTTTTTGCAATCCACTTGCACGGCTTTCATCCTTCCCTCACTTCGGCTAATCATCCCCTCAATCAGACTAACCCATCCCCCACTCCTTCCCACGACCTTTGCTCCTAAACTAAAAAATCATGAAAAGAAAACTCGGAACAAACGGCCCCCTCGTATCCGCAATAGGTTTAGGCTGCATGGGCATGTCAGGCGCTTATGGACAAAGCAACGAATCTGACTCCATTGCCACAATCGAAAGAGCGCTCGAACTCGGACACAATTTTTTGGATACCGCCGACTACTACCTCGCCGGTCACAATGAAACGCTTATCGGACGGGCAATTGCCGGCAAAAGAGACAAAGCTTTTCTTTCCGTAAAAACCGGGATGATGGTCTCGCCAATAACAGGTTATGGACCGGTTAATAATCACCCGGACTACCTCCGAAATGCTATTATGCACAGCTTGCAGCGACTTAAAACCGATTACATAGATTTGTATACGCTGGCCCGCATAGACCCCAACATCCCTATCGAAGAATCAGTAGGCGCTTTGTCTGAATTGGTTGCTAAAGGCTTTGTTCGTTACATCGGGCTGTCTGAAGCATCCGCTGCAACCATCCGCAGAGCCTCCAGTGTTCATCCGATCACAGCGCTGCAAATAGAATATTCTCTTTGGACACGGGACATCGAGGCACAGATATTGCCGACAATTCGTGAATTAGGTATCGGGCTTGTGGCCTACTCACCGTTAAGCAGGGGCTTCCTCACCGGTGCGTTCAAAAAACCGGAGGATATCAAGGATAACCGGAAGCATATGCCACGCTTCCAGGGTGAGAACTTCTACAAAAACCTGGAACTCGTTGAAAAAATAAAATCAATGGCCGATCAAAAAGGTTGCACGCCATCGCAATTGGCAATTGCATGGGTACTGGCCCAGGGTGATGACATCATTGCCATTCCCGGCACCAAACGCATAAAATATCTTGAGGAAAATATTGCTGCGGAAAATGTGCAACTTACCCATGAAGATTTGCAAAGTATAGAAGCTATTATGCCCGCGGGCATTGTGTCAGGGACCCGTTATCCGGAAATATTTATGAGCACCTTGGGTAAATAATGATTAGCTTAGAATTCATAACCTGATCACTTTGACACATGAAAAGGAAAGAAAACATCCCGCATAAATTTGAAACACTTTCCGACATACATCGGGTGCTGGGCTTACCAAAGCCTTTGCACCCGTTGATAAGTCTTGTAGAAATCAAGGATAACGCAATGGACCTTAGCCAAATGCCCGGTTCTTTCATCCACGATTTCTATAAAATATCGTATAAGAAAAACCTGACCGGAAAAATAAAATATGGACAAAGCTATTATGACTTTGACGAAGGAGGTTTATTGTTCAAAGCCCCCAACCAGGTAAGTGCAAAGGGCGAAGACGGTCACGATCATACGGGTTTTACATTGCTGTTTCACCCTGATTTTTTAGCAGGCTACCCTTTGGCGAAGAAAATTAAACAGTATGGTTTCTTTTCTTATTCTGTAAACGAAGCATTACATCTCTCAGAAAAAGAAAAGGCAACCATTATCTCCATTTTTAAAAATATCGAGGAAGAACTACAAAACAGAATCGATGATTTCAGCCAGGATGTTATCATATCCCTTATTGAAACGCTGCTGAATTACAGCAACCGGTTTTATAAACGGCAATTTATAACCAGGAAACCGGCCAATAGTAATTTATTGGAAAAACTGGAAGAAATCCTGGACGACTATTTCAACAGCGATAAACCGTTGGCCCAAGGCATTCCAACAGTGCAATATCTTGCTGATTGCTTGAATATTTCGCCGAGTTATTTAAGTGACATGTTGAGAAGCGTCACGGGAAAAAATTCGCAACAGCACATACACCACAAACTGATCGAAAAGGCAAAAGAAAGAATATCAACCACTAATTTGACAATCAGCGAAATTGCTTATGAATTGGGGTTTGAGCATCCATCATCATTTAATAAATTATTTAAGTCGAAAACGAAGTTGTCGCCGTTGGAGTTTAGGCAGGCTTTTAACTAGCCAAAAGGGGGCTGAATTAGTTACTAACTCCTTATCCATTTTAGAAACACTAAGAAAGAGCAATTCCAATTTTCTCCCAAAGTTGGGAAGCACACAGTATACATGCATTCTTCAAAAAACCTCCACAAAACGGTTTTCATTTTCAAATCTTCTGGCTCTATAGAGTCATTCAACTAATTTGAGTCTATACACGAGTTTCGGCAAAATAAAAATGGGACACCGCATATCATTCTGCAATGTCCCAATCTGTGATCCCGCTGGGACTCGAACCCAGGACCCTAACATTAAAAGTGTTATGCTCTACCAACTGAGCTACGGAATCATCCACCGCCGGGATTTTCACCCCGCCGGGTTGTTTTTTGGAGGTGCAAAAATAAAGCAATTTTTATTCGCTCCAAACTTTTATACAAAAAAGAACGACAAATAATTGTGCACAAATTTTTTCGGCACACCTTTCCCGCTATTTTTGTGGATATAATTGTGCAACATGTCGTTTTTTAAAGATAAGGTAGTAGCCATTACAGGAGGGAGCGACGGAATCGGAAGGGCTTTGGTAAACGCATTGATACAGGCCGGGGCCCGCGTGGCCACCTGTGGCAGAAGCTACGACAAATTATATACCCTGCAACTGGAACATTCCAACGTAATGCTCCATACCATTACCTGCGACGTCAGCAAGGAAATGGATTGCAAACGGTTCATCGATTCTACCCTCAAAACCTTCGGCAGTATCGATATCCTCATCAACAACGCCGGCATCAGCATGCGCTCGCTGTTCATCGATGCCGACCTCGAAGTGTTGCGCAAAGTGATGGACGTCAATTTTTATGGCGCCGTCTACTGCACCCGCTATGCCCTCCCCGCCCTGCTGGAATCGAAGGGCACCATCGTAGGCGTTTCCTCCATAGCCGGTTACCGCGGACTGCCCGGTCGCAGCGCCTATTCCGCCTCCAAGTTTGCCCTGCAGGGCTGGCTCGAAGCACTGCGCACCGAATTACTGCACAGCGGCGTACACGTGATGTGGGTTTGCCCCGGCTACACCACTTCCAATATCCGGAAAGTGGCGCTCAACAGTCATGGACAACCGCAAGGCGAAACGCCGCTGAATGAAGACAGTCTCATGTCCGCCGAAGAAGTGGCCTATCATGTTATGCGCGCCATTCAAAACAAAAAGCGCAACCTCGTGCTCAGTTTTACCGGCAAACGCACTATATTCATGAACCGGTTTTTCCCATCTTTAACAGATAAGCTGGTGTACAAATTCTTTTTCAGGAATAATGAACTAACGAAGTAGTTTTGCGCCGGGAAAAAACTTCCTGCCCTGATCTGTCTTTGCGAAAGCTATGGTGGATGCCATCTGCCCTGGCTGCAGCTTTGGCGGAGGAAACCCAAAACATAAATGCCATTAATTACCCTCACATCTGATATAGGACAACAGGATTACCTGGTAGGCGCTATCAAGGGCCGGCTATACCAGATCAATGCGGGTTTTACATTGGTAGATATCTCCCACTCCATTTCCCCCTTCAATTACCCGCAGGCGGCCTATGTGTGCCGGAATGCGCTCAAACATTTTCCGGAGTTTACCTTTCACCTGCTGCTGGTAAACCTGTTTGAAAAAAAGCCGGAGCACCTGCTGCTGGCTTTTCACCACAATCAATACATCCTCTGCGCCGACAACGGACTGCTCACCATGGTACTGGAAGATAAACCCGAAATAGTCATCGGTCTGCCGCTGGAAAAAAAAGTGGTAAAAAATACCCTATCCTGCATTGATGTGATGGGCAAAGCTATCCTGCAACTGCACAACGGTGCACCCTTGCATTCCATTGGCATACCGGATATTCCCATTCTCGAAAAAAATCCCTTGCGGCCGGCCTTTGGACCCGACTGGATAGAGGGTCAAATCATTTTCATAGATCATTTCGAAAACATCGTGGTCAATATTACCCGCCAGCAGTTTGAAGAGCACCGCAAGGGCCGCTCCTTCCGCATCGTGTTCAAACGCGATGAAGTAATTGACCGGATTTCCGAAACCTATGCAGATGTGCCTGAGGGAGAAAAACTGGCTTGTTTCAATTCGGCCGGTTATCTCGAAATAGCCATCAATAAAGGCAATGCCGCCGGGCTATTCGGGCTCCATCGGTTTACCGAGCAGTCGCAAAACCTGCAGAACCGGTTGTTTTACCAGACGGTGAGAATTTTCTTTGAATAGCGTGGGTTATTGCGGGCTGGGGCCCCCAAACTCTCATTCAAAACCCTATATTTGCCCATTCTTTTAAAACCAAGCAATTATGACTTTCAACCGAGTGAACAACATGGTGGGCTGGCTGGTGTGCCTGGTGGCTTGTACGGTGTATGTATTAACCATGGAACCTACAGGCAGTCTCTGGGATTGCGGAGAGTTCGTAGCCTGTGCCGACAAAGTTCAGATTCCCCACCCGCCCGGTGCCCCGCTCTTTATCCTGTTGGGCCGCTTCTTCATAATTCTCTTTGGCGACAACCCCGAAACGGCAGCCCGCGCCGTCAACTTCATGAACGCCATCGCCAGCGGCTTTACCATATTATTCCTGTTCTGGACCATTACCCATTTCGCACGGAAACTGGTGCAGACAGGCTCGGAAGCACTTTCCGGTCGCAAGTTGTTTATCACCATGGCCGCCGGTGTGGTGGGCGCCCTGGCCTATACCTTCTCCGATTCCTTCTGGTATAGCGCAGTTGAAGGTGAAGTATATGCGCTTTCTTCCCTCTTCACTGCCGTCGTGTTCTGGGCCATCCTCAAATGGGAACACGAAGTGGACCTCGAAAGCAAAACCGATGGCCACAAATTCTCCCGCGCCGACCGCTGGCTCATATTCATCTTCTATATGATGGGCCTCTCCATCGGCGTTCACCTGCTTAACCTGCTTACCATTCCCGCCATCGTAATGGTATATTATTTCAAACGGTACAAAGTGAGCCGCTGGGGAATGTTTGCAGCTTTTGTAATCGGATGTATCATCACCGGGCTGGTACAGGTAGCCATCATCCAATGGTCTATCCGCGGCGCCGGCGCTTTCGATATCTTCTTTGTAAATAACCTGGGCCTGCCCTTCTTCTCCGGCTTTGCATTCTATTTTGTATTGCTCGGGTTCCTGTTGGTAATGGGCCTCCGGTTCAGCGAAAAACAAATACAAAAGTTCAAAGCCTTCCCGGTATGGCTGTCTGCCATTATCCTCCTGTTCAGTTTTCCCTTCATCAATTCATTTGGCACCTTCATCCTGCTGGCCCTAGGCATTGGTGCGCTGGTAGCCATTTGCAATTACTATAAACAAGGCATCACCTCGTTCCTGAAAATCGGTATCTGGTGTGCCATTTTCGTGATACTGGGCTATTCTACCTATTTCACTACGCTGATCCGCTCTTCGGCCAATCCGTCGGTGGATATGTACAACGTAGATAACCCGGTGAGCCTCGTTGGCTATCTCGGTCGTGAACAGTATGGCGACTGGCCAATCCTCTACGGCCCCTTCTTTACTGATCGTCCAACGCAGGAAAATTTCAAGATCAAGGGTCCACGTTATGTGAAAGGCAAAGACGAAAACGGTAAAGACAAATACCTGGTGGCCGGCCAGATGGGTGGCATTGACTTCAGCAGCATGCGCACCGCACACCTCTTCCCGCGCGCATGGGACCCCGGTAACGATCGCGGCCAGGAAACAGTCTACCGCAGCTTCGGCCGCCTGGCTCCCGACGAAGAACCTACCCGTGCTACCGATGTACGGTACTTCGTGAGCTACCAGTTCAACTGGATGTACCTGCGCTATTTCCTCTGGAATTTCGCAGGTAAACAAAACGACCTGCAGGGCTTTGGCAATCCACGCGACGGTAACTGGAACAGCGGTATTAACTGGATCGACAAAAAAATATTTGGTCACGGTACGCCGGACGTATTGCCCGAAACGGCCGGATCGAAAAATAAAGCCAACAACAAATTATATTTCCTGCCGCTCATTCTTGGCATACTGGGCTTCATTTACCAACTCACCAGGAACCGCCGCGATTGGCTGGTGGCCTTCCTGCTGTTCTTCTTTACCGGTTTTGCCATTGTGATCTATCTCAACCAGGCAGGCTTCCAGCCGCGTGAACGCGACTACGCCTATGTAGGTTCATTCTATGCGTTCGCCATCTGGATCGGACTGGGTGTGATATTCGTTAGAGACAAACTGGCTAACCTGATCAAAGGCAGCGCCATTGCAGATTATGCAGCCTTCGGCGTTTGTCTGTTGGCCGTTCCCGTACTCATGGCTTCACAGGTATGGGACGATCATGACCGCAGCCAGAAAACACTGGCCCGCGACCTCGGCAACAATTATCTCGAAAGCTGTGATAAAAATGCCATTCTCATTTCCTTCGGCGATAACGATACTTATCCTTTGTGGTATGCCGTGGAAGTGGAACGCAAACGCCCCGACCTGCGGGTGGTGAACTACAGTCTGCTGGGCACCGACTGGTACATCAACCAACTGCGGTATAAACTGAACGACAGTCCGCCCACCGACATCATCTTCACCCCCGAACAAATCCAGGGCAGCAAACGCGATCGCGTATGGTACTACCGGTTACCCGGCTATAGTGATAACGAGTATTACGATCTCTACACCATTCTGAAAGATGTAGTGGGCAGCGATGCTCCTGATAAAACCGGGCCTTCGGATGGAGAAGAACGTCCGAACGTTTACCCCGTGAAGAAGTTCAAGATCCCGGTAGATACTGCACTGGTAGCGAAAACCATTCCGCTGAACCCGGGTGAACAATTTGTACCGGAGCTTCGTATCGACGTCAACCTCAATTCTCTCGACAAGAACGAACTGGCCGTGCTGGCCATCATTGCCGGTAACAAATGGCAACGTCCTATTTATTTCACTTCCACACAGGAACTGGAGCGCCTGGGACTTGCGAAATATGTGCGCATGGAAGGATTAACGTACCGGCTGGTGCCTATAGAGAACAGCGATGTGGCAGTAGATATCGCATTCAAAAATGTAATGGAGAAATTCTCTTACGGTGGCGCCAACAAACCGGGCACTTATTTCGATGAAGAAAACCGCCGTCATATCAACAGCATTCGTCAAACGCATGCCTTCCTGGCCATGAGCCTGGTTGAACAGGGTAAGAAAGATTCCGCCATTCGCGTATTGCGCAAATACGACCAGAATGTACTGGAAGAAAATGTGCCCTATGGCATGACCTCGAACCGCGGTAATTTCCATAACCGCATCAGCGCAACTTTCCTGTATGCGGCCTACCGTGCCGGCGACCTGGAACTGGCTAAAAAAGTGCATCAGTCAATCAAACGCGACCTCGAACAGCAACTGCGTTATTACCAATCGCTGGGCGATGAAATGCTGAGCTATGAAGCCATGGCTGCTGAAGCGTCTGCTTTGATGAGAAACAAGGGCGGCATGATGTTGTCGGAAAAACAACAAAACTTCGCCAACGATATTCTTTCGTCTTACCAGATGCTGTTGCAACTGGATGACCTGGAAAAACAATACGCTCCTCCTGCTCCCACTACCCAACCTGCCGAAAATGCAGCGCCGGTATTGCAGAGCGGAGATTCGAGCAATCAGTAAGCGCAAAGGAAGCAGCAAGTAACAAGTCCGGAAGAAAGTTTGCTGAAAGTGAACATTCTTCCGGACTTTTTGTCTATATACCTTACTACCAGTTCTTACAGTTTTTCGGACTCCCGGACATTCCGTTCCCGTATTGGGCCTCCCCGCTTCGGTCATTGTACCGCATGCTTCCGTTGGCAGGCCCTCATACGCCGGACATCCCGGCCGCTTTTCTATATCCCATTATTAACTTAAATTGGGTTATCCCGAAATAAAACAGATTAGCAGTGATTGGATACCATTTTTCGAGGTTTGATCCCAACCGGCAGGGCAAGTCCCGCTTTGAGCAATTGCTGGACGTTTTCATGCAATTGCTTACCTATACCAACGGCGACGTGAGCGAAGCCCTCAACTGGATGAACCAGTTGGACAAGGAATACCAGCTCACCGACGACGAATATGGTATGGGCGATTTCATTGAAGATCTCAAAGACAAAGGCTATATACAGGAGAATGAAGTAAACGGACAGATCACCATCACCAAAAAAACAGAGCAGGGCATCCGCAAGCGTTCGCTTGAAGAGATTTTCGGCAAACTCAAAAAAACAAAACAGGGCGATCACCACACCTGGAAACCCGGTCAGGGTGATGAGATCAATCCCGAAACACGCCCTTTTCAATTTGGCGATACACTGGAACAAATTGATTTTACAGCATCCATCCGCAATGCACAGATCAATCACGGCATTGAGAGTTTCAATATGCAGGAAGATGATCTGGCCATCCGCGAAACCGATTTCAAATCGCAGACTTCCACGGTGCTGATGATAGATATTTCGCATAGCATGATCCTGTATGGCGAAGACAGGATTACGCCTGCTAAAAAAGTGGCTATGGCCCTCAGCGAACTCATCACCACCAAATATCCTAAAGACACACTCGATATTGTTGTATTTGGGAACGATGCATGGCCTGTGGAAATAAAAGACCTTCCTTACCTGCAGGTGGGGCCTTATCATACCAATACGGTGGCCGGGCTGGAAATGGCAATGGACATCCTGCGGCGACGTAAGAATCCGAACAAACAGATTTTTATGATCACCGATGGAAAGCCAACCTGCCTGAAAATCGGCAAACGGTATTACAAGAACAGCTTCGGGCTCGACAGGAAAATCACCAACCGCTGTCTGAACCTGGCGGCACAATGTAAAAAACTGAAAATACCGATCACCACTTTCATGATCGCAACGGACCCTTACCTGCAACGGTTTGTACAGGAATTTACAGAAACCAACAGCGGTAAGGCATTCTTTGCCTCGCTCGACAGGCTGGGCGCTTTCATCTTCCGCGATTTCGAAAGCGGGAAGAGAAAAACAGTGTACTAACTGCCAACAAAGCGCCTTGGTTGTGTGTCCATTTTGTGGCGACACCTGAATTGGTGGACAAACCCGAAATGATCAATAATTGGCACGAACAAAGACCAGTAAAGCAAAAATAACTTTGTGTCTCGTTGCGTCTTTGTGGTATAAAATCAAAAGAGAGAATAATGAATTATAAAGAGATCAAAACGCTGGGACAACTGAAGAAGAGCGGCTATACTCCCCAATCAGTGAAAGAAGAGATCCGGAAAAACCTGATCTGTAAGCTGCAAAAAAACGAAGAAACTTTCCAGGGCATATTGGGTTATGAAGAAACCGTAATTCCAGATGTGGAAAGAGCATTGCTGAGCAAGCACAACATCCTGTTCCTGGGTTTGCGCGGGCAGGCAAAAACCCGCATGGCCCGGCAAATGACCAACCTGCTGGATGAATACATACCTGTTGTAGAAGGCAGCGAAATCAATGATGATCCCCTGCAACCGGTTTCGCGCTATGCCAAAGACCTTATTGCTGAAAAAGGTGATCAAACACCCATCCGCTGGGTACACCGCAGCGAACGGTATGGTGAAAAACTCGCCACGCCCGATGTAAGCGTAGCCGATCTGATCGGTGATATCGATCCCATCAAAGCGGCCAACCTGCGACTGAGCTTCGCGGATGAACGCGTGATTCACTACGGCATTATTCCCCGCAGCAACCGCGGCATTTTTGTGATCAACGAAATCCCCGACCTGCAGGCGCGCATACAGGTAGCGCTGTTCAATATTCTGGAAGAAGGCGATGTACAGATTCGCGGCTTTAAACTGCGCATGCCACTTGATATACTGTTTGTGTTTACCGCCAACCCCGAAGATTATACCAACCGCGGCTCTATTGTAACGCCGCTGAAAGACCGTATCGAAAGCCAGATCCTCACCCACTATCCCAAAAACATTGAAACCGCGCTGGCCATTACGGAGCAGGAAGCGGATATTGCCGAAGAGCAACGGTCGCGCGTAAAGATCAGCGACCTGTTGAAACGATTGATTGAACAGATCTCGTTCGAAGCACGCAACAGCGAACTGGTAGATAAGAAAAGTGGCGTATCGGCCCGATTGAGCATTTCTGCTTTTGAAAATGCTTTCAGCGCCGCCGAGCGTCGCGCCATTATCAATAAAGAAAAAGAAACGCAGGTCTGGATCAGCGATATGATTGGCCTGATCCCTTCCATCACCGGGAAAATTGAGCTGGTATATGAAGGCGAACAGGAAGGCCCTTACCAGGTGGCCATGAACCTGCTGGACAAAGCGATCCGCGCACAATTCATCAATTATTTTCCCAATCCTGATACGCTTAAGAAAAAACGCGGCCAGCAACCCGGCGAAGAAAATCCCTATCGCCCCATCCAGGCATGGTTCGACAAGGGCAATACGCTGAACCTGTTCTTTCATACCAAAGACGACGAAAAGGTGCAGCAGCTATACAAAGTTGATGGCCTGCATGCCGTGGTGAAAAAGTACTTCAAACATGCCAACGAGAAAGAGGCCGCCCTGCTGATGGAATTTGTATTGCATGGACTGGCCGCATTTTCCTTCATCAGCAAAAAAATATTGGAGAACAAGATCGAATTCAAAGACCTGATGGGCTCGATGCTGAACCTGGGCAACAGTTCATACCAGGATGAGGAATTTGATGGCGAAGATTTCAGTTAGCGCACCCGCAAAAACCGGAAGGTCGGAAGTCCGAAAGTGGAAGCTTGTTTTCCCGCTTTCGGACTTTCTGTCTTAAATGACTATTTCTGCCTTATAACCTTCGTCTCTAAACGATTATGGGAATAACTTTTATGTCATTTATACAATTAATTCCCTAATTTTACCGCTTCGGTTTCGATATTTCAATTTTCCTACTGAAAGCTGACCATCCATACTACTGCAACTGCTAAACGGCGCACTGCTACGGCTGCGCAATCTGACCTTATTGAACTCCCCTATTCCAGGCAATCAGGATCCGGCATCGGAACTGCCATCTGGCACTGCCTCAGCATGGTCCGTACTTCTCGTATAGGCAAAACCGTCACTCATCATAAACGGGCTACCTTCCTGGCCTGATTAGCTAGCATGATGAAGTAGTGTTGTAACCGAAGCCGCATTGTTGTCTTGCGGCTTCTTTTTACAATTCGTTTACAGTTGATTTATTAGTTTGGTGACTTTCACGGCAATCAGCGACCGCCAACAAGCATCTTTCTGAATGATACTATAGCATATAGCTTATAAAACTTGTTACTGCAACAGACAACGGAAATGATAGCAATGAGCGATAGTTGTCAACAGCGAGCTGCAAAAAAGGATTTTCTTGCAGCTCCTGCTTTTTAGGGAGCGAACTTTGGAATTTGTCTCACACCACATTCACTTCCCGTTCCAAACGCACGCCAAATTTTGCCTCAATACTTTTCGCAATGGCTTCGCTTAGTTCAAAAATTTCCTTTCCGCTGGCTTTGCCATAATTAACCAATACCAATGCCTGCAATGCATGACAACCCGCATCGCCTTTGCGGTATCCTTTCCAACTGCGCACAGCGGGATTATCTGCAGGACCGCAGTGCTCTATTAACCAGCCTGCGGCGAGTTTTACAGTACCGTCGGGATTGTCGAAGGCAACGATATCAGGATAAGTTTGCTTGAGCGATTGAAAAAATTCACGGCTCACGGAAGGATTTTTGAAAAAGCTGCCTGCATTGCCGGTAGTGGACGGGTCCGGGAGTTTGGAACGCCGGATATTGATGACCGCCTGTGCAATGGCTGCTATGCTCAATTCCTGCACACCCATTCGCTGGAGTTCCTGGTTGATGGCGCCATAACTGGTATGAAACACCGGCCGCTTGTTCAGTCGCAGGGTGATATTGACAATTACAAACTGGTTACGATACCGGTTTTTGAAAACACTTTCGCGGTAACCAAATTCGCAATCAGCTTTGGAAAAACTGTACAGTTTTTGCTCCTGTACATGGAATGCCTGCAATTCTTCAAACACATCTTTGATTTCCACGCCATAAGCCCCGATATTTTGCATGGGCGCTGCGCCTGCACTGCCGGGTATGAGCGATAAATTTTCAACACCGGCCCAATTGTTTTTAATGCAATATTGCGTGAGCGCATGCCATTGTTCTCCGGCGCCGGCGCGCAGGTATACATGCTGGTCATCTTCCCGGATCAGGTCAAGTCCCGGGATGGCATTCTTCATCACCAATCCATCATAATCGCTGGTAAAGAGGAGGTTGCTGCCGCCGCCCAATACCAGGTGGCGTGCCCGGACGGTTTTGGAATAATCCAATAATTCCTGCAGTTCATCCAGGGAAGAAAAGGAGGAAAAATACCTGGCTTTCGCATCAATACCCAGTGTGTTGTATTGCCGTAGCGAAATATTTTCTTGAATTTGCATAATTGTGAAGCAGTCGGAAAGTCTGAAAATCCGGAAGACCGATCATCGGAATATACGGAAGCTGCATTCAACCTGTACCTTTTTTCAGACTTTCCGCTTCCGGACTTACCGGCTAACCCTGCAAAATAATGAAATATGGAGCGAAAAACCGCTGTGGTGATTGGTGCTACGGGATTAACAGGCGCGCAGGTAGTGGAAGCGTTGCTGGCAGATGATTATTTTCAAAAGGTGCGCATACTGGTACGGCGTCCGGTGTCCTTTCACCATGAAAAGCTCGACGTGCAAATAACCGATTTCAACCACCTGCACGAACTCGAACCCAAACTTGGCAAGGGCGATATACTATTCTGTTGCATTGGCACCACTGCCAAAAAAGTGCGTGGCGATAAACAGGAATACCGGAAGATAGATTATGATATTCCTGTTACGGCGGCACGGCTGGCCGTTCAGTTGGGATATAGTCAATTCCTCCTGATGTCTGCCGTAGGCGCCAATGCTGCTGCCGCCAATTTTTACCTGCAATTAAAGGGCTCGGTAGAAGAAGATGTAGCGGCCATGCCGTTTCGCAGTATTCATATCTTTCGTCCATCGCTGTTGCTGGGTAAGCGCAATGAGCGCCGCCTGGGAGAGGGAATTGCAAAAGTATTATTGCCGGTGATATCGTTTTTGCTGATCGGTTCACTGAAAAAATATAAACCCATTCACAGCAGTGAAGTAGCCAGGGCAATGGTGGCTGCAGCAAAACAAAACCTTGACGGCGTATACACGTATCAGTATGATGCTATAAGGAGATTGGCGGCGATCTGATGAAAGCTACACCGCATCTACATCCGGCAGTATCACCACACTGCGGAAACGTTTGTCGTTATGCAATATGGCCGTTTGCTGCTGAATGATGGCTTTGCAGCGGTTGATCAGTTTGCTGTCTTTGGGCAGTTTGATCAGTAATTCCATCAGGTATTGATTGCGAATGCGGTTCACCACGGGTTCGGCGGGGCCTACCAGGTATTGTGCAAATTCCGTTTTCAGGGCAGCAGCCATTGCTTGTGCGGCGCCTGCCGCTACATCGCGCATTTTGTGTTTGAACGTGATCAGGATGATGCGCGAAAATGGCGGATAGAAAAACTGTCTTCTTCCTTCAATTTCATCGCGGAAGAAAAGGTTATAATCGTGCAGTTGCACATATTGCAACACCGGGTGACGGGTATTGACCACCTGCACCATCACATGTCCCTGCTGATCTTTTCGGCCTGCCCGGCCACTTACCTGCTCCATCAGCTGAAAGGCGCGTTCATTGACGCGGAAATCGGCAAAATTCAGCAGGCTGTCTGCATCGAGAATTCCCACCAGGTTCACATTCTCAAAGTCCAGCCCCTTCACCACCATTTGGGTGCCTACCAGGATATCAACCCTGCCCTGTTCAAACAACTGGATGAGGTTGTCGTGTGCGCTTTTGCCACGAATACTGTCGATGTCCATGCGGGCAATACGCGCCTGTGGAAAGATTTCTTCGAGTTGTTCTTCGATGCGTTCTGTACCAAAATTGGTTTGTAAAAAAGTATGGTTGCCGCAAGCGAGACAGGTATGCACAGGAGGGTACACTGTGCCGCAATAATGGCAATGCAGTTTATTGGTGTTTTTGTGAAAGTTGAGCGACACATCGCAATACCGGCAATGTGGTATCCAGCCGCATACCTGGCAAACCTGGTATGGCGAATAGCCGCGGCGGTTCTGGAACAGGATAACCTGCTTGCCCTGTGCCAGCGATTGCTCAATGGCAGCCTGCAGCGGTGGACTGATCATGATCTTGCTTTTGTCGGGCCGTGCAATCTGCCTGGTATCGATGATCTCAATGCGCGGTAACTGTATGCCGCCGTACCGTTCCTGCAAGACCGTCAAACCATACTTTTTCGTTTGTGCATTATAGTAAGTCTCTACAGAAGGCGTGGCGCTGCCGAGCAACACTTTTGCCTGGAACAGGGAAGCATAATAAATGGCAGCGTCGCGGGCATGATAGCGGGGAGCGGGTTCCTGTTGTTTATAGGAGGCATCATGTTCTTCATCGGCCACGATCAGTCCCAGGTCGCTGAAAGGCAGGAACAGCGAAGAACGGGCGCCCAGTATGATTTTCAGTTCGCCTGATTTCACCTTGTTCCAGATTTCCACGCGTTCATTCTGGCTGAACTTGCTGTGATAAATGCCAATATATCCTCCAAAATGTTTCTGGAGTCGCCGGATGATCTGGGAAGTAAGCGCAATCTCCGGCAACAGGTACAATACCTGTTTACCCTGCCGCACAAACCGCTCGATCATTTTGATATAGAGCTGCGTTTTACCGCTTGCGGTAACGCCGTGCAGGAGACAAACCGGTTTATCATTGAATTGATGGATCAGCTCATCATATGCCTGCTGTTGTGCGGCCGTTAATCCAAAATCAATATGGATATTACGCGGTAGATACAACAGCCTGTCTACATGTCTTTTTTCCAGCCATAAGATATTCTTATCTACCAGCCCGCGCAGCTGCGCATCCGAAGCACCGCTCTTTTTCAGTAGCTGCGATTTGGTCACCTCCCCTTCTGTTTTGATCAGGTGCAGGTAGGCAAGCAGCAGTTCCATTTGTTTTTCCGCCCGTTGCAGTTTGCGGTCTTCATTCAGCAGGGTGCTGAGCGCTTCATCATTATCGTATTGAGGATTGAGCAGTACAAAGGTTTCCTTTTTGGGCGTGTAGGTTTCTTTCAGCGCTTCCCATACATAGCATACTTTTTTTTCGATCAGCCGTTTGATGACGGGGTATACATGCGTGACGTCGAGCAACTGCTGTACTTCGGCAAGTTTCAATTCTCTCTTCATCAGCAGCGCTTCTGCAATGAGGTATTCGTCGTGGTCGAGCGCTGAAAATTCATCACCATACTCTTCGTTGTAGATCAGTACGGTTTCGCTGCTGAGTTTAAAATGGGCAGGCAGTGCGGCCGCCATTACTTCTCCTTCGCTGCACATATAATACTGCGCGATCCATTCCCACAGGCGCAATTGCTGTTCGTAGATGATCGGTTCAGTGTCCAGGACATTCAGGATGTCCTTGGCCTCAAACACAGTGGGCCGCTCGTTGTGCAAACGCTTGATCACCCCTGCATACTTCTTGTTTTTCCCCAGTACCACTTCCACGCGACAGCCTACGCGCACCTGGTTTTCCAGGTGCGGCGGTACCGCCCAGGTGTAATTTTTGGGCAGGGCCAGTGGAATGATCACTTCTGCAAACAGGGATGACATAGGGACACAAGGTAAAATGCAAAAATCAAAAAACAAGGTGGAAATACATCACAAAAAGGAAAGACAAAGGGTGGAATTCCAGGTTATTTGTCATTGGTTGCCGTTTTTTCCTCCACAATCCACGCTGCCTTGTATTCCAACAACTTTTTTTCCATTATGGCGTGCACCTTATCTTTTAATTCCTTTACATCTTTGGAGGTGTAGCCGGTAACGGAAATCTCCCCGAGGAAAACAGACCGGGAACGGCCGGGGTTGAGACTAAACACGCTGCGGTAATGCATGCGGTCGTAAGCATCGAGAAACAGGATGGGCTTAATAGGCGTTTGCGTTTCGATGGCAATGCGAAAAGCGCCGTCATAAAAGTCTTTTACCGGGAGATGGGTTTCATTGAAAGTTCCTTCAGGAAAAATAAAAATGCTGATGCCCTTTCGTATAACGCTTTTCAGTATACGAACACTTTTGGCGCGGTTCTCCGCATTGCTGCGGTCGACCGTTACAATGGCATTCCGGTATATGAATCCAAATATGGGCACACGCGCCATTTCCACTTTTCCAAGCACACGAACAGGTTGTCGCAGGGTTTTTACAATTACAGGAGCGTCCAGGTAGGAAATATGGTTGGCCACAAAAATGTACTGCTTTGAACGGTCGTGCGGCGCTTCGTACAAATTACGATGCCTGATACCGATAAAAAGAAACCAGAGATCGCCCCACAGGCAACATACCCGGTAAATAAAATTGCCTCCTTTGATTTTGCCGAAAAAAGAGCCTGCCACCACCAAGGGCACCACCAGCAGCATCAACACCACAAAAAGTATAACTGCGTAGAGGCAATACAAATACCGAAAGGTAAACCGGAGCAACGTCATGCAGGAAGATGCTTTTGGGTTTCAGGATATAAGGCACAGGATACAAAGTACAAGTTACGGGATATGGCATACAAGATACGGACAGAAGACGGAGCCTCGTCCGCCTAATCACACGCACATGGCCAATCTTTCCCCAGATCAATTACCGTAATCACCACAATTTTTCCCTTATCAGGCGCGAAAACAACGCGCACGTTTTGCCCGTCGCGGGTAATCCCTTCGAGGGCATATTTGGGATCGGGTTTGGCTTTTGGCTGGCTCTTGCGGTAATTTATTTTTCCTTCAACAAGAATTTGTTTCACTTCCTCTTCGTCAATAAACCGGCAATCCATCCGGCAGCGGGCATGTTTGGTAAATACCAAATCTTCCGGATCGCGTTCAAAATCTTTAATTGCATACGGGTCGCTGCCCATTCGCTGGATAAGGACGAATGCCGTAATGATGATGGCAGTGATGGCGCCCAATAAGTTTTTTGTACGTCTTGTCATACGTTGCGAACTGAAAGCATGAGTTTTTTTCAACAAAACGAATATACTCCGGATTTTCAAGCCATCATACTGCCGCTATAACCCTCTCCATTTTCCATGGAATCCAAAGAATTATACACCAAACCCTTATTGTCCCATTTATTCCAGCATCATTCCCTCCTATTCCCGCCATCGGCGCCGTATCTTTGCGGCCTATATGGAGCAAAAGAAAACTGTAGCATTTCATACCCTGGGTTGCAAACTCAATTTCTCCGAAACTTCCACCCTTTCCCGTATGCTGGAAAGGGAGGGGTTCGAAAAGAAATCGTTTGACGACCAGGCCGACGTGTACGTGATCAATACCTGTTCGGTTACCGACAATGCCGATAAGGAATGCCGGCAACTGGTGCGCCGCATCCAGCGCAAAGCGCCGGAAAGCCTGGTAGTGGTTACCGGATGTTATGCTCAGTTGAAACCACAGGAAATTGCTTCCATTCCCGGCGTTGACCTCGTGCTGGGCGCAGCCGAAAAATTCAATATCGCGCAACATCTCCGCGAACTGGTGAAAGGTGATCCCGCACGCGTCTGCAGTTGCGATATCGATGAAGTGAGCGGCTTTAACGCCTCCTTCTCCATGAACGACCGCACCCGCACCTTTCTCAAAGTGCAGGATGGTTGCGATTACAATTGCTCCTTCTGTACCATTCCCATGGCGCGTGGCAAAAGCCGCAGCGACAGCATCACCAATGTGGTGCGTAATGTGGAGCAACTCGCAGCGAGCGGCGTCAAAGAAATTGTGCTTACCGGCGTTAACCTCGGCGATTTTGGTAAAGGTCCCGAAGGCGGTAAGCATGCAGAGAACTTCTATCAACTCGCCCAGGCCCTCGATAAAGTGGAAGGTATTGCCCGTTACCGCATCTCTTCCATTGAACCCAACCTGCTCACCAATGAGATCATTGAACTGGTAGCCAACAGCGATAAATTCATGCCGCATTTTCACATACCCCTGCAAAGCGGCAGCAACCGCATTCTGGGTTTAATGCGCAGAAGATATCGTCGCGAATTGTATGCCGACCGGGTACAACTGATCAAAACCTTAATGCCGCATTGCGCCATCGGTGTTGATGTAATTGTTGGATTTCCGGGTGAAACAGAAGAGGATTTTATGGAAACCTTCCAATTCCTGCATCAACTGGATGTGTCGTATCTGCATGTGTTTACCTATTCAGAACGCGACAATACCAGGGCACTGGACATCAAACCGGTGGTGCCTATGCATACCAGGCACGAACGAAATAAGAAGCTGCGCAATCTTAGCTACATGAAATCGCAGTATTTTTACCAACTGCATGCTGGACAAATACGTAAAGTATTGTTTGAAAGCAGTGTAAAAGACGGTATGATGGAAGGCTACACCGACAACTACATCCGTGTAACGACCCCCTACCGTGAAGAATGGGTAAACCAGCTCGTAGATTGGCAATTGTAATCAGAAACATTCATTATTGCATGAAAAAATTCCAGGTAAGTATACAATTCAGCATGGATGATGAGTTTATGTCGCTCATCCCTGCCCACCGTGCTTACATCAGCGACCTGATCGAAAACGGGTCCATTGATCAGTACGTGGTGTCGATGGAAACGCAACGCGTGTGGATCACTTTTACCGCAGCCAACAAAGAAGAAGTGGAAGCCATGCTGTGCGAATCGCCCATCTACCATTACTGGCAATACGAGATAGATGAGCTGTTTATAATCGACGGGCAACATTACCGGCTGCCCATGCTTCAAATGAACTGAGTTTAGTAAAACAAATGAGCTTTTGGAAGTAGTCAGCCTCCAAAAGCCCATTTCCCAATTTTTGCTTTTGCCAATTGATCACTGGCATTTATAAAAATATCTCGACCACACAATCCCGTCCACACTGAATGTTTTAAGTTTTTCGTCGGCGCTCACTTCATATTCAATCACACTGGTACCGCCCTGGTTATTGGCCAGCGCCACCACGTTATTGACGGAAAGTGCAAACGGCAGAAAGATGCCATTGAAGTCGGAGAAATTCAGATCGCTCAGCCACACGGCAGGGTCCTGTCCATAGTAATTGGGATTACCATCGTAGGAATAATGCAGGGTATCCTTTTGCTGGGAAACCAGGTCGTAGACGTAACAGGTAGTGAGGTTGCCGTTGGTGGACTCGTACGTATATTCATAAATGGTAGCCAGTCCGCCAAGCGTATCCATTTTTATCGCCAGGTGTTCCAGTTGCCCTCCGGACCATGTAAAAAGGTATTCAAAAATCGTTATGGGCACGGGCACCGAGGGATCAGCTATGTTGAAGTTGATCTTGCCAATAGTACCATCGGGGTTGTACAAAATTTCTTCAAATGCTTCAGCGTTCTGCGAGCCGCTCTGGTAATAATTTCTGCGCACGATCCGGTTGCCGGAATAAACAAACTCCATGTCGTAACTCGGGTAATGAACTTTATACAGCAGGTCCCCGGAAGAATATTCGTATGTAGTGGTATCTATGTCGCCATTGATATCATAAAAATAGGCATAGTCCAGTCTGCATTCAGGTGCCTCCAGGGAGAATTCCGGTTCTTTCTGGCAGGAAGCCAACACACACAAAGCAGCGATCACAGCTAAGTAAACACGTCTCATAAGCTTGTTGGTTGTTAATAAAAGACCATCGAAAATACATAAGTTAAGCGGCAATACTTACCGGGAAGGAAAAATAATGATTAAGCGGGTATGCGAAAGAAAAAATACCCTTTATGGAGATGACGCCCAAACTGACGGATTGGAGCCTTCCACCCGCTGCTTGTAAGGCAGATGCTCTCATTAAACCGGCATCAACCACGCCAGCTCCAGGCATCTGCCGGCCACTAAAAAATCCCTGCGTAGCCTGATAACAGCAGTCCGATTCCGCTGAGGCTGCAAAGCTAACCATGGACAATGTGAAAGTACCTATAAATAAATTGAAGCAACATGCTGGTCCTGAAAAAAACAGCAGAGATTTTCGTAGAAAAATTTGGTAAGATTTATCAGAACCTTATCTTTGCACTCCCAATTTCAAAGTAAGGGAGCTTAGCTCAGTTGGTTCAGAGCATCTGCCTTACAAGCAGAGGGTCGATGGTTCGAATCCGTCAGCTCCCACAGCACCCGCCGAAGCATTTTTCCGGCGGGTTTTTATTTTCTACCCCCACTTGCCCGGCAATTCATATTTTTTACTTTTGTAGTACACTTAAAACGGTAAGCTCATGGCATTTGATGGTCCTGCACGTCCCCGGCTTGATGAAGATGTAGATGTGCTCACCCTGACAGATGAGCCCTACAGCCTTATTGTGTGGAATGACGACGTAAATACCTTCGAGTGGGTAATTGAGACCCTCATGGAAGTATGCGGACATACCGCGGAACAGGCGGAACAGTGCGCTTACATTATCCACTTCCAGGGAAAATACGCAGTAAAGAACGGTACCTACGACGAACTGAAGCCCCAATGCGACGCCATCACAGAACGTGGCATCGGCGCTACCATTGAAACAGTGGCTGTGTAAATCATGAGGGACCCGTTCCGGCAATTGCCCGCCCACCACATCCTGTGGCGCATGTACTATCTTTTTTTCGATAAGAACAATACGGTTCAGCTTTCCTCAACCTCCTGGTATGGCTTTGTTTGCGCTGGATAACGAACTGATTTTTCCACCCGTTCACCTTGCTGAACCGGACGGCCTGCTGGCCGTAGGCGGCGATTTGTCTATAGAACGATTGCTGCTGGCCTACCGCAACGGCATCTTTCCCTGGTATGAAGGCGAACACATCCTCTGGTGGTGCCCCGATCCGCGCTTCGTTTTGTTTCCTGATGAACTGAAGGTGAGCAAAAGCATGCAGCAATTGCTGAAGCGAAAAGCATTCACGTTTACCATTAACCGCGCTTTTGCCGATGTGATCAGCAACTGCAAACAGATTCCGCGTCGGGGCCAGCATGGCACCTGGATTACCGAAGACGTACGCCGCGCCTATATCCGCCTGCACGAAGCCGGTTATGCCCACAGCGCCGAAGTATGGCAGGGCGATGAACTGGTAGGCGGCCTGTATGGCGTGCGCCTGGGGAAAGTGTTGTTTGGAGAAAGCATGTTCAGCAAAGTGAGCAATGCCAGCAAATACGCCTTCATCAGTTATGTACAGCAACTGGTATCGGAAGGTGTGGAGTTAATAGATTGCCAGGTGTATACCGAACATCTCGAAAGTCTCGGCGCCCGCATGATTTCCCGGCCAACGTTTATACAAACGCTGAAAGAACTGGGCGCGAGCGAACCGTAAGGTTGCGAACCATTTCAGGCAGGCATTATGAATTATTCCGCCCTGGACCTGGAAATTCCATAATGTTTCAACGCAGTAATCTTCAACTGTTCATTTTCCACATATACTTTTTTATACTCCCTGAACTGGCTGTCTTTATCCATGAAACCGATAATACACGAATATTGCTCCGGCCCTTTTCGTATAACCGGCTCCGGTAGTTTTCCGAAATTAGGCAGTTTCAATGTATCTTCTCCCCTGATCTCTTCATACTGCAGTTTGATGAGATAATGAAAGGTTTTGGGCGTTTCATACAACTGCACCTGGTAATACCAGTCGTTCAGCGGGTCGTCGGTCTTTACACGGTATTCGGCCACCGGTTCCTGGCGTACACTGTCGCGGTACAAAGGCACCTGGTCAGCGGTAGTTACCACAGGCGTTTCTTTCGGAGACGAAGTAGCGGAAGGCACGGCAGCGGCATCTTTCTTTTCGGTCTGGTTACAGGCAAGCACCAGCATGCAACCAAAGGCATATACCATTTTATTCATCACGGCGAATTTAATGGATTCGTTCAGCACTCACAATAACACCTTCCTGTAGGGCGGACGCTCTGCATATTGGTAAATCAGTCCGCGTATATACTCATTTTCCGGGTAGCGGGTCAGGTACATTTTCAGTTGTTCACGGTCGCTGATGGTAACATCATTGGGAATATACCCCATGCCATAGAATTTTCCTTTTTCCATCAGGATGCAGCTTTGTTCTTCAGCATGGTTACCGGCCCCCACAATGGCAAAGGTGGGCAGTTGGTCTTCCAGCCAATGGATGGCTTCTTCTACACGATAGTTATACGAATCCGGGGCTTCGCGCTGTTCGCAGGCGCCGAAGCAATGGTTGGCAGCCATGCCAATACAGGGATCATTATCGGTTTGAACAAAGCACAGTTTCGGGCACAACCGGAACCGCTCTATCAACTGGTGCATCAGCCGGTGCCCTTCGCCCAGCCAGTTAAAGGTGTATAACGGTGATAGTTGTCTTCTTTTTTTGTCAATCACCAGTCGCAGGTACCCGTTGCGGTCTTCATAGGCATACAGGCCAAAGGAAGCACTGAAACGCTTCTGACTGGAATTGTATTCAGGCCACAACCTTTTTATCTCTATGCTTTCAAGAATGAATGCCATCAGCTCGGTGCCGGTAGCCTGGTAGGAAATACTGTAAATGTTGCGCAGGAATTCCTGCCGTTGCCTGCCCGGCCCATTGTGCGTGAAATGACTGCAAACGCGGTATTTCAGGTTCCTGGCCTTGCCCACATAAATGACCTTTCCTTTCTGGTTGTGGAAATAGTATACGCCCGGCGAATAAGGCAGTTTATCGATCTCTTCTTTGGGCAGGTTGGGTGGCAATGATTGCTCCCGGCCGCGTTTGCGAATCAGTTCCTGTACATGTGGCCAGCCATCGTTACGGAGCAGGTGTTCAAACAGTCGAACCGTAGCGTCTGCATCGCCACCGGCGCGGTGCCGGTTTTCGATGGCAATCCCGAAATGACGGCAAAGACTGCCCAGACTGTACGACCCTATGCCCGGAAACACCTTACGCGAAAGCCGTATGGTGCACAATTTGGGACAATCGAGTTCAAAGCCTGCTTCCTTCAGATGATGTTTGAGAAAGGAATAGTCAAAGTTGACATTGTGCGCCACGAAAACCCGGTTTTGCAGCAGTTCATAGATCTCCGGCGCCACTTCTGTAAAGGAAGGGGCAGCTGCCACCATATCGTGCGTAATCCCGGTAAGCACCTGTATATAATAGGGAATGGGGCGTGAGGGCCTGACAAGGGTTTCGTAGCGCCGAACCACCCGGTAGCCATCATGTAACACAATAGCTACCTCCGTTATATCGTTATTAGCTGCGTATCCCCCGGTGGTTTCTATATCAACAATGGCGTACATAAACAACCGCTAAGTTAATAAGAAGCCCGGCAAATACAGCAACCCGTACCCCCGCAAACGATTATCGTCCGTTCCCTCCCTGATTGATTTTCAATAATATGTAAATTCTTGTGTCTGAGAAGGCACAGGTAGCCATAGCAGTTTTGTCAGTATACTGTTTAACCCCAAAATCCATTATCTATGCAAAAATTCAACCTGGAAAAGGCAGGTGAAAAAGCCACGATTGTTGCCACCGCCGTACTGTACTTTACAGCCATTGTGCTGTTTTCTTTCTGGTTTACACAGCGTTAACAGCCTGTTTGAACCCCCGATCGCAGCAGCACCAGTGCAATGCGTGGTTCAGACAGTTACACGGATAGGTATAAAATACTCACGGGAGCCGACTTCCCTGTGGGTATTTTTTTGAGCGTTAGCCATTTAAGTATTAACAAAACCGCATTTGCACTATTAAATTCCTTATATTACCTTTGTAATTGTTCAGGACTACATCAGCTAAGCACTATTCGATTAGATTGGTTCCCTCCCTGAATCGTAGCTGAAATCATATCTTTTGAAACACCCCTGACTTACGTACGTATCCTTTCCCTGTGGAAATCCGTTTGCATTGTACGGACTAAAAAAACAAGCATTATGAAAAAATTAAATCACTTTCACGTAGGTGAAAAAGGGAAGATTGCTTTATTGGCCATAGGCTTTTTGACATTCATCATGGCGTTGTCTTACCTCTACTGGTTTGCATAACGCAGCAGGACCTTTTTGAAACCNCACACAAAAAGACTTCCGGTAATTGACATATTCCGGCAGAGAAGCTTTTTTTCACAAGGCATCCCGAACAGGACACGGGGTGCCTTCTTTTTTTGTGGAAGGCGGTTCAAGTGGTCAGTGGACATAAATAAGCTGCAGTTCCCTGGCACATCAAATGCCCGTTCATCCCCCGGTGGCGGGGGCGTTAGCTGCGTCTTACCGCGTCAACGTGTTTCATGGATAGGGGTGGTTAACAGGACCATCCCCACCCATGCAGCATTGTTCCAGATGTAATCCCGTGCAGGCGCCCCGCCTGCGGGGGATGGGATGGCTGATGGATGTACCGAAAGAACTGCAGCATAGTGGTGTCCCGTGCCGTCAGCAGGAGCGCCGGCCTGAACTTACCAAAGCAACACTACTGCATGGACGGAACTTGCCGGCAGAACACCCAAAGAAGCTGTACCTTTGCACTCCTTTTAGCAACAACTATTTTATGGAGCTCAGTAAGAACTATAGTCCCGATTCGGCAGAAAGCAAATGGAGCCAGCATTGGAAAGCAAAAAAGTATTTCAACAGTACGCCCGACAACAGGAAACCATTTACCGTGGTCATTCCTCCGCCTAACGTAACAGGCGTGTTACACATGGGGCATACCCTCAATTCCACGGTGCAGGACATCCTGGTGCGCAAGGCCCGCATGAGCGGGTTCAACGCCTGCTGGGTACCCGGCAGCGACCATGCTTCCATTGCTACCGAAGCCAAAGTGGTGCAGATGCTGGAAAAAGAAAAGGGCATCAAAAAGAGTGATTTGTCACGCTCCGAATTCCTGCAATACGCCTTTGAATGGAAAGATAAATACGGCGGCATCATTTATAACCAGATTGAAAAATTAGGCTGCAGTGTAGACTGGAACCGGGTAACCTTTACCATGGACCCGGATTACTATCGCGCTGTTATCAAGGTTTTTGTTGACCTCTACAATAAAAAACTCATCTACCGCGGTGCGCGCATGATCAACTGGGACCCCGCCGCTAAAACAGCGCTCAGCGATGAAGAAGTGGAATACCGCGAAGTACAGGGCACGCTGTACCATGTGAAGTATCGCGTGGAAGGATCGGACAATGAGTTTATCACCATCGCTACGCAGCGGCCCGAAACCATCATGGGCGATACCGCCGTGTGCGTGCATCCCGATGACGAACGTTACCAGCATCTCAAGGGAAAAAAAGTAATTGTGCCGCTCGTGAACCGTGCAGTGCCGGTGATTTTTGATGAATATGTAGACCGTGAGTTCGGTACAGGCGCTTTGAAGATTACGCCGGCGCATGATATCAACGACTACAATCTCGGCCTAAAACATCAGCTCGAGGTTATCGATACGCTGAACGAAGACGGTACGCTCAACAGCGCCGCACAGGTATGCGTGGGCATGGACCGGTTTGAAGCGCGTACCAAAGTAGTGGAGCTGCTGCGCGAACAGGGATTGTTGCTGAAAGAAGAAGCCTACCAGACGCGTCTTGGTTTTTCTCAACGGTCGCATGCAGTGGTAGAGCCGCGCATTTCCACCCAATGGTTCGTAGCCATGCGCAGCCTGGCCGATAAAGCACTGGATGCGGTGAAAAGCGGTAAAGTGCGCATTCATCCCGGTGATAAATTTTTAGCTACCTACAATTACTGGCTCGAAAACGTGAAAGACTGGTGTATCAGTCGCCAGTTATGGTGGGGCCAGCGCATACCCGCCTGGTACGATGACCAGGGCAATTGCATTGTGGCAGAAACAGAAGAACAGGCCAAAGCGCAATACCAACAACAATTCGGTAAAGAAAATGTGTTGCTGCAACAGGATGAAGATGTGCTGGACACCTGGTTCTCTTCCTGGTTGTGGCCCATTGAAGTGTTCAAAGGCATTACCAACCCGGGCAATGCTGATATCAAATACTACTACCCCACTTCGGTACTGGTGACCGGTCAGGACATCATCTTCTTCTGGGTAGCGCGCATGATCATGGCCGGTATGGAGTATATGAACCAGGAACCATTCCACGACGTGTATTTCACCGGTATGGTGCGTGACAAGCAGGGAAGAAAAATGAGCAAGAGCCTCGGCAATTCTCCCGACCTGCTGGAACTGATCGATCGTTTTGGCGCCGATGCGGTCCGCTTTGGCATTATGATCTCTTCTCCTGCCGGTAATGATTTGTTGTTTGATGAAACTTCGCCGGAACAGGGCAAACTTTTCAACAACAAAATGTGGAATGCCCTGAAGCTGGTGAAAGGATGGGAATCAAGAATTGCCCAACAACCAGGCGGCAATGGCGCAGCGCATTTTGCCGTAACATGGTTTGAGAACAGGCTGAAACAGGCCGCTTCGCAAATCGAATACCTGTACAGCCAGTACAAACTGAGCGAGATATTAAAAACCCTGTACTCGCTGATCTGGGATGATTTCTGCAGCTGGTACCTTGAATGGGTAAAGCCCGGTATGGACGAGCCCATGGACGCTACCGTATTTGAAAAAACTGTTCAGTATTTTGAGCAACTGCTGCAGATGCTGCATCCCTTTATGCCATTCATTACAGAAGAGATCTATCACCTGCTGAGAGCCCAGCAGGACGACCTGTGCGTAAAACAATTCCGGGACCTTGGCAAACCCGATGAAACTATCCTGGCAAGAGGAGAACTGTTGCAGCAGGCCATCACCGCCATTCGCGATGCCAAAAACAAGAACCAGTTGAAACCGAGAGAAGCGGTTACACTATACATTCACGCCGCAGATGCCGGTGCATATGAGGCTTTCCGGCCAATTCTTGCCAGACAGGTAAGCGCGGAAAAAATAGAACTGGTGAATGCGCCGGTAGCTCAAACCATTGCTGTGGTAGCAGGCAAAGACAAATTCTACCTGCAAACCACCAAACCTGTAGACACCGGTGTACAGAAAGAAGAATTGCTGAAAGAATTGAAATACCTCCGCGGTTTCCTCGAAGCCGTTAATAAAAAACTAAGCAACGAACGCTTTATCCAGAATGCTAAACCCGAAGTAGTGCAACTGGAACAAAAGAAAAAGGCCGATGCAGAAATGAAGATCAAAGGCATTGAGGAAAGTTTGGCGAACCTGGGATAGCAGAATGGGTCCCGCAGCGTAAATAGATATATACTGCTGAATGGTTAATTGGTTACAAACAAATTGACCATTCAGCTTTTTATTGTGCAACAAACTTATCTCCCCAGTAAATTCACGGGTAAAATAAACTCCCATTGATGGGGCGACAGTCCCAGCAATGCACTATCATACAAATAACTGTAGCGGAAGCCGAAGCTGACATTGTATTCATTCCACCATTTGGTATCAAAATAAATTTCTGTTCCGGCAGAACGGAACTGGAAATGCATGCCCGTACGCAGAATCTGCACATCGGTATGGTCATAAAAACCATTGGCGCGCACGCGCAGGAAATACACGATGTTGCCAAATCCCCAGTCTGGATACAGTAACGGGAAATGATAGTTCACGCCCAGCTTCCACATGCGCGGAAAATTAATATTGGTATATCCCCGGGAGAATGGAAAACTACTGGTGAAGAAATAATTTCCCAGGGTATCACGCGCATGGTAAGCAGCGTTCAGCACAAGATTATGGGTTTGTGAAATGCCGGGCAGGTACAGTGAATTGGACGTAAGCCACTGGTGGGCAGCGCCACCTTTCGTGGTGGTACGATAGCGTGCATGGAGCGCCAGCCCCAGTCGCGGATAGATGTGCATGCGCGCCTGTTGCAGTTGCGCCGTATAGGAAGCAGAAAAATCAAGATAGCTGAACCGGCCGTCAAGGTACCTGTTTTTGGCCAGACCGGTGTAATACACATTGCGCACATTGTAGCCGGCAGCTAAGGTGAGGTTTTTGTAATACCGGCCACTGGTAAAATTGAACGGCGCCAGCACTCCTACCCGCGCCCCGAATTCGTTCCAGGTGGTGGCAGTGGGCGTATCGGACATAGTGCGGTGGAATAAACCCAGGGCAGCAACGGTGAGATAGGGAAACAATCCTCCATACACCAGCGACGCGCCTGTTTCCTTGAATTTTTCATTGCGATTGTAATTAAAGTACAATTCGCCCTGCAGCGTGTTCAACACATTCTGGCTGAGCAATGAGAAAGTGTAATCCGGATCGCTGATATAGGGTCGCCAGCTGTGCACATTGATGATGCCGTTGATTTTCGGAAACCGCACGATGCTATCGCCGGGCAATACCGGCGCTTCCAGCGAAATGGGCGCAGGGAATCGCACAGAAAAAGCAGGCAGTGGCGTTGTGATGGTCTCCGGTGAAACAGGCGCGAGGTCTCCCGCTTCGATATGCTTTACTACCAGTCGCTGACCAGCTGCGGTAAATGCCGACCATGTGGCTTTTCCATTGCGCATACTCCACTGGTAATTGCCGGTGGTGACATTGATGCCTTTGGTAGAGAGCAGGTATAACTGCTCCCCGATCAATGCATACAGCACGTCCTGCCCATTGCGCGAAGCTGAAAAGGTGATGGTATCGCCATGCACTTGCGGAAAGCCGATCACCTGGTATGTCCAGGGTAATAATGTTTGCATACTGCCATCATTCACCTGCACGAGCGCCAGGGTCATAGCGCCTTCACGGTTACGGACAGCCGAAACTATTGTTTCGTTGTTATAAAATTTGGGGAAATTATAGATCAGTCCATCCGGGTTGGGAACGCGGTGCAGTACTTCGCCCGTTATGGCGTCCAGCACATGCAAGGCGGTGTCTTTGCCGGGTTCCAGTTGCACAGCTACTACCTTACTGCCATCGGGTGAAAGATCGGGCGCAAAATATTTCGATTTATGCGAAAGGGTGCGTTGCTGCCCCGTATGCATGTCGAGTATTTTGATCACGCTATAGTCGTGCCAGTTCCATACTTGGTCGGGTTCGTAGGCGGTGTATACCAACTGCCCGTTGCGGTAAGAAAAATAGTTGTCCAGCGATATATCCCTCACCCGGATTTTCCGCTCCGGGCCACCCGCGGCATGTTGTACCACAAAAGCAGGTATGCGGCGGTAGCTGCTGCGCACAAATACCAGGGAGTCGTCGCTGATCCACTGAGGGAACTCCTGGTCTTCGGCAAAATGACGTTGGGCAGCCGCCCAGCGGCTGAGGGAATCCAGTGTTCCGGTATCGGTTAAGCCTGACCGGTAGTACCCCGGGGAACTTTCGGGGAAGAATGGAAGGGCACTACCCGCGAAGTAATGGAAAGCGCTGTCCCGGAAGTATTGCAGCGCGTTTTCCCGGAAGTCTTTGTACAACTGTCCTGAGTATTTTTTTACCGCCCGTTGAAAGGGATAAAACAATCCTTTGTACCGCACGGCATCATCGGTCACTTTGCGCCAGAAATCATCGCCATATTTTTCCCGTCCATACGCTACCAGCAGGTAACCGAGGCGATAATGATCGGGCACCAGGTCGCGGAGCGAACCGTTGCGCAGTTTCATCCAGGAATAATTTTTTCCCGCGGCCCACAGCGAACGGAAGTCGTTGAAAAAATAAGGCAACCGTCCCCTGCCCTGTTCACTCAGCAGCGTTTCCTGGTATACGGCATCGCCTTCCCAGAACCAGTTGGGCACGGCGGCACTGGCGGCCAGCGAGAGACCGTCTTGTCCAAACAGGATGCTAAACGCTTTGGAAATGCCTTTCCGAAAATTGTTGTATTGCTGCACATGCCGGTATTCGTGCAGAGTAAGGTACTGGTGCCAGGGCATACTGCCCAGTTCAAAAGGGTTCTGCCGGGGTGTAAGCAGCAGTTCACTGCGGCGGGGCCCCAATCCTACATACCCGTTGGAAACAGTGGTGTGAGGTTGCAAGACGATGCTGATCTTGCGCGCCCGGTCGCCGATGGTGGGCAGGGTATGCAGTCCCAGCGCGCGAATGGTGGTCACCACGTCCAATGCCTGCTGTTCCAGTCCCCTGGGAAAAATGACCCGTACGGTGTCGTTGTTCACCTGCCTCCATTGGGTACCCGTGGGATGGCCGGCAAAGCGCTGGGCCAACAGCAGGTGTGCCGGCAGGAGCAAACAGGCAATCAGTGCAATTTTTCTCATTGTTTGGTTTTATAACGCTCGCAGCCCCTTCTTCATCATTCGCTACAAGTCAGGTTGGCAAAGGGAAATTAAAGCATTTTTAATTATATTAAAGGGAAGGTTAAAGATGCCATCCCTATGCGAAATTTTCGTAAATTTAAAATCATGCCTGTCAAAACACCTCCCCAACGCCGCTCCGCCGGGACAGCATCTGCTGACCCTTCCTTTGCACGTACACAAACGCAGCCTTTTTTCAGCACTACCGCTACCCAACAAACGAGTTTCTTAACAGAAGGCACCACTTCTCCCTTCATGTTTATCCAAAAAACAGATGGGGTTGAAAGCACGCCGGTGTCCGAGACTGTCCCACCCGCTTCCGACCCGGCGTACGCTGCTTTTCGTGATGAAGTGATTCACGATGCCTGTAACAAAATGGCCGAAATACGCCAGGCTGCCGAAAACGGCTGGATATGGCCCTTTGAAAACGAAGACCTCCTGTTAGGCTCCGAAATGATCGAGCGGGGCGCGGCCGGCGCCAATCCATTGATGGACCAACGGGCACGGGTACTGGCCGATTTGCTGTACCGCCTTGCCCGGTTGATTGAAGCCGTGCAGAATGGCGAACATCCGGTAACATTCCGCGTTTCTTCCGGTGGCAGCAACCTCGCATCACATACCAGCAACTATTATGACACGCTGCACCCGGAAATACCCGAACCGCTTGCCTGGATGCCCCAGGCGCTGTTGGTAGACCAGAGTGCTTACCGCTATATTCGCGAATCCCCCGAAAGATTATCCGTGCTGCCCATCGTCCCGTTGCCCTGGTATGCGCCGGTGATGCCTGCTGCCTGCAACGCCGGGCCTGCACCTGCTACGGAACGTCCTGCGCCACGGGCACGCTATACGCCTTTTTGGGTGCACATACCGGACATCGTAAATGAACCTGCCCGCGCCGACCGCCTTGACCGCGATTATCCACGCGCTTCCGACACCATCCTTACCACTCCGCCCACCGGCGCCACCCGCACCGAAGGCCGTGGCGATAGTTTTCCCCTGATGGAACAGGGCGGACAGTATTTTTACCTGCTGAACGGCCGGCGGATCGATGTGCCCGGGCTGCAGGAGCAGTTTCCGGAGCTGGGCCGGTAAGCAACCCGAACAAAAATAATTTTCACATACACATACGCGTTATTACACAAACCGGGCATCCTCTCCCATGAATGGCGCAAATCGTGTATCTTGCCATCTTAATACTGCCTGCTTACGATGATATTGTCATTACTTGCCCTTGCAGTAGCGCCTGGTTGTGCCATTGTCTTTTATATCTACTATAAGGACAAATACGATCCCGAGCCGATGCGCAATCTGGTCATCGCCTTTTTCCTCGGCGTGTTGAGTATTGTGCCAGCTATCCTGCTCGAAAAAAAACTGCAGCCGGTATTGATGCAATATGTGGAACCTTACAGCATCACCTATTTCACCGTGTTTGCCTTCATTGTGGTGGCGCTGAGCGAAGAGCTGAGCAAATATGTGATGTTGCGGTTCTGGGCATACCCGCACAAGGATTTCGATGAACCCCTCGATGGTATTACCTATTCGGTGATGATCAGCATGGGCTTTGCCACGCTGGAAAACATCCATTATGTTATGCAGTTCGGGTTTGCCACCGGTGTGATGCGGATGTTTCTTTCCGTACCGGCACACGGCGCTTTCGGCGTGCTGATGGGCTATCATGTAGGACTGGCCAAATTCGATCCTTCGCATGCCTGGAAACACCGGCTGAAGGGCCTGCTGCTGGCCACTTTCTTCCACGGCAGTTTCGATTTTTTCCTGTTCCTGCAAAACAGCCCTGTGGTAAAGCAATACATCAGCAATGGCCTGCTCGTGACCGGTGCCGTGGTGAGTTACCTGATCGCGATGCGTATGTCGCTCAAATCAATCAAACTGCACCAGGAACTGTCGAAGCATGCATGGATAGAAAAAAGTTTGAGAACGTGAAAATCAGCAATTGTGCACAGGGAAGCTGTTATACATATCGCAGATGAAAGTGAACTGGCCATAGTAGCGCAACTGGCAAGACAGATATGGCCGGTGGCTTATGGCAATATTCTTTCTGCCGATCAGATCGCTTATATGCTGCAACTGATCTACAGCGAAGCAGCATTGCGCCGCCAGTTGCAGGAGGAAAAGCAGCAATTCATTATTGCACGGTTGGATGGAGAACCGGTTGGTTACGCCTCCTGGTCGTTGATAGAGGAACCTGGCGTGTACAAACTTCACAAACTTTATGTAGTGCCTTCCTGCCAGGGTAAAGGCATCGGCATCCAAATGGTCCGTTATATCTTGGATCAGTTACCTCCTGGCGCCACGGCCCTTCGCCTGCATGTAAACCGCTACAACCCCGCGCGCTATTTCTACGAAAAATGCGGCTTCACCATTATTGCCCAGGCAGATATACCAATCGGGGAAGGGTATTTTATGAATGATTATGTGATGGAGAGGAAGATAGGCCCTACCGCCAGCAAACATACACCAGGTTGATGATATAAAATTTTGCTGCACTCCTGAACAGGTAGCCTCACATCCGGCAACCCGGACGCACCCAAAAAACAGCCGGACGCACCATTCACACACCCTTCATGGCCGCCTGCTTCATGTCCGAAGCCAATTGTTTGCCCAGGTATCTTTCAATCACTCCATGCACGAGGTAAATCACCGGCGTCATTAATACCGCCACCAGGAATTTGTACATATAGGCCGTTACAGCCCACGCGGTAACTGTGGCGAGACTGAAATTCTGGAACAGGTAAAAAGCCACAAATGTCACCACAATGCTATCGATGAACTGCGAAACCAGGGTACTGATGGTGGCCCGCATCCATATTCTTCTTTCGCCGGTAGCTTTTTTAATGCCCCGGAAAATCAGCGCGTCCACCAGCTGACCAATCAAAAACGCCGTAATCGAACCGATAATGATGTTCATCCCTTGCCCCAGCACCTGCGCATAAGCGCCCTGCTTATCGGCAACGCCGGGCTCCAATTCGCGAAAACGCCAGCCGGCATCGGGCACTGTTTGAATGGCCAGGAAGAAAACGAGAAATGCAAAGGCAATCAGCAATACCGTGAGCAACGACAAAAATCGCACACCTTTCACACCATAATATTCGTTGATGATATCCGTCATGATAAAGATCACCGGCCAGGGGATCACGCCTACGGATAAACTGAAAGACAAATCCTTTTCACCCAACAAATCAATTTGGGCTTTGGGCAGGCCAAGCGTTTCTTCCAGGGAAAATATTTTTACACCAATGACTTCCGCCAGTATAGCGTTGGTGATGAACAGTCCACCAAGCACAATAAACAGGCGGGTGGGTTTATCCTTGATTATGTTGTGAATCATCGCAGGAAAAAAATTAGTTGAGGTACGAGGCAAAGCAAATTAAAAATCATTAACCATGCAGGCAGGTATTGCTGTAATTTTTTTCTCCGTAAAAGAAGTATGGCCAGCACCAAATTGATGAGCGCATTCAGCACAAACGACACGAGCATTCCCAGCACCAATATGGTAGATACCAGGTGTCCCTGTTTTAACGAAGGAATGAAGGGTAAAATTGCCGTCAGCAGGAAACAAACGTTACAAATAAAGGCCACTCTTGAAAAAAATAATAACTGTTGCATATCAACAACTTGCTGTAAAATTGCATTATTTTGTCTGCTTAATATATTTCGCAAAATATGAATAAAGCCATGCTTCAAAAAGCGGTCCCTCACTTAGTGGCGGCTTTAGTTTTCCTGATTGTAGCAATTCTTTACTGCCGGCCTGCCCTCGAAGGCAAGGTGCTGTC